>Ga0172380_10004410_pt1 | contig 18120 bp, 24 predicted proteins | sample Leawe162metaG_FD_119747 | JGI IMG/M metagenome (GOLD analysis project Ga0172380, IMG submission 119747) | Leachate microbial communities from a municipal landfill in Southern Ontario, Canada - Leachate well 162 metaG | ecosystem: Engineered > Solid waste > Landfill > Unclassified | place... | reverse complement strand
TTGTTCAAAACTGTGCTACATAGTGGTAATGTTATGCTTCCATCGCGTTGCTCGGCGAACGAACCTCAAGGCCGCGCGGTAGCGTGCGCCTTCTATAATATCTCATTCCTCTTTGATTTGTATTTGCACTCCGTAGATATAATCTATCTCATTACGTACATCATCTATGTCTATTACGTCTCTGGTATAGATACAATCATGTACCATCAGGCAATCACTTGGATCATACGTGCTGTTCCTGATGAATGACATTATACGAGTCTCTAAATTCTGGTAAAACGCACTTGCTTGCTTCTGTTGTTCCTTCTTTTTGGTAATAGGGAACAACTCATTCTTTAGTTCCTCAAATTCAGCAACTAACATGTTGAAGTCTTCGTCATGGACTAAACAGTACACTAATGCTTGGGGTATCTGAGTTTTGGAATACTTTTGGTTATTGATGTTCCAGCCAAACAACGTTGCTGTAATGGCTTGCTTCACCGTATCAACATCTAACCCGTGTTTCGTCCATCTATTACAAATATCCAAACGGAATGCTTTAGTTTGGCTTGCGTACCGTTGGAGGGTAGGGTACAAGCCTTGGGCTACACTGCAAAGGATGCTTACTGCTGATGCGTTCAGATCGTACTGGTTATAACCTTGCATTAACAGGTTACGTAGCTTCTTGTTTAACCCTTGAATCCCAAGCTTACCAAAGCCGTAATAACGTTTGGAGTTCAGTGTACAGTGGTAGTACTGGGGTACTCTGCCGTTGTAGTGTTCTGCTACTCTACAGTAAGCCCATACATACAGGCGCTCATCTAGGCTCATATCCTTTGCGGTAATGGCTTCACGTAACGCGTTAACATTAGGGGTAATGTACGTGACTAGATCATGCTCCGGTTCTTCCTCGGCTGGCGCTGAGCTCAAATCCTCAAATGATACCGTACACGTATCATTAGCCAGTGAATCCATCAAATCTGCAAGTTTAGATTTGAAAGTGGAAGTCCACATGTAACCACAAGGACGAGCTGCATCATCACCTGCGTATTCTTTCGAAAGATGTACGCTGCTCTTGTTGAACACATTCCAAATTTCATTCCATGTATAAAATGTTTCCTTACGACCAAACAGGCCAGCAATGCTTTGAATGCTGAACTGAAAGTCCTCCGTATCTTCGCTTTTATCATTTACGGACAACGCAACCATTTGGCACATTGCGGACTTTGCTTTTTCGAATTGCTTCAACATAGTTTTACTTGGCTTTGCAACACCCTTCCTATCTACTTTCCAAAACTTAGCATCTGTTGTATCTGAGGGATAACAAAACAAATTTGTTTGGATAAATAGTTGATAGAGGAACGTGGTATTTGTTAGCAGCTTAGACATGATTCTTCTCCTTTTGGTTTTGCTTCCTAAGCCCTGAGTGTTCCCGCACTTGGGGCTTTCTTATCTTTCTGATTTCAGACGTTGGATACTGCGTGAAACAGTTCCTTGTGTGGTGTTGTATTGTTTGGCGATGCTCTCCATGGTGTAGCCTTGTTTATTCAGGCGCTCCATTTCTTGAGCAGTTGCTACATCAAACGCGGGCTTTGGGCCTCTTTTCTTCTTTTGTTCCAACATAGTGGGATCTCCTTTGCTGTATTGTATTTAGTGTTTTTCTGCATAATTACCTACATAATCGAATGTAAAATAAAGAGCCCAAAAGGGCTCTTTAAGCTACGTCATAAGGAGTTGTAATGAAAAACACTGTAGTGATCAGTGCGGAAAAGCTTTTGTTATTATAAGGAGTTTGCAAACTGGGCCGTTGTTGGCCTATACCTTATTATAACAATTTATTAGCGATCTGTTTAAGGTATCCAGCAAAAACTTCTAAATTATTTCATTGTTAGTTCATTGTGGTCATTTTGTATACTGGATCATTGGCATCGGGCTCCATGTGGAGCGTATCTGATGCAGGCGCGTGGTTCACGCCGTATACGGGATAAGGTGTAAGATGACCTGGATTGACCATTATCATGCGTTGCTGGGGCTCACTGGCCTGTTCGTGGTACACAACGCCACTTAGTAAAAGTGGAATGCACATCAAAACAGCAATCTTTTTTATTCCAATCATTTTAGTCTCCTTAGGACGTTTTTGCTTCTTCTATTGTATTTAGCATTTAGTGGCGAATTTATTGGCGTAATGAATGGCAAAATCAGCGGATTTTCTGAATTATTTTCTGAACTAACTCTTCCTTTGTTATCTTCGCTTGAGTAACAACACCTAGCTGTGTTGCTTCTGCTAAAAGCTCACCTTTGGACAGGCGCTTGAGGCGCTTAGTCTCATCTTTTGTTCTGTTAGGATGAAAAGGCGCATTGGTGTAATCCTCGGCCAAGTAGACGGAAGTCGCCTGTAGATACTCCAATGCACCTTCTGATCCCATTTGGTTAACAATGCCACTACGTACCAGCACTTTCCAAAGGCTCCCGAGTGCAGTGTTGCACTGCCTATGCAGTACCCCTCTAAGCCTGTGTGCATTCTTCTGGAGCCCTTCATTCAAGTGGTTGTGATCTCCCTGTGCTTCGCTTAGCAACAGCTCTTTACCACACAAGGCACAACATCCATTTTGTTTCTGGAGTTGCTTGGCTTTCCACTCTTTAAATTCTTTTGATGTTAGACCTCTTGTATTCTTCGAAGGACATGAAGAGTTCAGGGTACAGCTCTGTGATGAGTTCATCGCTTTGGAGGTATTCTTCGCTGAGGAAGTACGCTTCGCCTTCTTCCCTGCGGGCGTTGTATTCTGCTCTACGAGCAATGGGTTCTTTTTGGGATTTACGTCTTGCATCTAGAATCTCTTGTGCGTGGTGTATTAATAGCAATCTATCTATGCTGTCTTGCATTCTTGTTTGTTCTCGTTGCTCTCTTAACTCTGCATCTGTGAAGTGGATCTCTTCGTTGTATTCAACATCCAATATTGGGTTGAACCGAGTCTTCTGAACTTGTGCCATACATCCTCCTAATAACTTTGCCTTGACGGGAAACGCGTTTCCCTCTCCTCGGTAATATTTATTATTTCCCACGAAATATCCCACTAAATGAATAGCAGATGCACGAAAGGGGCATTGCTGCCCCTGAATTATTTGCGTTTGTTGATGTTGTTGATTACGTTCCGTAATTCAGATGCTAAATCCACTTGTTGTCGAGCTTGCTGCAAGTCGTCTTTAATAGACATTGGCAAGCGAGTTGAGTACACAAATGTTTCCTCGCCAAATTTAGGTTTCCGTCCTTCACCTACGTGTTGTGAGTTCCAAGTGTTGTATACACCTGGTGCAGTATAATCATTCATCATCTTCTCCTTGTATTAGGCTTTACGCCCTGTTGAGCACATCCAAGTGCCCTTGTACTCTATTGGGGGTTTGCTTGAACCAATTACTGTTCTTGAGCTCACCTGCCGCTAGTTTGTACTCCTTTGCTTCTAACTGCATTTTGAACTTCTTGAATTGTGCTGCTTTGGTTTCACCTAATTGGAATACCATCTCAACAAGTACACGCTGAACAGCTTCACTATGTCTGTTCATTTGGAACAATCTACGTGCTCCCTGTTCTGCTTTACCCAAGTCCATCGCAAGTAGATTGTTTGCATCTAACTCGCTAATTCCTTGCTTGTATTTCTGCACTTCAGCAGAGGTACACAAATGACCATAGCCTATTGTATCGAACCCTAAACTGTCCTTGTAAATGAAGAATCTACCACCTCGGAAGTACTTCATCTTTGTTTGGTATTCAATACAACCCTCGTTGAGCTTTACTGCCTTCAACATGTTCTCGTCTATAATCATTTGTGCCTCTTATTATTAGCGGGAGCCACGGCTCCCTTCGTTTCGTATACGTTATTCTTTGAGAGCCCTGAGTTCACGACGTACAGTTTCATGAGATACACCCATGGCGAGTGCAATACTCTCCATGCTGTATTCCCCTTCCGCGTATTTCTCAGCAGCCATTCGAACTTGTTCTGGAGTCAGTTTTTTCTTGCGACCCACCTTTGCCTTTTTCGGCATCTGTGACAGTGCTTCAAAAAATTCTTTGATCTCTAGGTCAACATTTTTTTGGATGTTCGGTGCTTGTTCCATATTTATTCTCCTTATGAATTGAATGGATTAATTCGTGCTTCATTATGTGTATTTATTTTTAATTCCAAATAAATACATGTAATAGAAAGACATTAATCATAAGGAGATTAAAATGCCTGCTGCTCTACCAAACGTTATTCGTTACCACAGAACAAAGAAGATGTTCTACAAAGGATCCAAGCCATTCAAAGGCCCGTACGGTAAGCCTCGTTCAAGATTAGAAAGAGAAACCAAAACTAGATTTGAAGAGAATTTAAAGAAGATTGCTCTTGATGTATCACATCCACTTCATGCGTTAGCCTGTAAGGTACTAAGAGCAAAAGAATCAAAGGCATACACTGATCCATTTAAAACCATTAATATTTTACGTTCTCCACTTGAATAACATTCGTTGTTCTCATTAGCGTTAATTTGACGCTTATTCGTTGGCCTCCAAACGCGGAGGCCTTTTTTGTGAGCTTGATTTCAGATGCATGTTTAGCGTTGGAGAGCTGTTATTAATCTCGGACCTTTATGCCAATGGAATATAACCTGAAATAACATCTTAAATTCTTTGCAAGCTGCTTATAGTAGAAGCACAAGGCAAACTAATAGGAGGGCACTTGCGGATTTACGTTTGTATTGCAACGGCTATTAAACTCGTCCATGTCGAGATCTCTGATGATTCTCTTGACCGGCATACTCTCTGGAATAGCCTTACGAGTGACAATAAATGGGATCTATTAACGCAGAGATCAGACTTTAGAATTCAAGACCTAGGCCCTGCCTATCTTCCTCCCTTGACATTAAAGAAGGAGCTCAATCTGAAATATGAGGCTCTGGGATACACTGTATTCTGCCCAGTGTAATAGTGGTGTAATCAATAGATATCTTCTTTAACTATTTTCTGAATTACTTTGCATGGTGCTTATATTATGAGCACAAGCAAACAATAAGAAGCACTAACATGGCAATGAAGATTTCCTTTCCTATTCCCTCTAGTCGCTGGAGCTGTATCTGTAACTTGAACTCTAAGCAAGAGCTAGGTATCTATCTTCAAGGGCTCTGTATTAATGTCTACGCGCATTACGTGGAGTCCAAACATGGGCGCATAGTGTTAGGGTTCAACGCCTGCCTTGTAATGAAGAACGCACGTGATGCGTTCAAGCTGGAGCAGGAATTAAAAGCAGACGGATTTGATGTGTATCTGCAAGCAACAAAATAATCCGATTGCGAAGTAACTGAGCAGTAATAGAAAAAGGGTGCCTGTCAAGAACAGAGCACCCCTATTTTTTATTTGAGCCAGTTATTGTACACCTTCGATTGTCAACAGATTTTCCGTAATGCGAAAATCTTTGACAAAAGTAAAGTCACATTGCTTAGCGGGCTCAAGTCTTTCCGTATTACTTCTTGCTAATCTCCTGAATAACAATCCCTCTAAGCTCACTTACGCTTGTATCCAACTTGGCTTCCAAACGAGTAAGCATCCTTTCCTGACCTTCCTCCAATTTCTTCAGCAAGTCCTGAGTTGAACTAATCTCAAGTTGAAATTTAGTGTTCACAACAGCTTGATCCGCCATTGCTTTCTGAAGACTGTCTTCTAGTACTTGTACCTTAGTTTCCATTTCTTTTTTGTCCCTGTTGTATCCACGTAGCCACAAAATTCCGCTTGGGATTACTACAGTACAAACAAAAGCTATGAATTGTGGGTACGTCATGTCTTTGATGAATTCAAAACTTAAATCCATATTTTCCCTTCCTATGGGTTTAACCCTTTATTGTTTTTATTATTAGAAAGGAGGGAACCCAACGGGTTCCACATCCCGTTAGATTCCTCTATCTGAATTGTACTCACTAACAAGTCCAGCAATGCTATCCCTGTGAGCTTTCAATTTCGAATCGAACCATCCTTCATCTACAACGTTGCCTTCGATGTGCATAGGCGCTGAAATAGACACGTTGCCTCTCCCGCTTAGTTCACCACTGTTAACTCTACGAGTCATTTCGGTTACGTCACGGTTCAACGTTGAACTTAGTACCCGTTCACCTTTCGCAAGGTTCCAAGTACCTTCATTGGGAACGTAATCAATACCATCGTGGGCTTGACCAACCCACTCTTGAGCACTGATATTCTTCACGTTCATCAAACCCATAGCTACAGTCATCGCAGCCATTGCCCATCCTGCGGGGCCAGGTGAAGCAGTCATCGCGGCGTTTGCTGCGTTGTACGTGGACATGATTGCAGTCGCAATGTCCATCTTCTTCTTCATCTCAAACATTTTCTTGTTTTTACTGGCGGACTCAGCCATCAAGGCATCACCCATTTTCAAAGCGTATTCTGTTTGTTGATTAACGTTGCCTTTGGATGCCTCAATGTCGCTTACTGACATACCTGGGAATGGTGACTCGCCTTTGCCTTTGGACTGCGCCATTGCCATTGATGCAGTTTGCCCTTGCTTGGCTGTATCCAGATAACGGTTCAACGCTTCCTTGTCATATTCCTCAAGTATTTTCTTCTTCTTCTCCTGAGTTTCAACAAACAGCTTGTACTCTTCTGAATTCACATCATCCAAATACTCCTTGTATTCCTCTTTCATCTTCTTCAAAGATTCATCAAGTGCGCGTTCTATTTGCTCTCTTTCTGAAGTGTATTGTGAGCTTTGACCATGCAACTGGTAACGCTCTTCAATATCTCGAATTTGCTTTTCGATTTCTTTAGATGTTTCGGTCATCCCTTTCAGGCGAGCAACCTTTTGGAATCCAGCAAGCCTATCTAGATCAGTGTTTTTGTTCTTCTCAATACCAACAATTGCGTTAGCGTGTTCTTGCTCAAGGCGCTTTACTTCAGCCTTGTTGCTCTTGTTCTTCTCAATCTGATCCTTATAATACTTGTCTGTTTCCTTCTTCATGTCGTCATACAAGGCAGTAAGTGATTTCTTTTCAGCTATTTCACGCTGACGAAGGGCACTCATTTCCTTGCCTTGAGCGACTTCCATGAAGTCAGTTATTTTCTGACGTTGTGCATTTATTGAATCCGCAAATGCAGAAGCCGCTTTCAACGCATCACTTGCTGTTGCTCCGGATGCAACTTTAGAGCTCAAGCCATCAGCGGCGCCACCAAGCTCTTTGTACCCTGCGTATTTCTCAGGTAATCCGGTTTGTGCTGCTCTATTTGCTTTGAGCTGATTAGCGCCGAAGTCAAATTTAACACCCATTGCATCAAGGTTCTTAGCTGCATTGCTTGCCTCAACGGACGCCGTTTTTAGTTCCCCGTTGACGCGCTTCAAGTGCGCTTCTAGTTCATTGGCTTCTTTAGTACCTTTCTTTCTGCCTTTCTGTTTGCTTTCAATAATAGAACGCTCTTCAAGAAGGGCAGTGTGCTTGGCAATAACAGCTTGATTGCTGTCGTATTGTGCCCGTTCTGTTTTGGTAAGAGTATCAAGGTACTTATTGGCTGCATCAGTGTTTCTGGTGTTTAATTCCAGCTGCGTTTCGCCGTCTTTGATCGCTTGTTTGTTCAGTGCATCTATTTCGCGTCTTATTTCATACTGACGTTTAGCCAAGGCAACTTGCTCTTCGTCCTTGTTAGATACACCCTCAGCCTCTCGCTTGTTATACAGTGCTGCATTGCGAGCTTCTTCTAACTTGAGTTGTTCAAGTTTAGTCTTACGACCTTGAATTTCATCGTGCTGTTTTTTGTCTTCGGGTGATAGCGTCTTTTCGTCGTAGGTTGGAAGTGTAGTGCCTTCTATACCTAGCATTGATGCAACTGTAGTATTTGAAAACTTATTGTAAGTTTCAATCAAGCTGTTCATGAGTTTATTCATGGACACCAAGAAAGAAGAAAGGGAATCCAAACAAGCAGTCAAGTAATCAAATATAGTGTTACTCCACTCGTTAATTTGATCTTGGAATGCTTTCTTCATACCACCCGTTTTATCACCGCCTCCATTCAGCACGGTTTCTACTTTCGCGTACCACTCATCAATTAGTGAAGTGAACGCTGGTGCAATGTTGTTCACAATTCCAACAAGGAACCGTTCACCAATTTCAAAAAGTTCTTTGAACTTAGAAGTGAACTTTTCAATGTTGGCTGTACTGACGGCAGTTCCTGCACCCATAGTAACAAGGCGGTTGAATTCGTCTGTAGTAAGTTCTAGGACTTTACGGCATTCACTAGCGGAATCTGAAATTTCATCCAGCATTGCGGTTGCAGTACCACGGCCCTTTGTATCAACAAGTTTTTGATACTCTGTACGAAATTTAATTAGTACTTCTAAGGGATCTTTTAGTTGTGCCCAGGACTTAGCACCACCTGTTTCTTTGAAGAATACGCCCATTGTGCTTGCGGCTTGGGAGCCTGCTTCTATAATCTCGTTTGCTTTAATCTGAATTTCACGCAGAGTGTCAGCTAACTTTTCGTACTCCACGCCAGTACTGGCGGAAATATAGGTGAAGATACTCATTTCTTCGCTTGTGTGTCTGTAGGTATCAGCCACCTTTTGCATTTCCAGCCTGTGGTTAACAGCAAGTACCGTTGCAGCTGTGATGGATGCGCCTATAGCAGCAAATCCTTTAATCCACGAACTAGGAGTAATAGCTGCACTTGCAAGGCCCTTGAAGGCGTTCCCAAGGCCCTTTAAATCGCCAATTATTCCTGATGTTACTGCGCTAAATGTTCCTTGCATTTTGTGAGCAGCGGCCTGAATCATCTTCATGGTTCTTGTCATTGCTACACCTGCACCGGACATTGCGTTCTTTGCTTTGTCTATAGCTGCACTAAATTGTGCTGAGTTCAGTATCATGTTGATAGCAACTGAACCCGCTTGGTAAGTTGTTCCTTTTGGCATTTCTATTCCTTTATTATTGTTATTGGTAGATAGAAACAAAAAAGCGCCCGTAAGTTAGAACTATACGGACGCCATTATTAAATCGTGTTAGATCGTGTCAAACATGTCAGCAGGCGCCATTTGACGGCGTAGAACTTCTATTTCGGCATCAATTTCCTCTTCTGTCATTTCAAATCGAGTACCTTCTTTGAGCCACTGCGGCATGTTGTATCTGGAGTCAAATAGGGAGTACGCGATTTTCAAATCCTTTGCTCCGGCTGCTGCCATTTGTACGGCTTGGCTTTTTACGAGCTCAGTGTGCAACACGGAATCAATTGGATGTCTGTACATGAATGCAAGACACGCTTCGTACTGGTGCGGTGACAACTTCTCAACGTATTCAAAGGTGAAGTGGTAATACTTCATTACTTCAATTTTTTGACTTAGAGGTCCGTCATTGTAGATGTCTCGCCAGATGTTTTTTTTTCTTCATCTGTAACTTTTGATTCGCCCATGATGGCGTCTTGTAGTTTGTCTGTAATCTCTAAAGGGAGTGAAGTGTACAGTTTGCGGAATTGTGCATCTGTTTTCATAATCGGGTTGCCATCTGCATCTACCATACCGCTCATGAGAATCAAACGGGACATGCGGTACATCAGTTCAGCCAGAGCAACATCGCCCTTGTTTGCCTCAACGCCTAATAGTGGAAGCATTGCACTGTACTTTGCGCCGACATCAGCTGATACAGACTTCACATAGAAAATGGTGTCTGCGATTTCTACTTCGCGTACTTTCGGTTTCAGGTCGTTCAGTGAATTGAAATCAAATACTTTCATTTTTACCTCTTTATTGTTCTTATTATTGGTATTCTTATTGTGTGCATTTAGTGGCGAATTAATATACATTTCGCAACTGGACACTATATCTAGTGCTGTCTGCTTATACAGTGCCACTATATCTTGTGGTGCAAAGGAGCCTTTTGAATGCAATTACCTTTTTGTGTAATTTAGCCCTATGAAATTAGCTTTATTCCAAGGGGCTAAATCGAGGTAAATTATTCAGTGTTAGACGACAGCTTTTACTGTGCGAGTAACTACGCCTGAAATAGACAGCTTCACGGAAACTTCTACGATGCCGTGATCTTCGGTTGCTTCTGGAGTATCTACACCCAGTACAACAGCATCAAACACAAAGGTCTCACCCCATGGGTAAGTTACCTTGACGGAGATTTCACATTTAGCAATGTCTTCAGAAGCTGTGCGCATAGCAGCGTACAGATCAGTGGTTTTGGTGTTCAGGATGAACTTGAATTCAGGGTCATCGTAAGTACGCTTGCCAGGTGCGCTGTATTCATCACCTTGAACAGTGCCTTTCTTCTTCACATCACGCTTACCGGTGATGGGAGACATGGAAGTCAGATCCAAAACAGCAGTAACAATCTCAGTGTCCTTTTTGCCTTGGGAATCCATGTTTACCCAAACGCCACTGCCTTGGGTAGTCCATACGTTTTTTACTTTACCAGCCATTAATGGCCTCCTTGTTTATTGTTCTTATTATTGAGGTATTACTGAAGGGGTGTTTCTGTAATATTGAAGTGTACATCTACAGATGCAGAGTAATCAGTGCCAGCGAAAGTATCGTTGGTACCAACCACAGTTGTTATCATTTCATACCGGTAATCAATGCCGTCTTGATCGAAGAAGTTATCACCAAACAAGCGCGTGAGTTTAGCTTGGATCTGCTTTGCTTCCATTGTGGAATTAGCATGAACCTTGAAAGTAATAATAACGTCTCTTCGTTGGGTTTCTGTTCTTTCGATGCTTCCACGGCATGTGGTATTCAATGTTAACATTGCCAGTGCAGGGCGCTTCGCCTTCTCTGGAACCATTCCGAGGTAAGCATCTATATTCAAGCTAGTCTTTATTATTTTAATTATTGCTGCTTCTAACATAGTTGTCCTTTAGGGGTTACGGAGCCAGCTTCGCGCTCCTGCGATACATGGCATTTATTTTCTGTTGTGCAATTTTGTTTCTATTTGCTGAGATTCGCCCGATTTCGTCCATAATGCCGTCGATGACAGCTTGCGAGGTGGACTGGGCATGTTTGTATAATGCAGTACGCATGAAGGGATTTGGAGCAACAGCTCCGATGTGGATTTTGTACCGGCGGGTCTTACGTCCAAACAACGTATCGCGTTCAACCACGTAGGCATTGCGCCCGAATTCAACAGCACAAGCGTAATCATTAGCTGGCCCTGTTGTGTAGATGCTCGCACTTAAGAAAGTATCACTTCCTTGTTTACGATGTTTGTTTGTCCGACCTGAAATCTTGAGTTTTATACAATCACGAAGGTGAATCCCACTAATTGCCCCAGTATTTATGGGTGCAGAATTGACCACTTCCTGAAACATGGGCTGCATTGCCTTCTTCAGGGCTGTTCTAGCGGCTTTCGTGCCCAGAACAGAGCCTATTTCTAACAATGCTTCCTCGCATTCCTTCCCGCCTTGAATATCGAAACTGAACGTATTTGAGGCCATTATTTCCTCACTTCTCGCTGTTCACGCACAAAAGTACCGATTTCCTTGTTTGAATCCACACATGACATCTCAACTTCGCCTTGGAATGGCATTTGTTGTATTTCTATAGTGAACATGTCTGTGCTGTAGAATGTTTTGACTTCAACGTGTGTGCATTCCTGAAGCAATGGATTCCACGGCAACTTGATAACACAACGTTTCACTTCTCTTTCATTGGAATTGTATTCTTGAAGCTTTTGGTAACTCACTGCACCAAGTACCCCCACAACTTTATGAAGAACAGTGTGCTCTACCATAGTAATTCCGGGGTAAACTTCTTCTTGTGCTTTGTAGAACACGCAAAGAGTATCAAATTTGCTGTAGTCCATGTGTTCTCCTTACGCTTTAGGTTTCAAACGATAGGGATTAAACAAGTCCTCAGAGCAAATAACAGCACGTTTCAGATATTCGCTTGTAACGTTTGTCTTTACTTGATGCACAGCACCAGCGTACATCAAAATTCCAATAATAATATCACTTGGAACTTGATCTTTGCCTCGTTGAATACCAAATCCACAGTTGTATTGGACTGTCACTTTGCATTCTTGCTTTCTTGGCAGGAACACAATGCGATTGCCTCTTACGTGGTAATCCTTTAGAAGTTCAAGCCTAGTTCCATCTTCGAGCGTAATATATTGCAAATCACATTGCCCGTATTTCATGAAATAAGACACTTCCATGTTTCGTGGAATCAGCAATTCTGTTTGAATAAGATGGCGTTGTAGCTTACGAGCCATGAAACGTTCGGCATAGCTGAACGAGGCACTTAGCGACATGCTCAAATCGAAGTCCATTAAATCATGAACTATATTCAAACGTCCTTTGAGTTCATCTACGTTTGTGCATTGCTCTGTTTCAAGTTTCTGAATACTTTCCGATAGGACAAGTAGTTTCATAATGTCTCCTATCAATTTGGAAAAAGGGGAGGGGATCGACCCCTCCCGAAAGTATTACTTGGCAGCCGCTACTTTAGCGCCTTTCAGGGCACAAGCATCTTCCATACGCATACCGAAGTTTACGCTGTCGTAGATGTGATGTTGGCCACCGAAAGCAGCCAGTTGATCATACTTGTGCTCGCCTTCAACTCGGAAGTAAGTAACAGCACGATCAAAAGAACCGAACATGAACGGAATGGCACCCGCTTCACTCAGGGAAGGCATGGTGTAGTCAATAACAACGTTATAACCCAGCATTTTGCCTTCGAAGCCTTCCACCATGAGGTCTTGAACCAGCGGACGGCCAGCGGGATCAACCAGAGCGGCCAGCATGTCGAAGGTCTCTTCGTTCATGTACCACACAGAACCAGAACGGTACGGAGTAGCCAGTGAACGCTTCACTTTTTGCAGGAACGCAACAGTGACTTTGTAGTCCGAGCCGAACTTAGCCGGGATTTCCAGAGTTTGGTACTTGTTGTAGGCACGAACGTCATCTTTCTCATCATTGCCGAAGTAAGAGAACAGACCTTTCATTTCGCCTTGACCAAACAGAGCAGCACGAGCAGCCTGAATACCAAAGATTTCTTGTACATCGCCAGCAAGGTCGATTACATCGAAGTCACCTTCACGGATTGCTTCCGGAGTAATAACTTGGAAGGATTCGATCTTGGTGAAGCCAGCATCAACCCAGTCAAAAGCACTGGCGCCAGTGTCTTTCAGCATTTCGTTGTTGAGATTTTCTACACCAACACGGGCACCAGTCTTGGTAATACGAACACGCTTACGCAGAGAACGAGTTGATTCAACTTCACGAACACCAGCATGTTGCAGGATCGGGCTCATGTCGATCAGTTTGCTGATAATCTCAGCTTCCCAGCCTTGAACATACAGTGGGGCATTACCTGGAGTTTGGGTGCTGAAAATAGACTTCAAATCACCACGTGCGCCAACTTTGCAAGCGCCTTGAATAGCGGACTTCATTTGCTTGGCGACTTCAGAGAACTTGATACCAGCACCATTACCACTGGACAGCTTACGCAGACCCTTGGCTTCTTCGTCCAGAATAGCTTCCAGTTGTTCTTGAATAGCTTCAACAGCTTCAGACAGCGGAGCAACTACAGTTTGTACGTCTTCAGTACCTTCCAGAGTTTCTTGAGCAGCAGCCAGTTCTTCGCGCAGTTCAACGATTTCTTCGTCTTGCTTACGTGCTTTTTGTGCCAGAGCTTCCAGAGCTTTTTTTACTTGAATATCCATTTATTATTATCCTTTGTTATTATTATTTTTGGGTCTTTGCCCGAAATGGAGTACTCGTCACAACATCCCGTTGGAGGATTACTTTTTATTGTTGTTTGAATTTGGGAGTTTTATTTGATGTGCGTTGTATTAACTAATTAACGCTTAGATTTAGCCGACATCGCGTTGGCTTTTGCTTTGAGGTTCGACCGGCCGGTCTTTGCTTTACTGCGCATTAGACTTTGGAGTGACTTGAGGAAGTCTTCGTCTTCGGAGGGGGTTATGGACAACATCTCGTTGTCTTCATCAGTATTTAGTGTTTCTTTTCGTGGGGTATTTTTGGAATCAACAATGTCCAAAATCTCCATGATTTCATCTAGTACAGTATCGCCTTCGTCGTCAGTAGCCTCTTTAGTATCTTCGTATTCGTCATCAGCTAAATCTTTACGGGCTTTCCGTGCTTTGCGTTTCTCTTCATCCACAATTTCATCAATTGCTTCTTCGAAAATTTCTTGTACTTCTTCAGCAGATACATCCATCAGAACATCTTCCGGAATGGCTTCTACGATAGCAGTAACAATTTCCATTACGTCCACGGGCTCAAGGTCTTCTTGGGCTTCATCTTCAATAGCCTTGTAACCTTTAGCAAGGAATGCTTTTGCGTTCTTCTGGGACAGTCCTGCTTTGCGCAGTTGTTTTTCTAGTTCTCGTTGTGTTGGTTTAGATTTCACAGATTCAATCCTACTTTGTGCGTTACATGGTGAGCTGACAACCGACACCTCTTGAAGGTTCAGTTTAATTAGGTAGTTCACATCATCCTTGTAACTATATTCTTCTTCCAGTACCTCATAGCCAATAGACAGTCCATCAATGGCGCCAGCTGCGAGAAGCAAAGCTGCCTCGTCTGCTTGTTGCACACCAAGGATCAGTTTACCTTTAAGATACAGCCCTTTTTCATCTTCAAAGCCTTCAGTCCAAACTCCAATGGGTTTAGTTGAATCATGTTGCCAGAACATCTTAATTACTGTTCCATCTAGCTGGTGTTGCTTCAGGGATTCAGTAAATGCACCTGGCATAGTAATATCATTCGCGTAATCCCTGAAATTGAAGGTATTTGCGTACCCTTCAATTTCGCCAGTCTGAACGTCAAAGCTCTTTACCTTGAACTTATAATTCTTCTGCATTGTTGCCCTCTTCGTTATTATTGTTATCGGGGTCACTATTATTTATTGGTTCATTTAGTGGCGAATTGTCTGGGCTGGTGGCCGTGTCTTGGGTTAACTCTGGCATTGCCATTAGGAGTTGTAGCTCAAGCAGTTCTTCCGCTGTACCTATACGAATGTTATTCATAGGCATACCCAAGCGATCCAGTCCGTCCAGTTGTGGCTTGCCAATCATCGCTCTGCCTTCGTTGAAAGTAATAATTCCACTCTTAACTAGGTTCATTGCGTTCGTGGCTACTTGCTGGGAATCACCTCTAGTAAGTTCAGTTTCATCTAGTGCAAAGAACACATCGTATTCTTCAAGGTGTCTATCAAAGGCATTTTGAATACGTGCAATCAACGGAGCCAAAGTTTCAGTGTAGAAACTAAGTTTGCTTTGTTCTAAGTTGCTGTACTTTGGAGTTTCGTGGTTCAGCATGTGAATAGGCACACCAAACAGCGCCGCAATTTCACGTACACCAAACATTCTTGATTCAAGGAACTGTGCATCTGCGTTTGATACCGTAAGCTGGTGATATTCCACTGAGCCAGGTAGTACAGCAAGTTGACCACTTGATAATGCGCCACCCGCGAAACTTGCTGTTAAAGAAGCAACAGTTTCATCGTAAGCTTCGGGATCCATTTCAACGCCATCTGTTTTCAGCGTTACGATACCCGCTGGAATAGATGCGCGTTCAGCAAAATTCAGACTGTGCTCACGCTGGGTGCAAGCGAGTTCAAGTGTAAGGCGGGCTTGCTCAATAATGCCTTGGCCTTTTAGAAGGGAAGTACTAGGCATCTTGATGTGCAGGATTTCATCTGCTTGCCATTCACCGCCAGCGTACTGGATTCCGTAATTTGGATTTGGAGTAAGGTGATAGAACAACTTCCCATCACGTAGGATAGGTTGTACTGCACTGGGATATTCAATAGGAAGGAACCCAAGTAGGCGTATTCTCCCCTTTTCGTCCTCGCGCATTTGTTTGATTGCGTAGAAATTACCATCTAAGCACAAGTGCCCAACGGCCATTTCTAAGAACTCCTGTGTACTCTGGAAGTCATTAGGTCTAGTGCATAAGATTTTCTTGAAGGGATGGTTAAATACACGCTCGTCACCTGTAGGGGTTTGTTTGTACAGATACGGAACAAGTTTGCCTATGCTCTGCGCAAGTATCTTAATACATGCAACCGCAGTGGGATCCATTAAACGGCGTCTTTGGAGCTTACTGTCCACGTCACCGTTACGGTAATAATCTGTTAGGAACTGATCCCTGTTTAGTTCAGCAGATTTAGTTTGCACCTGTACGGTTTTGATTTTCTGTTTCATGTTTGTCCTTTATTATTTTAGTTGTTGGACTCATTTCTATAACGTATTTATTGGCTCAATTCGTGGCTGTTAAATGGAAACAATACGAGATCTGCCTTTCTTCCAAGGAGATTCTTTCTTGGGTGCTGTATGCACATAACCAGCAAGAGCAATAACAAGTGCCTTGAGGCAGTCAATTTTATATTCGGAATCCTTAGAATCTTTCTCTACAGTTACGCAATCATTATTAGTGACACGCAAGCAAGCGTTAGACATGCACCACATTAAGGCCCCGTTCCCGTTGTGTTTCAGCTGACCATCAAGAATGCTCTTCTCAAATAACTTTGTTGGCTCATTCAAGTCTTTAAGTCCCTGTCCTCTTTGTACAGCAGGAACTTTAGCCTTTATTAGGTTGTTGAACATCTGCGTACTGTTCCATGGATCCAACTCTACAGAACAAACGTTGAATACCTTGCAAGCGTATTTGATTTCATCTTCAATTAAATCGAAATCACATGTGCTGCCTTCAGTTAACTCAAAGCTACCATCTTTCATGTTTGCCCATTTGATATACATGTCTGCTTGATTTGGTGTGCATTCCACAAGGCCATCTCTTGGGAAGAATCCTTTGCTGAAACATTTAATGTTTCCGTCCGGATGAACAAAGACATAGCCGATTGCACTCAAGTCTGATGTCAGTCCTATATCTACACCAAGGTAACAAGGAACATCGCTTTGGATGTATTCTTTGAATTGTATACTCAGGTCTGTACTGTCTCTAATAACATTCCATTCAAGCCATTTGTCACTGGAGTTACAAAAGACATTCAAGTACTTGGTAAGGAAATTAGGACGTGCTGATACTCTGTATTTTGCTTCTGTTGCTTTTGCTTGCAGTTCATCTAGTTTACGAGCACCTGAACGCAAAGACGGGTTTGCCTTGTGCCATGCTGCTATGGAATCAAACGCATCGCCTTGATCTATTGTGAACAGGCAATCAAATATAGTGCAACAATCCTCTGCTGGAATTTCATTTCTTAAATGCTTTTCTGCATCCATGAACAACTGATGACCTATACAGCCTATATTTGTTCCGGCAGTGCTGATAATAAACAACAATGGATTATCTCTTGAACCCACTGATGTTTGCATTACGTCATATAGTTCACTTGAGGTAAATGCGTGTATTTCATCCAAAACACAACAATGACTTTGCTTTCCATCTAAACTTTCTGCTTTTCCAGGTACACTCCGCATTGTTGCGTTCAACGCATCACAACGGATCATGTCGTTGTTAATGCGTGTTTTGAATGCAGTACTCAACACGGATTTCTTCAGCATGGATTTAGTATCATCAAACACTATACAAGCTTGTTGATACGTGCTTGCTGCGGTGTAGACATCAGCGCCTATTTCACCATCTACAAGGAGCATGAACAGAGCTATACCACATGCTAATGTTGACTTGCCGTTCTTACGTGCCACGAATACGTTAGCGTGTATGAAACGCCGTAGAACGCGTTCTCCGCGCTTCTCTTTGTGTACCCAGCCAAAGATACTGCCCACAATGAACTGTTGCCAAGGCAGCAGAGTAAACACGCTCGTTGTGCCTTTAACGTGGTTCAGCAACTTAAAGAAATTGATTGCCTTCCTTGCATGTTGCTTGCTGAATGTATACTTGAACTCCACGTGTTCGCTGCGCTTTATATCAACAATGTGTCTAATGCAAGCGAGCTTAATATCAAGGCAAGTTTCGTCTTTGTACTTCGTGAGGCATTCATAGGCGTATTGATGTACCCAGTTAGGGCTTTGTTTCTCTTCATTTAGGTTATAATTAAAGGAGCTGAAATCAATGCCAATGTTAGATAACAGTTCAGGGCTGTCTACGTAGTCTAGATAACAGACGTTGTTAACTGTATCGAAATCAACCATCTTGTTCTCCATCTTCGTCATTGGAGTTCAAGAGGT
>Ga0172380_10004409_pt1 | contig 18127 bp, 18 predicted proteins | sample Leawe162metaG_FD_119747 | JGI IMG/M metagenome (GOLD analysis project Ga0172380, IMG submission 119747) | Leachate microbial communities from a municipal landfill in Southern Ontario, Canada - Leachate well 162 metaG | ecosystem: Engineered > Solid waste > Landfill > Unclassified | place... | reverse complement strand
GAACGCCATCGCCCGACCTAGAGTGCGGAGGTGCATCGGTCAGCGTGCACTGCGTTGCTCCGGCCGCTCGCCGAGAGCCTTGAGCCATCACGGCCCGCGTGCCGCCCAACGAGAATCCGTCCGCCACTCGGGAACCCCGCCGCAAGGCGGGGTTTCTTTTCTGCGCCGTTCTTTCCCCGAGCGACGCTCCGCGGTGTTCCTCGTGGGCGGCGCCGCGCGCGACGCGTCGCTCGGTCGTGCGCTCCACGAGACAGACCTCGTGGTGGCCGGTGACCTGCACGCGCTCGCTGCATGGATCGCGGGTCAGCACGGTCTCGATGCCGATACGCGATGCGCGGACGATATGACCCGTCGCTTGCGGCCCCAGGGGCCTCGAATACCTGCTGCCAGACCCACGCAGCCGTCGGGTGCACGGTGACATCTACGTGTTCGATCACCGACGGTCATGCGAGACTGCAACGAAGACGTACCGCGTCTGGAGGAGCAGGGTCGGCACGGTGAGTTCGCCACCCACAACTCCGGGCAGCGATCTTCGAGGAACGTACGCGCGACCGATCGGCGTGATCAGGGGCGAGCGCGCGGCGGCGGTCAGCCGCCGGTACACCGCTCATTCAATCCTGCGGCTCTGGGCGTGCAGTCCGATCGCCGGCGTCCGGGGGGAGTTGCACCACCACGCTGCCCTCGATCTCCTGCATTGGCGCGCCCCACCGCCGGCAGTATGCGTCCAGCGACGCGTAGTCCGCGAAGCAACCGGCCCCGGGAAGGTGCTCGTCCGGCCGAAACTGGTCGATGCGGCCGTCGGCGAGGCTGACGACCTTCACGCCGCGCCTGAGGTTCGGCGCGAAGTAGACGTTCACGCCTTGCTCCTCGAGCGTTCGCGGATCGGAGCAGCGCAGGTTGGCGATCGCCCAGCGCATGGCGTCTTCCCGTGCTTCTCGCGCGCGCGCCGCGGCGGTGACGGCGGGCCGGGGGAGGGGCTCGCCCGGCGAATCCTGCATGTCTTCGTGCTGGTTCATGAGTCTGCGCTCCGCGATCTCAGCGCCGAACGCCGGGCTGGAAGGGCGACCGGCGAGTCAGCGACCGGCGGGACAACCCCCGGCGGGTCAGGGCGAAGGCGACCGCGAGCAGCGCGCATCCCGCGATCACGGCGAGCCCTGCCGGTCCGGGGAACGAGCGCACGGCCCACGCGAGTGGGGCGAGCGCTGCGGCCGCCGGCCGGCGGATTCGTCCGGTGATGGCACGCCGGATAGCCGGGGTGACGGCGTACTCATAGCCGCAGGCCACGCAGAACAGGTCCTCGCCGTCGAAGCGGAGTGGGGCGCGGCAGCGCGGGCAGAACGGCCGGGCGTCCTCGAGGAGGGGCGCCTCCACGTGCGACGGAACCTCGGTCGACGGCGGGCGAACCATCGGGGCTCCTCGTCGTTTCGTCGTTGGCTCAGCGCGTTACACGTGGACGTAGTTCGAGGCGTGAGACGCCACACGCGGCCCGTTGCAGGCGCGTCGCGAGCCGCACCGGCAGCGATGATGGCGCCCGCCACCTGCGCGCCAGCGCCATGCCCGCCAGCGCCGCGCCCCCGAGCGCCATGCCCAGCACCACCAGAGCGGACACCGGAACGGCCGGCACTCCCGCGCGCGTACGTGTCTCACGTTCCGCCGGCGCCCGCCTCCCGTACCCGCACACCACGCAATTCCACCCCTCGCCGTCGAAGAGCAGACCTGAGTCGCACTGCGGGCATTGCGGCGCGTACTTGCCGTCACCGCCGGGCGCTGTGGGCGCGGTCTCTGGCAGCTGGGCGGTCTGGGCGGTCATCGCATTACCTCGGGGCGGCCTCGTTGGAGCCGGGCCTGCAACCTGGACGGTGTCCTCACGATACGCACCCCCACCGGGGCGCACCCCCGCCAAACGGCGAGTTCTCGCACAGTGCCGACGGTCCGGCCGCGGGGCTCACGGCGCCCCCGCGCCGTTCATGCCAGGTCCCGTGCCCGACGAGATGGCCGCGGCCACAGCGAAGTCGCCGTCATTCGAGAGGCTCACGAGGATCTGCGTGACGCCGCGCTCGCGCGCCGCCTCGGCGAGGCTCCCGCTGAGGACGGGGAGCGGCTCGCCGTGCACGCCGTCCCTGATCTCGATCTCGGAGAACTGGCCGCCCCCGTCCCAGCCCGTTCCGAGGGTCTTGAACACCGCCTCCTTCGCCGCGAAGGTCATCGCGAGATAGGCGGCGGGGCTCGGGTGCGTCCTGGCGCGCGCCTGCTCCGCAGACGTGAACACCTTGTCCATGAAGACCTGTCCACTGGCGTCGATCGCGTCTCGCATCCTGCTGATTGCGATGATGTCCACGCCGATCCCCGGCGCGCCCGCGGTCATCGCCGCAGCCCGCTCGCCGTGGACGCACCCGCGGCGAGCGCGATCGTGTCGAGGGCGATCACGCGCTCCTCGTCCGTGGGGATCACGAGCACGCGCACGGGCGAACCCGGGACGCTGACGTCCGCCTCGACACCCAGCGCGGCGTCATTCGCCCGGTCGTCGACCTCGATCCCGAGGAACGCCAGGCCGCGGCAGGTCAGGCGCCGCACCACGGGGCTGTTCTCGCCGATGCCACCCGTGAACACCAGCGCGTCCACGCCCCCCATCGCCGCTGCGTACGCGCCCACGTACTTCTTCGCGCGGTAGGTGAAGATGTCGAGCGCGAGCTCGCACCGCTCGTCCCCCTCCGCCGCCCGTTGCGTGATGACGCGCATGTCATTGCTCACGCCGGAGATTCCCAGCAGCCCGCTCTCGTGGTTCAGGAGGTGCTCCACGTCCGTCGCCGACAGAGCGAGCCGGAGGAGAAAGAGGACCGCACCCGGATCGAGATCGCCCGAGCGCGTCCCCATCACCAGGCCCTCGGTGGGCGTCAGCCCCATCGTCGTGTCGATCGCACGGCCACGGTCGACGGCCACCATGCTGCAGCCATTCCCGAGGTGGCACGCGATCACGCGCAGATCCGCGAGCGGGCGCGCGAGGATCGCGGCGGTCCGGCCGCAGACGTACCGGTACGAGGTGCCATGGAAGCCATACCGGCGCACATGGTGGTCGCTGCGGTAGCGCCCGGGAAGCGCGTACGTGAACGCCCGAGGCGGCATGGTCTGGTGGAAGGCCGTGTCGAACACCGCGACCTGCGGGACACCCGGGAGCAGCCGGCGCGCCTCGCGAATGCCCATCAGACTGGCGGGGTTGTGGAGCGGCGCCAGTGGGACGTACTCCTCGAGCTTCGCGATCACCTCGTCGGTCACCAGCACCGACTCCACAAAGGAATCGCCGCCGTGGACCGCGCGGTGACCGACCGCGCTCACCTCGGCGATCGCCGGGAGTGGTCCGCCCGAGTCACGATCGAGCAGCCCGTTGAGCATCGCCTCGAACCCTTCCGCGTGCGAAGCGATGGGAAGCTCGTGCCGGGCGGTCGTGCCGTTGGCCGCGTGCACCTCGACGTACGAGCCATCCTCGCCGATACGAGCGACGATCCCTCGACTCGCGACGACCTGCGTCCCGGCATCCCAGAGCTGGAACTTGATGGACGAGCTCCCACAGTTGACGACGAGTACGAACATGGCGCCCCGCTCTACGCCCGCGCGGCGACGATCGTGGTGGCCCCCACGATGTCCGCTACCGAGGCACCCTTCGAGAGATCGCTCACCGGGCGCGCGAAGCCCTGGAGGATCGGACCGTAGGCGGCCGCCTTCGCCATGCGCTGGACCAGCTTGTACGCGATGTTCCCGGCGTCCAGGTCCGGGAACACGAGGACGTTCGCCCGCCCGCCCACAGGGCTGCCGCCGGCGATCTTCTTCGCGGCGACGGCGGGAACCACGGCGGCGTCAACCTGCAGCTCGCCGTCGATGCACAGCCCCGGCTCGCGCTCCCGGATCAGCCGCACCGCCTCGATCACCCGGTCGGCGTCAGGATGCGTCGCGCTTCCTCTCGTGGAGAACGACAGCATGGCCACGCGCGGGTCCCAGTCCAGCAGCTCGCGGACGCTGGCGGCAGTCGCAATCGCGATGTCCGCGAGCTCGGCCGGCGTGGGGCTGGGCACCACTGCGCAGTCCGCGAAGACGATCAGCCCTTGCTCGCCGCCCGGCCAGTCCGGGACGTCCATCACGAAGAAGCTCGACGGCGTGGACACGCCCGGCGCGGTCCCGATGAACATCTGGCTGGCGAGAATGACCGCAGCCGTGCCGTACGTGAACCCCGCGACCATGGCGTCGGCTGCTCCGGTGCCCACCATCATCGCGGCGAAGTTCAGCGGATCGGCGAGCAGCCTCCTCGCGGCGCCCGGGGGCAGGTCCTCGCGCGCCGCATACGTAGCGGCGAACTCGGCGGCATGGGGCGATGTGAGCGGGTCGATCACCTCGATGCCCCCCGCCCGCGCGCCGATCGCGGCCACGGCGTCCGGTCGCCCGAGCAGGACGGGCCTCGCGAGGTGCTCCGAGCAGGCGGTGGCGGCGGCTTCCACAATCTCCGGCGCGGTTCCCTCCGGATACACGATCCGGGGGAACCGCGCCTTCGCCTTCACCGCCAGGCGGGCCATGAGATCCATCGGTGGGCCGATCCAGTTCGCGGTTGCCCGCTCCATCGAGGAGGCCCGCGGGTCTAGCGGTATGTGTAGCCGTCCGCGCGGTACTTCGGCGGTACCACGGGGGCCAGCAGGTAGGAGTCGAAGTCGCCTCCCGTGTGAATGATGTGAGAGCCGCGGTTCCGCAGGTCCCACGCGAACGGCTCGAACCATCCTTCGCGGGCGTAGTGCCCGGAGATGAGGATCCGGAGCTGCTCGCCCGCATGCCACACGCGGCTCAGCGGGTAGATCTCGATCTCCACCGGGACGATCTCCTTCGGTGTGAGCAACTGCTCGCGCCGGTGCGTGTGCACCGGGTGATCGGGCGTGGAAAGCGCCTCGTCCAGCTCGCGGTGAGAGACGCGCATCAGGCCCGGGGTCCCCGGGTATGGCTCGTTCAGCACCAGCGTGGGGCGGAAGGCGCCGTGCTCGTCCAGCTTCTGGACCGCGACGAACAGGTCCATGTCGTCGGAGCCGTCTGCCTCGACCCAGAGATGGAGCTTCATGTAGCCGGTCAGCTCCGTCTCCTCCTCGAACTTCATCGTGAACGCCGTTTCGCCGGTTGCGTCGTAGCGCACGGACGACACCGGTACGGGTCTCCGCGCGAGCCGGCCCTGCCGCGCGTCAAGGTAGAGCTTCTGGTACACCACGCGCGCGGGCGGGAACTCCTGCTCCGGCCGTTCGATCTGGTAGTCATAGTCCAACGCGTCCATCACGTCGACGCGCACGCGCGGGGTCATCTCCCAGCCGTTGTGGATGTCTCGCAGGTAGCGATCGAAGAAGCGACGGAGGTCTTCCAGGTGCGGCGGCATGCAGGCGTCCGGCCACTCGAAGTCGCGGTGGACCCGCAGCCATTTCCTGGGCGATGCGATCCTGCGGAAGCCCTCGATGCTGCCGCGGAGGTGGAAATGGCTCCACCCCGCGGTGATGTACGCGGGGATCTCGATGTCTTCGAAGCGGGCAACCTTGTCCTGCCAGTACCCGTTCATGAGCGGGTAGGCGCGCATCATCGCCGCGTAGTCCTCAATGCGCCCCGGTCCGCGCAGCCCGGCCAGCAGGAACTCGTTGAACCCCGGCTCCGGGACGCCACCCGTGCAGATGAATTCCCGGTAGACGTCGGAGCACCCTTCCCACGGGGCGATGCAGGCGAGGTGGGGAGGCCGCTCTGCGGCGATGTACCACTGGACCATGGCCAGCCAGGAGTTGCCGGCCATCCCGACCTTGCCATTGCTCCACTTCTGCGACGCCACCCACTCGATGAAGTCGTAGCCGTCCTTCCCGTCCTGGGTACCGACGCAGAGCAGATCGCCCCTGGAGGAGCCGGCGCCCCGGGCGTCCGGGTTGAGGACAGCGTACCCGTGGTGGCACCAGTAAGCCGGGTCGGGGCCCTCGAACTTCGCGCTGGGGGAGGTGGTCCCCGGCGGCACGCCCAGGGCGAGGAACGCCTGTGTGCCCTTCGGCGCCTGGCCGTGGCGCTTGCCGTACGGGCTCCACGCGACGATCGATGGCAGGTTGGTGGCCCCTTCCGGGCGGAACACGTCTGTGTAGATCACGGTCCCGTCGCGCAGCGTGACAGCGACATCCTGCTCGCAGACGATCCCGTTCTCGACATACACGCGCGGCTGGAAGGGTGCGTAGTAAAGCATCCCCGGCTCAGTGGGCGACGGACGGAAGATGACGTCGATCGTCTCGTCACCGAACCGCTGTGTGGAAGTCACTTCCTGTGTCTGCACGGTGCACTCCTTCTTCGCTGTCCGCCTTGACCGAATCCGCCCTCGTCAGTGACGCAACTGCATCACGAAGTCAATCGCCTCGCCCACGGTCTTTCTCCGCCGCGCCTCCATGAATGGGATCGCAACGCCGAAGTCGTCCTCAAGGACCGCGATCAGCTGTGCGATATTCACCGACTTGGCCCCGAGGTCTTCGACAAACCGGGTATCGCCGGTCAACTCCGCCGGATCCTTTTTGAAGATCCTTGCGATCGCACTGATCACCCGCTCCGCGGTCGCGTCTGTGGTCGGCATGCTGCGTCGCCTCAGGGGGTCGTTCTTCACATCCCCGACAGGAGGGATGCCGCGCGTGGGTTCACGCAGTCTTCGCCGGCTCGCGATGATCACCCACTGATCGCACGCTACGTCGGCCGTGTGAGGCGCGCCCCCGTCGAAAGCCCAGTTCCGGACGGGGCACGTTCAGCCCGCCTCGGGGATGACCAGAGCCGCTCTCGCTCAGCGCGGCGACAGCGTGGTCGTACTGCCCACACCGCGTGGCTGACGCCGGAGACGCTCGGTCGCAGTGTCCGCATCGCAGTGGCAGGCTCAGGTCATTACTCAATAGACATTTGGGGTGGATCGAAGCCTGGTACAACCCCGCACCGGCGCCACACGTGGATGAGCGATCTCGGCCCCCGGCCAGCTGGCGCTCATGCGTCCTGGCGACCCAGCAGCCACATCGCGAGCAGCAACGGGGCGGAGATCCAGGTCACGAGGGCGCCGGCGAGGAGCGCGATGGCGGTGCGTAGGCCGAGTTCCTCCACGAGGTAGGCGCCCACCGGACCGAGCACCTCGAGGTCGGGCTCCAGGCTGAACACCGCGAGGATGCGCACCGTCTCGACGGGGTTCCCCAGCACGGTCACCAGCAGCCCGCGGCCGGACGGCGAGAACGCCAGCGCCAGGCCGATGGCGGCGAGGTCGTAGAACAGCACCATCGCGAACCAGAGAACGATCGCGATGGCGAGTGCCTTCATGCGTCCATCGCTCAGCACGGAGACAAGCATGCCGGCGCTCAGCGTGGCGGTCGCGAGCACGCCGGCCAGCGCGACGAAGACTAGATAGTGGCGGGCGTCCGTGAGGGGCGTGAGCAAGGCCATGACGATGCCCGCGCCTCCAAAGCCCAGGGCGATCGCGCTCCAGACGGCGAGGTTCAGTCCGGCGAACTTGCCCAGCACCAGCTCCGCGGCCGAGATGGGCTGAGCAAGCAGCGTCGCCAGCGTGCCTCGATCGCGCTCCCCGGCGATGGTGCCGGCACCGAGCACGAGGGCGAGCAGGGGCACCAGGAGCAGGCAGAGGTTGATCAGGCCCGCGGTAGTCCGGTTGAAGCCCTGTGAGCCCAGGTCCCCGCTGGTGGCCTGGACCAGGCACAGCACCAGCGCCACCACGGCGAACGCCCCCGCGAAGACCGGCAGCCAGCGGCCACGCCCGGCATCCGCCAGCTCCTTGCGCATGATCGCGATCACGGGCGTCATCGCACTCCACCACCCTCGACCGGCCGCCCGACACCGCCCGCCACCTCCTCCACGCGCAGGTCGAGGATCGGGACCTGTGCACTGACAAGTGCTTCGATCACCGGCCCTTTCTCCACGGGCCCGCAGGCGACCACCAGCCAGTCGCCCTGCGAGCTCACGGCTCCGTCCATGACCACGGTGCGCGCAGCCCGCACGGCCTTCGTTCGTTCGCCTTTGACGCGCAGGTAGAGGTTGGAGGTGCGCGCGCTGAGCGCTGCGAAGGCGCGGGCGGTGCCGAGGAACTCGCACCGCCCGCCTTCCAGCACGAGCACGTCGTCGGCCACGTACGGGACGTCCTCCAGCCAGTGCGTGGACATCAGGATCGTCTTGCCACGGGCGCGCTGCTCACGTACGAGGTGGCGTAACTCGATACGCGCGGCGATGTCCAGCCCTGCTGCGGGCTCGTCCAGCACCAACAGCGGCGGGTCCGTAAGGAGCGCGACCGCCAGTGCGAGGCGCTGGCGCATGCCCCCGGAGAGCGCGTTCACACGCTTGTCCAGGTGGTCCGCGAGTCCCACGGCGGCGACGCGCTCCAGCGCCTCCACGTGCGAAGCGCGACGAAGGTCGGCATAGAACTCCGCCGTCTCGCGGACAGTGAGATCCGCGTGAAAGGCAGCGTGCTGGGGGAGGTAGCCGAGCAGCCGCCGCGCATCGCGGCCGTGCGCCCGAACGTCGACGCCGTCGATGCTCAGCGTGCCCTCGAAGTGCGTCGTCCCCGTGACGCAGCGGATGAGCGTGGTCTTGCCCGCGCCGTTGGCGCCCAGCACCGCCAGCACCCGCCCGCTCTGTAGCTCGAAGGTGACGTCATCCAGCGCGCGGGTGGCGCCGTAGCGCTTCGTGACCGCCGAGACCTCCAGCAGCGCGGGCATGGGCTATCGCCTCCGCCTGGCGCCGGCCTGCAGCGCGACCGGGAGCGCCGTGAGCGCGCTCATGGCGACGAGCATCTCGATGGAGGCATGCCTGGACGCATCCCCGGGGAGCGCGATCGTCGGGGAGATCAGCGGCGCCGGGTCGACCAGCGTGGGCTCGGGGCGGAAGACAGGGAACCAGCGCGTCGCGAGTTCCAGGGAGGCGCTGGCCGGAGTGAAGGCATACGCGCGCAGGGCCTCGTTCCGCTGCGTAAGCTGCCCGTACGCCGCGCGCGCGACGAAGGGGAGGTCGCCGATGCCGTTGCTGTCGGCGTCGAACCCGCGATAGCCGTCCCAGTAGTTGCCTCGCTCGCGATCTGCCCAGGTGTTGTGGCGTTCGAGGCCATCGCCCCGCATGCCGACATGCTCGAGGTTCCCGGTGAACGTATTGTCGGCGAACACCGCGGCGGTCGTCGTCGCGAGCTCGACGCCGACGCGGTTGAACCCGAACAGGTTGTGGCGCACGGTCACGAATGCGCCCGGGGTGTGCGGCGCCCCCTCCATCGTGAGGCCGATTCGGTTGTGGTGGACGAGGTTATCCACCATCTGGACGTCGTCGACGTCCTTGAAGAGCAGACCGAAGCCCGATGCTGGCGAACGATTCCCCGAGAACTCGTTGCCCGTGAACGCGATGTCGCGCGAGAACATGATCGCGCCGCCGGCGACGTTGTCGCGGAATACGTTGTCCACGAACCGGTTGTGATCCGCGTACATGTAATGGATACCGTAGCGGCCCTGCTCCACGCGGTTGCGCTCGATCAGGTTGTCCGCCGAGAAGCCGACGAAGATCCCGTCCTTCACCGTGTTGACGGTGTTGTCCTGGACGATGTTGCCGTTCGTGTGCCACAGGTAGAGCGCGTGCCCCCGGCGCTCCGAGCTGAACTCGGGGATGCTGACGATCGTGTTACGCCGGATCGCGTGGCCGCCACCATCGGAGACGGCGATGCCGTACAGGACGTCCTCCAGGCGGTTGTCCTCGATCGTCGCACGGCTGCCCGTCACGCGGATGCCGGCAGGCTCATCTGCGACGTCGCGCGCAGACCCGCGCACGGTGAATCCGCGGAACGTGACATCATCCGCGGTGATCTGCACCACGTCGCCGATGCGCCCCCCATCGATCACTACGCCGCCCCCACCGATGAGCGCGATCGGCCGGTCGATGACCAGCGCCTCGCGGTACGTGCCCGGCGGCACGGTGACGGTGGATCCGGGCGCAGCACCGGCGATCAGCGCGGAGAGCGAGCGGGTATGAGCGGCCTCGGCAGGTCGTTGCACGGCCGAAGCGAGCAGGAAGGCGATGACGATCGCCGCGGCGATCTTTGGTGCGCTCCCCGGGGTACTGGGCCCCGTGTCACGGGGACCAGTGCTGCCGGATCCGGTGTTGCGCCAGCTGTCGCGGAAGAAGCGGATCACCTGCGGCCCGAAGGAGATCACCAGCGCCGCCGCGACCATGAGCCAGAAGCCGGCGCCCACCATGGTGCTGCTGTGGAAGTTCACCACCTGCGTGCCGCCGATCACCTTCGGTGTGAACCCGTGCGGCACCAGCGCCCGCATCGGCGCCTCGCGATCGAGGTCATGTCCGACGCGGTACAGCCACCACTGCAAATCGGCGAGCATCCCGATCGGCATCGCCCATGTCGCCACGGCGACCATCACGCGCAACCGGCCACGCTGAGCCAGCAGCGCGCCGGCCAGCAACACGGCGACCAGCCCCACGATCGCCGCGGGGAACAGGTCGAGCTCAATGATCGACCCGGGCTCGATCGGGGCCACGCCGATGTAGTGGTTGAGGTCGTTCACCTCCTCGATATCGCCCTCCATACGGTACCCGTACGCGGTGATTGTCAGCCCGGCAGGGTACTGCGGGGCCTCCAGTCTCATCCGCCACAGGGGGAGGAACGCGGCGATCAGCAGCAGCGTTGCGGCCGCGACAGCGCACGCTACCCACAGCGGGTCAGCCCCCACGCGGTGCAGCAGCCGCGCGCTCCACCCCACCGGTCGATCGGTGACGCTCGCCACGCTAATCCTTCCTCTCCAGGTCCCGCAGCAGGACGTCCCACGTGAGCGCCTCCACGCGCAGCGAGGCGCCCTGTCGCGTGGCGGCGCCCGCATCCGCGAACGCCGCCACGCCGTATGCCATCGGCGTGCGGATCGAGGGCGAGACCACGTAGACCGCCGTCACCGCATCGACCCACGACTCGTCCACCGAATCGTGGACGTGAAGCGTCGCGTCGCCGGGAGAGCGGCGGCGCAGGGCGTTCACCATGCAGCCGATGTCGTCGAAGTGCCGCTCTCCCGCCGAGGACCGCCATGCGGCGGCGAAGCGAACGGCTCCGATCGTCATGCCGCAGTACGCGCAGCGCTCCTCGCCGTAGCGGATCACCGGCGGGCCCGCCGCGTGGCCGCCGTCCGGGAGCGCGAACACGCCCAGCACGGCGCCGCCCGCGAGGAGACCGCCTCCCCCGACGAGACCCAGGAACTTCCGGCGCGTCACCATGGATCGCTCCACCCCGTTGCATCACCTGCCCGCGTGGCGCTACGGCGTGACCATCAGCCAGCCCTGCATCTCCAGGTGCAGCGCCGAGCAGAACTCCGTACAGTAGAACGCGAACGCGCCCGGAGCGTCCGCCACGAATTCGATCGTGGTCACCTCGCCCGGGTCGAGGCTGGCGTTGACGTTGTAGCGAGGGATGGCGAAACCGTGCGTCGCGTCGGGCGTAGTCTCGACGTTCGTAAGGTGGAGCGTGACCCGGTCGCCCTTCTTCGCGAAGATCTGGTCTGGCTTGAAGCTGCTGCGCTTCACGCTGCCCCAGACTTCCACGCTGCCGGGCTTCGTCTCGATGCGCTCCTTGCCGGACTCGATGGCGTTCGGGTCCTTCTCCATCGTCAGCGGGTTGGTGCCGGGCGGGTACACCTCCCACGCCTTGATGCGATCGGCGCGGATCGCCTGCACGTAGTGCGGCTCCGCCATGCCGATCGGAGTGTCTGTGAGCAGCGTCATCTTCTCCGTGGCCAGATCGATGAGCTGGAAGTTCTGCGGCTTGAGCGTGCCGATCGCCGGGAACCGGTCGATGGACCACTTGTTCAGCGCGATCAGGTACTTGCCAGACGGCTTCACCGTGTCGCCTTCCATGGTGACGAGGTGGCCGATGTTGTACTGGACGGGAATCTTGTCGACGAGCTTGAACGCCTTGTCGCCGCTGAAGTACGGCTCGCCCAGCGACCACTTCGCCACGGCGCTCTCGATGAAGAGGCTCGTGTAGCCGTAGCCTTTGTCGTCGTACTGCGTGTGCAACGGGCCTGCGCCCACCTCGATGCGTCCCGCGACGACCGAGTCGAAGCGCAGGATCGGCACGCCGAACTGGTCGTTCTTCTCGAAGTCCTTCGCGGCGATCGCCTTCGTGATCTTGTCCATGCTGTAGACGGTGACATGGGGGTCCAGCTTGCCGCCGATCGCGAGGTACTGCCCGTTCGGTGACACGTCCACGCCGTGCGGGCTGCGCGGCTCGGGTGCCAGGTAGAGCACGCCCTCGGTGACGGCCGTCTCCAGCGCGATCACCTTCATTCCGTTGAGCGTCTTGGTCTTGCCGGCGGCGACGACCTGCTCCGCCTTCTTCCAGTTGATGATGTGCAGGTAGTCGAAGTCGCTCTTCGAGGCGCCGACCTCGATGGCGGGCTTGCCATCCTGGTTGCCCCCGGCCGCCATCTCCGCGTTGTACGAGTTGATGAACACCCAGCCGTTGCTGACGAGCTTCCCAGAGTCCGCAAGGTCCTGGGTGTACGGCGGCAGTTCCACCTGGAAGCTGCGCGCCACGTCGAAGCGCCCGGTCTTCGGATCGATGGCGAGAAACGTCGAGTAGCCACGGAATGCGCTGGCGAAGTTGTCCAGTGCCTTCGCGGCGCCGTTGGGGTCGACCAGGGTCGGCGTCATGGTGGAGATGTGCACGTACTCGGAGTTCGGGGTGACGAAGCAGCCCCCGTGCGACGAGGTGAGGTTGGGGACATCGAGGATCTGCTTGGTCTTGAAGTCGCGCAGGTCCACCATCGCGATGCGGCCGTTGGCGCGGTCGTTGATGTACACCCATCGGCCGTCGTACTCGCCGTTGGTCTCGCTGAGCGCGGGGTGATGCGTGTCGCCCCACGTCAAAGGCCCGCGCGCCGTGGACGATGGCTTCTGGGTGTTGTCCGTGCCGCGCGCAATCACGGGCTCCGAGGAGTCCGCCCCGAATCCGTGACCCTGCCATGATTCCGGTGTGAAGACGCCGATCACCTTCAGGATGCGCATAGACGGAACGCCCATCACGAGGATCTGCCCGCCGTGGCCCCCGGAGCTGAAGAGGAAGAACTCGTCGCCGGTCTTGTTCCCGGGCGCGACGAAGGTCTGCACCGCCCGCGACACGTCGTCCGGGCTGAGTTTGCGCCGGGCCGCGATCGCCTGTGCGTTCCCGGACAGTCCCGTGGTGCCGGTGGGTGTGGTCCCGGTACCCGCCACTGCCTTCCCGATGACACCGCCGACCGCGAGGCCCGCGACACCGGTGGCCGTGCTCTGCAGGAGTTCTCTTCGAGTGATTGGCATGGTGAGAGCGCCCTTTCCGAGGCTCCGCCGCCCTGGTGGCGGCGGGTCGTTACTTGACCGTGATCGTCCCGGCCATGTCGGGGGTGTGAAGGTCGCACTGGAACTTCACGGTCCCCTTCTTCGGGAACGTGACCACCAGCTGGCTGGTCGCGCCGCCGCCAATCGGCTGGGTGATAGGATTCTTCGGAGTAGCGTCGTCGCTGAAGATGTGGATGTTGTGGAGCGCGACGCCCTCGTTCTTCATGCTGAAGGTGACCTTTGCGCCGGCGGGGACGGTAATCTCCTTCGGGTCGAAGAAGTTGTCCTTCATCGCGAGGTTGACGGTCGTGTCGTGGGGCGCGCCGCCCGAGGGCGCGCTGCTGCCGCCGCATCCGGTCGCGACCAACCCCAGCACCACGGTGGTTGCGAGCCATGCGGCGATGGTGCGCTGGCTCCGTCGACTGTGGGTCACTGCTTCCTCCTGCTGAACTGACCGCCGCACTGATCGCGGCGGCGTGATCTTCGACGACTACTCGCGTGGCGGACGGCCCGCTCGATCACGGCGGCGGGGCGCGGGGGACCGACTGAGGCCGCTGGCGGTCAGCACGGCTGCGGCGCTCATGGCGGCCGCGCGCGCCGAAATGCCGCCGTGCTGGAACATCAGCACGCCGCACCCGGCGAGGGCATGGCGCACTTCGGTGGACGCGCGGCCTGCAACGATCGCCTGGACGCGGAATCTGCTCACGAAATCCACGATGCGTCGCACGGTCGCTGCGGACGTCGCGGCATCCGGCGCGCACCACGCGGTCTCGTGCTGCTCCCAGTGCACGACCTCGGAGTGCGCGACGTCCGCGAGGTGCACGACGCGCGCAAGATCGAGATCGCCCTCGATCTCGCCGCCGGCGCCGACGACGACCATGATGCGGTGCATCGACAGGCGGCTCGTCAGCGGACGCTGGTCTGCGTGGTTCACGGGGTGGCCACTCCAGTCGGGACGCGACGGCTGGACCGAGCCGTCAACCGGCGACTCGGGGCGCAACGCTCCTCGATCGGGAATGCTCGAGGGCAGCCGTTACACGACCGTTACACGGGGCGCCAGGCCCTACCGGCGCGGGCGCTCCCCGGAGGCGAGGCGGTGCGTGCTGGCGGAGAGCGCGCGGTGGAAGACCCGCTCGGTGGCGGGACTCGGCTGTTCGCCGAGCTCGGTGGCGAGGATCTCCCGGTAGTCCTCGTACTGCCGGATCGCGTCGGTGCGCCGACCGAGCTGGCCGTAGTACGCGATCAGCGCATGGTGGAACTGTTCCTGCAGCGGATCGGAACGCAGCGCCCGCTCGCAGCATTCGACGCTGCGCGCGATCGCGCCCCGCTGTGCGAACAGCCGGGCGCCGGCGCTCAGGACATCGTGGAACCGGCGGCGCAGCGACTCGCGGTACGGGATCGCCCAGTCGCCGAAGTCCTCGTCCGCACCGAACTCGCCACGGTAGAGATCCAGCAGCCGCTCAACGGCCGGGAGATCCGGGAGACGGTCGGCCGGGCCCTGGAGCACGTCGCGCGCGACCGCATCGAACTCGACGAAATCGAATCGGAGCCACGACGTGTCCTCGAGGGAGAAGTGCGCGCCGTCGCGATCGAGCGCGGATGGGTCACCCGCGATCGCGAGCAGGCGGCGCGCGTCGTGCAGCACCACGCGCAGGCGCCCCGCCGTCAACTCGGCGGGCTCGCCCGGCCAGAGGGCGTCCATGATCTGCTCGCGATGCAGCCCGGTGGGGCGCGCGACCGCCAGCATGCCGAGCAGCTCCAGCGATTTGCGGCGCGGCGGCCGTGCGATGCGCAACGTTCCCCGAGCGATGCGCGTGGGACCTAGCATGTCGATGTCCAGCGCTTCGCCCGTTGCGTCACCCTCCGCCGGCTGGCTGGAGGGGTGCACGGTGACGATCGCCACGGTGCCATCGTTGCGCAGCGAACGAGGCACCGTGAGCGCCGTGGCCGAGACGGGCGCGGATCCGCATCGCCCGTTCTGCCAGGCTTCCCAGTTCAGCGCGACTGCGTTCCCCGCGGCGAAGCATTCGAGGATCGGGCAGCCCGCGACGCGGCACACCCGCTCTCCCGCCTCATCCAGGGCGCCGATCACCTCGGAGCAGGCGCGTCCGATGATCGTCGCTGCGCACGTGCCGACGAACGCCTCGGCCGCGGCGTTCACGTCGGCGATGCGTCCATCCAGCGAGATGGCGAACGTGGGATCGGCGACCTGGTGGACCAGCACATGGAATCCCTGCCCGGGATCGTCATGGTCGCAGGACTGCGGGGGGCCGGGGTTGCGGGTTCGACCTGGGCGCATCTCGCCCTTCTTGACCTTCGCTCCCTCAGTCTAACCTCGGGCGCGGGGGTGAATTGTCAGGACGTGTCGATATTGGTCTACGGTGAACGCCGCCTATCGTCAATTCCCAGACTCATCGTTGCTCACCAGCCTCAACATTCACCGCACCTAACATGATGTGCAGCGAGCGAGTCGGAACGAGCTGCCGCCCGCTGCCGGGACACCGGAAGATATCGCGCTCCTTCGCGAGATCCGGGACTTGCTTCAGGTTCGTTCCTAGGCAGCGGCTGCCGCGCGCCACAGGGGTCAGGCGCTGGACTCTGCCAGCGAGGAAGGCGCGGACATGGGAATTCTGACCTGGATCGTCGTTGGCCTTATCGCCGGATTCCTTGCGAAGATGGCTATGCGGGGTGATCCCGGCGGCGTTGGCCCGATACGCAGCTGGGCCCTGGCGATGTGGCTGGCTTCGAACTCCGCAGTGTCCTCATCGCGACGGCGGGCGCGATCCTCGTCCTTCTCGTTGCGAAGGTCGTTGGCCCACGCTAAGGGGGGCTTCGCCGCGGTATGGCGGGTGACGTGCACTCCGGACAGGGGCAGCCCAGCGGCCTTCAGGTGGCGTCGGAAGTGCCGATAGAAGGTCGCGCTCGTTAGGCCCCGGTCGCCGGCCCGTGGCCCACAGCGGGCAGTCGGGCGGCATGTCCGCGGGTCCAGCCTGAAGGCGCCGAGCGCGCGCACCGTCGCCTCGTACGCAGGTCGGGGCAGCTCGCGGCGGGCAACAGCGAGACGGCCATTCCTCGCCGGCGACGAGGCTGAGTGGATCGCCCACGACGATCTCGCCAGCACGACACGCTCGTACGAGCACTGGATTGTTTGGCGGACATCCGGATCGCCAACGGGGAGCCGGCGCAGGCGCTCGGTGCCGCGCGTGAGGTCGTTTCGCTCGAACCGTTTCGCGAGACCGGCTATCAGCGCTTGATTCGCGTCCACACGACGCTCGGGAACCGTGCGGAAGCACTGCGCGTGTACGAGAGTTGCCGGCAACTACTGACGACTGAACTGGGTGCGGATCCCTCGGAGGAGACACAGGCGCTCTATAGGGAGCTGCTGGGAACGCCCTAGGACCGATCCCGGCGTGCGCCCACGGGGGCAGAGCCAGGAACGTCGGGGGCCCTGCGGCGGACTCAGACGCCGGCACGCTCGCGAACGAGCGCGGCAAACGCATCCGGCGCCTCGGCGTAGGTCACGTGCCCGATGCCGGCGAGTTCGGCGAGGCGGGCATGGGGCATCGCCCCGGTGATCACCTTCGCGACCCGGCGCAGCACTGGATGACTTATCGAGCCCGTGACGATCGTCGCGGGCGTCTGCATCACACGCAGATCATCGGCGGTGATCGCGTATGGCGGCATCTCGAGGTCGCCCATCAGTTCCACATGGTTCGCGCGATACGGCTCCTTGCCGGAGGCGTCCAACTGCGCCCACAGACCGGGACACATGTACTCGAAGAACGCGTCCACCGCTGCCCGGGGATTTCCGCTGCGCATCGCAGCCCCGATTGGCGGCTGGAGATCGGCCATGATCCCGGGTCCGCCGTGCTCCGGGTCCAGGCCGAAGATCGGCGGTTCGGAGAGCACCGCCGCGTTGAAGAGGATGGGATAGCGCCGCAGGAGGTCCACGCCAATGCGGGCGCCACCGCTGCTCGCGACGAGCAGGCACGGCGCGAGATCGAGTTCGCGCACCAGTGCGGCCGCGTCGTCAGCGTGCAGTTCCACGGTCCGCTGCCGGACGTCACCGAGCGAACTACGCGTGTGGCCGCGACGGTCGTACGTCACGCAGCGCATGCTGCCCGATAGCCGCTTCACCTGTTCGTCCCAAACGCTGGCGTTCCCGCACATGCCGTGGATGAACAGCGCCGGGTCCCCCTCCCCGGTACTTTCGAAGTACAGGTCGGCACCGTTGATGGGTTTCACCGACATCTCGACACTCCCTCTCTCCGGGCGGGTGTGTTGTCGCGCAGGCAGATTCTAATAGCGGTTGATGCGACTCCCCCGGTCGTCCGTTCGCTCCCGACTCGTCTGTTCGTTATGTCTTGTCTCCGACTTGACTTCTTGCCCGCGCGGAGCGTCCATGCTGTCCGATGAACGACCCCGTCCCGGCTCTTCCTGCCCTCGTCGACCTCTACCTCCTCCGCTGCGACGTCGAGGGCAAATCAGCGCGCACCGTCCACGCCTACCGCGAGACGCTGACCCGCTTCCTCAGGGCTCTGGACGAAGACGGCGGCCCGCCAGTGGCCGCGGAGATCGAATCCGCGCACCTCTATTCGTACCTCGGTCGGTACACCCACCTCCGCACCGAGACCCGACACCGCTACTTCCGCGAGGTCCGCTGCTTCTTCAATTGGCTGGTCGACGCCGGCTATCTCGACCACTCCCCGTTCCGCGGGATGCGCAATGTCCGCGTCCCGCAACGCATCGTGCAGCCCTT
>Ga0172380_10004408_pt1 | contig 18134 bp, 24 predicted proteins | sample Leawe162metaG_FD_119747 | JGI IMG/M metagenome (GOLD analysis project Ga0172380, IMG submission 119747) | Leachate microbial communities from a municipal landfill in Southern Ontario, Canada - Leachate well 162 metaG | ecosystem: Engineered > Solid waste > Landfill > Unclassified | place... | reverse complement strand
GACGACGGCAGTGTGTTCGCCACGCAGGATGAAGCTATTCATTATGAAGTGGCTATGATTCTATCCCCAGCATCGCCCCGGCATCTCGTGGAGCAATATCCAGGACTCATTAAAAACGTCGTAACGAACTGGAAGGCGCTGTCCAAAATTATAGCGCAGATTCCCGACGAATTCCCAACCCCACACGAAGGACGTTGAAATGGCTATCGACAAAGACGCATTCGCGAAAATGAAGGCCCTGGTCGAAAGCAAGAAGTCCGCCGCCGACCGGGCAAGCGGCGCTTTCGACGCGGCGATGTCAGCACTACACAAAGATTTCGGCTGCAAAACCATTGAAGCTGCCCAGGAAAAAGCTGAGGAGTTACAGCAGGAAGCTGACTCAGCAGAACAGGCGTACAACAAAAAACTGGCGGATTACAAGGCCAAGTGGAAAGAAAGGCTTGAGGAATGAGCGACCGCTTTGAAGCCGACTTGATTGTCGGGATTTTGAAATCGCAAGGTGCGCTTGAGCAAGCACAAACCGACGAGGACGCGTGGCGCAATGCCCGTCTTGATTGGGAACGCCGACATATTGAGGCGCATCAGCAGGATGAAATACGTTTTAACGAACGTGTTGTGAAATCTGAAAAGCTGTCAGAAGAAGCGCGCGAGCGTTGCCGTGTTTGGCAGGAAAGAATTTTGGCCTTGGAAGAAGCCAAACTGGCCGAAAGCAAGCGACACAACAATCTGCTTGAGCGTCTTGTTGATTGTCTGGTGGGCACCACGACCGACCAGGGCGGCGGAATCAAGATGGTGTCTTTGGGGTTGTTGTACGCTTTTCGGGACGCGCTAGCGCCCACAATCGGCGCCCGAAATCCGAACGATCCAAAGACGCCCCCGGGAACCAAATATTCGTTGCCTGAAGCATTGGATAACCCCCGCTGATGGACACAGCAATCATCAACCGTTTGAAAGCCCTTGAACTCTCCCACGCGGCTGCACAGATGCGCGTGGGAACCGAAGAAGTCGCGCACGCTAGCGCCCTTAAAGAATTGAAGACCGCGACGGAAGCCCTGGAAGTCGTTCGGGGCTGCGCGGTAGAGTTGCAAAATCAGGCGCACAAGCACATATCAAAAATAGTGACGCGCTGTATGCACGCGATATTCGGAAAGCGTTACGAATTCAAAATCATTTTTGAACTTAAACGCAACAAAACGGAAGCCCGTCTTGTCTTCATGAAGGACGGAAATGAAGTTGACCCGATGGAAGCGGCAGAGGGTGGTGCTATCGCCGTCGCCGCGTTCGCTCTGCGAATCGCTTCCCTGGTCTTGACCCGCCCGCACCGGCGAAAATGTATATTTTTGGATGAAGCATTCTCACATTTACACAAAAGCCATCATCATAAAGTACGCGCCCTGATAAAAACACTCGCCAAAGAGATGGGAATTCAGATAATCATTATTACGCACATCGAGGCGCTTAAGATAGGGAAAATCTTCAACCTCGGGGATGTGTGATCATGGACGAAATAACGCTCTGCCTTTGCGGGCTGCTATTTCTATGCATTCTCGCCAGTCCCATGATCGTTGTCTTGGGAACAAAGAAAAATAGGGACGACTAATCTATAGCATCTGGACTATGCACGTCGCCTGGGGCATCCGGAGCGCCCGGTATCACAACAGTTGATTCCAAGGGTAGGGAGAACGTGCCGTCTGCTGCCCTGTAGAGCGCTGTGGCGACGTACCACGTTCCAATGGCGTAGGGCCCGTTGTAGACGGTTTTGAAGCTGTTGGTGGCCGGAAACGCGGCTAACGGGGCGTCGACACCGACTGTGATCGGCGCGGCTGTGATCCAGACATACCAAAGATCCGGGGGATCATCCATCACAGGCGTGGTTTGCCACTGGGAACCGACCACGATCTTCAACCCAAATTGCGGGAACGCGATCATGTTTTGGGGCGTTGGGAGCGCGGCCAAAATCAATTCGCCAAATTCATCAATGGTGATGATCTTGGGTTTCTGATTTTGGGAATGCAATCCGTACTCGTTGGCTCTGCGAACAACGACGTAGTAATCCTTCGTGCCCGACACAGGCGGCGCGAGTGCGAGAGTGACGGGCAGGCTTTGGGCAATCGTGTTCGGGGCCGCATCTAAATCGGGGGGAGCTTCGTCACCCACCCAAACAGCCCAGCCGCCATCAACCGTGCGCGCGTGCCTAGTGATTCCCGCAAAAGCACCTACATACTCTTTATTGATTACATAGGTACCTGCAAATGTGAGGTTGACTGAAACCCGAACTACGTGCGCTCCTGCAAAGGAACCAAGCATTTCATTCCGGACGGTGTGCGTTCCAGCAAAGCTGCTGACAATGGAATTGTTAGCTGCGGATGTTCCCCGCTTTTGTTCACGGTAAAGACCGATACAGTTTGATGCCGTGACCTCAACAGCATAGTCTAGTGCAGCGTATGAAGAAACGTCACCTAGTGCAGTAGGGACAGCGACAACAGCTATGTAAGGAAGAACAGACGGGGAAGAACCAATTGAAGCATTGACAAGACTCATATTTTCTGGATCACTAGACGGTAAAAAACCCGGATCGGAATATAGAAAATCACCATTCTTGAAGGATACATACTGACTACTCCCACCCCCCATAAGATCCCGAAAATAGACATTAATGCGACTCTGCGCGGCATTGTTGAATTCGCGTGCGCCCTCACACGTCAACAGGGGGTCGCCTGCATAATCACCAGCCCAGCCGCACCCAGCCCACATTAGACTATCCCTTCAAATCAAATCCAATAACCAGCCACGCTTGGAAGCCATCCCGAATTTCTGTGGAAGTTAGATTCTCACCCCCGATTACTTTTTGGCGAAGCGCCTTCAGTAGATCAACCAATTCTGTACGCCGCGCCATTTTAGCTGTCTCTTGCGCCTCTATTTCAACTTTCCACGCCGCCAGTGTCTTTGCGTCAGGGCGCGCACCGAGTATCCGTTCATTCCACTTGTCGAGCACGGGTACGCCATTGCCGGAATCCTTGAGGGAAAAGTCCGAACGATTTTCGGGAAACTTCAACTTTAAAACGGTACCCAGTCCTATCGTCACAATGCTTTCCCCTTAACCGATCCTCTGACCCGTAAACCAAGTCAAACCGCCGTCCTTTGCCAAATTCCGTGTCCCTGATAAGACATCCACATAAATATTCATAGTTAAGTCGTCTCCATCTACTAGATCACAGATTACCCCGACTTGACCGCCCGCGTAAGTTCCACCCGGACTCAATATAGAAAACTTGAAGGCGAACCCGTTCTTTGTTAAATAAAATGAATAGAGGTCGCCAAGTGCGGCGTCAGTGACAGCCCAGTTTGCCTCCAATAACCAGCGCCCCGCAGTCGTTGCATCTATCGTTAACGTATTTGATGCGAAAATGCCGCTGCCGACGCTATCTGTTAGTGTCACAACGGTACCCGTAACATCTGAAATAGTCTGGTTACCGCTTCCAGTTGCTATAAACGCGGGCTGCGCAAGTAGTTCTTGCCGCGTAATCTTTTTAAGAGCACTACCAGCGGCACTATCTGCAATCATCAACAGATCAGCAGCCACGGGAACAGTCTTAGCAGTAAAATCATTAATCGCCTTTGCCGTTGGTGCCGCCGATCCGGAAGTATTGTTAACCACAAAGGAATATGCCGCTTGGGCGGCGAGCGACGCTAGCGCAACACTTTTCAGTGTTCCATCGTTGTTCAAAGCCACAGCCAACCGTGTTTTTAAATCGGTCAAACTGCCCGCAGGATCGGTACCTAACTCAGTCTCAATAGCCTTAATTTCAACGGAAAGCTGATTCAAATAGCTGCCGGGGATCGTTAAAGCGGCTGGGGTGATCGTGGCATACGCATATCCCCCGTCTTTGGACGTGTTAATTTCCCCAGGCGTGGCAACAATGGCAGCAGGATATGTTGCGGACGGTAGCGGCATGAAACATTCCTCACTTACGGAGCGTCAAACGAAATGTTGAACGGCTGTGTGACAGAGGGGTTGCTGTACTGCCCTGTTGGAACATCCCGCCAAATCCAAACACCAACCTGTTGAAGCGTGGTCATGGTCCCGATGGCAAGCCCCAGCGCCGCCGTGCAATTGGTATTGAACGTCACCGATGTCGGCGCTGTTCCTTCGTTCGCAATCGTTTGGATCGCTGCCGCTGCTGTGACGCCCGCCGTGTCAATCCCAATAGCTACGCCGGGAACGGCATCCACCGTATCTGTAGCAGCACCCGCAGCGGCGGACGTGCCCAGGCGAGCGCGACCATTCGCAGGAACCGTCAAAACCGTGTCAGTGCGGCTGGAATAGTACACGATTTCTCTTGTGGCAGGCGCATTGGTTTTGATATGCGCCCAACCAGTGGTAGGCCAGTCGGCAAATGTGCCGCTACTGATCGTGATCGTTCCCGCGCCGCTCGCGCCCAGTTGCCCGCCTGCCGTAGTCCGCTGCGTTCCCAGGGTCTTGATCCACATCTTCAAAAGCGTCACGGTGTTGGCAGAAACATTCTTGATAATCGTTCCGCGATACTCAGCATCACCCGCAGCGGCTTCCGCGCCCGTAACATCATCAAAGCCCCAAAGGTTATTGGCTTGTAGCGCGAGCGTCACGGTTGCCGTGCTGACAACAAGGTCCGTGGCTGAAGCTCGGGTCACAAGAATGAAAGCGCCTGCCGATCCCGCAGCTTCGACGATCTGGGTTTCGCCGTTCAGGATCGTGACAGCCGTTCCGTATGTGCCACCGGCATCTTTCCACCGAATGGTACTGACACCCGTGCAATCAAGGCTACCCGCGCCAACGGCGTTGTATCCCGATGCATAGTCAACGGTCAGATTTGCAATAGCACCTGTGATCGAAATTCCGTATGTCGTGGCAATTGTTGAGGATCGGAAATTACCTAAAGCTGCGTTGGGATCAGTTTGGGCACCGCCATCACTAGCTGCGCCGGTTAGATATGCACGAATTGAGTCGGCCCTGGTAAGATGCGTGCTCGCCATGTCGTGAATCCTTTAGGGCGCGTCAATGACCAGATCGCCACTACCTTCGTCGTACCCGACTACGATGTCCGCCGAAGTGGGTTGATTGGGCGGTCGTACGATGTGTCGTTTGAATGCCAGGGGGTCGGACAAATCCCCGATACTGTTGCGAGCAAGGACACGCCATTCCGCCGTGCTTTGATCTTCCAAGAAAGGCGTGGTCACGGTATACACCCAACGCCCTGTAGCAAGCAACACATTTTTGGTGGTCCAAACACCCAAAACTTTCTGCTGGATGACATAATCATAGGCGCCGCTGCTTGTCGCATACCATTGGAACGTTATCGATAGGGGGTATTGTTCGGTTAGCGCGAGTTCAGTTTCCTCAACAACTTCCAAAGGCGGGGGTAGTTGACTGAACCCAGGAACCGTGGACAAGTAGTAATTGTTTAGAACGCTTTCCTCAATAACTTGCCCATTCAAAACGACACGATAATACGTAGCTGCTGTGTCGACCCAATCGAAGCGCCACTGGCCGGGCTGAAACTGAACGATGGATGTGAACTGGATCATGTGGATATTCCTAAACAGTATCCAAGAATAGGCTCAAAATCAGACGCCCAAACACCTTCTTGAAGGTCGTACTGGTCGTCAGCCGCAACACCGTTGATGTCGTTTTCGGAAATCATAGTAAACGTAACAGATCCCGTATTTCCAGTAAATCCGGCAAGATTGGAAAAACTAAAAAAGCCGTACGAACCCGGAGCAAAAGTATGAACAAGAACATCGTTAACGCCGGGGCTTGCGTTTCCAGACATCGGAACGCCGTTCTTGTTTAAGTAGCATCTGATTGTATTTGAGTGTGTAGGCATTAAATACCTAAAAGCTGTCACAGTTCCAAATTCTTGAACATTTTGATATTTAAAGTACGTTCGTGCTTTTTCATTTCCAGACACACCACACAGCCAATTGAAAAATCCGCCCGAACTCAAATAGTCATGGTACGTCGTTATTCCCGTGACTGTGTTGTATATTGAGTATCCTTTGGTAGCTCCCAATAGGATTGTGTCATATTGTAATTCAAAAAAATCATAAGAAAGCGCCGTCCGAATCTCTGTCAAATGTTCCAAAAGAAACGTCGCATCGTCGGCGCTGTTCCCGGCTTGATAGTATGCGGGGTTCCAGGAAAAAGCTCCCGGGCCTGTCGATCCCGCGTCAGCCATTTGTGAATCGGCAATACCTCGTAGATTATCTATGGAATCCCGCCAATTGAGTAGCGTCGAATCGTTCATCATCGTGTTTGAAGAAAATATTCCCGTAGTCGTAAGTATGTTCTGACTGTTCCTTGTGAGCAGTCGCAAATATTTTCTGAGCATTTCATTATAAATTTGCTTGAGTCCGTAATACTGATTGATTGAAGCGGTCTGTCCGTGGCTATCCACCGTGGTCGCCGCGATTTCGCGGACCCCTTCGTTTGCGGGATCTTCGTCGTTCCAAGTCGGGTATGCTGCCATTACATCACCCACGCGTGCATTGGGATGTACTCGTGCGTTCCGCCGCCAGAAGCATCGGTCGCGCCAACACGAAGAAACGCATTTTGGGTACCTGGTGCCGTATCGTAAACATAAACAATATCGGGAGCACTTATGAATGTGTTCACGGCTGCACTTGCCCCGCGCCGATAAACTCCCGCTCCTACAGCAGAGCGTGAGAGAATCAAACTACCTTGTGGAGCAAGCGTAATGTTAATCGCGGTGGGCGCGCCTGTCGTTTGGCGCTTCACGACACGATAGGTGGGAAGTTTGGGCATGAAATAGACGGCATCCGTATCGACTTCAGGTGGCGCGACGTACTCTCCCTGAAATTCCCCACCTTTGCCGCACACGCCATCATACACCGAAACAATCATCCCTTTTTTGGGCAGAGCCGCGCGCACCCAGTTACCTGCAATTTCTTCGGGTGTTTCCCCTTCAGGGTCTGGCTCTTGAACAACGTACAAGCCGTTTTGGATCGGATCTGTCTGAGACATCACAAGGACTTTATCACCCGCAACGGTAACCTTTCCATCAATTGTTAGAAGTCCGACAAGGGATGCGATATTTGCATAAGAAACCAATCTCACAATAACCGCTGTCGACGCCGATACAGCGCCCCCTTGTGGTTTTGATATCGCACTAATAATGAGCTTGTTGCCCATCTTGTTGACTTGAATTGTTGAGCCGTCGCCTGTGATCTGCTGATTCCCACCGTCCTTCAAATCTTGAAGTGTGCGGCGGCTAAGGTGTCGCGCACCAGGGTCCGGTAGGTTAGGGTTGTTCGTTACTGCGGGCATCTCTGCTTATCCCAACTGCTGCCAACCTTCAAAGTACGACTCAAAAGCCTCACTGAAATTGCGGGTCCGGTAGTACGGAATAGTTTTGTATCCGACATCCTCTTCCAGATTCGGCGGCGGTTTTCCCGTGCGCTGATCGACAAAAACCGCCGTGGGTTGCCAGCCTTCAGGATTCAGTTGGAACTCAAAGTCGAAATGGTATCGCGGGGGCGTTCCGTCGTCTTGCTGGCGAGTATTGCAAACGGACCAGCCGACTTCAGTGCACATCCACATTTCGGCTTCTTGGTTGCACCAGATGCCGTTGTTGATGTTTCCAATCAGCAGCGCCGTGACGCCCCAAGGGTTGGCCGTGTTCAGGAAGCCTTCAAATGTAAACGTTGCTTGGGGAAGGTACACATCAATTTCACCCCCTTGCTCAAAATACTGATTTGGGTAATCGGGATCGTCGGCGGGGAACGTGTGCTCAACAAAGATTTGCACAACCTCGTCTGGACTTCCGGAATTTCTAATTTTGTAGAAGTTGGTTTTCTTCTGCGCGATACCGCACTTCACACGACCGTAGAGCGTTCCCGTGGCGCTTGTGGCTGGAATTTCCTGCCCTTGCGCAAGGGGTCCATATTCCAAGGTGACGTCGGCCCAATCGGGGTCGTCTTCCTTGATTTTGACATTTCTGTTGTGGAGAACAAGACCACCGAACTCCGGGCCGTCTAAGAAAGATCCGTATTGCGGAATCCCAGCAGCGTTCAAAGCCGCTAACAGCGCTTGATAGTCGTCGTTCAGTTCAGCAACGCCCTTAACGACAGCCCCGCGCGTGAGCGCCACAATAGTTCCGTGGCGCTCTGTAAGGGCTAGATTCTTGACTTGATCAACTGAAACAAGTACGGCCATGATTAGTAGCTCACAATGGGAACGCCGTTTTGGGTCAAGTTCGCTCTCTCAATCAGTTTGTCAAGCCGCGTCTCAACACCTGGAGCGGACACTTCTTGTTTTTTGTCGAACGGCTTGATCCCGGGGCCGTCCAGGATGTGCGTCTTCAAACTATACTGCCCAAAGGTGGTGCCAACCTTATTCTTTTCGCCCTTTGTGTTGAAATCCAATCCGCCTTCCGGCAGTTCGGGAGTGCCTTCCCCGAACCCGCCTTTTCCTGCGTTGGGGTTGTTGTTTTCGGGCATCTTTATAACACTGCCCTTTGGACCCGCTCCGAACATCTTGGCGATCCACGGAGCGTTTGTATTGAAGGCGGGGCCTTCCGTTAGACTGGACTTAAATCCATCCAACGGACCCTTTAAATTCTTGAACTCTTCACCCAAAATATTCCCCATTGTACCCAACAGGTTATTGTTGTTTGCGCGACCCTGATTGAAGTCCTTCGGCAGATCCATTTGGAACTTCTTTTTGTCTTTACCGAAAAGCATATCAGTTACGGCTTGACGGGGGTTGGTGATCAACTTCCACATCATCGTCCCTGTTTCAATGGCGGCGGTTGTGAGAATCTTATACATGGTTTCGCCAAAACCAACAAGGGCGTCAATAGCCATGTTGATTCCTTGATACACCGCAACAATAAAACTAATGGTGAACATCTTATCCCACTGGCCCGCAAGCCACCCGCCAAAGGCTGCGAAGAGTCTCATAAGCGTTTTAAGGACCACGAACAGGTTCATGATCATGTTTGAATAGAATTGTACGTACGCCTTACCCATATCCATGAAAAGATTGTACCAGTTGAGGGAAAGCCACTCCGTCAGTATTCCCCAATTCTGTTGGAAGTTTGTGAGCCATGCTAATGTATAAACAAAGAAACTGTACGCAGCTTCGGTGACAGTATTCCACATCCCGATAAGACCGTCTGTGCCGACGAACCACGCAACCGCAATCGTCCCCGCCACCACAAGGGCAGTGAAAAAAGCCGTGACTAGCACAATGCCTGCCGCCAGCAACACCAAGGGCCACGACAGCGCAAGCGCAAACGCGTCTAAGACCGCCAACCCAACTCCCAAAAACGTAATGAACGCGGTGCCGATACTTGCGATCATAGCGCCCAAATAAATCATCCCGTAGATCACAGGACCGATAGCTGCCGCAACTAATCCCAGTACAACACTCACGCTCTTTTGTGTGACGTTTAAACTATTCCACCACTGAACGGCTTGAACAATAACGTCGTTTAACGCTCGCAAGTAGGGCATCAGAATGTAACCAATCTGAACTTGCAACGTCTCAATAATAGCGAGTGTTCGTTCCCACTGACCATTGAAAGTGTTGAGGATCATTTCAAACTTTTCACTAACAGACATCGCGCCCTTCATGCTATTTTGGATTTTGTCATACCCGGCAACACCGTCTTGAAGCAGGATAGCTGCTGCACGTCCGCCGTCCGTTCCAAACAAGTTATTGAGAGCCTTCAAGCGCGCGGCCTGATTGAGCTTTCCAAACTTCTGTTCCATCTGCCCAATAATGTCCCGCATCGGGAGCATCTTCCCGCTCGCATCCTTTACATCGATGCCGAATTTTTTAATGCGCTCCCCATGGGTCTTGTCTGTCAAAAAGGTCATGAAGGACTTCGCAGAAGTGCCAGCATCGGAACCGACAACACCGCTATTACCTAATTGGGCAATGACGCCTGCGAATTCCTTTGCTTTGTATCCGGCAATGCCCCAGATCGCCGCGCCCTGCTGGATACTCTGTCCCAATTGGGCGATGCTTATCGTGGATGAATCTGCCGACGCGGAAATCACGTCGACAGCTTCAGCAGCGGACATCCCGTCATTCTTGAAGACGTTCATAAACTTAACAAGCATGCCTTCGGATTTGTCGCCGGTAAGCTGCCCTACTTTTCCAAGTTGAAGCGCAGCCTCACCTACACCACCGATAGCGCTCTCAACACCAACACCGGCTTTGATCAGATTTCCAAAACCCGTTATGGCTTTGGTAGGCGAGACGCCCAGCTTTTCCGCCATGCCCAGGGCAGACGCGCCCACCTTGTCCATTTGCTCGCGTGTGAGGTTTCCGGAACCTTGGACGCGTGCGGCGGCTTCTTCAAAATCCGCGCCTGCCTTGACCGCCGCACGTCCCATAAGAGTTAGCGGCACTGTCACCGCTAACGTGAGATTCCTTCCGACGTTCTGCATATACTGCGCGGTGCTTGCGAACCGCTGTTCGACGGTGCGCATACCGGCGACGAAATTGCTAGCGTCGGTGGTGATCCTTACAATAAGCGCGTTAACCGACAGCATTAATCTTTTCTCCGGTCGGGGTCATTCCCAGAAGACCCATCCATGCACTTTTTGAGGACTTTGAAGACTCTCTTGCTTTTTCCAGATCCTTTCCACTCAAACTATCTATCGAATTCTTGGAATGTGAGAATGTTATCAACATTTCCTGGACGGTGGGCGGTTTTTTGGTGTACGGCCCAGCGCACGTGGCCGCGATTTGGGCAAGGTAGTAGAAAATCGGATCGAATCGATTTGGAAGTTCTTCGCGCCAAACCTTCCAAAGTGTTAGTTCTGAGGAACTGACCCGAGCTTGGCATTCGGCTAGCGAGCAATGCATCCTGTCCGCTAGCCAAAGCCACATTTCTGTTTCCCCAGACCTCAGTCGTTTTTTGCTTCCTTCTCCGCTTTGACATCAAGACCGGAAAGTTTCTGCGCGATCTGAAAAAGCTCCGTTGCGCACGTGGTCGACAGCTTATCCACGAACTCCGGGGAAAGGCGTCGCCCCGACGTGTCGGTCATCGACAGCATTAGCAGGAAGGACGTGGCTCCGGTGAAGTTCTTGACACTACCGTCCGGACGCACCTTGTCGGACATGTAGTTGAAGTAGTCGTCCCGCTGCTTTCCAGTCAACTCGTGGAGAATGTACTGCTTGATTGCGCCGCCGTCATCCTCAAGCTCCACGGTTTCTTTTTTGAGGGCGCTGACGAACCGCTTCGGTGCTTGCGGTTCGTCCTTGATTTCGTCAGCCATTTGTCGGAATTCCTTTCCTAGTTTCTTGAGCTAGTCATTAGCTCGCGGAGTAGACGGGCGCTTGTTCGTTGAAACTTGCGTCCTGGTTGCCCGGGATCACTTCCAGTTCCAGGGTCGGCGGCTCGCCTTCCTTGACTTCGCCGGGACTAATCTTGTCCAGCCAGCCGTAGAAGGCGAGATGTGAACCGTCACTGAAGTTGACCGTGATCAACTGCACAACTTTGATCTGGGCCAAAATGTCGCTGTAGATCACTGGATTGTAAAAGCACGTCGCCTTCATCGGCGTCATCGTGAGCAGCTTTTTGGGCTGCATCGTCCGATACGTCGTGTTGCGCATGGACGTAGTATCGTTCGCGCCACCGGCATCCAAACCGGGTGGCGTCACGGACTTCTCTTTCAACGTCAGCGCTCCAGCCGCAAACGTTATTGTTGTACTAAATCCATCTGTAAGGTAAGCCGCCATCGAATTATCCCCTTAACTAAAAAGGCTTCCGCTAGGAGAGCCAAGCCCAGTTTTTGCCGGTGATGATGTCGCTAACCGTCCCAAAATGGACACCGTATCGCTTGGCTGCCGTTCGCTGGGAAACCCCTTGTTTAACAAGACGGCGAATCACGCGTACTTCTTTTTCAGACAATTTGTTCATGTGCTGCTTGGTTCCCCGAGCAGACTTCCCATGACGCACCATGTCTTCCTGATTCTCTTTGCGTGTACCCCAACGCAAATTCGCGAGACGGTTGTCAGTGCGAACCCCATTACCGTGACAACCGTCAAAGCCTTTTGGTCTAGGTCCGACAAACGCCTCAAGAACCAAAGCGTGGGTGAAACGATGCTTTCGTTCGCGGACACCATTAACGGTACGACAAAGGTTTACGTAAAAATATCCGTAATTCTCTCTTCTGTCCAAAATGAGCTTTAAGGGACGCCACGTGTCTGTTGGGGCATGGCGTCCCCGACCCCAACAGGACCAGACACGGCCATCATCACTTACGCGATAGCCAGGCCAATCAACTACATCGCGTAAGTGCATCGGATCGACCCCCCTTTTCTCAAGGTTTTTAACTGTACCGCCCTTTCACGCGGGGGTCGGTTTAATCGTTGGTTACGCCCAAGAGGGTCGTCGTTCCGCCCAACACATCACCCACAGACATGAAAACCTTTGTCGGAACTTGGCTTGCCAACGGATTCACCAGTCCCGTGGTGCCGTACGACCACAGATACAGATAAGACGCCGGAAACGCCAAAGAGAGCAGATCGCTGGAACCGTCCGCAATCACAATGGAACCGTTAACCGTGGAGTTCATCGCAAGTCCTTGCAGCAAATTGCCCGTGAATTTGAGTTCGTACTCCACGGGAACCATTGCAACAACGGCGCTTGCAGCAGCGGGAAGCACATCACCAGTTCCGCCATCGATGGGGACGGCGTTCGTGGCCACGGTGCCGACCGTCATACCGCGACGGCAGCCGAAAACACCGCCCACGGTCCAGTAAACGTCCAGGCGAGCACCTGTGGTGATTCCGTGACTGGCGGACATCGTGAGTTCGCCGGTATTGTCATCGGTGCGGGTTGTGAGCGTGCCCGTCTTTGCGGCGGCGGCGGCGTGGATCTTCTGCCGACTGATTTGCTGATTGCCGGTAATCGTCGTCGGGCGTGTTTCGACCAGATTGATTCCGGCCACGGTGACGTTTTTGCTGAAGTTAAAAGCTGCCATTTTCACGCTCTCCCACTATTGGCCAGTGCAACAGTTCCGTTTAGAACCCACATGTGTCTCTTTGAGGAATTTTCAAAACCAATGTGCATGTGCGGAAGTCTGTGCACCGCATCGAGAATATAAGTTCCATCGCCATTTACATCAAGACGAATAATCCGATCCAAATAATAAGCAATCTCCCCGACCTTGGCGTAACCGTCTGTGTAGTTCGCCGACCGGACCTTTACTTGGAATTTGGGATGAATGAATTGGGTGGCGTCCATGGCCCGGTTGTATCCATGACCACCGGAATCGTAAATCGCCACAGCATCGTTGATCGGCTGTCCCGGCAGTGATTCGGGCATGTTCCCGATGAAACACGCCCAACGGGGAATCGGATTGATTGCAGGACTTGCAACAATGGATTGGGCTAATAGTGCTATGCGCAGCAACTCAGCCGGACTCATCTCCCAATCCTTTTAAGAATTCGTTCACCCACAATCCGTGCCGTCAGTCCCTTTGTGTCTTCCAATGCTTTCTCAAGAAACTTGGCTTGTTCCTGGGAACGTCGTGGATGCTCAAGCCCCAAGGATATTTCACTGGAGTATTTTGTGTTGAAATTCTCTCCGTGCGCCTTGTCTAAATCTTCGTGCACCGATTGCGCGTACTCCGCATCGTATCCAATATCTGCTTCAGTTGTGATACTCGCGCCTATCCGATTCACCCGCGCCGTCGACAGCAAGTATCCCGTGTCAATCGGTACGTAGTTCGTGGATACACCAAGCACCATTAAGCCTGCTTCCATGACGCCTTCTTCGATACCTTGGCCCACGAGCTTCCGAAGGTCGTAGAAAGCACGACGGATACCTTCCCCACCCACCACTTGAACACTAATACTCATCCGTAGGCGATCCTTGCGATTTCCTTGCATTTGAAATTGGGTAGTGCTTCGTACCGTTTTATGAGAATGATTCCAGGAACCAAACTTGGATCGGTGTAGCTCCCGTATTTAGAAGTAAATTCAGCGAGCGCATTTCCCGGTGTTCCCCAATTCTCCCGGGATGCAAGCCAAAGCAGTCCGTTGATCAGCATGTCCAAATCAGTAAAGATTGTCGACGTGTTTGTTGAGGTCTTTTCAGTGGTGAATGCAGGCGCGTTGTTGATGATAGGGTCGATACGATTGCGGCCACCGTAGACAAAACGCATCTTGCATTCAACAGCAGGGTTCCAAACAGGCGTGCCGTATCCATCCGGATAAGCAGGTTCCAGATAGACACCCCGCTGCTTCAGCATTTTCTTGATTACGCCCATTCATCCCTCAACAAGTACAATCTGTAGGGGTTGTGTTACTTCCAACGTACTTCATGGCCATTCCCTGGGCGCCGCGCTCCGTGGCCTTATCGAGCGCGGCAAGCCCGCCTGCCGTATCCAAGCGCATGGAGTTCTGCCCATACTGCGTCGCGGCCAAACCACGACCGTGATTCAGCGTGTACGTCTGCCCAATGGATGCAGCGTATTCCGAAGATGCCCGCGGATCGCGAATAGCGTAGAAGTGGGCCGAAAGCCAACGTTCGATCAGTTCCAGTTTTTCGTCGGTGTATCCGGTATCCGTGACGCAGCAATCCGTCACCAATTGATTGGCGGTTTCGATGAAGGGGGTGAGGCTGATTTCATCATCAACCTCAATAATCCCCTCAACGGCTGCGTCAGTGGTTCGCGGCATGTGTTACTTGCTTTCTGCCTTGGCCTTGGCGATATACGCTTCCGCCTGCTTGAGCGTTCCGCCTTCGCCGTTCAGACTGATTTCGGGAGCATCTTCGCCAACCACGATGTAGTGCTTTTCGTTCTTGAAGACTTTGAATCCCTTCTTTGCGGCGTCAGCCACCAACTCGGTCACGTCTTCACCAAAGCCCTTGGGCTTGTTGATTTCAGGAACCGTAACGGTGTCGGCAAGCCGCTGGAACTTGTTGACGAACATCTTATCAAGGTTGTGGGCAGACTCAAAAACTTCACCCGCCTGGATTGTCCGAAATTCCGTCAAAGGCTGACCCGGGATGTTTTCCGCGTGGGTTCCGCCCAAAAGTTTGAATCGGGGCATGTCGCTATTCCTTTGCATTCCTCAAAAAAGGGGGAAGGGACAACCCCTTCCCCCTTCAACAATCCTTGTTTGCCGCTACGAATTACGCAGCGGTGCCGTGCACGATGCCCGTCTTGCTGTCTATGTCCGACCGAAGCTGCGGAACCAGAATCGCCATCGTCTTGTAGTACTGACGGAAGCCGCCCGGACCGGGCCACTGCACCGTGGTCACATCCAGACCGATCACTTCGCGAATGACGTTGCTGGTCATCTGCACGAGGATCATTTGGTACCCCGTCAGATTGTCCAGAACGCGCACGTCGATGATGCCTTCGATTTTCTTGATGCGGTCACGAAGCGTGATGTCGCCCTTCGCGGCGCTGAAATCGCTGTCCAGGTAAGTATCCCAGTTCGGGGACGTGTAGAGCATCCACGGACCGTAGTGCATGGCGTCCTTGCTCTGCTGCTTCATCGCAAGAACTTCGGTCAGGGTCGTGTTCGGAAGCCAACCACCAGCCGTGGGAAGGGTCATCACCTTCGTCATGCGGCCCGTGTAGTTGATGTATCCGTAAACCGTACCACCGCCGAACGTGTAGGTGGACAGATTGCCGATCAGCAGGTTTTCGGCTGCTTCAGCGACCACCCGGCCCGCGCCTTCGGCGGCTGCCGTGTCGAAGGGAACCAGCCCACGGCGGGACGCAGCGAGTTCGCGCGCGCCGAAGCTAAAATCCTTCTGGATGATCGGCAGGGGCAGGTTCACAAGCTCAAACTGGTGGCGGAAGCCGTTTGTCTGAACTTCCTGGTCCATGCTGATTTCAGCGGCGGTCGGATCGGTCATGCGCTCATACTGGAAGACGGTCACACCAAGTCCATCAATGGACGCGGTAAGACCGGCGCTTCGCAGATCGGCGACCGCCCGCAGGCGGTTCCGCGCCGCCATGAGAACCGTGGTATCCAACTGCGTCCAAGCTTCCTTCGTGAGCGTCGCCTGGGCGTTGGTCCGAATCGCTTGGTAGTTGGGTGCTTCACCCGGCTTGGCGACGTTGACGGTGCAGTAGGACTTGCCGTCTTTTTCATTCTTCCAGGGACGCAGAAGCCCAATACCCCCCTGCGAACCGGCTTCGATCAAAGTCGAGGCAACCTCACCATGCCCCTGGTTATTCAAAATGTAGTCAAACATTCCAGTCTTCCTTTCTTTTTCAATTACACCAGGGTCAGTGGCCGGTGTGCCCGTGTTTTACAACCGTGTCAGTTTACAGAACCGCAGCCTTGACGAAAACTTCCGTGGCGCCCGCGCTGTTGTCGACAGCTTCGACCACCTGGAACAAACGCACACCAGCCGCGTAGATGCGCACGGTGCCGTCGCCAGCCGATTCGAGGGTGTGTGCGCGAGTCACAGCCGTGGCTGCCGCAGCGAGCTTGAGGAGAACGATGTCGCCCTTCTGCGGAATGACAAGCTGCACCGGATCATCCGCCGCGTAGGCGTCGTCAATCGTTTTGCTGCGAAGAACATCTTCGCAGGCGATCAAGCATTCAGCAATACCGCCCGCCGTAGCGTGCTTCGCACAGGTATTCGCGCCCGTGGTCGTGCGCCTGCACAGGTAGCCAGGACTAAGCGCGGCATCAGCGATCATTTCCACGTGCCGCGCGGCAATCCCGCAGTTCAAGCGAATCGTGTTTGCAGCAGTCTGAGCCATTTTATGAACCCCTTTCCTTTCATTTCAGAAGGCAACCCAAGACATCATCTACAGCAACGCCAAAGACTACTTCTTGGGCGCGTCGAAGTTCATCACCGGCAAGCCCAGCGGCACAACTGTTTCTTCTTCGGACTTGTTCTTCGTGATCGTCATGGACGGCGTGCCAGCGCCCGCGTAGTTCGCCGAAACACCCTTGACGCCAGCCAGCTTGGAAATGCCGCGAACCTGCTTCAGGGGCATGTCCTTTAGGACTTCGACTGAAAACTCATTGGCCGCGTTCGCTGTGATGCCCTTGATCAGTTCATTCTTTTCCGCGTCTTCGGCTTCCTGCATTTCCAGGAACCGGTTCCGAATCATGGGCGGCGCGTTCTTCAACCACTCTTCATCGGTCGGCGGCGTCTGAAGATCCTGCTTGTTCAGGTTGGCGACCGCGTTGGCGATGATTTCGGACTTCGGCGCATCCGGTTTCTTCGGATCTTTGTTGGCCACCGGCGCAGGCTCAGGCTTTTTGGAATCCGCCAACTTCACGACCGAATCGAAGTTGGAATCCTCCATCTTTTCGAGGAAGGGGCGATCCTTTTCCTCGAACGCCTTGTTGGCAATCAGCGCGTCGATCTTTTCTTTACGTTCCACAACAACCCCCTTTCGCTTCCCCACATTGCCAACGAATCCGCCGTCAGCCGTACGGTATTCAGTGACACGATAGACTTCGACACCAGATGTCCAATCGACTGTGACTTCACCTGTCTTTTGGATTTCGTACGTGTATTTCGTTTGCTTGTTGCTGTTCCCACGGAGCGAAACAATCATGAACTTGGCGTATGTTTCACTCAAGTACGCGGGATAGTCAGCGTATCCGTATTGATCGAACGTGGGGGGCCACTTGGCGTGGATCGCCGCGCGCAGATTCTCTTCAATTTTGTAAAAGGAAACCTTGTCCCCGGCAACGTTGATAAGAAGACCGGCGCCGTCTTCAAGGCTACACGCTCCCTTTTCATCGGGAAGTAGTGCAAGATGATCTGGACGATAATTGCGGGCAACACCTACGTATTCCTCATTGTTCCAAATCCCCTTCAAATCCTCAACATCGGGAAAAAGACCCGTGGAAACTTCCATTGGTACTTTGGAATTCAGATTGTCGATGATACGGGAATCAACGGCCTCAAGCCGCCCAAGTTCCAGCCACGCTTCAGCCGTCAGCTTGTTTTGGTCCTTGTTCCACTTTGTGTTCATAATCACGCCGACTTTGCTTGCCGACGCAATTTCCGGATCACACGCGGAAATGCCGTTGCCTTCTTTATCGGTCGGGTGCCGGACAACAACAGGTTTGTGGTTCCAGATAAAGGGGTACTTGGAAAGTTCCTCAGGCGGGTAGAAAAGCG
>Ga0172380_10004407_pt1 | contig 18137 bp, 34 predicted proteins | sample Leawe162metaG_FD_119747 | JGI IMG/M metagenome (GOLD analysis project Ga0172380, IMG submission 119747) | Leachate microbial communities from a municipal landfill in Southern Ontario, Canada - Leachate well 162 metaG | ecosystem: Engineered > Solid waste > Landfill > Unclassified | place... | reverse complement strand
GACGCCTGCTTGCCCTGTGGCGGGGCGTGCAGCCTTGAGCTACCGCTGAACTCTGTCTTCAAAAAGCGAGCAGCCACATTGTCAGCAGGTTGCTCAGTCTCTGGACTCAATTAGTACGGCATCGTCCCCACCGTTTGTCCTCCCGTCCGCCGCTCCTTCAGGTTTACAAGCCGTCTCAGAGTGCATGTCGCGGTGTTGAACCGTTGAAGGCTACGGGAGGAAATTGGTTGCAGGCTCGACGGTGCTATCATCGCATTTGGAGTTCTAGTATGGGTAACATCTCCTTTATCGCTGGAACGACCTGCAAAGGTTTTATGCCGCGTCTTCCTCTCCGGCGTCGTCGGACTCGTCGGAGAACACATCCTCGGCGCGGACACGACTGCCGCCACCGCTGAGTGGCTCACCGTCCTTGAGGAACTGGATGGCCTCGAAGCCTGCGAACAGACCGCGACCGCCGTTCTCGGTGCCGTAGAACCGAACGACGACTTTGGCGTAGCAGCCGGAGTAGGGCTTGTTATCTTCGGCGGCGAGTGGCGTGCGACCATCGGTATCGACGATGACCGGGCGGTTCTTGTTGCTGGCGGAGACGACCTTCATGCCTTTGTAGGCGTCCTTGATCTCGTCGTCCTTGTCCGTGTGGGTGTTGCCGTCCGACACGCAGAAGCGTTTCGGGTCTTTCCAGACGAGCGGGTGCTTCTTCCACTTGTCGAGGGAGACGTGCTTCACGGCGGCGTCGATTGCCTTCATCGCAGCTTTGCCATCAGGCGTGCTGGGGTCGATGATGCAGGTGACTTTGAACTTGGGGTTTCCCTGATTGAGTTGTCCTACAAAGGGTTTGAAGCAGTGGAGGTAATCGACGCGACATTTGATGATCGCTGTTGCTGGGTCTAGTGCCATGGTAGTATTGTAGTTTGGATTGAGTGTATAAGAGGCGAGTTGTTCGCTTTAACGGAGTAACTGTATTTCGATATAACGAAACTGTCAAGAGGTGATTTTAACAGAAATCGTCGGCTCCAGTTTCATCTGAAAACACGTCCGCCAGATTCTCCGATCCATAGACAGGTCGTGGATCGTCAATCGAAACGAGCGTCGGTCCCCCTTCGGGCTTGACGATGAGTTTCTGGATGACGCTCCACTCGTCCTTCTCGAAGTCGTGCTCAAACTCGGAGACCTGTGTCGGTGTGATCAGATCCTCAGTGACGATGTCCTCGCGCTTCAGCTTCTCCAGCAGCTTCTCCTTGGCGAGGTCGGGGTTGCCCCATTTCCGGTGTCCACCTTTACCCTTCACCAGCTTCAAGCCAGGAAGTGGCTTGCCGCTCATCGCCATTGAGAGACCATACTTCTCGATGCTGCCGAGCCACTTCTTGATGTCGTCCCCTTTGAGGATCAACTTGGAGAGCACGTCGTTGGAGACACTGTCAGCTTTCGGCAGCTTCGGCACTTCTCCCGAGGTGATCGTCTCCAGCGGAGTGTCGTCGAGGAGCCACTTTGTCCGAGCCTCGCAGAACGACTCACAGGGGCAGAACTGACAGGTCTTGGTGCCGGGACGGAACTCCAAGGTGAGCGCTTTCGCCTGGATGTCCTCCGCAGGTCCGAGCACACGGTCATCGGTGAACTGAACAAGCTCTTCCCAAGAGATTGACCAAGTGCTTTGTTTGTCTCCCTGCCTGACGCGGGGTTGAAATATGTGCATGTGGACCGCAGGCATTGGCTTGTTGGTGTACCATTGCTTCATCGTAAGATCCAACTGCTGAACCATCGACCGTGCGTAGATCGCCATCTGGAGGTTCTCGAACGCAGAGACAGCGACACCTTGACCGTACTTGTAGTCGGCGATGTGGACGCCGTCATCGGCAATGCAGCAGAAGTCAACGTAGCCGTTGCGAGCGGGCATGTAGAAGAGGTTGACCTTCAGTTCACTCCACCACCGATGACCCATCCCAGTTCGCTTTAAGTGCTCTGTCTGTCCTGGTGCTTTCTTGTCGAGGCAGAAAGCTACGAACTCCGAAGCGTGCGTCTTCATCTCTGGCGTAGCTTTGGGGTTGATGGCGATCTTCTTGAACATCGCCTCGACGACACCGTGCGCAATGGTGCCCTCGACCGAGAACTCCGTGTCTTGTGGGGGGATGCGGTGGGCGTTCTGGACGACGTAATGGGGTTGCGCGGTGCAGTTGGTCCAAGTATTACTCGCGCTGGGTGACAGCGACAACTTTGCGTATCGGGATGTGCTCATGGTTATTTGGAAAAAGAAGCTGGTTCGTGAGAGTAACCGTCCGAGACTATCAACACTTCCTCAGCAGTGAGCATGTCTTTTTCTGCCAGTAGGCGTACCAGTCTCGCCAGTGCGCGAACTGCATTATCGGCGATGTCTCTTGCAGATTCAGCAACGCCCTCTCTTTGACTGTCGAGAAGACGTTCAAAGTGCTGCTCGATAGTTTCTTCCACTTGTGTCTTGTATCGGTAAGTAATTAGTTTCATAGGCTTGTACTGCCAAAGGGCGCGGCTCCGAAGAACCGCGCCCGATTGTGGCGAGGGTTTAGGCGGCGTCCTTCTGGTCCTCTTCGTTGGCGGCGAGGAACTCACGGATCTTGGCCTCCATCTGGCGGAGCATGGCTGGATCGGACATCTCGCGGGTCATCTTGGGGAAGCCGAGGGTGCCGTCGCGGAACTCGACGAGTTTCTTCGTGTAGGGGGTGTCCTTGAGGGGCTTCATCAGTTCGACCAGCTCAGGGCCGGTCAGGTAAGGCTCCTCTTCCTGGACCACTTCCTTCTCGACGACGGGTGTCGGTTCTGGAGCAGGCTCGGCAGCTTTCGCCTTGGGCCCGCGCTTCTTGGGCTCGGCAGGTTTGTCTTCGTCTTCCTTCACGGAAGGCGGAGGCGTGCCGTCGAGGTTGTTGGAGCAAGTCGAAGGTGTGATGCCTTTGGCAGCGGTGTTGCGGTCGATGGCGTCAACCAGTGGTTTGATCAGGGTTTCGTAGATGTCTTTGAGCAGGGTGTTCATTGTCGTATTGGTGTTTGGTTTTGTGTTTTGGGTTTCTGTCGCCTCTTGGGAGGCTACTGGAAAGGGTTTTGGGACGTACTTGTCGTGCGGGTAAGTACAGCAGAAAGACAGCATGAAAGGTCCGCCGCGTTCATCGGCGACTCGTTTCATAAACTCATAATCCTTGCGGTTTTGCTCCGTGTCTTCGTACTTGCACTGGGACAGGCACTTGCGGTAAAATTCAATGGTGAAGTCGGCGGGGTTCATTGGACGCGGTGAATAGCGGTTTGCAGTTTCTCGGCAATCTCTTTGTCGTTGGCGTCGAGGTACACCGACGTTTGCAAGCTCACATGCCCTCTATTCGCCGTGATGTTTGCGACGATCCCGGTTTGGCAGGCTTCCATGCTCACGGAACATTGTCCTGCTCGACAGAGGTCGATAAGCTCTTTTAGAGACTCAGTTTTCATAGTCAGCAAAATTCCTCCTCGTCGTTTTCTGTTTCTTTCCCTTCTGCTCTGTCGCGAGCGATCTGGAATACTTCTGCGGGCATCTTTCCATCGAACTTGCCCTGCTTGATCCACAAATAACCTCTCATGCTGTCGATCATCGGATAGCCTGGGACTTTTATAAAGTGCTCTTCCCTCAGTAGCTTGCCAACTCGCTGTGAGCTTTCGTTGATCCCTTCCATAGTTAGAGCACCTGCGAGACTCGGCTGCCAGACCATGTCTTCTGACAACAAGGGCGACTCGGAGTCGCGGAGCGTGCGGCGGATGGCTGAAGTTACTTCGTCTGCTGAGTCCTCGATCATCTCTTCAAGGTACTTGGTCTTCGGTGCTCTACCGTTGGGGTTGAAGGTGAGGCTGATCTCCCAGGTCTCGAAGAAGCTGCGGAGTCCTCCAGCGAGGTTGTCCAGCATCCCGAACAGACGGTCGAAGTATCCCGGCCCCAAAGCTGCTACCTGCTCCTCAGTCTGGAGCTTCGACTTGATGACAAAGTAGCGACGACTCCCGGCCATGACCGCCAAAGCGTCGTGATGGTTGGTGAACATGATGTAGTTGGTGATATTTTTATGTTTCCGAGTGTCGGCGTGCTTTTTATTCACCGAGACGAAGTCGTCTGTCACCAGCTCCTTCAGCTTGTTCATAATGTCGTGACGATTGTGACCGGCGACACGCACTTCCCCGATGACGATGAGTTGTGCCCCAACCGCCCATTCGTTCCAGTTGCCTCGGATGGCTTCGTTGTTCACATACATCACGTTCTCCTCTCCGAGGATCTTCCCCAGCAGGATCGCCCACAACGTCTTCCCGATGCCTTCGCCTCCCTGCATCAGAGGAGCCCACCGGCACTTCTTCCCTGGGTTCTGAACATGAAAAGCGATGTAATCCAGGATCACCCGTTGATACTCTGTCTCAGCTATCAGGTTGCGAAGATGCTCCTGGAGGATGTTCCCCGCCTGCTCCGCGTCCGCGTGTTTCGCTTTGGGATAGCAAGCTCGGTAAGTGTTCACTAGTTTGAGTCCGTTCTCGTCTTCGCTGTAAATTTCCTTCGGAGAGGTGGGGTCGTAGGTCGTGTCATCTACCACAGGGCATTCGATCTTGTTGAGAAGATATTGATTGGGGAGAATCGGCGGGACGTAGAGAGCGCTGTCGGTGGCATCTTTGCCTTGGGCTTCGAGTTGCTGGGGGTCGTTGAGCAGGAACCTGGAGTACTCAGCGTTGAAGGCTTCCTTGGAGCGCCATTGATGGGTGGACGGGCGGAAGAACTTCTCGTAGCAGGCGACGTAAAACCATCCTTTTGTCCAGGCTGGGTCTTTCTTGACTGCCTCTTCCGGCGTCTTGGACTTGAGTTGCGCCTTGCGGAGTTTGTCGAGATCCTTCTTCAGGTCTCCCAGGCGACCCTTCTCCCCGAGCTTGGTGAGTGCTCGCAGGATGGAGTTGAGCAGAGTTCCCTCCTCGACGTGAGTCAGGATGGGTAGCTGTGCGATCCTCTCCAGAGCGATGTGGGTCATCTCATGGAGGGTTTTCGCGTCGTCATTTATCCAGTCATTGACGACTTTGAAGCAGTCTTCTTTTACTTTCCCTGCGTTCCATCCTGCGTCTGCGGCTCGTTTGATGAGCGTCCTGATCGTCACCGGCACTCGGCCTCGTGGCGTGGTGTAAACAGCGTCCCACTTGGCACGGCTGCCGTCTGGACCGGGGTAGGTATCTCCGTGGCTTGACCACTCGTCAAAGAGCGAGAAGGCTTCCTCTTCCTGCTCAGTATCTGAGTATTGGTGACGGAGTGCGCAGCAGACTTCAAACCACTCTTGATAGCCGCAGTTCGGAGACAGTGTCTGGAGCGCGGCTGCGATGTCTTTGAACTCCACCCCCATCAGAGGGGCGCGAAGGTACTCTAGTCCATCGTCCTCTGCGTAACTGCGTTTCTCCTTCTCGGGATTGATGCTGGTGTCTTTGACATCCGAGAGCGTGAAGGCGTCTCCTTTGAGGAATGACACCACCATCGGATGCTCGCTGTCGGGGTCTTGGTCCGCGAACAGACTCGGACAGATCATCGGCTGGTTGGGCGTCAGCGACTCTTTGGTGATGTTCCCCAGCCCGATTCTCTCCGCGATGGTCTTCACCGCTGCGGAGTAGGCATCCAGCGTGATGTTGTCCGCGTCCACCGCGATACGCATCCGAGGCTTCTCTGGAGTCGAGCTTGCCGTTAGGTAAGCGGCGAAGTTGAAAGGACGAAGCGCCTTCAACAAAATGTCGGGATTCTCGATGTAGGGAGCCGCTGGCGACCGTCCGTCCTTCTCAGTGTCGAGGTCCAGGAACAGAAGATTGCAGCAGTTGGCCTTCTCCGCGAACTTGCGCTCTCGGGATGTCTCGTCCTCGTCGAAGGTGCAGGCGACAAGGTAAGTCGTGTCCTTGGCATTCAGACGTTCGGCACGTCCCTCCGCCGTGTTAGATGGGATTGCGTTGTATTCCTTGCGTGTGAGGCGAAGCGGGACCGCAGCGTCGAGATGCTTTTTGACAAGCTCTCCGAACGACCGCGCTGCGGACGCTCTCACACGGTTGGATTTTACTGATCCACCGTAATAGTATCTTGCCATGAGGGACTTTTTCTAAAGACCAGTCAGTGTTTTGAGTGACACCTCCAAAGCTCGGGAGAGCTTCAGTAGTGTGGAGGTGTTTGGCTGCCGGATGTTGTTCTCGACATCCGAGAGGGTCCCGACCGCTACCCCTGACACATTCTTGAGTTGGGTCAGGGTGAGCTTGCGCCATTTGCGGACTTCTCGCAATCGAGTTCCAATGGGCGTGTCGAGACTAAATATGGGCTTGGACATAGGTTCGATTTACCGAAACCCAGAACGGGGGGAAGGTCAAGGGGAATTACTTGGTAATCGCCTCAAGAGCCTCATCCAGTTTCTTTACCGCTTCTGGGTTGTCGAGAAGTGCCTTCACGCGATCCCCGGAGAGATTCATCCCTGCTCGAATCTCTGTTCGCACATGAGCCGCATCAAAGCTCTTCATCCTCGCGCAATTACGAAGTTCCTCTTTCAGCTTTGTGATGTTGGGAGGAACAGTTACCATTTCAAAAGTAACTTCGGGATGATTGTAGTTATGTACGCGTGATACAAAGTTGGTCGGATGTGTCTCCAGATTTTGCTTCACTGCATTGTTCAGCTTCTCCTCTGCTTTAGAACGAATATCTTCGAGTTTCTGAGACTCTTCAGCGTGCTTCACCCGAGCGCGCTCGACCATAGCGGAGATGATGTCTTCTTTCCGTGGAGGGGGCAAGATAGATGGAGGTAGTGCGAGGGCGGCGGATGTCAGTTTCTGTTTCATAAGGTGTGGTAACTCTCTTTCGGTTTGTCGAAACCTTCAAGCGAAATCGCCTTCAGGTTCAACTTTTTTCGCTGCGGGTATTTTGGCGATCAGGATCGTCTTCCATCCCCCGTGTGATCCTCGGGATACGCAGTCGAGTAGAGCGACGTTAAGTCCACGTGATGTGCAAACCTCGATGAAGGAGTTGACTCGCTCCAAAGCGACTGGGTTCGGCGGCATCGGACTGGGATCTTTCGGGTAAGCCATGTACCCTATCGAAACTGGGTACATCCAAACGTCGCAGTCTGGGGCGGCTCGTCGCATCTCAGCGACTTTGTTTTTGAGGAATTGGTCGAGGTGGTTCATACGAGGGACTCAATAAACGTGATGAAGTTGATGGGATGCCCACAGCTAGGGCAGAACTTGTAACCGTAATCGTTTGGCGAACCAAATTCAAAGCACATGCTCTTGCCGCATTGAGTGTCCCAATTACCATCTTCGTCTTGCTTCCAGTCGCAGGGCTTCGCGGCTTCGTTGCAGTTGGAGCAAGACACAGTGCGGCCTGAAAGCGCGGCTTTGGCGGCGTTTAGTTCGCGTTCGAGTTGCCGGGCGAAGTTGGCAACAACGATGTCACCTTCTATGGTTTTGCTATCTCGTTTGACGTAGATTTCCACGCAGCTATCGTCACAGTCTAGTGTGATTCTGCGCGCCTCCTCGTCCGTTCGAGGGGTGTCGCTCATGGCTGGCCTCCTTTCGCGGCTTGGATGAGGCGGGCGCGGAAGTCTTCCATAGACGCTCCAATGGTTTTTCCTAACGTTGTAAACTCGCGGACGGACGGCCATCTGTCCACCGCCTCCATCCGCTTCACAGCCTCCGCTATCGGGTCGGGCAGGTTGCCGGACTTGGCGGCGTCGTAGGTGGCGAGGGCTTGGCGCGCAATGCAACGCATGTCATAAGCGCGCATAGAAAGCTCATGCATACTCGTAGGCTCTGGATTCTCGTAAAGCTTCGCGGATGAGTCCAATGCCGTCGCCAGCGTCTCCGCCAGTGCCTGCCACTTGGAAAGCTCCACCGCTTGCCGCTGGATCGTCTGCACATCACTGGTGGATGCTGCGAGGTGTGATTCATTGCGCTCGCGGAGACGTTCGAGGAGTTCGGCGTTGTCGGCGCGAAGTTTTGACAGCTCGCTAGGCTGGTGATCACGCAAAAACTTGTCGGCCTCGTCTTGAGGGTTGACTTCGTTGTCGCGGATTTCTCGAATAAGTTCCTCCGCCTCACAGAGACTGTTAAAGTGTTCGGCAACAACCGCGTCGTGTTCATCTTTGCGGACGAGTTCGATGATGCCGTCTGGTGTGGTGTATGGGTAGGTTTTCATAGTGCTTTAACAATGAGTCCGATAATGCAGTAAAGGCTGGCAGCAATTACGACCAGCCAGCCGAAGCCAGCGAGAAGAGCACTTGCGCCTGTTTCGCTTTCACTAGCCATCATGTTTATGGCTCCCCAAGCGGCCAAGATTAACAGGATGAGAAGCAGGTGGGCGGGATTTGTGATGTCGATGGTCATGGGTTAAGCGGGTTGAAGGGTTGCGGCTGGGAAGTCTGTGCCAAGCCAAGTGCCGTCTTCTTGAAACCATTGGCACCAAAGGTCTCCGTTTTCTTCGACGTCCATCACGGTCATCTTCGGTCCTCCGCTTTTCAGCTTGACCACGTCACCGACTGCGGGAGTCCAGGGTTTGGCTGGCTTTTTGCCAAACGCGGCGAGGACGGCGGAGGCTCCTGCGTTCCATCCATTATTACCGTCCGCTTTGGCGAAAGCCTCCAAGTTCACCTGCCCCGGCGTCTTGCCGTCCACGACTGGCGGCGGCGGAGGCTCTGGCAGGCGGTCGAGAGCGGACTTGAGGAGGTGGAGGAAACGTTCAGGTTTCTCTTCGATACCTGCTGCAAAGGTGTCGATGCAAGCCGCGTCAATGGCGACTTGCATCTGTTCGTCGGTATGGTGGGTTTTCATGGGTGTTGGTTAAGCGAAGTCCTCCGTCTTTTGGTTTTTGTGAAGTTGTGCGATGTAGGACGCGGTGCAGCCAACTCGTCGGGCGTTCTCGGCGTAACTGAGACTCCAGTCGATCAGACTCAGATCATGGCGTCCGGGGCGACCCGAGCCGGGGCTGCGCGGGCCTTTGGGCTTGCGGTGCGTGCGTCGGAAGTGGTGGACGTTGGACAAGTTCGTCCCTGCGATTCGTGCGATCTCAGCGGGGGTGAGCTTGCGCCACTGATTGTCCGTGATGGCGTGGAGGGGGGAGATCATTTCGTTTCTTCTTTCGGTGTGAACCAGCGGGCTTCTTTGCCACACAGGTTATGGAGTCGGCAGCCGATCCAACCCGTGAGCATACCTGTTCTGTTGGACTCACACAGTTTCAAATCTAGTCCTGCTCGAAACATTTCGGTCTTCCCTGTTACCGGGCTGACTGATTTTTTGACTTTTTGTGGGCTTTTGCAGAAGCCATTTTCATGCCAGCGGCAGTCAATGCAGAGTTTCATAATTGGTCTCGTAGTTTAGTCTTTCTGTTTCTCGAAATCAAGTTTCACGTTGTTTTTATTTTCAATCGGTTGTCCACCACAGCGGGCGGCGTTTGGTCAGCTTCTGGATGCGGGTGTCCTGGGTCGTCCGGCGTTCACCGCTTTGGGTCCGTTTGCGGGACTCCATTGTTGCGAACAGACGGTCGAGTTTGAGTTGCAGATTGTCGGGAGGCGGGGTCATGGCTTGAGGGTTTCGATGGGCCACTCCAGTTCAATTCCGAAGCTGTAGAGGTGGTTGGTTTTTATCTGGTCCGTGATAAGTTGAATGGCTTGATCGAGATCGGGGCTTCCACCTGTCTGATGCTTCATTTCGATCATGCGCAGCAGATTTAAGGCTGCCGTTGCGTGACATACATAATGGCGGGCGATTGCTTCAGGCTGCATGTCAGGATTCTGCGACAACATGCTGTAAGCTGAGGCTTTCGCTTCCGCTTCATAGCGCACGGTCGAGGCTGATTTTGGTGTGTCATTCATAAAAGGTTTCCGTTCACCGCTTCGAGGCGGCGTTTTGAGGTTCAGTGTTGCTGGGTGAGGGTGTCGGGCGGGTCACAGACTGCCAGTTGGTGCCATTGGCGATGCGGTGGATCTGGGTGATGCTAAGCTGTGGGTAGCTCTCTTTGGCCTCCCGCAGCTTCTGGCGTTGCTCGCAGACGAGTTGCCGAATGCGGAACGCCTGGGTGGCGTTGATTTTGCGGTTCATGGGCGTTCTGTGTACCAGGGTTCGTTTGGCTTTACTCGGTCAGGATGATAGCGCGCATAGACATCGTGATCACGCCCAGCCAGTTGTCGAAAGACTTCATTCAGAGGGTGGGCGGCTTTACCCGTTGTTACTCGCAGCTCGCAGTTGAGGGTGACTAGCAGTGACATCTCCTGATCTCGGGTCAGTGTGAGGGTTTTCATAATTGTAGTTGTCCGCGTGTAAGATGCGCGGCCCCTGGTTTGGATGGGTTAGGCTGCGATAGCTGCCCGCTCTTTCTCAAGATGGCGACGGAAGTTCTCTGTGTCTTCCTGACGCTTTTTGGTGGCTTCATAGCGAGCCTTTACCCGTGCTGGCGCTCCAGCGTGACGGCGGAGACGTTTGGCGATCCACGCCGGGGTGACTTTGTGAGCGTAGGGCTTGCCGGTATTGACGAGGGTGCCGAGAGGTGGAATGAATGGAGGTGTCATTGTCGTGTGTTTCTATTGTTCGTGTTTCTTTGTGTCCTTTCACCGCTTTGTGCTGGTGTCGGGAAATTCGGGTCTTCAGTCGAAGGTGTAGCCTGCTTTGATGAGGGCGGCTTTGGCAGCCTCCAAGGTGTCATTCTGCGCTCCGTGGGCGTGAATTGCCCACAAAGCGGACAACCCAGCATAGGTGTCTTCCAACGCAGAGAGAAGGTCAGGAAGGGCGGCGATGGCGCGGGCATCGCGTTGCACAGCTTCAGCGATATTTTGACCTCCTCCTTCTGGATGCGGAGCACAGATAATTGCTATCCGTTGCCCATCCTTCCGTCCAGAGTTGTAATCGCTGCTAAGCTGCCAAGGGCCAGGCGTGATGTTCGGGCGTTTCATATTGGTTCTAATCGGGTTTTTATGGGGTTAAAAGTCGTTCACCGCTTTGTGTCAGTGAGCGCGGGTGAAAGTGAAGTGGGTGAAGAGGTGGGACGGGTTACAAACTGTAGTGTTTCGGGAAGTCGAAATCAAGGATTAAAAAACGTTGGTTGTCGTGATCATGTTCCGGTACTCACGGGCGCGGGATGTCTTGGGTTCACGAGCGATGACAGAAATATCTGCCGCGCTCCTGAAGTGCTCCAGGAGCAGCATTCTCAGTTCGTGACCATCCCATGCCTCCGTTTGAGGTTCACGTTTCACGTTCTCCGTGACGGTCTTTTCGATGCTGCGGCAAAGCTGCCGAATGAATGCGGATTGTTCTTTGCGTGTCATATTGGTTTTCTAGTTTTGGTTTCTTTGCGTGTTTATCCGTTCACCGCTTTGTGTCGGCGTTTGGAACTTGTTCTGAGGTGGTGGAAGTGATGGGGTGAGTTACAGAATCACGCCAAGGCTTCCAAAATGGCGCGGTAGTCTTTAAAAAGGGAGCTGTACTCGTTTGCTTTTGCTGGGACGGCACAGCACTTTTTCGCTTTGCGGTTAGATCCGCACTGGCACGGACCATTTCGGTCCTGCTTTAGCAGCTTTTGAAGATCTAAGAGCTTGCCTTGAAGACGGTTGACTCGATGGTATGTTTTAGCTAGCAAAGTGTCTAGCTCTGAGTCGGGAGAGGGAGAGTTCATATTTTTTACAGTTAAATGAAAAGGAACCAAACGGCCCAGAGGACGGCTCCCCAGATTACGAGGTTATGAAGGATCAGAGAAACGCGCTTGTGATGGGTCGCGAGGCTTTTGTGAGCTTCGCGTGTCGGCGTTCGTGCGGAGTCGTGATCGTGGCGGCGGAGGTGCCAGGATGCGCGATTGTCAGTCACTCGGGCGGGAGGATAGCCCTTGCCTGCTAGGTGGCGCTTCAGGTTGAAAGCGTGGCGTGCAATTTCTTGCTGCTTGAAGTCGGAGTTATAGGTCATGGCGGTTATACGTTTTCCCAAATTAGTTTTCCAGCTCGGATTGACCCACGTTTGTACGCGGTTTTATGGTTCTCATTGATGAAGCGATAAACGGCGGTTTTAGTCCCCTCAAATATAATTTCGTCGGGAGTTTCTGGCAGGTAAACTTGCCAGATTTTGCCTTTGCTTATCTTTTGTTCGCGCGATTGTTTCATGTTGTCGGGGCTAGCGGGTGGCTTTGGTTGCAGCGTGACGCTGGGCGATGCTGAGAGCGCTTTGCAGGTTGTCGCGCATATTCGCTTCCCGGTATCGCCCGTGGGGGATGTTGAGAGTGCCAGCGGCTCCAACAAAGCCGCCGTTGAAATCCACACGGTAGCCCCGCGAGGTGTACTCGATCTTATAGCCGCTGGCGCGCAGGGAGGCGCATAGCCGCTGATTTGCTTCGTGTTGATAGTCTGGGATGTTTGGTTTTGCGTTCATGCGTTTTTATTTCGTCGGGTGTTTGTATCTGATAATCCCCAGCGGGGAAACGGTGTAGTTTATCCTGCGGGACGGGGTGATGATCTTGACATTAATGGCGATTCCTTGCTGCGTGTAGCAAGCTGCAATGTGACTGCGGGCCGCGTTCACCGCTTCGGCGAGGGTAGGAGCACGGGACACGGGATGCCCTGCGATGAATGCCGCGTATCGGGAGGGGGAGAGGCGCTTTTTGACGGTGCAGAGGATGTCCATGTTACTTGCAGTTAGTGGCTACGGCCAAGCCGCTGATTCTCATTCCGTTTGGCGCTGGATCTTCGACAATCCAGCAATGAGAGCCACAATCTCGGCACTCTCCATTTTGGGACATGGGGCCGTTTGCTCTACCGTAGGGTTCACCCCATTTCATGCGATGACCTCTGGCGCGGGTTGTGGCTTGTGCTGATTTTCTGAGTGTGCTTATTTTCATTTCGTCGGGGCGTGTTGGTTCGTTCACCGCTTTCAGGCGGAGAGTGTGACTTGATTGTGGGTGTTGAGAGGGGCGGGGCGGGTTATAGAATGTCACTCAACGCCCACTTGATTTTCGGCGGTGACGTAGAGGTTGACTACAGGATAGCATTTTGAGAGCTTTGTGAACTGCTCGCCATAGACGGGCCAGTCGCCATCCCAGAATCCAGCGCCGTGCCCATTCTGAGTTAGCCAAAAATCATGTCCGGCTGTAGCTGTGTCTGGAGCTACCGCTGCGGGGCGTCCTTTTTCGTGGTCAATGTAGAACCACATCCGGCACCAAAAAGAGAAGGCATGGGCGCGAAGGGTTTCAAGGGCTTCATCCGTGAAATCAGAGGTTGTGAAATGCTTGTCGAAAGGATCTCCATCCCGCTCGCCGGGGTTTTCCTCGCTCCCCTCCGTGATAGTCGAGGACCAGAGGGCCGCGACAAGGTAGGCTTGGAAAAATTCGGGGAAATCTGATTTTAGGGTGGGGTTCATAGGTGTATTTATAGCTAGGGGTTTACTTTCTCGGGTGTTCGTTTGCTCTGGTGTTCGGGTGAATGGGTTGCTGGCGTTTAGTCGGCGCTGGTGATGGGTTCGTGGCGATGTGTCCACCCTTCGTACTGCTTGCGGGAGAGAGCTTCAGACTTCTTTTCACTCTCCCAGAATGCCGTACCCCAGCGTCCGAAGCGCTGCGGGGCGCGGAGGGTCAAATCATTCGTGAAAAACTCCGTTGCTTTGGCGCGGTCCTTTGTGAGAGGGCCGTACGCTTCGTACCATTCCTCTCCGGTCGGAGAGGTGACAATCGTGATATGTTTGGGTTGCATAGTGTCGGGTTTTCTGGGTGTTCTGGTGAAAGGGTTGCTGGCGTTTAGTAGCAGGCTGGAATGCTGCGCGCCTGATAGCTGCGCGCCCATCGTGTCAGAGCGTCCACATGACTGGAAAGCTCAACGGTGGAGCGATGGCTGACAACATGTCCATGCTCGTTTAGGACCACTGCGGCCCGGCTTTTGTTGTCGGGGCCGGTAGGGGTGAAAACAAACTGACGGGTTGCTCCGAACGTGTGATCGGAGGCAACGTGAGCTTTCAGGGCGGGGCGATTGAAAGGCATAATGTTTCGGGTTTCTGGGTGTTCGTGTTTAGTTGCTGCTTACCATTTCAAACTGTCCGCGATAGCTGCGCACCGTTTGCACGGCTTATTCTCTGCGTTGTGCCTGTGCTGCGGGTCAATGCGCACGCGGGGATTCTTGAGACCGCAGAGCGCCTTGCCTGTGTGCATCCAGTCTGGCCCTTCGATGTGGGCGGGGAGGTTGCGAGTGCGGTACTGCCTGCGGAGGGCTTGTGTCTGATGCCAAGTGAGTTTCATGGTGTCTGATTTTCTGGTGGCCGGGTTTTCTCTTTTCTTTTGGCCGGGTTTCTCGGCCTCCCTGCCGATCTCTGAGATGTCGATTCTGGAGAGCGGGGAGGGAGGGCGTTTAGGGCTGGCCTTCTCTCCATGGGTTGCAATACTCGGACGGGATGTTCAGCCCGTAGTACTTCAGGTCATGCGCCAGAATGGAGTCAGGCAAGCCGGTGACTTGGGTTGCCAGTTCTTTCGTCTTCATGGCGAAGCGGTACGAGTCATCCGGGCCACATGCGGTATTGTTGGAGACCGGCCATCCCTCGGGAACGGTGACAGTGTAACCTTTGTACTGCGTGGTGTATTCTTTAGCGGTAGCGCTGAATTTGAGCGGGTGTTTTGAATTCATGGCGAAGTGGGTTTGTGGGTTAGAGCATGTCCGCCAGATTGGCGAAGCGCTGAATCTGCGCGGAGGTAAGACCGAGGGCGCGAAGCTTGGGGCCGAGTGCTTGGCAGTCCTCATAAATGCGGTGAGCCTTCCGGCTGTCCTCATCATAGCCGAAGTTTGCGGCCCAGCTTGGGAAGCTCTCAGATTCAACGGAGATGTAGTCAGCGCAAACGCGGCCCAGCACTTCCGCAGGGTTAGGCTTTTTTGGCTTGCCTGCGAACGGGTGGCGGAGTTGCGTTTTTTCGTTCTTGTACTGCGGGTAAACGTGCCCGGTGCCGTTTTTCCAGTCGAAAAAGACCGGAGACTTTGAGGGAGGCTGGAAAGCCACTTGGAAAGCGTAGTGCTTCCATCCTGAGTCATCCGTGGCGAGCTGCCCGCCGTGGATCTGCGTACCGTGCCAGTTAAGGTCGGCGTACTCGGTGTCAAGGATAGCGGCGGCTTCCTTGTAATCTTCAATTTCTTCAATGGCTTTCATAGTGTCGTGTTTCTCGGGTGTTGTGTTTCGTGTGTTCTGCGAGCCGTTTGGCCCCAGACTGCCGCGCCTTGCCATGGTGATCTGGAGGCGCGGGGTGTCTGGGGTTTAGGCTGTCTTTTCAGTGATCACTAGCGCCCCTTGTCGGGTGGCATTGTGACAGATGGCGCGGGTGATCATGCGAGCAGCGAAACGGGAGCTATCCACAAATTCCCCGCAAAATCGGAGAACGTGTACGGGCTTACCGCTTGCGTGTCCTGTGAACTCGTGCGTAATCGTGTACCGGCTGTCTGATTTAATCGGGTGGAATGGGTAGTTCATAGTGGGCGGGGTGTCTGAGGTTTTAGTTGTGGCGGGTGGAGACGGAGCGGACAGCCGTTGCCAGTGCTGCAAGTGATCCTTCCAGTGCCGACCGGTGGAACCGGCGAACGTAACGAGGTTGCAATGGATCGTTCGCCATGATGGCGAGCTGGCCGAAGCTGTGAGGCTGGGACAGGTGAGAGAAATGACCCCGAGGCGCGGGTGGGGCGATTTGTGGGCAGAGATGGGAGCGGGTGAGGGTGGGCGTGTTCATTGTGTTTTCGGGGTGTGGGGTTTGTGGTGTTGTGGTGTTGTGGGTTTGTGGTGTTGTGGGTTTGTGGTGTTGTGGTGTTGTGGGTTTGTGGTGTCGGGGGATTATTTAGCGGGAAGGTCATTCTTGAAGGTTTCGAGAATCCACTCTGCGGATTCTACATTGTCTGCGGTGCGACCGTAGCATCCTTCCATCCCGCCATTGATGGCGACTTCCCAAGTGCCTTTCCCGAACATAACGCGGCGGGCTTTCACGTTCTTGAAAGAGTCGGAGCACTCGGCGAGAATGCGCTTTGCGTAGTGGCGTGCTTGTGCGGCAGTGAGGGAGTCAGGAGTTTTCACGGGGTTTGTGTGGGGCGGGTTACTTTGACGCCCCAAGTCTAAACGCGGCACGAACCACTCTCAACCATTATTTTCTTTTTATTTTGTTTCTTGTGGGGGCGGCTTCTCATAAATGCGAATTAAAAACCAATCGGGGGAAGTTCTGGCAGTCGGGAGGTGTCAGAAACGCTGTCAGAAGTTGTGTCAGAAGTTGAAAACTTCTGTCCGAAGGGATTTAGCCACGGTTTTGAGGCTGAAAATGGCGCTAATTTATATAATCTTATATATCAGGTGATCTCGCTCCTTTATATACGTTTAGCAGGTTTATACACCATTTTGCAGGCTGAAAGCCTGATTTCTGGATTCTGGCAGTGTCATAAAAACTTCTGACACAACTTCTGACAGCGTTTTGGTAGCAGTTATGACACAATAAAGTTAGTTAGACTAAATCTCTTGGAACCCTTATTCTATAAGGCTGGTAGCGCTGAACCTTTTTTATTTACTACCTGAAATAGAACTATGATTGTCTAGATGTCAGAAGTTTGTGAGGTTAGTTACATGGTGATTGAAAAGGATTTCTGCTCTTAAATATATAAGGCATATGTATATATTCACGAAAATCATTTCTGCTTTTAAGGCTGCAAACTTGCACAAACTTCTGGCATCTGACAGCGAGGGTATTTTCAGAGTATTTTGCGACTTGTTTTTTGTTATGCTTGATTTATATAAATCTCTGGTTGTGAGTGCAGAATGGACAAGATAACCAAAAAGTTTGTGGCTGGTTTCTGGCTGCCTGAAAGCAGCGCAGACAGATTTCTGCTGCATGTGGAGCGGCTGGGCATTTCAAAGGTCGTAGGCTATCGCGAGGCCATCAAGATGTGGTGCGATGCTCAAGACGCGCAAACGGGGGCGCAAGTGGTCAAATCCCCCGCTCTCGCGTCACCAGCTACTCCGGTGAAACAAGTGGTCACTAAACCCGCTCCTGCGCTGCCTGTGCCAATGTGGAGAGTTTACGGGTTTATCCATGGAATGGCACACAAGGAAGCGGTCGCGAATGGCTGGAGACCTGGAATGGCTATTCCTGCGGGATTCGCTGCCAAGCCGCCAGCTTGTGAAGAAACCAGAGGCCAAACCACTGAGACAACTCACGAAACCAGAGGCCAAACCACTGCCAGCGCAGAATCGAGCCGGGAGGGTGATTTTTGCTGACCTATGGCTAAGCCTCTCGTTTCTGCCGAGACTTGGGACGCGCTGCGCACGCTCTCAATCAAAGGACTATCAGACTCTCAACTGGCAGAGTCTTTCGGGGTGACAGTGGGCGCTATCCAGTCGCGCCGTTTCGATGATGCTATATGGGCAGCGGCGAAAAAAGACCAGATCACGCAGCGCGGAAGACCGCCGCTAGAATCAACGCTAGCTCGAAAGCAAGCCGCAGAGCAAGTAATAACCGTTTCAAGTGACTCTTTGGCAGAGATCGGCGAACAAAATTCGTTGTTGCTTGCTCGTTATGTATCTCAGAAAATAAAAACGAGTGCCGAGAATGACCTGCTCCCGGAGCCGTCAAACTGGGCAGAACTAAAAACCGCCTCTGAAATCCTGCGGAAAGCCACCGGACAAGACAGAGATCAGGCCGCCGTTAGCGTGAACCTCTTTGGAGGTAGTGCAGGTTTTGAGTCATCAGCCCCGACTTTTGAGGCTTCCGTTATTGAGACTGAGTACGCTACGGATCGAGACTTCTGCTAACTCGTTGAGTATCAACACGTTACGATTTGCCATTACGCTTATTATATGTAGTTAATGCTTTTTCGTGTTCGGATGAGTAGCGAACGAAAGGAGCGGAGGCACTAGCCACTCAGGCACAAGGGGAGCGGCCCTGCGTGCTCGCGTGGCTGGTGCCGTGCTGCTCGCAGAGAGCGCGAGGGGGGGGGGGGGGGCCGCCCCCACCCACACCCCCGGAAAAACGCTCATCCGACCAAAATTCTTCGATTTTAGGGGTTGATTTAATCCCCGGACCCCCCCCCCCCTTTTTTTGACGTTTTTTTTTGACTTTTTTTCAGCGTGAAAATATTTTTACTTTTTTTTTAGGGCCTCAATAAAATATTTTCTATAAAATTTTTATACTTTTT
>Ga0172380_10004406_pt1 | contig 18140 bp, 18 predicted proteins | sample Leawe162metaG_FD_119747 | JGI IMG/M metagenome (GOLD analysis project Ga0172380, IMG submission 119747) | Leachate microbial communities from a municipal landfill in Southern Ontario, Canada - Leachate well 162 metaG | ecosystem: Engineered > Solid waste > Landfill > Unclassified | place... | reverse complement strand
GCCGGCCAAAAACGCCGGAGTGGCGAGCCATACATCACCCACCCGATAGCCGTTGCCGCCACTCTCGTAAACTGGGGGATGGATATCGACACGGTTCTCGCTGGCGTCCTCCACGATACCGTTGAGGATACCGAGATTGAACTGCCTGAAATCGAGAATCTTTTTGGTCACGACGTGGCGTTTTTGGTCGACGGTGTAACCAAGATTACCCAGGCGCGCGCTGGTATGCGTGATCTTTCGAGCTACTTGCCCCAAACGAAAGATAATCTATCTAAGCTGCTGATCGCCATTGGCCGTGATGTGCGCGTCATCATCATCAAGCTGGCCGACCGTCTGCATAATCTCAACACGCTGGAGCACATGCCAAAAGACAAGCAACAAAAGATTGCCAGGGAGAGTCTCGAGGTCTTTGCACCGATGGCCGACAAGCTCGGTATGGGCCAGGTGCGCCTGCAGATTGAAGAGCTTGGCTTTCAATACCTAGACCCTGCTACCTTCAAACACACCCAAAATCTTATGAAAAAGCGCCTCGGTCGGAGCACCCGCAAACTTGGCGTCGTCCGACAAGAAGTTGCAGCCGAGCTCACCCGCCAAGGCATTGCCTTTGAAATCAATGGCCGTATCAAAAGCGTTTATAGTCTCTTTAAGAAACTCAAAAAAGTCGACGGCAATATCGACGACATTTACGACCTGATGGCACTTCGAATTATCGTCAAGAATAAAGACGATTGCTACAAGGTGCTCGGCATCCTGCACACGATGTACCAGCCGATGATTGCTCGTATTAAAGATTACATTGCGGTGCCGAAGCCCAATGGCTATCAAAGCTTACATACCACCGTGATCACCCGCAACAAACAAATCGTTGAATTTCAGATCCGCTCTGAAGCCATGCATGACTACGCCGAGCGCGGACTTGCCGCCAGTTTCCATTACCATGACCAAAAAGATAGTAAACTCTATGGTAAGCGAAAAACAGTCGCCACCCTGCCATCCCAGCTGCAATGGATTACTGAGCTTCAAGAAATCGCCCAGCGGCTGAGTGACCATGAAGAGATATCGCATGATCAGCTCAATGTTGATGTCTTTGGCGATCGTATTTTCGTCTATTCACCGAAGGGCGATATCTACAACTTGCCTGTTGGCGCCCTGCCGCTCGACTTTGCCTACATGGTGCATACCGATGTCGGCAAGCATGCCTATAGCTTCAAGGTGAACGGTAACATCCACTCGTTTGATAAGCCACTCCATAACGGCGACATCGTCGAAGTCGTCACCCGTAAACTTGCGCAACCCAAACGTGCCTGGCTCGATCTTGCGACCACCAGTCACGCTCGGGCAAAGATACGTATGCAGCTTAAACAGCTCGGCATCATGGAGACCATGAGTCACGCGGCCGCTATTATCCGCGAGAAGACTCTTCGTAAAAAGAAAACTTAGCTTTCATCCCACAGATCGCGACTCGTCACGTAGTCGATACCTTTTTGGTATGGCTCCTCAAGTCCCTGGAGGCTATCGAGCTCTATCCATGATGCTTTATCATGCTCCCAACTGATCTGAACATTCGGCCGCACCTGAGACAAGCGAGCGACATATATACGCCGGGAAATTTGCTTCCCAAAATATGTGTGATTCAGCTCATAGACAAGTCGTAGCGAGTCAGGCTTCACGACAAAACCTGTTTCTTCTTTCGTCTCCCGACATATACCTTCCTCCCATTTTTCATTATCCTCGATAATCCCACCAGGTAGGTCAGGATGAAGAGCATGGTGAGGGTGCGTATTACTTCGCCTGAGCAGCAGAACCATCCCTTTTGCGTCAAAAATAACTACCTTAGCGGCCCGAGAAACAGGCATATCGACTAGCGATTATTCCAGCGCTCAATACAAGCGTGAATGATCGCCTTGGCTTCTTCCACATCGCCCCAGCCCTTCACAATTGTGCTGCCGGGCTTTTTGAGATCTTTATAGTGCGTAAAGTGATGTTCTAGTTGCTTCACGAGCTGCGGAATATCATCCAGTGAGTTGATCGCATCGCCATCATCGCGGTTATCACTCGGGACGACCACAATCTTGTCATCGACTTCGCCATCATCCTCAAACTTCATGACACCAATAACCTTGGCCTCCAGCCAGACACCGGTTGGCAGTGGCTCAGGGCAAATAATCAGCGTGTCGAGTTCATCACCATCTTCATCAAGGGTCTGAGGAATGAACCCATAGTTGCAGGGTTTAGCAAAAATGGCTGGTTCGACACGGTCGAGCATAAAGGCAGCGTGTTCGCGGTCCCATTCCACCTTGAGGCGTGAGCCCTGAGGGATCTCTACTACTGTATTCACTGTGCCTTCGTCGACGTTGCCGGGGGTCAAAACCTGATTAAAATCTGCCATAAAAGTATCTCCTTCGATTGTTTACTATGGTCTATTTTATCAGTTTTATCGTCTTCAGGGTATAATTAGAGCCAGTATGGCTACAAAACCTGTCTTATTATTGCCTCCCGCATACATCGAAGATGCAACCAAATCGATTCAAAAAGCAAAAAAGAGAATATCTTTCTTGTGTATGATGGTGACTGATGACGCCGCCACAAATCAGCTGATTGATGCCCTCAACGAAGCTGCCAAACGTGGCGTGCAGGTAGAGGTTGCTGCTGATGTCTTTACCTACGGTGAGCTATCGGGACACTTTATTCCTACCCGTTATTTTACAAAAAAATCGCGTGCTCTTACGGCCATGGGTAAACGCTTCGAAGAAAGCCACGCCAACTTCCATTGGCTTGGGAGCTTTTCAAGCACACCTTTTACAGGGCGGACGCATATAAAATGGTGCGTCGTCGATGATACCATTTACTCCTTTGGAGGGGTCAACCTCTATGAGGACGCTATTAGAAATAACGATTACATGTTTAAAGTAACCGATCCGGCTCTTGCCATGGTGCTCGATGATGAGTTTGACCGGCTGGTACGAGCTGATAAAGGTGGTTTTTCGTACCGAAGTCGTAGCCTGCCTTCTTCTATCGGTACCGTGCACATTGACGGGGGACTACCCCTTGACTCGATCATCTACCGCCGGATTTGTACATTAACCCGAGATGCCAGTTCGGTGCTCTACGTCTCTCAGTATGGCCCCACTGGCCGCCTCAATCGGTTGCTAAAAAAGGTGGGGGCAAAGCTCTACTTTAATACAGGAGAAGGCGCTACACCCCTCAATCGAGCCGTTCTTCGTTTTACTCACTTTATTACAGGCACTCGAACCCTCTATACGAGAAAACCGTATCTCCATGCCAAGTTCATGATCTTTACGATGCCAGGGGGCAACAAGATCGCTATGACTGGTTCACACAACTTTGTGCACGGTGGCGTCATCTTAGGCACGCGCGAGATCGCACTGGAAACAGAAAATCCAGCTGTGATTGCACAGCTGGAAAATTTCTTTCACGACCACGTCGCCTAAAAGCTAGATATGGTGATTTAGGCCGTCGAGATATTCGCGGATAGAGAGCGCTGCAGCAGCACCTTCACCGACCGCACTGGCAATCTGAAGCGTGGCGCCGCTGCGCACATCACCGCTGGCAAAGACACCTTTCATAGATGTCTCGTGACGAGCGTCGGTCTTGATCAGACGATGCTCATCAAGCTCAATCGCGCTACCCTGCAAGAACTCGGTGTTCGGGCTCAGGCCCACAAAGACAAAGACACCGTCGGTTTCGTAACTTACGTCTTTACCGTCTTTTTCAGCCAAGACAGAGGTAATTTTGCCATCTGTGGCGACGATTTCTTTGGTAACAACGCCATAATGAATAGTGATCTTACCATCATCAACGTATTTCTTGAGTTCATGCTGCAGAATTTCACTGGCCTTAATCTTGCTACGGACCAGGAGGTCAATGTGGGTCGTAAACCGAGTCAGGAAGATTGCTTCTTGGACAGCCGAGTTGCCGCCGCCGATAACCACGAGGCGTTTATCTCGGTAAAAGGCGCCGTCACAGGTGGCGCAGTAATGGACGCCACGACCGTAGTATTCAGCCTCGCCTGGTACACCAATCTTGTTGTAGTCGCTGCCAGTTGCAATCAGCACTGCTTTGGCGTGAACATCCTTACCGTCGACCACGACAACCTTGGTCTTGCCCTCATCGCGAATCTCGGATACATCACCAAACTCAATCTTGGCTCCAAAACGTTCGGCTTGTGACTGCAAAAGGTCAGCTAGCTTCATGCCCTCGACTCCCTCAGGAAAGCCCGGATAGTTATCAACTTTGTCGGTGATTGCTGCCATGCCGCCAATCACACCTTTTTCGTATAATACTGTCTCAATATCTTCACGTGTCGTATAGATGGCAGCAGCCAGCGAGCTTGGGCCCGCGCCTACCATGATGACATCGTGTACCTGATTGTTCATATCTTTCCTTCTATTATTTACTATATTAAGTATAGCATTATTATTTGACTTCAACGATAAACGCGAGTGGCCCTTCGGGACGACCGGAAGCAGCCGCATTTTCGCCGTAGGCGAGATCGGTTGGAACCATCAATTTCACTGTCGAGCCGATTTTCTGGCCGAGCAAACCCTTCTTCCAACCCTCGATGACCGTCGTCATTGTCAGCTGGTCGTTGGGCGTCGTGACACCATTGACATTGGTACTATCAAATATCTTACCGTCTGCCGACCAGCCAAAGTAATTGATGTTAAGCGGTGAATCCTTTTTCAGTGCTTCGCCGCTACCTTCAACCAGTACTTGAATGCTTAAGCTGGTGACAGTGGAGGCGTCAAAAGCCTCCGCCTGGTAGCCATCCAGCGGACGAAGCGACTTAAGCCGCTCTGCTTCTTGCTTCTCAGCTTGTTTTTGATACTCGGCAATTGCCTTTTCCTGCGCTGCCTGATCGATCTTCTGATTGGTCGGCGCAATCATCATGGCAATAAAGCCTGCTACGGTACCGACGGTCATCACGATCGCAATGACCCAGATGAATATTCTCTGACTCTTTTTTGTAGCCATATGTCTCCCTATCGTTCTAGTGCTCTCCCCATTATAGCAAACTGTCGCCTCGCCATGCGGCTATTCAAACATACTGACCCAAAAAGCCACGCCGAATCCGAGGGTTGTGACGATGCCAGCTAGTTGGCCCGTATCCTTATAAGCTTCGGGCATCATGGTGTCGGCTAGCATGGTGAGGAGTGCTCCAGCCGAAAAGGCCAACGTAAAGGCAACGACGTCGGCCGAGGCATGCTCGAACAAGCTAAAGCCAGCTAGCGAAGCGAGGCCCGATACCAGCACAACCAACGTCCACATTCCCACGAGCGGCCAGCGCTGCCAGCCGTTCCGGCGCATGCCACTCGTGGCGCCGATTGATTCAGGCAAGTTCGACAAAAAGACGGCGGCGAGCATGGCGACGCCGACCGACCCGCCGTGCACAATACCGAGCCCAATCACAATTGATTCCGGAATACCATCGAGGACAGTGCCAAGTACAATCGCCATCGAGGTACTCTCCGGGTTACCTTCAAAGCGTTTGCGGTGCCGCCCACCCATCCGGTTGATAACAAGATTACCGATAAAAAATGTCAGGGCGCCAAGCGCTAAGCCAATCGCTAGACTCACACTGGCTCCGGCCGTCAAGAAGGCTTCTTCGGCTAACTCAAACGCGATCGCGCTGATCAGGACACCGACGCCAAAGGCCATAATAATACCCACTACCCGTTTGGGCAGGTACCAGCGCATGCTAATCAGTGCACCGATGAGTAGTGAGGCGGCGGCCGCTATTCCCCATAAAAACGATTCAATCATAGTCTTATCATACGCCTTTATGCCTTATTTTTAGACTTTGGCGTCGTGGGAGGAAAATAATCATCTTCTTTTACCTTTTGGGCTCGCCAGACGCCAAGCGCCTGCCCAAGCGGAAGAATGTCTGAGTAACCGATCATATCAGAGCAGGAGCGTAAGAAGGCCGCAAACCAGCCGCTAAAGCGCAGCTTGTGCCACTCAAAGGCAGCCCAGTTCTCGCCGACCGGTACCACTACCGGGGGCAGGCGCGCGCTGTATAGTTTACGCTTCTTACCAGCTTGTTTTCGCTCCAAGTTACGCGCCACGAACAGCGCGTCGTGCAGCGCTGTCTGCGCCAGGCCGCTATACGGCGTATAGGCATTATCGCCAATCACGTGCACGTCCTTAAAGGCGCGCATGTGCTCATCGACCACAATCTTACCGTTTTTGGCAAAGACGAAATGCTCAGCATTGGCTTGGTAAAACGGCGAGTTGGCGACACCTGATGTCCAAATCACCGTATGGCTTTTGATCGGCTTGCCGTTGACGATCAGGCTGTCGGCCGTCTGTTCTTCTACCTTCTGTCCGGTCAACACATGGACGCCCAGACGCTTGAGCCTCTTTTCGACTCGTCGGCTGGAGGCCTCGCTCATTCTTGGCAGAACTCGGGGCGCCGCTTCGACCAGCGTGATTCGGACGCGCTTTTTCGGCAGGCGATAATCCACTCGAAGCCGCTCAATGTACGACCGCATAGCCGAGGCAAGTTCGACGCCCGTCGGCCCCGCCCCAATCACCACATACTCTTTTTCAAATGTCCGTTCTTCGAACATGGCGTGATATAAATGTTGCTTCAAATCGCGAATCTCTTCGGCAGATTTTATACCGTACGAATAGGTATCGAGTCCCTTGATACCAAAATACGTCGTCACCGTGCCAAGCGCCAGTACTAGTAAATTATAGCCGTACGTCTGCTTGGAGCTTCCGGTGAGCATCTTCGCGACAGGGTCGATCTTTATGATAGGATCGATAATCACATCAACGTTGGGCATGTCGGCAAAGATGGTACCGAGCGGCACCCAGGACTGCAGATGGCTCCTACCCGTGGCCGTTCCGTAGAGCGCAGGGTAATACTGAAAATCGGGCTTATCGCTTAGCAGCGTAATACGATTTTTCTTATTCTTGGCAAGCTCTAGCGCAGTTTTGACACCGCCAAATCCTCCGCCCACAATTGTCACTTTCATAATTGCCTGCCCTTATAGTTAGTCATAGTGTTTATGCTTTTATAGTATACCATCTACGGCAACACGGGACCGATCGACAGCATGACGCAGAGCCCGAGGATGGTGATCATCGAAAACTTAAACATACGGCGGGCCCACGCTTCAGGCTTAGGATCGCGTAACCCTTGGTACGCGAGCCATATCCAGTAGCCACCAAGTACGGCCATTACGACGAAGTAGATATACCCGGTGTAACCATATACGGTTAAAGCAAGGGTGCTAAGAACATACAAAATAGTGTAGATAAAAATTTGAGTAATCGTGGAGCGCACTCCCTTGACGACCGACATCACGGGAATACGTGCCGCGGCGTATTCTTTGCGGCGATAAATGGCGATAGAATAAAACTCTGGAAACTGCCAAAAAAACATAATGAGAAATGCGATAATAAACCCAGCATCCACATTGCCGCTCACGGCCGCATAGCCCCCAACGATCGGCATAGCGCCAGAAATACTACCGACGAGTGTACCATGAATCGAACGGCGTTTTGACAAGGCTCCGTAGAGCCATACATACACGACAAACCCAATGAGGCCAATCCAGACGACCAGCCAGTTAGTGCCAATGGCAAGCGTCAAGGTCCCCAGCGCGAGCAGCACGAGACTGTAGATGACCATATGGCTGCCCTTCACCTCACCGAGCGCGCTGGGCCGTGATTTAGTGCCCGTCATGATGCGATCGATGTCTTGGTCGAGGTAGTTATTTAGCACGCAGGCCGCAGCTATCACTAAGCTCATACCTACGATCGTCGCCACAAAAAGCCAGATATCGACATGCCCCCGGGCCGCCAGCAAGAAGCCGGCGGCGGCAGTGAGTACATTGCCGTAGAGCACGCCTGGCTTTGTTAATCGAAAGTACGTTTTTATACTGCTCATCATACTAAAAACCCTTGTCCCGCTCAGTGGTCATGAGACTATTTTTTTCATGCGAACTCATATCCATCATGTTGTAATTGAGGTGATACATAATCCAGAGCGAACCCGCCACGACAATCACCAGAATGATCGCCATAAACCCGAAGCTCATTAAACGGAACCGTGGCCCCGATTCGTCGGTGACATGCAAAAAGAAAACCAGTTGAATAAGCATTTGGACCAGCGCCAACCCGCCAATAATAAAAACAAGTGTGTGGCCACTAAATGCCTGGCCCGAAACCAAAATATAGGCCGTTAAGGTCAGTGTGAGTGACACTAAAAAGCCGAGAATATATTTTATGAGCATACTGCGCTGCTCGCGCTGGCGGCTTGTCATGACGCCACTCCCATCAGATATACGACCGTGAAGATGAAGACCCACACCAGATCAAGAAAATGCCAGAATAGCCCAAAAAGACCCAGCTGACGCTTCACTTTCAGTGTGATACCTTTTTTAAATAGAACCGCCACCATTACCAGCAGCCACAGCAAGCCGATAAAGATATGGAACCCATGTGTACCGACCAGTGTAAAGAAGCCAGACAGAAAAGCGCTCTGCTGCCAGCTATGACCATCGCCCACTAAGGCCGCAAACTCACTCAGCTCGATCGTCAAGAACGACACACCGAGTACATAGGTGACAGCCAGCCAGATAACTAACTGCTTCAGGTTATTTTGCCGCAGCGCCAGGAGAGCCAGCCCGCAGGTAAAACTGCTCGTGAGTAGAATAATGGTTTCGGTAAGCGCCATGGGCAGGCTGAAAATCTCACCACTCGTCGGGCCGCCAGCCGTCGCCGGATGGAGGACGATATAGGTAGCAAACAGGCTCGCAAACAGCACGCAGTCAGTCATAAGGTAGAGCCAGAAGCCGGTACTTGTTTTGTAGTCGAGAAATTTTTGTTCTAACAATCGTGGTTTACTCATACCTTTACCCCTCGAAGTTTCTTTTCAGTCGCGACGATCTCATCAACACCGATGATCCGCTCGGTATCCTCTTTGAGCGTTGCCACTATCACGATCACGATAGAGCCAAGCAGGGCCGCCAGTGCCAGCCACCAGATATGCCAGATGACGCCAAAGCCGACGATCACCGCCAGGAGCCCGATGCCAGCCCCGACACCCGTGTTTTTTGGCACGCGGATTGGTTCAATCAGCTCCACGGGTTTTTTAACATCCGAGCGGTGCTTTTGCTCCCAGAATTCATCACGGTAGATCACTGGAGTAAGCGAGGCAAAATTGTATTCGGCGATTGGCGTCGAGGTCGACCATTCGAGTGTCCGACCATCCCACGGGTCGGCCCCCACGGCCAGTTCGCGTCGCTTCCAGATACTGTAGCCGACCTGGACCACTTGAAAGAACACACCGAGCAGAATGATGAGTAGCCCGACTCCTGCAACAATAAACAGCCCTTGCCAGCCAAGCGAGGCATCGTAGCTATCAAGTCGTCGGGCTGCTCCCATGAAGCCCAGAGCGTAGAGTGGCAAAAAGGCCAGCAGGAAACCGATCAGCCAGCACCAGAAGGCTGCCTTGCCAAGGCCCTCATGCAAACGGAAACCGGTAAACTTGGGCCACCAATACGTCAGGGCGGCGAAAAAGCCAAATATCACTCCCCCGATGATCATGTTGTGGAAGTGCGCCACGAGGAACAAACTGTTGTGTACCTGGAAATCAATGCCAGGGACAGCCATCAATACGCCGGTCAGTCCACCAATCGTAAAGGTCACCACAAAACCCATGAACCACAGCATTGGCGTGGCGAATTTCACCCGTCCGCGGTACATCGTAAATATCCAGTTAAAGACCTTCACACCCGTCGGGATGGCGATCACCATTGTCATGATACCAAAGAAGGCGTTGACGTTGGCGCCCGCCCCCATGGTAAAGAAATGGTGCAGCCAGACCGTAAACGATAAGAACGTAATCGCCATCAGTGCCAATACCATCGAAGTGTAACCAAACAGCCGCTTCTTACTAAAGACCGGTACGATTTCTGAGAAGACCCCAAAGGCCGGTAAGATCAAAATGTAGACTTCCGGATGGCCCCACGCCCAAATCAAATTGATATACATCATCGGGTTTCCACCCATATCCGACGTAAAGAAATGAGTCCCGATCGTCCGATCGAGTGACAGCATACTGAGGGTCGCCGTCAAGATTGGAAAGGCAAATACGACGAGGGCCATACAGCCAACGACCGACCATACAAAAATTGGCATCTTCATAAACGACATACCGGGTCGGCGCATCGTAAAGATCGTCACCAAGAAATTAATACCCGAGAGTAAACTACCGATACCGGCAATCTGCAGACTCCATATCCAATAGTCGACGCCTGTGCCCGGACTATACTGCAGCTCCGAGAGTGGTGGATAGGCTAGCCAGCCCGCGGTTGAGAACTCTCCGACAGCCAGCGCCAGGTTGATAAGCACCATACCAGCGACAAACAGCCAAAAGCTAATGGAGTTTAAAAGCGGAAATGCCACATCGCGCGAGCCGATATGTAACGGCACAATCAGATTTACAATGCCAAATAAAGCCCCCATGGCCACAAAGAATATCATGATCGTACCGTGGGCTGAAAAAACCTGCTGGAACAGATCGGGAGAAATAGGCCCGCCATCCCCCGCCGCAAAGACGGCTTGCTGAGCCCGCAGCATCCCGGCATCGGCGAGGCCGCGCAGCAGCATGATCGTCGCAACCACCAGATACATCACCCCGATCTTTTTCGGGTCAAGCGAAGTCAGCCAATTCGTCCAGAGCCAGCGCCATTTCTTGAAGTAGGTCAGTGCGGCGATACCGGCAAGAAGCGCCAGTCCACCGCCAATGACGCCACCGATCGTAATCATATCGTGCGGCAGCGCATCGAGACTCAGTCGTCCCCACATATTAGTTCATCCCCTCGTGGTTCATCATGCCTGACTGCTGCACATTCGTCGTCTGATCATCCATATATTTATGTTGTATCATAGCATACAGCTCAGGCTCATGGAGCATGTAGTAAACGACGGGTTGGTTTTTATTGGGCTTAGCGAGTTCTTCATACACAGTCCAGTCCAGATGACTATTCGAGCCGGCAATCGCTTTTACCCACATATCAAATTCGTGGCGCGAGGTAGCGATAGCCTTAAAATTCATCTTGGCGTAGCCTTCTCCGCTGATATTAGTATTAGAACCTCGGTATTCACCCACATTGTCGGCTTCCAGGCTGAGCTTACTCGTCATGCCGTTCATGGCGTAAGTTTGGGTGCCGAGGTTTGGTATCCAAAACGCGCTCATGGGGGCGTCGGCAGTAATTTCAAAATTTACTGGCGTGTCTTCTGGAAAGCGAACTTCATTGACCGTGGCAATGCCCTGATCCGGGTAAATAAACAACCACTTCCACTGCAGGGCCACGACACGAATTGTGAGCGCTGGTGTATCTGACTTCAATTTTTTATAGGGATCGAGGTCGTGTGTTGAAACCCACGTCACGACACTGAGGATTGCAATGATGATCAGCGGAATAGCCCACCAGGTGATTTCAATCAGGCGGTTGCCGTCGGCTTCCGGTGTATACTTCGCCTTTGTATTTCCTTCTCGGTATTTCCAGGCAAAGGCAAACAACATAATAAATACCGGAACGACCACAATCATACTAAGCAAGACAGTAAATATAATCAAATCCTTTTGCTTACTGGCAATGATGCCCTGCGGGTTCAACACCGCAATATTTTTGCCATTCAGCAGCAGAAACGCTCCGAGGCTCGCAATAATCACCACGCACACGACGAGGAAGATGACGCGCCATGGACTAAAGAATGGTTTGACTGATTTTTTCATATTACCCTTACGTTTATCATACAGGTCGCGCCTCAATTCAACAACGCCCGAAGTGCCTGGATATGGTCTGGCGAAGGCCTGATGAGTAGCTGAGTATAAAATAAATCCTGTCTGAAATTACACATTGTCAACCCATTTTATAACAGGGGTCATCTGGCACCGCTTATGCTTAAAATGGTATAATTAGATATGCATAGCAAGTAATGCAGAAGGAGGAAATTTATGAAAGTTCCAACCAAGCATATCAACACTAAGCATACCTTTATGTTTGCAGGAGCGCTGGCGGCCGTCGTCGCGCTGACACCAGCTGCAACATCCTTCGCCCATGGAGGTGGCGATGATCGTGACGGTCGAACCAGTGGTTCGTCACAGCATTCGGGTAGCTATTGGGGTGGTTGGCACCACAACTACGGCGGTAACTACGATGGACAAAAATGGTGGGGATGGATCTCGGCCGATCGCTTCCAAAAAATGCATGACACCAAGCTCGCAATGCTCGACAAGATTATTAGCGATAACGGCCTAACCGTTGAAAACGGTGATGTGCTGCGTGCCGATCTGGTCGCCAAAGCCGGCACACTGAAGACTGAGCTCACGGCGCTTGAACAGCTGCGCGCGTCGATCGATAAAAGTGCCATGACCGACGAGCAAAAAGCAGCCTTGAAGGCTCAAACACTCAAGACATTTGAAGCGTTCTACGACTACTATGAATCGCTCTACAGCTACAAGGCAGCCATTAAGGTAGCAGCTGATACCAAAGGCGCCAAGGTAGACATTAACGTCGAAAAAGAAGATTAGTATAGTACATTAATAGAGGTATAAGCGCCCCGCAACGGGGCGCTTATCTTGTCTAGATAACTTTGGCGCCAACGGCTGCTGTGACAGCCTGCGCCAGGCTATCAACAATTGCCGCAACTTCGTCGCCAGAGAGCGTTTTGTCGCTCGAGGAAATAGTGAGGCGAACTGTGATATTTTTTGTTTCGCCATCGTCTGGCTGATAAATATCAACTGGGGCTATAGCGGTGTCAATACCGTCGCCGGTAGTAACACTCCTCATAGCTGAGATTATCTCATTGTAGGCAACCGTCTGATTTACTTGGTAGCAGATATCGCGCTCGGCACTTGGGTAACGGCTCAGTGGTTTATACGCAGATGTTGTTGTGATAGGCAGCACATCAAGCGCTACCTCAAACCCGGCAGCAGCTTTCGGCAATTTGAAGGCTTTCTGAACGGCAGTCTTGAATTCCCCAACCACACCCACAATTTGGTCTTCGTCCATAATTGCCGCAGACCGTTTAGTTTCAAATGGTGCAATCATCTGCTGGACGAGATCGCTACTCGTCATGTCTACACTTGCAAGTGGCACAAGTTCCGCGTCAGGGTAAAGAGCCATAAGATAGCGACCCGCCATGTAGTACGCACTCCCCTGAGCTTCAGCTGCGGCGTACACAAAGGTGACGCGATCAAATTCTTTAGGTAGCCCCTCGTCGTCCATCTCTGACTTAGCATGAGCGCGACCGATTTCGAATAGACCAAATTCGCTAAACCCATTTTTAATATTCGGATGAACTTTGTGAAGCAAGCTTGGCGTTAGGCTCAGACGATAATACTGAAGATCCGGACTCAGCGCGTTTGAGAGCTTAAAAGCCAGCTCGGCGTTTTGCTGGGCTTGCTTGAGAATATTTTCGTGCACAAAGCTGTACGACAGCACTTCATTAGCGCCCGCTCGTGATAAGCGTTCGCGAACGGATTGCGCCAGGGCACGGTTGGGATTTTTCGCGGCCGGTTTGATATTCCGTTTTGGTAGTTCACGTGGGAGCTTATCGAAACCATACAGCCGGCCGACTTCTTCCACGACATCTTCAGCCAGTTCAATATCCGTCCGCCAAAATGGAGGATAGATTTCAAAGTAAGTATCATGGTCGTCTGGCGAATCAACTTGTATTTCAACATTACCAAGGAGCTCTGCGACGTCGCTATTCTCCAGCTTTAAGCCAAGACGGTCGCTAATAAACTTGGTGGTCACAGGAATAGCTTCAGGTTCAACAGGCGAGCCGAGATCCATCACGCTACTTGCCTGCTCCCCGCCTGCGGTGTCAAAAATAGATTTCATCAGTAGATTGAGTACGATTGCATTCTGGCGCGGTGATTGACCTTTATTAAACCGTGTTAATGCATCGGTAAAAATACCGTGACGCATACTACTTTTACGTACCGTATACATATCGAAGTTGGCTACTTCGAGCACTATATTTTTCGTGTCCGCTGAGACTTCGCTTTCGCCACCGCCCATGATACCAGCCAGGCCTACCGGCCCTTCGCCATCAACAATGACAATATCACTGCTATCGAGTTCATAGGTTTTGCCGTTAAGCAGCTTGGCAGTCTCTCCCTTCGCGGCTAGGCGAGCACCGAGCTTGCCACCACGGAGTTTGTCGTAGTCATACGCATGGGTTGGCTGCGCTGTCAGCAGCATTACATAGTTCGTCACATCCACAATATTATTAATCGGCTTGCCGCCTAGGCGTATAAGCTCAATCTGTAGCCACAGCGGACTCGGCTTTACCTCGACATTTTTTATAGCCACAGCCATGAAACGCGGCACTTTATCTAGCGCATCGTTAAATACATCTAGCTCAAGGCCTTCGCCAGCACCAAACTCAGGTTGTTTGGTGTACCACTCGGGGCTGGTGAATTGCTTGTGCTGGATACCGGCGATCTCGCGTGCCACGCCGAGCTGACCAAATAGGTCTGGCCGATGCGTAAACATCTTGTTTTCAATGTCGATGATCGTGTCGTCGAGGCCGTAGGCCCGCGCAAAGCTGACGCCTGGTTTTACTTCAATATCAGTCGGCTTCCATTCGCTCGGATTAATCTCTAAGATACCGTCGTGGCTATCACCGATACCAAGTTCTTTACTGCTCGCCAGCATACCATTGCTCATGAGGCCGCGCAGTTCCCTGGCATCGAGCACAAATAATTCTTTCTCGTCATAACTAGCGGGCACCGTGCTTTTTGGTGGCAGCCATACGACAAACATATCGGCGTGCACGTTCGGTGCGCCACAAACCACCTGCACAAGGCCGTTCTCATCTCGCTCAACATCTTTGTTCACGCCGCCATCGTCAATCTTACAGACATGCAGCCTATCGGCATTCGGATGATCGTTGCATTCAACAACCTTTACGATGGTGGCGCCTTCGTAGCGCTTGCTGAGGTCAATAACTTCTTCGACTTTACCGAGCTGAGCATTAATCTTGGCCACTAATTCATCAAGCGTTAAATCAACGTTAGTAAATTGCTTAATCGTATTTAGACTTACTCGCATAGCTTCCTTAAATTATACCTCATCCAGGCTATAGTCCGTTATAGTTTGTCCAGTCGGTTGCTAAGTCAAAACCGTAGGGGTGACGAAGTGCAAAGCCGCCGGTATCATATACCTTGCCAGGGCCCATGCTCGTATCCACGACTGAACAGCGTGGATACGAGCCATAGTTGGCAGCTACTAATATGTACCCGTCTTTATCAACCTTTGCTCCGTCTTCTGGGCGCACCGAATAGCTATTACCAGGCCCACAGGCGCCAATCACAATATTCATAGGTAAATCATAGTACGTTTCGCGGTGGGCTACACCCTGACTATCTACATATATATGCGCGCCTTTTGAAGAAGTGAGCGCATTTGGTTTTGGGACAAACACAATCTTTTGTGGTTTTACGTCTACCGTCTTCGGCTCTGCACGTTCGATTTTTAACACATTCGCGGTTCCCGGGGTTGCAAAATCACCGCGAGTGAATTCTGCTTTATCTTTGCTACTCAGTGAGTCAAGTCCTGCATCTTTTAAAATAACGTTCGGCGACTGGGCAACAGTGAGTACGTTTTGGTGTACGTTGCCGTCCTCAATAGCAATAAGCCGTGAGCGATAGATAATCACATCAACATACGATTCAGTTAGCTTCGTACTTGGTGCCGGTTCAATCTTATCACGCCGGTCAACCTGAATTTCGGCAGCCTCAAGCGCTCTTTCTACCGTATCCGCCTGAGTAAGCACAACGCGTTTTACACCTTGATCGTAAAACGTTACCAAGCGTTTTTCATTAGCCGCATCCTGTTGGTTATTCAGTACCGTGTACACTGCACCACCAATTACAATCACTACAGCCACCACAGCCACAATCGCCCCTTGATATTTCCTTAATTTCTTGTGAAGATTCTTCTTTGTTAGCTTCTTCATAAATAGCAGTTGCAATCTATCTCGCAAGAATCTCTTGTGCTCTTTTTTGTAAGTCGATTAAATCACTCATCTGCTCGTCTCCATGATGACTCTTAGCTTCCTTGAAACTTCATTGTAGATAATCTCATGTCCTGTCGTATTGGGGTGAATACCGTCTGGCATAAGCTCTTCATCCTGCATCTTACTATTGAGAGCTTCCCATAATGGCAAAAATTCTACATCGGCATCAGCCGCACATCTCTGAAGTATTGATTCATACTTCCTCAGGTCTGCAGTGTCGTACCAAAGCGCCGAGTTCCAGGAAGTTGGCTGAACTCGATCATTCACACAGGGCGTACAGCCCAGAATCAACAGTTCACTACCCAGAGCCTTAACTTCCTGGATAATTTGATTAATATTCTCATTTAATTTTTCGGGTGGCGTACGTTTTATGCCATGTTTTTCGTAACTGTCATTCACGCCAATTGCGAGAATTGTAAGCATTCCCACTGGGCGTATTCTATTTGAGATTTCAAAATGTATTCGTGCAAGCACTTCAGTACTTGAATGACCGCTCACGCTCAGATTAATAATATTTACGTCACTTTTTTCTTCAATCGCTTCTTTAAAGAAATAACGTTGAAGTTGCTGAACCCATCCTCCATTTTTTTCATCATAGAAGCCTTGTCCGATGCTATCGCCAAAAATGAATATACGATCAATTTTACTCATCTAAAACTGCCTCAAAAAATCTAATTTACCACTTTCAAAATGCCGTACATCTTCGATACCGTATTTCATCATCACCAGACGATCGATGCCGCAACCAAAGGCAAAGGCAGTGTATTCATTCGGGTCGATATCGGCAGCCTTCAAAACATTCGGATGAATCATGCCACAGCCCAGCAGCTCGATCCAGCCTTCATAACTACAGACATTGCAGCCTTTTTTATCACAGAACGGGCAAGAAAGCGCGAACTCGAAACTTGGCTCGGTGAATGGGAAATAAAATGGGTTTACTTGCACATCGAGTTTCTTGCCGTAATACTCCTGCAAAAATTCTTGCAGTGTGGCAATGAGCATACCGGCATGTACGTTCTTGGCTACATAAATTCCCTCTACCTGGTAGAAGGTATGTTCGTGCCGCGCATCGAGATCTTCATTACGAAATACTCGGTCTGGCACCACAACGGCAATTGGCTCACCAGCATTAAGATTACCTCTATACTTTTTCAACATGCGGTTTTGCATGGTGCTGGTATGAGCCGGTGCGATGAATGGTTCACCGTCTTTATCAGTTTCTTCCGTCATAAAGGTATCGTAATCATCACGGGCCGGGTGGCCTTTGGGGAAGTTCAGCGTCTCAAACATGTGGTACTGGTCGTCAATCTCGCGTGATTCGTGAGTCACAAAACCCATGCGTTCAAAAATCGTCGAAAGCGTCGCAATCTCGCGCATTAGCGGGTGAATGGTTCCCTGATCGCTGGGTAGTAACGAAATAGGACCCGTATTTACATCCCACGGTGCAGTTACATCGAGTGGTTCGACGTTTTCTTCGGAAGTTTCGGCAGCGGCAACCTTCTCTTTCAGCTCCACGTGTAATTGATTAACCGCCTGGCCAAATGCCGCACGCTCCTCTGTAGGCTGATCGCGAATCGCATTAAAGAGCGCTTTTAACTCGACTGCCTTTAATATGTCGCTTTTGGTTTCAAGCGTCTCAAAACGCTGCAGTAGCGTTTCTCTGATCTGAGCAATGTCGTTCATCTGTTTCAAGTATAGCGTTAGCTTGACTGAATCACAACGTAAATAATTAGCGCGATGACTGCCACCGCAATAATTGCCCAAAGCCAAGCAAGGCTGGTGGTTTGCTTGGTGCCTTTTAGATACGCCGAGTCATCGACGCCATCCGGTCGCTCGAGGTCTTCCAGCTCGGCTCGTTTCTTGGCCTTTTCTTGCAGCTCAGCAGCTAGCTTTTCCTGCAGTTTGGTACGGTTGCTGTTTTGGTTTACAAATAATGCCATATACCCAGTATACCACTTGTGTTTTTCTCATTTTGTATGTGTTATACTATACCCATATTTCTATATAAGGAGGGAAATAACAAATGGCAACTAAAAAAACTGCTTCTTCTAAGAAGTCTGTCACCAAGG
>Ga0172380_10004405_pt1 | contig 18148 bp, 18 predicted proteins | sample Leawe162metaG_FD_119747 | JGI IMG/M metagenome (GOLD analysis project Ga0172380, IMG submission 119747) | Leachate microbial communities from a municipal landfill in Southern Ontario, Canada - Leachate well 162 metaG | ecosystem: Engineered > Solid waste > Landfill > Unclassified | place... | reverse complement strand
GCCCGGGGCGCCTCCGCTTCATCGGCAGCGACCCGAACCAGACGGACCCCCGGCGCGCCGTGCTCTCCAACGCGATCGAGAGCGCCCCGCTCCTGTTCGACGCGCTCCGCGGCCTGCTCGCCAACGGCGAGGAGATCGCCGCGGGCTCGGCACGTGGTGTGGGCGCGCAGATCCGGATCCTGGGCATCGACCCGGATGCGCTCTACGACCGCGCGCAGCAGTACGGAGCGCGCATAGCCGTCCCCCCGGCCAGCAAGGGTCACGGCTGGCGAGAAGTGCTGGTGCGCGACCCGGACGGGTACGAGTGGGCATGCGGCGTGCTGGTGGCGCCGGCGGCCGGCCCGTTCGGTCCGCAACCCGCAGCTCCTGCGCCACCGGCCCCGTCCGCCCCATGACCGACATCGACCGGTTCCGCGAGGACATCGAGTTCAGCGCGACGCTGCGAGGGCAGTCGCTCCGGTTCCGCTCGACGTGGGGGCTGTTCTCCCCGCGCGAGGTGGACCTGGGCACGTCCATGCTCCTCGAAGAGATCGAGGTTGGAGCGGAGGCCGACTGCCTGGACCTGGGGTGCGGCTACGGCCCGATCGGGCTCACACTGGCGCGACTGGCGCCTGGCGGACAGACATGGATGGTGGACCGGGACTACATAGCCGTGGAGTACGCGCGCCGGAACGCAGAAGCCAACGGCATCCTGAACGCCCACACGCTGCTGAGCAACGGGTTCTCCGAGGTGCCGCATGATCAGCGCTTCGACGTGATTGCCACGAACCTGCCCGCGAAAGTCGGGAACGAGATGACCAGCATCCTGTTCGCAGACGCGTTCGCACACCTGCGTCCCGGGGGACGGTTTTACGCGGTCACACTTTCCGGGATGCGTAAGTACATCCAGCGGACTCTGGAAGAGACGTTCGGCAACTACGAGAAGGTCCGGCAGGGACGGCAGCATACGGTCCACCTGGCGGTGCGTAACCCCTGATGAGCGGCGATACTGGACACATGCTCACCACCGGTCTGTATCCCTCGCTGCGCGGGAAGCGAGCCCTCATCCTCGGTGGCTCGCGGGGGATCGGGCGCGCCATCGCGCTGCGGCTCGCCACCGAAGGCTGCGACATCGTTGTGAACTACGCCCGCTCTGCGGAAGCAGCAGAGCAGACGGTCGCGGACTGTCGCTCGTGCGGCGTCCAGGCGGAAGCCGTAGCCGGCGATGTGGGTGACTCCCAGGAGCTGGACGCTGTGTTCGCGCAGGTCGCGCCGGCGGGCCTGGACATCCTGATCAACAACGCTGCGCGCGGCCTGGAGCGCCCGCGCCCCGCGATCGAGCAGCGGCCGAAGCATCTCCATCGGACGATGGATGTGAACTTGTTCGGCCCGTGGCACGCATCGCAGGCAGCGGTGCCGCTCATGGAAGCGCGCGGTGGCGGGTCAATCGTGAACCTGCTGTCACCCGGGGCGCACCACTACATGCCGGACTACTCGGCTGTGGGCGTGTCGAAAGCCGCGCTGGAGTCGCTCACCATGTACCTGGCCGTCGAGCTCGCGCCGCGGGGCATCCGCGTAAACGGCGTCTCCGCTGGCTGGGTGGAGGGATCCGAGGGCGAGCATTCGTACCGCTCGGACGTGAGCAATCGCGTGCGCCCGCAGGTACCTTCAGGCCGGAACGTTGCCCCGGAAGACCTGGCCGCCGCTGTCGCGTGGGTGTGCTCCGACCAGGCACCGATGCTCGTCGGGCATGTCCTCCACCTCGATGGTGGATTCGGCGCAGGGTCATGGCGCGCCGTCCTGGGCAGCTAGTCACCGCAGGCAGCTGTCGCGTCCCTGAGATTCACGTACCGATCTGAAGGTGTTGGCCCCGGCTCCGCCGCCGCATGAGGTAGCGGGGTCGGCTCGTTGGTGGCGACGACGAAGCCGGGACGCCTGTACGCGGGTAGGGCAACCGCGACCTGTGCCGACGGTTGTCACTGAAAACGATGGAGCGCCTCGATCGTTCGTTTCCGTCCGACCGAGGCGCTCCTTCGTTGGTGGCGTATCCGCCACCAGGAACCCCATCCGTGACACCGAGAGCATGGGTCGTCGCGCGTAACAAAAACATCGCGGCGATCGTGATCGCGTCGCGGTTCTGTCAATCGCTGGCAGCCGATCGGAACTCCGCCAGTGCCGCCTCATAGGTGAGGGGCCGGCGTCCAAGAGGGAACCGCCGCGACGGATCTGGGCATACCTGCCGCTCGCGCAGGGTCTCCACCAGGGACCGGGTCTCCGTCCTCGGGAGCCGCGCGAGGGTCCAGCCGGTAGCAGCCAGCTGGCGTTCTCCCCAGCCCGGTAGGGGTACGTACACGCGCGGCGCGCCGGTCGCACGCGCCCAGCCTCGCAGGACCTCACCGAACGTGATGCGCGAGGCCCCTGTAACGTCATACGAATGCTGACCGCGCTCCGGGTCGTCGATCGCTAACCGCAGCGCATCGACCACGTCCGAGAGCGCGACCGGCTCCACTTCGACGCGTCGCCAGCGGAACAATGGGACAACCGGCGACCGGTCCACCACGCGGTGCAGGAGCTCCCAGAGCGTGCTGTCACGACCAATGATGATGGGGGCTCGCACGAGGAGCCAGTCCAGCTGAGACTGCCGCACCGCCAGCTCCACCGCCCATCGAGCCACCAGATACGGCGAGGTCGCTTCCTCCGAGGCCGCTACGTGACTCATCGCGATGACGCGTTCAACACCCGCCGCTCGCGCAGCGATCAGCGTCTGCTGCACAGCCGCGAGGTCGCGCGAGACGATGTCGCCCCCGCGATCCAGTGTGTCTACGAGGTAGACGAGCGTCTTTACACCACGCATGGCTTCATCAAGCCCGCGTCCGGACACCAGGTCGCCGGCGATCGCCTCTACGCCCTGGTCACGCAGGCGGAGCGCGTCGAATTCGCGCCGCACGAAGGCGCGTAACCGTCGAGGTGCGCCGTCGGGCCCCGGCGTGCCGTTCAGGGCCGCTATGAGCGCAGAGCCCACGCACCCGCTGGCTCCGGCGACGAGGATCATCGTGGCGCCGCGCACACCGGACGCATCAGTCGCTCAGCAACCAGTACGCCAGCGCCCCCAGGCCGAGGCCTACCACCCCGAGCACGACCTCGATGATCCGTCCGCGTGGCACGAGTTACCGCGTGATCGCGCCGTGATCGGCCTGGGAGACGAGCTTTGCGTACTTGGCGAACACGCCGGTCTTGTAGCGTGGCTCCAGCGGCTTCATCGCCGCCAGCCGGCGCTGCACCTCGGCCGCGTCGACCTCGAGGTTGAGCTCGCGCTTCTCGACGTCGATGGTGATGAGGTCGCCCTCCTGCACCGCGCCGATGGGGCCGCCCACTGCCGCCTCCGGCGCGACGTGCCCGGCCATCAGGCCGCGGGTGGCGCCGGAGAAGCGCCCGTCCGTGAGGAGCGCAACCGATTCGCCAAGGCCGGCGCCGACGATGGCAGCGGTCACCAGCAGCATCTCCCGCATACCGGGCCCGCCGACGGGGCCCTCGTTTCGGATCACTACCACGTCGCCTGCGACGATCTTGTTCGCGAGGACCGCCTGCATGGCGTCCTCTTCGCGCTCGAAGACGCGCGCCGGACCCTGGTGGTACAGGCGCTCGTGTCCCGCGACCTTGATCACGCACCCTTGCGGAGCCAGCGAGCCCTTGAGGATGACGAGCCCGCCGGTCGGCTTGAGCGCCTTCTCCACGGGCAGGATCACGTCCTGGCCGGGCGTCTCCTGCGCGGTTGCAGCGATCTCCGCGATGGTCTTGCCGGTCACGGTCATCGCCCCACCGTGGAGCTTGCCCGCCTCCAGGAGGCGCTTCGCCAGCAGCGGCGTCCCGCCTGCACGATCCATGTCCAGCGCCACGTAGCGCCCACCCGGGCGCATGTCGCCGATCAGCGGGGTCGCGTCGGAGATGCGGTTGAAGTCGTCGATCTCCAGTTCAACGCCGGCCTCTGCGGCGATCGCCAGCGCGTGCAGGACGATGTTGGTCGAGCCGCCCGTCGAAGCGGCGCAGATGATCGCGTTCTCGATCGCCTCGCGGGTGATGATGTCGCGCGGCTTCACGCCGCGGGCGAGCACGTCCATCACCAGCTCGCCTGCAGCGAACCCCACGTCATCCTTGCGGGAGTCCGTGGCGCCGACCGTGGCGGAGCCCATCGGCGAAATGCCCATGAACTCGAGGGCCGTCGCCATCGTGTTGGCGGTGTACTGGGCGCCACACGCGCCGGCACCGGGGCAGGCAGCTGCCTCCAGGGCCGCCAGGCGCTCGTCCGAGAGGTTCCCAGCAGCGTGCTGGCCCACGCCCTCGAACACGTCCTGGATCGTGACGTCGCGGCCCTCCCACTGGCCGGGCGCGATGGAGCCGGAGTAGAGCACCAGGCCGGGGATGTTGAGACGCGCCAGCGCCATCGCACCGGCGGGGATCGTCTTGTCGCAGCCGACGATGACCACAGCAGCGTCGAAGGAGTAGCCGACGGCGCACAACTCGATCGAGTCCGCGATGAGCTCACGGGAGATGAGGGAGGCCTTCATCCCTTCCGTGCCCATGGAGATGCCGTCGGAGATGGAGATCGTGTTCACCTCCATCGGCGTGCCGCCGGCGGCGCGGATCCCGGCCATCACCCGCTGCGCGAGTGCGCGCTGCGAGAAGTTGCAGGGCATGGTCCCGATCCACTCGTGGGCGACCATCACCAGGGGCTTCTGGAGGTCGTCGCGGTCGTACCCGACCGAATGGAAGTAGGAGCGCGCTGCCGCGCGGTCAGGACCATCCACGAGCGTGCGGCTGCGATGGCGCATGTCGAATGCCATGAGGGGCTCCTCGCCAGGATCATGCGTGTGCGGAATCGCATGGTAGCGCGCAGCCCTCGCAGCGGCGACGCAGGCGCAGGGGCATAAAGAACGCGTCAGCACCAGGGACCGCACCCGCGCTCGCTGCAACGAAACGAGGCGGCTTGCGCCGCCTCGTCGTCTCGCGATGCCTGTGTTTCGGTGCCTAGCAGCCGCCAGCGACGGCCGGGACAATGGAGACCTCGTCGCCGTCCTTGAGGTTTGTCGTCAGGCCCTGCAGGAAGCGCACATCCTCGCCGTTGACGTAGATGTTCACGAAGCGTCGAATCTCGCCGCCGTCGTCCAGCAGGCGCTCACGCATCCCCGGGAACTGGCCCTCCAGCGTCTCCACGATTGCCTGCACGTCGGCGGCATCCGTGGTCACGGTGTCCTGATCCCGCGTCAGGTTGCGGAGTGGGGTGGGGATCTTCACTTTCACGGCCATCGTCAGGTACTCGCTATCTCTCAGTGATCGCTGTTGAACTCGCTACAGACGTTGTGCGCTAACCCTCGACGACGTCCCCGAGGGTCGCGTCATCGACGCGGACGCCCTTGGAGCGCGCCCACTCGAGGGCCCTCTCGATCTCCTCGGGTTCGCCCTCCAGGCCAAGGACGACCCAGCCGACCTTCGCATCCACGTCCGCCATGCGGATGTTGGTGATGACGTGGAACTCCTGGCCAAGCTGATAGATCAGGGGCTCCCGGATCAGGTCCGGGTTGAATGTGAAGCGGACGTTCCGCTGGGGCATGTCAGCCTCCTACGCCGTCACGGCCTCGCCGCGACGGGCGCGACGGGCCTCGGTGAACGACTCTACTGTAGGCTGCACGTGCAGCGGCTCCTCGATCGCCCCCTCAACGGCCTCAATGGTCTTGAGGCCGCCTCCGGAGATGATCGCGACCGTCTCCTCATCCCTTGGGATGAAGCCAGACGCTACAAGCTTCTGCAGACACGCGATGGTCACGCCACCCGCCGTCTCCGCGAAGATGCCTTCCGTCTCCGCCAGGAGCTTGATGCCGTCCACGATCTCGTCATCAGTGGCCATCTCTGCGCCACCGCCGGTCTCTTCCATTTGCTTCAGCGCGTAGTAGCCATCCGCCGGGTTACCGATGGCGAGCGAGCGCGCGATGGTGTTGGGCTTCTGCGGGACGAAGTTCAGCGTGCCCGCCGCGTAGGCGGTGGAAATGGGCGAACAACCACTGGCCTGCGCACCGGACATGCGCGTCTTCGGCTCGTCGATCAGGCCGATCTTGTGGAACTCCTGGAGGCCCTTCCAGATCTTCGTAAACATCGAACCTGACGCCATCGGCCCGACGATGTGCTGGGGGCTGCGCCACCCCAGCTGCTCCGCAATCTCGTACGCGATCGTCCGGGATCCCTCCGCGTAGTACGGGCGGACGTTGATGTTCACGAACGCCCACTTGAACTGCATCGAAAGCTCCGTGCAGAGACGATTCACGTCGTCGTAGGAGCCTCGCACGGTCACCAGCGTCGGGTTGTAGATCGCAGAGCCGACGACCTTCGCGCGCTCCAGGTCGTCCGGGATGAATACCAGGCACTCCATGCCCGCCCCGGCAGCGTGCGCCGCCACGGAGTTCGCGAGGTTGCCGGTGGACGCACACGCGATGGCGTCGAATCCGAACTCGCGCGCCTTCGCGATCGCGACAGAGACCACGCGATCCTTGAAGGACCAGGTGGGGTTCACCGTGTCGTTCTTGATCCAGAGCGTGTCCAGCCCCACGGCCTTCGCCAGCCGGTCGGCCCGGATCAACGGCGTGTAGCCGGTGCCCAGGTCCACCTTGAACGCGGGATCGCAGGGCAGCAGGTTCGCGTATCGCCACAGCGTCGCCGGACCGGCGGCGATGGTGTCCCGCGTGGTCGCCTCCCGGATCGCGTCGTAGTCGTATGCGACCTCCAGGGGCCCGAAGCAGTACTCGCAGGAGAAGATCGGATCCATCGGGTACTCGCGCCCGCACTCGCGGCACTTCAGGGCGCGGCTGAACAGTGATGGGGACATAGGAACCTTCCTCGGTCAGGCACTCGATGCGCTCAGGGCCCGGTCTGCACGCACAAGCGCGCGCCGGGCTAGCGCATGGACATCCGAGGAGCGGTGGGTCCGTCGAGGGCGAAGGGGGATGCCGTCATGGTGACGCCTTCCGTTCATCTTCCCCGGCGCTCATGTGGCAGCCGGGCCGGAAGGAGCACCGTGTTCTCCCCGGCGAAGGGAGACCGGTTGCCGCGGTTTCTCAGGGCCGGAACCCTCCACCGCTCTGGATGAACCGCCGACCATGGCCGACGAGTTAGCAGTAAGGCTAGGAACGCCCCGGTTCTTCTGTCAATCAGGCTCCGTCATCGGCGTGCGGTCCGGCTGAGATGCACCCGGGGCCGGGGAGGCGCCACCAAGGGCCGACCGGCGGGTGGACTCGATGCGCGCGCGGTTCAGGGCACCGCGGATGGCATCCACGTCCACCTGGCCCGTGCTGACCACCTCCCCGGCCACCTCCACCACCGGGATCTCCAGCAGGAAGCGGCGCTCCAGCTCCGGATCGCCCTCCACCTCCACCTGCTGCAGGTGGAACGGAATTACCCGCTGCAACGAGAGAAGGATCCCCCGGGCCACATCGCAGAGATGGCAGTCCTTGCCTCGATAGAGCTTCACGGAGGGCACATCGCCGGGGAGGCGGGGCATCCCTCGAAGGCCGGATGTCACGTCTCACGCACCTGCACGCGTCCCGGCATCTGCGGGGTCGGCGGTTCGCTCTCCTCGCCGCGCCGGAGGAGGTAGACGATGCACGGGATGGAGGCGATGAGCACGATGAGCGAGACGAGCTCCGGCACCGTGACGCCCGGAACGAACGTCTCCGCAGAGTCCAGTCGCGTCTTGGAGACCAGGAACCGCATCAGGGCATAGCCATCCAGGAAGACGAAGAACGTCAGTCCAGGGCGCTTGAGGAACGGCCCGCGGAAGAGCCAGATCAACAGCGCGAGGATCGCAAAGTCCCCCAGCATCTCGTAAGTCGTCGCCGGGTGGTGAGCCCCTACCGCGATCGAATGCGCGAACGCCGGGGAGTCAGGGTCGGTATAGAAGACCCCCCACGGGAGCGACGTCGCTTTCGCGAGGTGCTCACCGTTGATCAGGTCGCCAATCCGTCCGATCCCCATGCCGGCGATGAGCCCCAGGCTGGCGATGTCCAGCCCTCTGGCGATCGGCCAGCCCTTCCAGAGCGCGAACGCCAGCGAACCTCCCACGCCGCCCAGGACGGCGCCCCAGATTGAGATGCCGCCTTCGGTCAACGCCATGATCTCGCCGAGGTTCTGGCCGTAGAAGTCCCAATGCTCCACCACGAACAACAGTCGCGCTCCAATGATGCCGCTGGGCACGCCGATCAACGCCAGCGTGTACGCGTCGTCCAGGTTGTAACCGTTGTGCTTCGCTCCCCAGAGGGCAAGGCGGACACCTACGAGGATGCCTACGGCCGTGAACAGGCCGTGCCACGTCAGAAGGAATGGCCCGATCTCCTTCAGGTTTGGATCGAAGGGGATCTCGATGGCGAGCAATGAGCCCAGCAGAGCCGTCACGGAGCCTCCTCAGTCTGGCGGCGTCTCACGCCGCTCAGCCGCCTCCTCCGGCCGCGCCTGACGCGCCACTGGCGTCGTCCGCGGGCTCGAAGAGCCGACCATACATGGCGCGTACATCTTCCGCCGAACCACCCTCCCCGAGGAAGCCCTCCCCGATCCGGACTTCAAAGTGCAGGTGAAGCTCCAGGCCGGGGGCGGTGACAGACTCCGGGGTGCCGGACTCACCCACAGCGCCGACGACCTGGCCGGCGACGACGCGGGTGCCTTCCGCGATCTCGGGGACGATGGCATCCAGGTGGCAGTAGCGCGTGATGACCCCGTTGCCGTGGTCGATCCAGACCTGGCGGCCTCGATAGATGTCCAGCGTCTCGGCGCTGCTCGCCCCCTGCGCGGCCGTCTCAGCATCCAGCCGCTCCACATCCTCCAGCGTCAGGGGGACATAGTCGTGCTGCGCGCGGATCACGACACCGTCGTACGCGGCGACGACCTGCGTGCCGCGCTCAATCACGACACAGGCGTCACCGAAGTAGAAGTCGACGCCCTCGTGGACGCCGTTGCGGTACTCGCGCGGCGCGTTCGGCATCAGGCTCTCGCCACTCGGCAGACACGCCCCTTCGATCGGCATCGTTAAGCCGTGCAGATCCTCGATGTCCAGGTTGGACGCCTGCGCAGTCGGCGTGAACGGCACCAGCGTGGGCGTCTCGCCTGGCGGCAACGGCGTCCCGGCGGGCGTGCCGCCGTTCACCGTCACGCGCACCTCGGGGTCGTCCGACCCCAGGCAGGCGACAGCGCCGAGAGCAATGAGCGAAGCGAGGACCAGGAGCGCCCGCCGCATCAGCGCGCGAGACCGAGGAACGGGAACCCACGTTGCCGCGCCACGGCGGCGGCGGCCTCATGGGCTCGTTCAGCGACGGGTGAGGGCAGGGCAGGCAACTCCACCTGGCGACCACTCCGGTGAGTCAGCGCCGCCGCGAGGAGATGGTCGAGCAGTCGAGGGTTCTTCGGCAGGACTGAGCCGTGAAGGTACGTGCCGATGGCTGCGTTGTAGATCGCGCCTTCCGTCCCATCCGCGCCGTTGTTGCCCCACCCGAACTCCACAATCGCGAACGGGCGCGCCTCCGGGCCGAGGTAGGTCCTCCCGCCGTGGTTCTCGAACCCCACCACTGCGCCCACATCAGCCAGGGCGGAGGCAGCCAGCACATCGCCCACGCAACGGGGCTGACCGGGGCCGGACGCGAGGGTAGTGACATCGAAGACGCCAGCGCCGGGCAGCGTCTCTCCGTCGCCGTCGCGATACCAGCGGCCGAACAACTGGAAGCCGCCGCACACGGCGAGCATCGCGACACCCTCTGCGGCCCAGTCACGCAGGCGAGCGCCGTGCGCCGCCAGCTCGCTGGCGATCCGCTGCTGCTCACGATCCTGCCCGCCACCGATGAGGACCAGGTCTGCTCCGTCGGGGAGCGGATCGCCCAGGCTCGCCGGCAGCACGACGACCTCGATGCCGCGCTCGGCGGCGCGATGCTGCACGGCCAGGAGGTTGCCACGGTCAGCATAGACGTTCATCACGTCGCCATAGAGCGGCACCACCCGGATCGGCTCGCTCATCGCGCCTGCTCCCAGTACGCCGCAACACCGGCGCGCTCCGCCAGCATCCCGCGCACCTCGATCATCGCGGTGTAGGTAGCCACCACGTCCAACGTGCCGCCCTCCGGCACTCGCCAGATCGCATCGTTCAGCGCCGCGTGCAGGTGGGGCGTCACGGTCGTGGCCTCCACGCCGCCCACGCCCTGCACACCGGCGATGGCGAACCGCAACGCCAACTCCTCCGCACGCGCGCCGCTGCACGTCAGCGCCGCGATCCGGCCGGCGAGGTGCTCGATGTCAGCGTCGTAGATCCAGGACACGTCTTTGCCGTCCTGGATGCCATCGTTGAGGATCGCCAGCAGGTATAGATCGCGGTCTGCGGCGGTCAGTGCCCGGGCGATCTCGTTGAGTCCGGCCGGGTTCTTCGCCAGCCAGACCCGCACCTGGCGCCCTTCGATCGCGAATCGCTCCTGCCGCCCGAACGCGGGCCCTGCGGCACTCACCGCGGCCACTGAAGTCGCCAGCGGGACATCGAGGGCCAGGCCGGCAGCGATCGCCGCGACCACGTTGGTCACGGAGTACAGCCCTGCCGTGGGGACGCGCAGCGTTGCGATCTCGTCGCCTGCGCGCACCTCGATGTCGCTGCCGTCTGCGTCCAGGTGCACACGTGTCGCCGCCACGTCCGGCGTAGGACGGGAGCGCCCGCAGGCGGTGCACCGCCAGTGCCCGACGTGACTGACGAAGATGTGGTCGTGGGTGAAGCGGTGGCCGCAGATGCAGAATCGAGCATCGGATGCCTGCTCGGCGGCCTTCAGTGCCACCGTCGTGTCGTCGATCCCGAACGTGATGACGCGACCCGTCGCGCGTTCCGCGAGCAACGCGACCGATGGGTCATCGGCATTCAGCACCAGCGTCGGCGGCGGCTGCGCAGACTCGATCGCACGCGCCCACCCATCCGCCACGGAGTCGATCTCCCCGTAGCGGTCGAGCTGGTCGCGGAAGAGGTTGAGGAAGACGGCTGCGCGCGGCTTCAGGCGCACGAAGACGGTCGGCAGCACCGCCTCGTCAACCTCGAGGACACCCAGCGCATCCTCGGCGCCTGACACCGCACCATCAGCACCGGCCGCGTCCACGTACGCCGTGACCAGGCCGCGTTCGAGGTTGGAACCAGAGCGATTCGTCAGCGGCCGCATGCCGGCCGCGCGGGCGATCTCCGCCAGCAGGTGGGTGGTGGTGGTCTTGCCGTTGGTCCCCGTGACGGTCACCAGGCCATGCCCGGGCAGGCTGGCGAGGTTCTCGACAAGGTCGGGGGCGAGGCTGCCGGCTACCAGGCCAGGGAGCGCGGTCCCCCCGCCTCGGCCGAGGCGACGAGTCGCCTCACCGGCGAGGTGACCGGCGACGAGGGCAGCGCGGCGGCGAAGCGGGGATGACACCCGTCGATTGTCGCACCCGCGCGCCGAACGGACGCGTCAGGCGATCGGCGCCCACATCACGCGGTCGCCATCGTTGATCGACTTCACGCGCTCATTGTCCTCAAGAAGCTTGAGGTGGGAGAGCGTCTCCCCCAGCGCGGAGCGCTTCATGAAGATGTTGAAGTCGTCGAACGGCCCAGTATTCCACTTCACGCGCTGCGAGATGTCGCGCGCGGAGGCCATGCCCTCGCCGATCGCGTTGCGAACTTCCTCCAGGCGATCGTCATGGTGGTGCAGCAGCACCTCACAACGACGCGTGAGGTCCGCGATCGTGAACTCGTGCGCCGGCAGGCCGAGCGCCGCGTTGAACGACGCGACCTTCTTCAGGCTCTCGCGGAAGTCGGAGAGCGGGCTGGTGCCCTCCTGGTCGGCGTGCAGCGAGACGTTAGGGCTGATGTACGGCAAGACGTGGTCGCCGGTGAACATCAGCCGATGGTTCAGCTCGAACATACAGAGGTGGCCCGGCGTGTGGCCCGGCGTCCACACCGCCTGCAGGCGCCACTCGTCGAACTCGAGGACATCGCCGTCCTCCAGCAGCACAGTGGGCTTCACGTCCGGCACGGGGTTCCGAGAGACGGACGGAGCGGCGCGCTGGTCTGGGGGCGGCAGTGCGTCGCCGGGCTTCACGGTCGGGGAGTTCGGCGACAGCGCGCCGGCTGCCTGAGCAGCATCTACTTCGTCCTGGGGCACTCCATGGCGCACCAGCCAGCCATCGGAGAGCTGAGTCCACGCGTTGTTGTTGTGCCAGCGGTCCTGAATCCACTGCCACTCCCGGCCCATCATCACCAGGTCGCTGTCGGGGGCCTGCTCCTTCACCCACCCGGCCATGCCGATGTGATCCGGGTGGGCGTGCGAGATGATCAGGCGACGGATGTCCTTCGGCTCGAAGCCCAGCACCTTCAGCTGCGCAGTCATCGACGCCGTGGCCTCCGGCGTGCCGAAGCCCGCATCAAAGAGGCTCACGCCGTCCTTACCGACGAACGCGTACGGGAGCATGTACGGCAGCGCCGGCGCCGCCATGGGGGTCTTCAGCTGGTGCAGGCCCGGGACGATTTCCACGAAGCATCCTTCCTGTTTCGGCGCGCAACTGGAACGCTGCCGGTACAGGCCGCGGAGCATATCAGAGCAATGTGACAGCGATTGGACGCCGCGCTGGAGGCGTGCATGCGAGCGCGGGGATCAGAATGGGCGCCCGTCGGGCGCCCATTCTGCGTTCAGACCGAGGTCGACGTCAGGAGCTTGAGGTCGAGGAGGGCTTCTCGTCAGGCGTCGTCGCGGACTCGTCCTTCTTGTCGTCGGTCGTTCGCGCTTCCTGTCGGAACTCGCGGATGCCGCGACCCAGCGCGCCGCCCAGCCCAGCCACGCGACCTGCTCCAAAGAGCAGCGCGAGGATGACCAGGATGATCAACAGTTCCTGCCAGCCCAGGCTTCCGAGCATTGGGGTACCCCTTCCGGTCCGTCATCGACGGCCGCAGTCGTCATCGTAGCACCGCAGATGCGCGTGTCCGCCGGCGGGTGCACTTCATGGTACGAACCCGGCGCACGAATGGATCGCGCCGTGACCGCAAGCGTACGGCTACCCGCTGATGCGTTCCACGAAGATCTGCATGATGCCGCCACAGATCTTGTCATCGCCCTCGACAGGCTCGGTCAGGTCGACGATGACCGTGCGCGGCGTGCCGTCGCGCATGGTCTCCATCGCCTCCTGCCACACCTCGGCTTCGCCGCAGCCACCACCGATGGTGCCGGAGAACGTGCCGTCTGGCCTCAGCAGCATCGCGGCGCCGGCCTTGCGGGGTGTGGAGCCTCGCGTGGAAGCAATGGTGGCCAGGACGCGCTGTTCGCCACGTCCCAGCGCTTCCTCAATCTCGCGATAGACCTCGAGCGACATAAGCCTGTCTCCGGATTCGGATCCGTACACGAACAGTGTACCTCCGGCCGCGGCGCAAATTTCTTCGGGAAGCAGAGATCCGTCCGCGCGGCGCTGGCGTACCTCTAGTTGCCGCAGTCGGTAACAAAAAAGCACGGAGGCCGATTGCTCGGCCCCCGTGCCCCAGAGGGAACTGGCTGCGGCAAAAGTCTCAGGTTCCCCGAGATCCCGGCAGATCCAAGGGTGCGGCGTTCACCGCGGCCGTTGCCGAGCATAGCACAGCCATTTTCCCCACTCGGGAAAATGGCTTGTTTTGGTTTCCGTAACTTTCGGTGAATCTAGAAAATCTCACGCAAGAGGGGGTGCGCCCGAGTTCGTGGCACGCATCCGGCCTCCGGAGCCGCCCCGTCGCAACATGATGATCTCCGCGAGGATCGAGATCGCGATTTCCTCCGGGGTCTCCGCGGCGATGTCCAGGCCAATCGGCGTCGAGACCCGGGCGAGCGCCTCTGCGGCGACACCCTCCTCCTCGAGGTGCCGGAGGATCGTCGAGGTGCGCCGCTTACTACCGATCATCCCGACGTAGGCGGCGCCGCGATTCACGGTGTGACGCAGTGCTTCCTCGTCCTGGCGGTGGCCGCGCGAGACGAGCACCACGTACGTGTTCGCGTCGAACTCGATGTCGCGAAGGGCGTCCTCCGCGTCGGCGGCGATGACCTGCTCCGCCATCGGGAAGCGCTCGCGGTTCGCGAACTCTGGCCGGTCGTCGATCACAGTCACGCCGAAGCCAGCGATCTCACCGATCGTCGCCGTCGCGAGCCCGACATGGCCGCCACCCACGATCACCAGGCGCGCGGGCGCGGAGAAGAGCTGCACCATCACCTCGGCGTCGCCGTCCTCCGCGCGGGACGGGCGAGGCTCCGCAACGCCGTCTCCGCCGAGGTAGAGCGTCTGCATCGCGAGTCGCGGGTTGGCAGTGAACATCGCGCGGGCGGCCTCCGCGATCGTGCGGTCCGCGGCGAGGTCGCCCAGCGTGCCGGAGTACGGCCCCTCGCCGTGCACCAGCAGCTTCTCGCCCGGCGTCACCCGTGCAGGCTCACCGGCGGACACGACCGTCGCGACGGCCACCACCGGGCCGCCGGCAAGGGCAGCCTCGATCTCGCGGACGATCTGGAGACGGAGCGCTGGTTCCATGGAGTCCCGTCGTGCGTCAGATCATACGAGCATCGACGGGCTTCGACGTGGCGCGACTGGCCTCTGATCAGACGTTGAACAGGATGTTCATCACGTCGCCATCCTGGACGACGTACTGCTTCCCCTCGGTGCGGAGCTTGCCCGCCTTCTTGAGCTCCGCCGTGGAACCCTTCGTAGCGGCGAAGTCCTGCCAGGACGACACCTCCGCGCGGATGAAGCCACGTTCGAGGTCCGTGTGGATCTTGCCGGCGGCCTCCGGAGCCGTGGCCCCTCGGGCGACAGTCCAGGCGCGGACCTCGTCCTCGCCTGCGGTGAGGAAGGAGTGCACACCCAGCAGCTCGTAGGCCGCGACGATCACGCGGTCGCGAGAGGATTCCGCAGGGAGGCCCATGTCCGCGCGGAACGCGTCCGCATCTGCAGGCTCCATCTGCGCCAGCTCCGCCTCCACCTTCACGCACATGGCCGCGACAGCAACCCCGGTGCCACCGTATCGAGCGCGGAACTCTTCCTCGACGGTGGCCGCGCTGGCAATGTCGTCCTCACCGATGTTGATGATGAGGAGCACCGGGAGCTTGGTGATGAACTGGTAGGCGCGGAGATCCTTGTCCTCACCTGCGGTGAAGACCATCGACCGGAGGCCCTTCCCGGACTCCAGGTGCGTCTGCACGCGCTGCAGAAGGTCGCGATGCGCTTCCACCGCCGCGCGGTCGCTGGCCTTCATGGAGCGCAGCTCCGATTCGATCCGCGTGAGCCGACGCTCGATCAGCGCGAGATCGACGAACGTCAGCTCCAGGTCGAGACCCTCGATGTCCCGGTGCGGATCCACGGTGTTGTCCGGATGGGGGACGGCGGCGTCCTGGAAGCCGCGGATCACGTGCACCAGTGCGTCCATCTTCGCCAGCTCCGTGACGAACTGGCGGCCGGGCCCGTCGCTTCCGAATCCGGCGATCGGGTAGTCGACCCAGCGGATCTCCGCGTACGTGATCTTCTTCGGGTGCAGCACCTCTGAGAGCGCATCCACCCGCGGATCCGGCACCTTCACGACGCCGACGTTCGGCTCTGTCCCTGCCGAGTACGCCCCGACCTGCGCAGTCCCCCGCGTGACCGCGTTGAACAGCGACGTCTTCCCGCTGCGTGCTTTACCGATGATGCCGAGTTCCATGACCGTCAGTCTGTGCGCGCCGGGCGGGAGCGGCAACCGTTCAACGACGGCCGTCACTGAGGAACTGTGTGGCCTGCTCCGGCGTCAGGGGCCGGGAGAACAGGAAGCCCTGGCACGCGTCGGCCTCGCAATCCTCGACCAGGCGACGCTGCTCCTCGGTCTCGATGCCTTCCACCACGACCTCATAGCCGAGGTCGTGACCCAGCATGATGACGCGCCTGAGGATCGTCCGATCCCGCTCCGTCGCGAGGTCTTCGACGAACGACCGGTCTGTCTTCACAACCGTCAGCGGAAGGAGCTTGAGGTAGTTGAGCATCGAGTAGCCGGTACCGAAGTCGTCCGCCGCCAGGCCGAAGCCCTGGTCACGGAGCCAGGTGAGCGCCTCGACGACATCGCCTGATCCGTCGACCAGCGTGCTCTCGGTAATCTCGAAGACTACGAGTTCGTTGGGGACGCCGGCGGCCATCACCGACGCCGCGAGATCGCGTTCGAAGTCCGCCAGCACCAGCCGCAACGGTGAGACGTTGATGTGCACCGGAACGGCGACCCCGCGATCGAACCACTCCCGCAGGTAGCCCATGGTCTTCGCACGAACGAGATCGTCGAGCGCGAGGATCTGCCCGGTCGACTCCGCGAGCGGAATAAACGTATCCGGCGGCACGGATCCATAGGACTGACTCGTCCACCTCGCGAGCGCCTCCAGGGCGACGATGGCCCGCGTCCGGGTTCCAACGATCGGCTGAAATGCGACCTCAATCGCGCCCGCCTGGATCGCGGAGCGAAGCTCGTTCGCCATCTGCAATCGTTTGCGGACAGCCTCGCCGACCTCGGCGCTGTAGAGCTCGAACCGGCCGCCGCCGCGCTGCTTCGCCTGATACATGGCGGTGTCTGCGGCGCGGAACAGGTCGCTCAGGTCGTTCCCGTCCTGCGGTGCGAAGGCGACGCCCACCGAGGCACGCACATGAAACTCGCGGCCTTCGATCGTGAAGGGAATGGCGAGCGCCTCGATGAGGCGGTCAGCGAGACGCGCTGCGCCGGCAACGTCTGTGACGTTGTTCTGAATGATGACGAACTCGTCGCCGCCCAGCCGCGCGAGCGTGTCCGCGCGTCGAACCACCAGGCTCAGTCGTTGTGCGACGGCGCGGAGCAGCTCGTCGCCCGCCGCGTGCCCCATGGAGTCGTTGATGTCCTTGAACCCGTCCAGATCGATGAAGTGGACCCCTACATGCGTGCCATTCCGCGCGGCCTGGATGAGCGCCTGCTCCATGCGGTCCTGCACCATGACGCGGTTCGGAAGTCCGGTGAGGTGATCGTGATGGGCGAGGTACGCCAGCCGCGATTCTGCCGAGTCACGCTGGGCCTCCAGGTCCCGTAGCTGGCTGATGTCCTGCCCCACACCCACGCTTCCGACGATCTGCCCAGCCGCATCGCGAAGCGGGGACATGGAGAGTTTCATTGCCGAGATCGGCCCGAGCGCTCGGTCAGATCCGAGGAGCGGCACGGTCTCGCGAAACCACTCCCAGGAGACGCGCTCGCCCGCCAGCACGCGCTCTTGCAGCTGCGCGTACTGGCTTCCTACGTCTGGGCCGAACAGTTCACTTGCCGTCTTGCCGAGGAAGTCCGCGGGATCGGAACTCGCGAGCCCGGAGCCCATCAGGCGGGTAATGCGCCCCTCACGGTCTGCTGTGAACACAACGTCGTCCATGGACGTGACGAGCGCGTTGAGCTCGGCCTCGCCGGACTCGGCCAGCTCTCGGGCGGCGACCAACTCACCGATCGAACGTCGGACCAGGACGAACAGCATGCCCGCCGTCAGCAGGACGAACCCGGCGCCCTTGACGGACGCCAGGATGTTCTCGACCGCGACCGTGGGGACGAGTACTCGGACCAGGAGGTCGCTCGCGAGCACCCAGGGCAATGCGACAGCGAGATAGATAAACGAGATGCGGGTAGCCGGATGGCTCACCATTAGTGCACGCCCTCTATCGAGGACGATAACAAATGTGCACGAACCGGGTGGGTGACGTCAGTAGCGGCCTGCATTGCCGCTTCCGTCGCCACTCTCCCGACAGCTACGCCTTCACTACCCCCAGCGTGACCGCGATGCCGTCGAGGTCACCTGTGAACGTCGTTGCACCGTCCGGCATCACACCCTCAGCGATATCGAGTGCCAGCACCTCGCCGGCGACGTAGTCGCCGTGTGCCGCCAGTGCGCCGCGGACGAGGTCGTCGCCCCGCCATGTGACGTGGATGCGGTCCGAGACGTCCAGGCCCGCTTCGCGGCGCAGCTCCTGGACGCGCCGCACGATGTCGCGCGCGATGCCCTCCAGCTGCAACGCCTCGTCGATGCGGGTGTCGATGAGCGCGGCATAGCCGGACTCCTCCGCGGCTGCCCAGCCCTCCCCAGAGTCGACGCTCACGAGGACTTCGCCGCCGGTGAGGGTGAAGCCG
>Ga0172380_10004404_pt1 | contig 18150 bp, 13 predicted proteins | sample Leawe162metaG_FD_119747 | JGI IMG/M metagenome (GOLD analysis project Ga0172380, IMG submission 119747) | Leachate microbial communities from a municipal landfill in Southern Ontario, Canada - Leachate well 162 metaG | ecosystem: Engineered > Solid waste > Landfill > Unclassified | place... | reverse complement strand
TCTGAATGTCAAGCCAAGAGATGATGTGCAGAAGACAGATATTGAAGTGATCAAGATCTCGCCCCTCGGAACAAGCTGTTTTTCAAAGAGAAATATGAGCATAGCTATCCCCACTGTTGGCGCTGCGATACTCCGCTTTTAAATTATGCAACGTCTTCTTGGTTTGTGGCTGTCACAAAAATCAAAGAAAGCGCTCTAAAGCATGCAGAAGAAATCAATTGGTCTCCGGATCACATCAAAAACGGTCGCTTTGGTAAATGGCTTGAAGGTGCACGTGACTGGTCTATCAGCCGGCAGCGGTTTTGGGCTTCAGTGATTCCAATTTGGAAATGCGAATGTGGAGAGATGGTCGTGACTGGTTCAATTGATGAGCTGAGAGCAAAGAGTATACAAAAGATTACTAAGCTCATTTTCGTTCGTCATGGAGAAAGCGAGAAAAATGTTCTGGGAGTATTAAGCAATACTCATGATAAATGGCCTCTTACAGAAAAAGGTAAAGAGGATGCAGAGCATGTCAAAAATAAGATCAATGACAAAGTAGACCTGATCATTGCTTCACCAATTTTGCGCGCCCGAGAAACAGCAGATATTATAAATGCAAAAATGAATGTGCCAATTGAGTATGATAATTTAATTGCTGAACAAGATTACGGACTCTGGAATGATAAGCCCATGGATCATCTGCAGAAGTTTGATAAGGATTATCAAGAATACCAAAAAAATAAACATGATGTTGAGACAAGATTTAATTATAAGTTTGGGAAAATGGGTGAATCTCGCCAGGATATAATTAAACGAATAGAGAAATTTCTTTTAGAAACAGTTAAGAAGTATCCTGGAAAAACAATCTTGATCGTGAGTCATGGCGGAATTAATGCTGCCATTCATAGATTGCTGCATGGTAGCTCTACTGCAGAATATTTGATGAGAGAAGAGATTGATCATCGTAAGGTTGATGAGTTTTATCTGGACTGGTCAGGAAAGCCGTTTGATCTACATAAAGATGTTGTCGACCAGATAACTCTTGAATGTCCAAAGTGTGGGTTAGAGGTGCGTCGCATACCCGACGTCTTGGATACCTGGTTTGATTCGGGCTCCATGCCTTTTGCTCAACTTCATTATCCTTTTGATAACCGTGAGAAATTTGACAAAATCGCTCCTGCTGACTATATAGCTGAGTACCAGGATCAATGTCGTGCTTGGTTCTATTATCTCCATATCATTTCGTCTGCAGTTACCGGAAAAATTGCTTTTAAAAACGCTGTTGTGTCAGGCACTATACTAGCCGAAGACGGCAGGAAGATGTCTAAGCGACTTAAGAATTATCCTGATCCCAACGAAATGATCGACAAATATGGGGCGGATGCTCTTCGTTTTTACCTCACGACCAGTCCAGTGATGCAGGCAGAAAACCTTAATTTTAAAGAATCAGAATTGGCTGAATTATACCGAGGTATATTCAGAATGCTCTGGAACTCATACTCATTCTTTGTCCTTTATGCCAATATTGATAAATGGTCGGCGCAAGAAAAGCCTGGGGTTTCAAGTAATATTCTTGATCGGTGGATCATTTCGCTTCTCGGACAACTTACCAATGAGGTCAATGATGGTATGGAGTCTTATAACCTAGTAAAAGCCTCTAGGGCCTTTGTGCCGTTTGTCGATAATCTTTCAAATTGGTATATTCGAAGGTCACGAAAACGCTTCTGGAAGACAGAAAATGATGATGATAAAGTAAATGCTTACCAAACACTTTATACGGTTCTTGTCCAGCTCTCCAAATTAATGGCGCCATTTACTCCATTCATCGCTGAAGAAATATATAAAAATTTGACTGGCTCCATATCTGTTCATCTGGAGGATTTTCCCAAGGAGGGTCAGGGCGCAGTTGACAGCGAGTTAAATAATGAAATGAGCGAGACAAGGAAAGTTGTCGAGCTTGGCTTGTCCAGCCGGGCGGGTGCTGGAATTAAGGTTCGCCAACCACTTCAATCGTTGACATATCATGGCAAGCAGTTAAATCGTGAGCTCGAGGCTATTGTCGCTGAGGAAGTGAACGTAAAGATGGTCCAGTACGGAGCAGGGGATCCCAATACGATAGACTTGGATTTAAGGATGACCGATGAGCTTAAATCTGAGGGATTGGCCAGGGAGATTATCAGGACTACCCAGGAACTTCGCAAAAACGCCGGGTTTAAAGTAGAGGATCGAATCCATGTACATTACAAAACTGAGGATAATCTACTGGACAAGGTCATGGTAGAAATGGCGGATTTGATCAGAAGAGAGGTCTTGGCGTATGATGTGATCAGTAGTGATCAGCCACTTGAAAAATCGGGAGAGTATTCGATTGAGAGTGGAAAAATTTGGCTAAGTATAGGACGCTAATATCTTTTCTTGATGCCTAAAAAAATTAAAACTTTTGATTTATTGCTGTTACTTATTCCTGTAATTCTGATTGTGACCGGAGTTTCGGTTATCTTTAGCCTTTTGGCGTCTAGCGGTAATAACGTCGAAACGGTTCATCAAATCTTCAATGCAGTAATTGGCATTATCCTGATGTTGGCCGTGGCCTTTACTGATTATCGCTTCTTTCGTGGTACAAATTGGATTTTTTACGTGGCCTCCATCATACTTTTATTGGCTGTTCTTTTTGTTGGCAAGACAACCAATGGGGCGACAAACTGGCTCGATCTTAAAGTTTTCCAACTTCAGCCCTCGGAGATAACTAAAATATTTTTGATTATCACTCTGTCTTCATTCTTTTCAAACAAAATTGGAAAAATTCGCTGGATAGATATCCTAATTTCCTTTGCGATCCTGGCCTTGCCGCTGGCTCTTGTGGCAAAAGAGCCTGATTTCGGGACAGCCATGATAATGGTCCTTTTGTACTTCACCATGCTTTTTTTATCGAAGCCGTCAAAGAATCAGCTGGTTCTTATCTTCTCTGGAATTGCGATTGTTCTCACAATCGGTTTGCTGGCAATATTTAATGTTAAACCATTTGGTAATTTGTTTCGCGATTATCAGAGAAGCCGTATTATGGTCTTCGTTAACCCTAGTCTGGACCCATTGGGCCGGGGGTACAATGTCAAGCAAGCCCAAATTACAATTGGGTCTGGCGGAGTGCTAGGGAAAGGGTTAGGCAAGGGTACTCAGAGTCAATTACAATTTCTCCCGGAAGCCCATACCGATTTCATTTTTGCCGGCATTGCAGAATCCTTCGGTTTTGTGGGAGTTTTTACAATTATCTCCTTGTATTTGTATTTCATCACTCGCTTGATTGATATTGCGACTCTCTCCAGAGACAATTTTGGGATGCTGATTGTCTTTGGAATTGCTTCGATGTTTTTCTTTCAAGCACTGATTAATATCGGGATGAATATCGGTCTTATGCCGGTAACCGGAATCCCTCTTCCTTTTTTGAGTTATGGTGGTACGTCTCTAATTATCTCTTTGTTTGCAACGGGACTAGTAGAAAGCATCTTCATAAGACACAAAAAGATAACTTTTTAAAGAACCGTTTGGTATAATCAATTAGTATACATAAGTGGGGCGGGAACGTTATGATGAGGGGTTTTACAAAATCTATAAAACAGCTAAGGAAACAGACGCTGATCCTGGTAGCACTCTCTATCGGGTTATTTTTGTTACTGATAATTTTCGGGATATGGAATTACAATCATCCTTTTTTCCAAGCAGATGATAATCCGCCTCAGGAGAAAAGCTGGGCCCAGGCTGATTTTAATACTTTTGATTTAGACAACACTGAGATAGACGGCGATAAAATTACTCTTAAAAAGAGTTCTCCTTATAGCTATGTTGTTACAGATTCCGGTCCGCCGCCCAACGATCCAACCGCAAGAGTAAATTATGAAGTCGCGGAGTTTGGCTATTTGGACAAATCAAACAACTTTTACCTTTCTACCAATACCGGTGGGTCATGTACCCAGCACAATAGATGTGGCGGAAACTGTCCCGTTGTAAAAAAATTCAGTGCTAGTAACCAGAATACCAATAATCAAGTCTTCGGTTTTGACCGTTTTGGTAACTTCGACGATTGGTCCTGCGATTCGCCGAATCGAGTGGCAATCGATAACGATGGAAATCTCTATATTTCAACGACTTACTCTTGGAAGATTATGAAGGTAAGCTCTTCTGGCGAATTCATCATGGAGCGGCCGATTCCAGCTGGTGCTGGCTCTGGGGTTGTGTGGATAAAAGATGCCCTTTATACCATTGGGCAGGGGAAGCTTACAAAATTTGATGACAATTTGAATGTGATCTCCGAGAAAGTTCATGCTGGATTTCAATATGATACTTATCTTGGTGATTTTAGAACTGATAGTGATGATAATCTTTATGTTGCTCCCTATAGCGCCCCAATCTATAAATATGATTCAAGTGGTAATTTTCTTTATACTATTAATCCGCAAAACGCACGACGATGTGGTAGCGTTGGCTGCGTGCCTCATCGTATTTATCTCGATCAAAATAAGGATTTGTGGATAAATTATCGGAAAGGCACGGAAGATTGGGGGTACCAGAAGTTGGTTTACCAAAGCAACATCACCTCCGGGACAGTGACTCTGCCGGCCTTTGATGCTGGTTTTAGAGCTGATTGGCTAAAAGTACTGACGACTTCTCAGCTCCCTGTTGGAACGCAAATTTACAGTTCTATCAGAGTAGCTGAATCTCTGGACGATCTTAGTGTGGCTCCCTTCGTGCCTTTGACGCCTGGTCTAAGAATCAGCGGACAGTATGCGCAATTACAACTTCTTTTGCAATCATATTCATTAATAGTGTCACCTTCAGTCCAGACTGTAACTCTTCAATATGCTCAATCTCCTGATTTGAACGAAAACCAGAATATTAATGGAAATGAGAATACCAACAATCAGTGTGGAAGTTCAAATGCAGATTACGATCCTAACTTTTTTATTCTCACTCACCCCTAAACTTATGAATTCAAAAATTAAAAAAATTATTTTAATCTTATGCCTGGCAGTTTTGATTATTGCTCTTGGTTTTGTTTGGCTAATGCCGAACAAAAAAGCCGAAGTAGTCAGTGGCAACCGGGAAGCGCCAACTACCATTTTGGAAAACCGGGAGAAGAAAAGCTTGCCGGAGCTTGTTTTGGACAGCGCAAAAACTATTGGACAAAAAGTCGAAAACACTATTAAAAACGAGGCCTTGCCCAAAATAAAGTCAATCGTCCAGCCCAATTCAACAGATTCGGTCTTAGTTAGTCTCCAGGACGAAATCCAAAATAATTCCACTCAAGCTGTCGGGGGTGATACAGCAGGGGGAGGTGTCGAAACATCTTTTTCCTCATCGACCCTCTCATCTTTGAATGGCAATTCAAGTGCTGATATAGGGAATACTGAAACCTTGAATATGAACGAAAACTCTAATCTTATCAATTCAGATATTCAGTCTGCCTTAACTATCACTTTGCCAGATGAATATTCAATAGATGACTCTGTGGCAGCTGTCTCTGAAGCGAGTGCTCAACCAAGCGAAAAATCAAAAAAAATATTAGCTTATATCGTGGCTTCGGGCAAAGATATAGTGAATAGCCTCCCTACCTATGATCCTAAGTTTGGAGCAAATGATGGTGTAATTTATATTAATGATAAAAATGGCAATTCAGTCGAAGATGCTTTGATCAGAAAAAACTTGAACATTAATACTACCTCTTTCCTGAAACCTTCAATTGCTATGGCTGATTCTGTCCAATCGAACTTTTTATTCAATCTGCCGGCAGATACCTTTGATTGCCCTGGGTGTAAATTTGTCTCGGCCGAGACGATCAACCTGTTTTATCAGGACTATCCTAAGGTAGAGGATTTCTTAGGCCCCCGTTTTAAGAATCTCTACCACCCTTCGATGCAAAAAATTTTAGTTTATCAGTCAGATCAATTTGAGAGGTCTTGTTTTTTCCCAGCTCTTAATATGATTGTTCTCTCTGCTGACGATCAAAAATTTGAGCCAGCTGTAGTTCACGAGTTAACCCATGCTTTTAGGGGGGTTGCTACCATAAGACCTAGCTTTTGGGAGGAGGGAACTGCGATGACTGTGACATATGAACTTCTTCATCCTCATGACTACAATTACTTCTTTAGTTTTACTTTCGCTGAGACACTAAATAACCTACCTTTCCGAAATTATTTTTTGAACACCAGTTATGTCGATCCTTATTGGACCGGATTCACTTTTTTTGAAAAAGTCATAATGGCAGACCGCAGTTTTTTTAAGAAATTTAATGCAAATCTACTGTCGAAAATTAGCTCTGCCAATCCAAGACTTACAAATGCTCAAAACTCATATTTGGCTATTTTAAGTGTATCCGGCAATATCGAAGGGAAGCAACCATCTCGTTGGTTTGCAGAAAGATATGCCTTTTGGAGTCCCGAGAATCTGCCAGCTTACCGTCCGATCTATTACCGCCCGATTGAAAACATATTATTAGACAATCCTACCTCATGCACCAATTGCGAACATTTTTTTGTCGCACGTCATCCCTTGATCTCGTCATACTCAATAAACTTAACAGATATTTATGGGCGGAGTTTAGGAACGATCACTCCCGAGTACAGAAAACGAACAGACTTGTATTCTGAGATGGCATATGACGTGTTTGACCAATTATACAAAACTAATGCGTACCGAGGCTATAAAGGCTTGGTGAAAATAGCAATATTATCGAATGATACCCAGGCTATTAAATACCAGTATTTTGCAAAAACAACTGATTTTACTATTAAATACGCTATCTATGGGCTGGTTCCCTTTATTACTGATGGGCAAGCGACAATTTCTAATTCCGGTGGTCATATTGCTCAAACCGAGATTAAAAATGGGCTATTCGTAGTAGATGATTGCGTTTTCAACAAGGCCGGAACCTACAGCGTCACCGTAACAGGAAATGGCAAGACATTTACAAGTACTTTTAGCAAGATTAACATGCTTGGTTATACTGCAATCATTGGCTCTCCAAGAGTGAATGGAGAGTTCACTAGTGATTAGGTTTTTGTTTGTTGCATGATGGTCTTTTTGAATGATTGTTTCGTTTTAATTGTGGTAAAATTAGGGGAAGTAAGGATAGGGGAATTTTGCTTGGGAAGAAATTGGCAAGTTTAAAACAACATCTTTTAGTGCTATGGCACAAAAGGTTTTTTGTCGTCACCGCGATAATTTCTCTGTTTCTTCTATTCTCTGCCGGTATTTTTCTATATTTGGGCAATTTTGGAGCGAGTATGAGTTTCCAGCGAGTTTACACCGATTGTAGCTATAAGAATGCGTTACCACTATCTCTCGGAGAAAGTGTTATTTTGTCTCGGTTTTTTCTTGATTCCAATTTAAATATTTATGCTAACTTTTCTACTTCTAAGGCCGGCTCAGTCATGGTTAAGACGGGGCAAACTGGTTACGACAGCAATTTCACACGCATTGGTGGAATAATTGATCTTGGTCCTGATGATAAACTTTATTCAGGGTATGTCTCCTCAGGATTGGGAGGGTATGGGTATCTCTATCAGTTTTCCTCAACAGGCGAAAAAACTGCCGAGGCCAGAGTTGATCTTGGAACTGAATATCGGCAGAATCCTTATCTCTATACTTCTGATTTCTTTGTTGAGGATGCAGATCAATATGTTTTTGTTCTCATCAATAAAAATACATATAGTAAGATCTTTAAATGTTTTGATATCACTGGAAATCCGGTTTCCTCTTGCGGGATCGATAGATACAAGGGGACAGAAATACCAGCTCGTGTCTATTCCTGGGATCGCCAAGCATATGTAGATTTTGGTACAGCGAGATTTTCAAATATACGAGAGGCAGGATGCAATGAGAGCTCTTTTATAGTGAGCAAATTGATGGAAGTGGTAAAAAACTCTAATTTTAACTCTAATTTAAATACGAATAATAATCTCAACCAGAATGGCAATGATAATGCGAATGGCAATAGTAATATTAACACGAACGACAATGCCAATCTAAACGATAATGACAACACAAATGGGAATGAAAACATCAATGAAAATGATAATAGCAACACAATCAGAGTAGACAGTTGCGATTACTATCTTAAAAACATAGAATTCTCAGCTTCCGCCCCAGATGGTTTGACTTATAATGGTGTGTTAGACCAGGGGATGCATAGTGCGACGGGCGGGTTTGATCAACCGTTTGTAAACGAGGAAACCGACTGGTATTCAAAGTTATTCAACTCAATAGTCCCAGATAAATATAAACATGAGTACAGATCTCAAGCCGATTATATTATTAATAACTGGATAAAACAGAATATTGATCTAACTTCGGCCCCTTGGCTTGACCAGCATCAAGATGAGTGTCTGCCAGAATCACGCTATTCTTGCGAATTGATTCCGGCCAATTACTCCGGCCAGGTTACCTGTGATAGTTGGGAGGCAACACATCTCTACTCACCAGATATTTGGCCACAAGGTGGACCATGGGATGGAGAAAGTCTCAATCAGAGTTTATGTTTCTGGAGATTATACTTAAGAGATAGGTATGTCTCAAAAACAAGGTATTCAAGTATTTCCCCGATCGAAAAAGCTATCAATTTTGATCTCCGAGAGATCAGCGGGAATCCAGCTTATGATGGTTGGTATCAAAAAAATTTGGATTTATGTGCTCCAACTGGTTTAAATAGTAATTTGAATAATAACTCCAATATAAATGGAAATGGTAATTCCAATTCCAATTCGAATAATGGTCTTATCTGCCCAAATACCTTTCTTAATGTTAATCCAAATAATTTCGATCTTTACCCCTTTTAGCGATGAAAAATAAAAAAATATTATTGATTGTAATCTGCTCTTTCGTAATACTCCTAATAATTGGTGGCTACGTTTTCTATGCCAAACAGATAAAGAAGAAAGCTATTGTAGACAGAAAACCGGTTGCTTTTGAAACAGCGGATAGTGGTTTTGTTGAGCGAAAGCCAATACCAGTTGCAGAGGCAGTGGCCCGAGGCATAGATCAGGGGGTCAGGGCAGTGACCAAAAAAATATTAGATAAGGTCTCGGAAGTAAGTGAAAACATAAATAACAATCAGATCGCCCAAGAAGTGGAAGAGATTTCGCAATTTCTCTCTAAAAAAATCGAGACACTTCCTTCAATTTCTGGCAGCAGTTCTTCTGGTCCGGATAATACAACTGTACTTGGAAACTTAGAGGATCAAATGACTGCAAAAATAAAGTTATCGGATGAGTATTCCATCGACGATTTTACTGTGGCTGCCGGGGAGTTTAGCTCAAATAAAACGTCAGAGAAGAGCCAGAGGCTAATTAAGCAGGTTTTTGGCGAGATTAATAATGCGATGGCTGAAAAAGACAATCAAATGGGTAACAACGCAGCAAAGGCAGACCTGCTGATCAGAGTAGTCGATTCTTCCGGAAAAAGCATCAGTGATCAGATGCTAAAGCAAACTCTCAAGAAATCAAACTTCACTTCTTATCAAAATAAGGCTCATGCCGCTAATTCTGCTGACAATTTTGATTTCTCATTTATGCCGCCGATTGGGACAGGATGTTCACCAGTATCTGACCAGGTAAAGAATGAGCTAATCTCTGATTATTCTAAAGTGGAGAGTATTTACGGACCTCGTTTTACTTCTCTTTATGATCCCAGTTTGCGGAAGATCAGGGTTTGCCAAACAGAGGTAAACTACCATAACCGCTTAGCATATTATTCTCCCGAATTCAATTTGATTGCGATCTCTAAAGACGGAGTTAATAATAGCACCTTGGTCCATGAGCTAATCCATGCTTTCCATGGTTTGGCAGTTATTAGTCCCTCCTTTTGGGACGAGGGATTTGCCCAGACCGTAGAGTATGGAATTGTCCCAGACGAGGCAGATAAGTGGAATTTTACTGCATTTACGGAGGCTGAGACACTCCTTAATTTGCCATTTAATGACTATAATATGGAAGCGAATGAATTCATTGAACCCTATAAATACGGTTTCGCATATTTCGAAAAAATTTATATGACGAATCCTAATTTCTTCAAAGATTTTAATTCTTTGCTTTTCTCGCGGATTATTCAGCTTGAAAAAACTCAATTTACCAATGAGCAGTATTCTGATATAGCAATCAATAGCATTAAGAATAAAATCGAAGGATTATCCGGATATGATTGGCTAGCGTTGCATTATGCTTTTTGGAAGGTCCGGCCTCACTACGTTCCAATCTATCTTAAGCCATCTCAATATGTCCTTCTCAGCAAAACAGACAAAAGTTCGTTCTACGTTATGAATAGCTCGCCTGTCCAGAAATATTCTGTGAAAGTTTATGACTTCAAAAATAACTTAATTTCAAGTTTCTCTGAAAATCAGAAGCAGACAACTAAAACAGTTGGGATGAACAGTTATGACTATTTTCCAACTCTTCTGCCCCCTAGCATTGCTGACTATGAAGGGATTATCCATGTTGTCATTTCTACAACAGGGGGAACTGATGGCGATAAGCATGAATACTTCGTTAAAACAAAGGACGACTCAATAAAATACCCGATCTATGGTATAGTTCCAGGTGTGGCGAGTGGAAAAATAACTGTGAAAGGTGCTAATTCAACATACGATGGTGAAATTACGAATGGTATCTTCATAGTTAAAAATTGCGATTTCTCGAAGAGTGGAGTCTATCAGGTTCAAATTACGCAGGACGGCCTGGCTGTTTCAGCAATTCTAAATAAAATCGATATGCTGGGGTATACTGTTATTGTCGGCAATCAGCAGATAGACGGTCAGTACACTCTCAACTAAGCTTATATTTAATAGGTTTTTAAAACACATGCGATGTATTATTGCACAGTATCTAGAGTTTGGTCTTGACATATTTTCCTCATATGTTAGAATGATCAAAGTAGACCGCCGGTCTTTTTTAAATTAGGAGAGATATGTTTGCAGTAATTTCATTCAACGGTAACCAGTATAAAGTAGCGCCAAACAAGGAACTGAAAATCGATTTAATCCCTGATACTGAGGAGAAAACGATCAAGTTCAACGACGTCCTCTTGATTAATGATGATCAGAATAAGGTCGTTGTTGGAGAACCAACAATAAAAGGAGCCCTTGTGGAAGCTGAAATAGTCGGTACTGTTAGAGGCGAAAAGCTCACCGGCATCAAATTTCGACCAAAGAAAAGATACAAACGTAATTTGGGGCATAAACAGGATTATACGTTAGTAAAAATCCTCTCCATTAAGCAATAAAATGAAAGACAATATCATCATTAGTTACTTTGCAGGAGTATGGTCAGAGCTCAAAAAAGTGAGCTGGCCAACAAGAAATGAAGTGATTAATCATACTGTAGTCGTCGTTGTGTCAGCAGCAGTTGCCACAATGGTAACAGCGGCAATGGATTTTGGCTTAAGCAGATTAATTGAAATTCTAGTTCAAAATAAGATTTAGGGGATTCCATGGCAAAGAAAAAGACCGAAGAAATCGAGAAGACCGATGAGCAAGCACCTGTAAAAGAGGCGCCATTCTCCAAAAAGAAATTTCTGACCTTAAAGCAGTCCGGTGAACGGAACTGGTATGTTATCCATACATATTCTGGTTACGAGGAGCAAGTGGCTGAATCTCTAAAACAGAGAATCGAATCTCTTGGAATGCAGGATAAAATATTCGATGTTGTAGTTCCCAAAGAAAAACAAATTGAAATCAAAAATGGCAAGAGAAAGATTGTTGAGAAAAGGATCTTTCCTGGCTATGTTATAGTCGACATGATAGTTACGGATGACTCTTGGTATGTTGTACGAAACACTCCAAATGTTACTGGTTTCATCGGTTTTGGCGTGAGGCCAACCCCGATGTCAAAAGAAGAAATTGACCGTATTAAAAAACGAATGGGAGTCGAAGAGCCGAAGTATAAGATCGATCTTAAGGTTGGTGATTTGGTTAAGATCAATGACGGTGCACTGAAAGGCTCTGAAGGTAAGATTGAAGAAGTCGATAAGGGTAGAGGAAAGATTAAAGTACTGGTCAATATGTTCGGGAGAGAAACTCCAGTCAATCTAGACTTCTTGCAAGTTAATAAAATATAAGTTAATAAATATAAATCTAAATTTCGAAAATCCATATTCCTACACCCTCAGAAGATTTTCGGGCTTCTAATTCAGATTTAAGAGAAAGTACAAATGGCAAAGCCAATAAAAGCAATCGTAAAATTACAATGTCCTGCCGGTAAAGCTAATCCAGCTCCTCCAGTCGGAACAGCGCTAGGTCCACAAGGTGTGAATATTATGGAGTTCTGTCAGTCTTTTAACGAACAAACCAAAGATAAAGGCAACACAATTATTCCGGTAGAGATTACCATTTTTGAGGACAGAAGCTTTACATTCATTCTGAAACAACCCCCTGCAGCAATTTTGATCAAACAAGCACTTAGTAAGGAAAAGGGTTCTGATAACTCGAAAAAGACTAAGATAGGCAAGCTTTCCATAGCCCAACTAGAGGAGATTGCGAAAACTAAGATGAGTGATTTAAATGCCAATGACCTTGAGGCTGCAAAGAAGATCATCGCTGGAACAGCCCGAAGTATGGGTGTGGAAGTCGAGAAATAAATTTTCACTTAGAGATAAGTATTGAAATATAAAAAGAAACCCCCTATAATTGGGGGTTCTTTTTTATGAGATGGTGCTATCTACGGGCAAAAACCAAAGGAGGGGCAAAGGCTTTTTCGTAGACAGCAACCATCCCATAACTTGTAATATAATATTAATACTGTTTTTTACTAAAAGTCAACATGTTATGCGAGAGCTAACGCTAAAAGTAGGAGAAAATCATACACAGCAAATTCTAGTTAAGAGGATGCTGGATTTTGGATATGAAAAAGTATTACTTGCGGATTTGCAGCCGGGGCAATTTTTTGTAACAGGAGGAACACTGAAAATTTTTCCAGTGGATTCACTCGAAATTATTACCATTGATTTTTTTGGAGAAAATCTTGAGGAGATAACCGTAGGTGCTGGTCTAGATAGAAAAAAAGTTAAAACAATCAAATTTACACCGGTTGCCTTTGCTTTAAATGACGGTTCCAAAATTAGAAGAGGCGATTATGTTGTGCATGAAGACCATGGAATTGGCATATTCCTAACATTAGGGGTTAAAATTGTTCAAGGTAAGAAGATATCATACATTTATATCGGGTACCTTAACGATGATATCCTTTATCTCCCCGTTGATCTGAAGGATAAACTTTCTCTCTATATTGGTGCCGGAAGAAAGCATCCTAGGCTTTCCAAATTAGGTAGCCAAACCTGGCAAAAAACTTATAAAAGAACGTATGACAATATCAAAAAAATGGCCCAGGAACTACTGAGTCTTTATGCAAAGAGGGAAATAACCTCAAAGGGCCCTTGGCAGATCAACCACAGTTGGGAGAATATTGTTCGGGAGGGTTTCGGATACCTTGAAACAAGCGATCAAAAAAAAGCAATTGCCGATGTGTACCAAGATTTTGCGCGAGAGAAGCCAATGGATAGACTAGTATGTGGCGACGTAGGTCTGGGCAAAACAGAAATTGCAATACGGGCAATTAGCCAAGCAATCGCAAATGGTTATCAAGTTGCCATGCTAGTTCCAACAACTATTTTGGCGGAGCAGCATTTTTCGACGATGTCAAAACGCTTCAAAGGTTTGCCAGTGGCTATAGATCGCTTGAGCCGATTGGTCTCGAAGGATCAACAGACAAGAATAGCGAAAGAGCTAAAAGATGGAATTATCGATTTGGTGATTGGAACACACCGAATACTTGAAAAGGATATAGAGTTTAAGAAGCTTGGACTTCTAGTAGTAGATGAGGAACAAAAATTTGGAGTTAAGGATAAAGAAAAGCTTAAGATGGCTCGTGAGAATATCTCTGTTTTAACAATTACTGCAACTCCGATCCCCAGAACTCTATTCATGGCCCTCTCCGGGCTTCGTGATGTCTCTGAGATCAACTCAATTCCTACTGGAAGGTTGGCAGTTCAAACGAAGATCTGCAAGTATGATCGGAATTTAATCACTGAAGTGCTCGAAAGAGAGCTAGCAAGATCAGGGCAAATTTATTATCTGCACAATGATTTAAGTACTATCAGCGGAGTTCAGAACTGGTTAAAGGCTGCTTTCCCTAAATCTTCTATTTCAATTGCCCATGGCCAGATGCCCGAGAAACAGCTTGCCCGGATAATGGGCGATTTTGCCGCAGGTAAAATTGATATTTTGGTCTGTTCAACTATCATTGAAAATGGTCTGGATTTAGCCAATGTCAATACGCTAATTGTCGATAATGCCGAAAGATTCGGGTTATCACAGCTCCATCAGATTCGGGGAAGAATCGGCCGATCAGATCGCCAATCGTATGCTTTTTTTACTTATCCGGAGAAAGTTCTGACGGAAAATGCCTTAAAGCGTTTCCAGTCATTGGCTGATTTCTCAGAAATTGGGGATGGTTATAATATTGCACTCTCTGACCTTGAGATCAGGGGCGGCGGGAATGTTCTGGGACGGGAGCAACATGGTAATATGGAAGCAATCGGATTAATGTTATATACCAAACTTCTAAAGTTGGCGGTTAATCAGCTGAAAGCTGATAATCACCGCAGACAGAACTTATTGTAACATCGCTGGAGGGACAATCGACGACAAATTTTTATTAGCTCTGAATTCTCACCCAAAAATTGGATCCCAGACTCTCAAGAAGATTTTGGCCGTCTTTCCTGATCCAGCGGTTTTTTGGCAAGGAAAGGGGCGCAAGTGGGATTTATTAGAACCAAAAGTTGCTAATTTGGTTGATGAAGCTGTCAGAAAGTATGATCCAGATCAAGCACTTTCAGTTCTCCTAAAAAATGATATTGGGCACGTTACGCTTTTCGATTCGAATTTCCCGCCGCTTCTAAAGGAATTGCCAGATGCCCCAGTAATACTTTATTTTCGTGGGTCCGCCAAGAATTGTGCCAATATTGCTCTTTCTATTGTTGGAAGCCGGAAGTTTACAAGTTATGGCCAAAAAATAGCCAGAACAATGGCTCGCGAATGTGTCCAAAATGGGTTAGCAGTTGTTTCTGGTCTAGCTCTTGGAATCGATACGGAAGTTCACCGTACGGTTGTTGAGAGTGGCGGAATCACGATTGGTGTTTTGGCTTGTGGACTAGATCAGATCTATCCAATCAGTAACTCTCAATTGGCTGAATCTATTCTTGCGCACGATGGTGCGATTGTATCTGAGTATCCGCCGGGAACATTGCCCATGAAACAGAATTTTCCGGCCAGAAACCGAATTATTGCCGGATTATCTTCCGGAACTTTGGTCATTGAGGCAGCAGCTGATTCTGGTGCACTTATAACGGCATATCAGGCACTTGAGTATAATCGAGAGGTCTTCGCTATACCTGGCAATATTGATTCCTTTAATTCGGCCGGAACCAACAAACTGATTCAAGATGGGGCAAAGATGGTGACTAAATCGGAAGATATTTTTGTCGAATTGAATATCTCTGCGCGAAAAAATGAAAGTAAAGTTAAAAAACAGGTCCCCGAGAGTGCAGAGGAAAATATGATTTGTGATATCTTAAAGCTTGGAGATTTATCTGCCAACGAAATTGTTAATCAGAGTGGAATGAATGTGATTGCGGTCAATTCAATTATCACAATTCTGGAGATGAAGGGGATAGTTCACAATACGGGTGGCGGGAGATACAAGCTGAAATAACTTTATGACCGCCAGTGGTTAATAGACATTTTAATGTCAATCTGATAATCTATTTTGATTAAAGAGGAAAAAATGAATTTAGTTGTAGTTGAATCGCCTGCTAAGGCAAAGACAATCGAGAAATATCTGGGGCCCGGATACAAGGTCCTGGCTACTTTTGGTCATGTTCGTGATCTACCGGAAAAGAAGCTGGGTATCGACGTCGCCAAGAATTTTGAGCCCGATTATCAGGCTCTCCCTCGGGCTAAAAAGATTATTGCAGAGATAAAAAGTGCAGAAAAAAAAGCTGACCAACTTTATCTAGCAACTGACTTGGATCGAGAAGGGGAGGCAATCTCATGGCATCTTTTACATGCTCTGAAAATTCCCGAGAATAGCCCGAAGGTAAAAAGAATTGTTTTCAATGAGATAACGAAAAGTGCGATCGGGGAGGCAATCAAGAATCCCCGCGGGCTCGATATTAACCTTGTCAATGCTCAACAAGCTCGGCGGATTCTAGACCGGCTCGTAGGCTATAAACTGTCGCCGTTCTTATGGAAGAAGGTTAAGTCTGGTTTGTCAGCAGGTCGAGTCCAATCTGTTGCTGTCCGTCTGGTTGTTGAAAAAGAAAAAGAGATAAATTCATTTGTACCAGAGGAATATTGGCAGATATTTGTTGAACTTGCAAAACAGGGACAGAAGTTAATTTTCCCAGCCTATCTGTCGATGGTAGACGGGAAGTCAATTAAAAAACTTGATATAAAAACTGAGGACGAGGCGGCCAAAATAACGAAGGGTTTGGCCGAATCAGCATACAAAGTTGTTTCTGTTGAAAATAAAGAATCACTTCGCCGCCCTTCGCCGCCCTTTACGACCTCGACATTGCAAATGGAAGCATCCAGAAAGCTGGGTTATTCACCAAAACGGACTATGATTCTGGCTCAAAAACTTTATGAAGCAGGCCATATTTCCTATATGCGTACAGATTCAACCAATCTATCCAAGGAAGCTGTCGCTCATATCAGAGATATTATAGGAAAAGATTATGGCAAGGATTATTTACCGGAAAATGCTCTGGCGTACAAGACAAAGAGTGCACATGCTCAGGAAGCTCATGAGGCAATCAGGCCATCGCATTTTGAGGCAAAAGCTGTATCCTCCGATCATAGTGAACAGAGACTCTACGACCTGATTTGGAAGAGAACCATCGCTTCCCAAATGAGAGAGGCAATCATAAATATCACGACGGCATTGATCGAGACGGTGGTTTCAGAAAAGCACATTATTTTTTCAGCCAGCGGGGAGAGCGTAGTTTTTGAGGGATTTATCAAAGTCTATACTGAAGGCCGTGATGAGGTGTCTGAGGAAAAAAAGATAAAATTGCCGAAGCTTGAAAAAGATGAGCTTCTCGATTTTCATAAACTGGTCAAAAATCAGAACTTTACTGAGCCGCCCAAACGGTATACTGAAGCCATGCTGGTCAAAAAACTGGAGGCACTCGGTATCGGTCGGCCTTCAACGTATGCGCCAACATTGGATACTATCAAGCAGCGTGGATATGTCGATTTGGTTGAAAAACGTTTTATTCCAACAGAAATCGGCGTGATCGTGAGTGATCTGCTAGTAAAACATTTTACTGATATCGTTGATTACAAATTTACTGCCGGGATGGAGGCGGAGTTTGATGAAATCGCTGAGGGTAAGCTAGAATGGCAAAAGGCAATCGCCGAATTTTACAAACCGTTTGAAAATAATCTTCTCTTAAAGCAAAAAGAGGTAGAAAAGGACGATATTGTCAAACTTGAGAAGCTTGAGGAGAATTGTCCGGTGTGCGGAGAAGGTCTTATTGTAAGGCTCGGCAGATTTGGTAAATTTATTGCTTGTTCAAAATATCCGGAGTGTAAGTATTCTCGGCCACTCGAAGATGTTAACAAAGATAACCTTTCAATGGTCAACGAAAAGGGCGACGTAGAGAAGGTTACAGCAGAGATGAAATGTGAAAAGTGTGGTGGCAAAATGGTCGTGAAAGAGGGAAGATTCGGCCGTTTCTTGGCCTGTGAAAATTATCCAAAATGCAAAAATACCAAAGCGTTAGTAGCAAATACAAACATCAAATGTCCTGAGTGCAAAGAGGGAGATGTGATCGAGCGACGGACCAAAAAAGGAAAGAAATTCTGGGGCTGTTCAAGATATCCGAAGTGTAAACATGCGTCTTGGGAGGATCCGTCAAAATCCCCAAAAACTGATAAAAGAGCGGATTCTTAAATTTCCCAACAGTCTTTCGCCATATACGCTTGCAACCATTGGAATTTAGTGTGATTATGCATATGACCTCACTATTCAGTAAAAATAAGAAAATATTTTATGTTGCCAAAGAGTATTCAAAATCTAATAGATGAATTTTCCAGGTTGCCAGGGATAGGTCCCAAAAGTGCAGCTC
>Ga0172380_10004403_pt1 | contig 18150 bp, 15 predicted proteins | sample Leawe162metaG_FD_119747 | JGI IMG/M metagenome (GOLD analysis project Ga0172380, IMG submission 119747) | Leachate microbial communities from a municipal landfill in Southern Ontario, Canada - Leachate well 162 metaG | ecosystem: Engineered > Solid waste > Landfill > Unclassified | place... | reverse complement strand
TTCGTCCCGGTCTGGTTGGCGGCCACTGCATCGGGGTCGATCCCTACTACCTTACCCACAAGGCGCAGGAGATCGGCTACCACCCCGAAGTCATCCTCGCAGGCCGGCGCATCAACGACAGCATGGCCGGCTATGTAGCCGACGAAGTCGTCAAGCTCATGACGCGGCGCAAGATGCAGGTGGTCGACTCCAGAATCCTGGTCCTCGGCCTCACCTTCAAGGAAGGCTGCCCCGACCTGCGCAACACCAAAGTCATCTACGTCGTGCGCGAACTCGCCGGCTACCACGCCAAGGTCGACATCTACGACCCATGGATCGACGTTGCCGAAGCCGAACACGAATACAAGGTCACGCCCCTCGCCGACAAACCGCAAGCCAACACCTACGACGCGATCATCCTCGCCGTGGCGCACCCGGAATTCCTGCAACTCGGCGCCGCCGGCATCCATGCTTTCGGCAAGCCGGGGCACGTGCTATATGACGTCAAGTCATTGCTTTCGAAAAATGATGCAGATGGACGACTGTGAGTTCCGCCGTTCTGCGCCGTCCCGCCAGCGCCAACTATTGTCAACGCATGGGAATGATTGAATGAAAGCCGTCCTTCTCGCCGGTGGTCTCGGAACCCGCATCTCCGAGGAAACCAACCTCAAGCCCAAGCCCATGGTCGAAATCGGCGGCAAGCCGATTCTCTGGCACATCATGAAAACCTATTCCCATTACGGGATCAACGATTTCATCGTTTGTTGCGGCTACAAGGGCTATGTCATCAAGGAATACTTCGCCAACTATTTTCTGCACATGTCCGATGTTACCTTCGACATGCAGCAGAACAAGATGGAAGTCCACCATCGCTATGCCGAGCCCTGGCGAGTAACTCTGGTGGATACCGGCGAAGACACCATGACCGGCGGCCGCCTCAAGCGCGTGGCTCCTTACCTGGAAGGCGAAGACGCCTTCTGCTTTACCTACGGCGACGGCGTCAGCGATGTAGACATCACACAACTCATCGAATTCCATCGCGCCCACGGGCTGCAGGCGACGCTGACCGCCACCTATCCGCCGGGCCGGTTTGGCGCGCTCGACATTCACCCTGACCAGCGCGTGGCTTCCTTCAAGGAAAAGCCGAAAGGCGATGGCGGCCTGATCAACGGCGGCTTCTTTGTACTCTCGCCCAAGGTCATCGATCTCATCAAGGATGACCAGACCATCTGGGAGCGCGATCCCCTCGAAAAACTTGCGGAGTCCGGCCAGCTCAAGGCCTACCCCCACGAAGGCTTCTGGCAGCCGATGGATACCCTGCGCGACAAGCTTCACCTGGAAGAACTCTGGGCCACCGGCAAGGCGCCATGGAAGGTCTGGGCATGACCCTCGGCTTCTGGCGCGGCAAGCGCGTCGTCGTCACCGGCCACACGGGCTTCAAGGGCAGCTGGCTTTCCATATGGCTGCAACAGCTTGGCGCCGACGTCACCGGCTATGCGCTCAACCCGCCTACCAACCCCAGCTTGTTCGAGGTGGCCAAAGTCGGGGAGGGCATGCGCTCGATCATCGCCGACATCCGCGATGCCGAAGCCCTCGCCAGGGCCATGCGCGAAGCCAGGCCGGATATCGTCATCCACATGGCCGCCCAGCCGCTGGTGCGCTATTCGTATGAGGCGCCGGTGGAAACCTACGCCACCAACGTCATGGGCACCGTGCATCTGCTCGAAGCCGTACGCCAGGCCGACACGGTGCGCGCGGTGGTGATCGTCACCAGCGACAAATGCTACGACAACAAGGAATGGCCCTGGGGCTACCGTGAAAACGAACCCATGGGCGGCTACGACCCCTACAGCAACAGCAAGGGCTGCGCCGAACTGGTCACCGCCGCCTACCGCAATTCCTACTTCAACCCCGCCAAGCACAGCGAACACGGCGTCGCCATCGGCAGCGGCCGCGCCGGCAACGTCATCGGCGGTGGCGACTGGGCGGCGGATCGCCTGATCCCGGACATCCTGCGCGCCATCGAAGCGGCCCAGCCCGTCAACATCCGCAGCCCCCACGCCATCCGCCCCTGGCAGCATGTGCTGGAACCTTTGAGCGGCTATCTCACCCTTGCCGAGAGGCTCTTCACCGACGGCCCGGCCTACGCCGAGGGCTGGAACTTCGGCCCGGCCGACGAAGATGCCAAACCGGTGCAATGGATAGTCGAACGTCTTACGCAATCATGGGGCGAAGGTGCTTCCTGGGAACTGGATACCAATCCCCAACCCCACGAAGCCCATTACCTGAAGCTTGACTGCTCCAAGGCAAAGGCGAAGCTTGCTTGGCATCCAAGATGGCAACTGTCGGCCACTTTGGCGGGCATTGTCGAATGGCACAAGGCGATGCTAAACCGTGCCGACATGAAGGCTTTCACGTGCGGGCAAATCTCGCAATACGAAAACACCGGAATCTGAAGCACTATGGAAAAAACAGAACAGCTCCGCAAGCAGATCGCCAGCCTCGTTGAGGAATACGCCGCAATCGCCTTTGCTCCAAAGCCCTTCACCCCCGGCACCAGCGTCATCCCCCCTTCCGGCAAGGTCATCGGCGCGCCAGAACTCAAGAACATGGTCGAGGCCTCGCTCGACGGCTGGCTCACCACCGGCCGCTTCAACGACGCCTTCGAACAGCGGCTGGCCGGGTATCTGGGCGTCAAGCACCTGATCACCGTCAATTCCGGTTCCTCGGCCAATCTGGTCGCGTTTTCAACGCTCACCAGCCATAAGCTTGGCGATCGCGCGATCAAGCCCGGCGACGAAGTGATCGGCGTCGCCGCCGGCTTTCCGACCACGGTGAACCCCATCCTGCAATTCGGTGCCGTGCCGGTATTCGTCGATGTCGACATCCCCACCTACAACATCGACGTCACCCAACTCGAAGCCGCCATCAGCCCCAAGACCAAGGCCATCATGCTGGCCCACACTCTGGGCAACCCCTACAACCTGGCTGAAGTCACCCGCATCGCAAAAAAGCACAATCTCTGGCTGATCGAAGACTGCTGCGATGCCCTGGGTTCAACCTACGGCGGGAAACTCGTCGGCACCTTCGGCGACATCGGCACCCTCAGCTTCTATCCGGCACACCACATCACCATGGGCGAGGGCGGTGCGGTATTCACCAACAACGACGAACTCAAGCGCATTGCCGAATCATTCCGCGACTGGGGCCGCGACTGCTACTGCCCCCCCGGCAAGGACAACACCTGCGGCAAGCGTTTCGGCTGGAAGCTGGGCGAACTGCCGCAGGGCTATGACCACAAGTACACCTACAGCCACCTCGGCTACAACCTCAAGATCGGCGACATGCAAGCTGCCTGCGCCCTGGCGCAAATGGATCGGCTCGATCACTTCGTTCAGGTGCGCAAGGACAACTTCGCCTGGCTCAAAGCCCGCCTCAAGTCCTGCGAGGAATTCCTGATCCTGCCCGAGGCCACCGAAAATTCGGACCCGTCCTGGTTCGGCTTTCCGATCACGCTGCGTGACAATGCACCCGTCAGCCGCGCCGATCTGATCAATTATCTCGACCAGAACAAAGTCGGCACGCGCCTGCTCTTTGCCGGCAACCTGACGCGCCAGCCCTACATGATCGGGCGCGACTTCCGCATCAGCGGCACGCTGACCAATACCGATACGATCATGAACAACACCTTCTGGATTGGCGTGTATCCGGGCCTGACCGAGGAAATGCTGGACTTTGCTGCGTGGAAGATTGAAAACATTCTGGGCGTGAATTTCTAATCGCCGTAGCGCCAGCGCCGACTACTAATTAAATATCCTGATCTCTAAATTTTGCTCGATTGAATTGGAATTTCATATGAACTCTAAAGCGCTTGATGTATACAAGAAAGCCGTTAAAAAGAATTTTTCCTTCTTAAAAGGCGCTGCCAATATTCAAGATGTATTTCTTCGCGCAATACCTGTGGAGAAATCGGGGTTTCTTATTCCGTTGAGCAATGCTCACGAGACTGATGGCGACCTCCTACAGAAGCTAACGGATTGGAGGAATAAAAATGTCCAAGCCTATCCGACCCAATTTGTCGCCACATTCGAAAGCACAAAAGCTTGGCTGAAAGATCGGCTGCTAGCGATTGAGGACCGAATCCTATTTTTGGTGGTGGACAACCAAGGCAAGGTAGTCGGACATATCGGCTTCAACGGTTGCATCAATGATGGCCTTTTGTTTGAAATTGACAACGTCGTGAGGGGTGATCCGACAGCAGCAAAAGGCCTCTTCTCACAAGCCATGTTTGCCCTGATGGAATGGGCGAGAAAGACGTCGAATGTCGGAGGCTTTTTCCTCCGAGTGATGGACGATAACTCACACGCTATCGATTTTTACAAACGTATTGGTTTTATAGAGGATCGCCGCATTCCACTCGTTAAGGATGAAAAAGATGGTTTTGTTTCTTACCGAGAGGCTAACAAAGGCGAATCGTCTGCGAAAACATTTGTGCGCATGATCTGGCAGCCAGCCAAAACTGTGGGCAAGTCGATGATCCTGACAGCTGGCCCATCGATTTCAGCAAAGGAAGCGGTTTATTCATTTGATGCGGCGCTAAATGGTTGGAATAGTAGTTGGTCGAAGTATCTGACTGCTTTCGAGGAACAATTTGCCGAGTACGTAGGTGTGAAATACGCCATGGCTACCTCCAGTTGTACCGGTGCATTACAGATTGCATTGATGGCGCTGGATATTGGCCCTGGGGATGAAGTTATTGTTCCCGATCAAACTTGGGTAGCAACAGCAAATGCGGTGCGCTATGTTGGCGCGATTCCGGTATTCGCGGACATTGAACTTGATACTTGGAATATCGATGCTAGATCTATCGAAAAGCTAGTCACGAGCAAAACAAAAGCAGTGATACCTGTACATATGTATGGGCATCCTGCGCGAATGACGGAGATTCTCGAAGTAGCGATTAAATACAACCTCAAAATTGTCGAAGATGCGGCGCCCGCGATTGGCGCTGAATGGCTTGGTAAGCGGTGCGGCTCTTTCGGCCAATTCGGTGCCTTCAGTTTTCAGGGGGCAAAGCTCATGGTGACAGGCGAAGGCGGTATGTTGGTCACTGATGATGATGTGCTATATCAAAAAGCGTTGAAGATTTGGGATCAAGGACGGAATCCTGCACGCACATTCTGGATCGATGGAAATGGCGTCAAGTACAAGATGTCCAATATTCAGGCGGCACTAGGGTTGGGACAACTGGAACGCGTCGATGAACTGATTGAGATGAAGCGTCGATTGTTTTCCTGGTATCAGGATGGACTTGAGGGCGTACCTAACATTACCTTGAATAAGGAAGTCGAGGGTGCTCGCAGTATTTACTGGATGAGTAGCTTTTTTCTCGATGAAGCCGCCACCGTTAGTCGTGACGAACTAATGAAGCAGCTAAAAGAGCGGAACATCGATTCCCGGCCTGTGTTTCCGGCGATCAGCCAGTACCCCATCTGGCCGCGTCAGCAGCAACCCCAGCCAACTGCTCTACGTGTTGGTAGCCAAGCGATCAATCTTCCCAGTGGAGTATGTTTGACCAAAGATGAAGTTATGTACGTGACCAAGCAGATTCAAGAGATCTTGAGCCCTAAATGAAGGTCGATACAGTTCAACTGGCCCGTGAGATCCGACGTAACACATTGCGCATGGTCCATCGTGCAAAGGCGTCACATATTGCGAGCGCCCTTTCGATCTGCGACATCCTTGCCGTCTTGTATGGTCGCGTGATGAGCTTTGATCCAGCCAATCCAGATGATCCAACACGTGATCGCTTCATTCTGAGTAAGGGACATGCTTGTGTTGCCGTCTATTCAACACTTGCCGAAATCGGCGTTATTTCCAAGGATCAATTGAAGACTTACGGCGAGGATTTCTCCTGGTTGATGAACCACATCAGCCATAAAGTACCAGGAGTCGAGTTTTCTACAGGTGCTCTTGGACATGGTTTGCCGTTCGGTCTTGGCAAGGCATTGGCGGCAAAGACAAAGGAAGAATCTTGGCGGACATTTGTGGTTCTGAGTGACGGTGAGATGGATGAGGGCTCAAATTGGGAAGCGTTAATGTTCGCTGCACATCATAGGATAGCTAACCTAACGGCAATCATTGACTACAACAAACTGCAAAGTCTTGATAGTGTTGCCAACACCTTAGCCCTTGAGCCGCTTGTTGCCAAGTTGGCTGCTTTTGGCGGCGATGCGCGGGAGGTTGATGGACACGATCACGCTCAACTTTTCGATGCGTTGACCAGAAAGTCTGATGACAGACCGCAAGTCATCGTTGCGCATACCGTAAAAGGCAAAGGTGTGAGTTTTATGGAAAATCGTGTGGAGTGGCATTACAAGAACCCAAATGATGAGCAACTCGCAGTTGCCTTAGCAGAGCTTGAGGCTATCAATGCGTAATGCCTTCATCGAGGAATTGGTGGTTGCAGCCGAGCTACACGACAATATTGCGTTGGTGGTTGGCGACTTGGGTTATGGCGTCGTAGAACCGTTTGCCACAAGATTCCCGAAGCGGTTCTTTAACGCAGGCGTTGCAGAGCAAAACATGATGGGCTTTTCCGCCGGACTGGCATCGGAAGGCTTTCATGTTTTTGTGTACTCGATCGCCAACTTTCCGACCTTTCGTTGCGCTGAGCAAATTCGTAATGACGTCGACTACCACAATCTTCCTGTAACTATAGTTGCCGTTGGTGGCGGGCTGGCCTACGGGAACTTAGGATATTCCCACCATGCCATACAAGATTACGCATTAATGCGTGTAATGCCCAATATGTTAATCGCGGCACCTGGTGATCCGATGGAAACGCGTGCCTGCATGACGTATCTCTTGAACAATCCGCAACCGTCGTACTTACGATTAGGTAAGGCTGGCGAGCCATGTTTGCATTCAAGTATTCCTGTAGTGGTTCCCGGGCAGTGGTTGCGCATCAATACAACGGACAATACCGCCTGCACCATTCTTACGACGGGTGCGTCGCTAGCTCTTGCGAGAAAATGGATCGAGCAACGCGAACAATATGCCGACTACGCGCTTCACTCAATGCCCTTGTGGGGAATGAGACATAAATCAAATCAAACGGGCGAGGCCTGTAAATGGGACCGCGTGGTTGTCGTTGAAGATCACTTGGTTGATGGTGGCTTTGGAAGCTGGATGATGGAGGCATTGTCGCGGCAGCCGGATCTTCTGGCCCGCATACAATTATTGGGCCTAGATTCGGCTGTCTGCGGTATGGTGGGGCGACAAGATTCGCTGAATGCCGCTGGCGGTTTGCGCCTTGAATGAAGAATATGCTACCGCCAGTATCGGTATCCAGGCTTAGTCCAAACAATCGGTGACACCGCATATGAGCCATTTCGGCGTTGCACCGTCGCGTGACATGCGGCCGATCCTTTCGATCTGCGTCCCGACCTTTAATCGCGCTACTTGCCTGCAAAATCTATTGCTGAATCTTGCGAAGATCAAGAATGAACATACGGCCGCGGTCGAAATCTGCATATCGAACAATCAATCAACCGACGGCACCGAACATGTAATTGAGGAGTGGCGTGGCAAATTGGGATTGAAGGTAGCCACTCAGTCGAAAAATATCGGGGCTACCCTGAATGCCATTGCTGTTGCAAAAGCCGCCACCGGGAAATGGTTGATGATTGTCGGTGACGACGACCAGCTGAAACCCGATAACTTTGCGATGTTGCTGGAACTCTTGCAGGGCGCCGACGAGGCAGATTGGATACTCGTTGGGGTCGCGGATCATTCGGGAAAGGAATCTCTTCTCGGCGACTTGCGACCAGGTCGGTTTGAGGCAGGCGTGTTTAGAAGGACCGTGCTACGAACTGGCCTCTATCGATTCGGATTTGTTGGTATGCACGTATTTCCTGCGATATTGCAGCCAGTATTTGCAGGCCTTTCACTTGCACAAGTTCAATCATGGCCTCATTTGGCACTTCTCTTGAGGCATCTGCAAGGCGGGCATATCCAAGTTTTTTCTGCCCCGGTTGTTGAGCAAGCAGGTGGTGGTGGAGCTTTATTCTGGAGGATGGGGGACTGGGTTCAAATCAGTCTCCGAAAGCTGAATATCATCGCCGAGGCACGAATGGTAATAAAAGATCCTAGATGGTTTTTCGATGTCTTGGTATTGCGCGAGCTGTACTCGTTAAGAAATGCGAAAAACTTGGTACTTTGGAAGGCGATTGATCCAGAGGACTTTTGTCGCAGGGCATTTCACGAACATGTCGTTCGCTATTCGCTACTAGGGCCTTTTTCTTTTTGTGCGGCGGTACATGGCATATTCTTGTTGGGAATATATGCGACACCATCCAGTGCAATGCGCCTCATGCTGCGCTTATTGGGAAAACAAAACATAGTTGCCACCCATATTGACCAACTTCGATCGAAAGCTGGTTTCGATGGTGTTCAAAGAGGCCTTTAGTCGCACGGATATGAAGAGTGCAACCTACATGATCGCGCCTAATTGATAGTGGCTGCTTTGCTGCGTTTTTTCGGATTTGATCGAGCCGTCGCCTACTCACTTGTGCTTAAGTTATGGCAGGCTGGCGCGGGATTGATCGGCATTTTGTTGATTACCCAAAATCTTTCTCCAGAAGTTCAAGGGTTCTACTACACATTTGCCAGCTTGGTGGCCTTGCAGACGTTTGTTGAGTTGGGCCTGTATTTGGTAATACTAAATACCGCAAGTCATGAATGGGCAAAATTGCAGTTAGGTGAAGACGGGCATATTGAAGGGGATCTCGACGCGCTTTCGAGATTGGTCAGTCTCGGTCGATTTGTTTTCAAATGGTACGCTGTGGCTGTCTTTATTTTTTTGTTGCTTGCCGGGGTTGGCGGTTATTTGTTCCTTGGGCAGTCACCTTCATTGGGCGTGAATTGGCAGATGCCATGGTTCATTCATATCGGATTCTCATCGCTCTTGTTGTGGTGTATGCCGTTTTTATCGTTACTTGAAGGTTGTGATCAAGTTGCCCCGGTTGCCCGATTTCGTTTTTGGCAGGCATTCGTGAGTTCACTTGCTTTCTGGGCTGCGCTAGTTGCTGGATTCGGCCTATGGGCTGCCCCTGTCTTAAGTATGGTTTCCGTACTGTTTTGCATGTATCACCTATTGGTATCCCGGCGAGTTTTTTTTAAGCCATTCTTTACGCCACCAGTTCACGGATCGGTAGCATGGCGAACGGAAATATTTCCAATGCAATGGCGCCTTGCACTGCAGGGGCTTATGAACTACTTTGGGTTTGCGATATTCACGCCGGTGATGTTCTACTACTACGGCCCAGCAGTGGCAGGCCAAATGGGGATGAGCCAGCAAATTGCGATGGCAATGTTGTCGATTTCTCTTATCTGGGTAACGACCAAGGCCCCCCGCTTCGGAATGCTTGTTGCGAGGCGTGAGTTTCATACGCTAGATGTTGAGTGGCGAAAGGCATCTTTGCTTTCAGTTTCTATAATGTTGTGTGGGGTGTTGGTAATCTTCATTGCGATGGCACTATTGAACGAGCTGCGGTGGGAACCGTTAAATAGACTTTTATCACCAGGGCCATTTTTAATGTTAGGGCTGGGGACCGTTTTTGCGACTGCGGTGCAGTGCGTCGCCATGTATTTGCGTGCACATAAAAAAGAAGTGCTAACTGCGATAGGAACAATATCCGGTGCGCTGATTGGTTTGATGGTTTGGGCGCTCGGTGCAGCTTATGGCCCGGCGGGTGCTACAGGAAGTTATCTGTTTGTGATGTCCTGCGTGGTGTTTCCCATGGCGTCATTCATGTGGCAAAAATCGCGACGTGATTGGCACCGCTGATGCTTAAACCGGGAATTTGGTGAATTAAAAACTACATAGGGGAGAGTTATCAGTGTCAGGACATGCGACTGAAGTCTCGAGTGGCGACCGCTTTGAATTCGGTGCCAACTGGACAAAGTTTCTGAAAGTGCTGAACGATGATCGAATAGCGCAGGCGGAAAGATCACTATGCGATATGTTGGGTGTCAGCAATTTGCAGGGCAAGACTTTTCTCGATGTAGGAAGCGGTTCCGGGCTGTTCAGCCTTGCTGCTCGCAGGCTTGGTGCAAAAGTTCACTCGTTTGACTATGACCCCAAGTCAGTGGCTTGCACCATCGAACTCAAGCGGAGGTATTTTCCTTCTGATTCGGAATGGGTTGTAGAAGAGGGCTCTGCGTTGGATAACGTTTACCTGGCGAGTGTGGGTAAATTCGACGTGGTTTATAGCTGGGGCGTTCTCCACCACACCGGCGCAATGTGGAAAGCGCTGGCGAACATGGCGCCGCTGGTTGCGAGTAGTGGGAGGTTGTTCATAGCGATTTATAACGACCAGGGGAGGTCGACTGCTATGTGGATAAAAATTAAAAAAGCCTATTGCGTGTCGCCTCCGCCACTTCGAGCCTGCATATTATGTTTGGCATTCATACGCTTGGCTGGACCGACGGCGCTGCGGGCACTGCTAAAAGGGCAGGTAGACGAGGCGGGACGGAACTATGGCAAGGAAGGCGGTCGCGGCATGTCTCCATGGCGTGACGTAGTCGATTGGGTTGGCGGCTATCCGTTTGAGGTTGCAAAGCCAGAAGAGATTTTCGACTATTATCGATCTCGGGGTTTTGTTTTGGAAAAAATGCAAACCTGTGCCGGTGGTCATGGGTGCAATCAATTCGTGTTCTCCAAATGTTGATCGATTCCTCGCCATGTCAAATCAGATGAGTCACTCAAGTTGATTGATGTAAGAGTTTGATGCGAATCTTGCTTCTGGTGTCATCAATGGCTGCAGGTGGAGCTGAGCGCGTCGCTAGCACCCTAGCTAATGCATGGGCGTTACGTGGCGATGATGTCATGCTGATGCCTACGTTTTCCGGCCGCGGAGACTGTTTTTATGAACTGTCTCCAAGCGTCCGCCTCGTGTACTTGGCTGATCGAGTGTCGAGCCGTGCAAAATCGATAATCAATCAAATTTCACGATTACATGCACTGCGACGGTTCATTCGTGCCGAGCGGCCGGATGTAATTGTTTCGTTCTTGTCGATTGTGAATGTGGCGGCTATATTTGCTTCGGCCGGCCTTAAGGTTCCTGTGGTCATTTGCGAGCGTACCGATCCCTTTGTTTGTCCAATGCCAGTCGTGCTGCGTTTGGCTTGTAGATTCATCTATTATTTTGCCGATGCGCTGATGGTTCAAACACAAGCCGTAGCAACAAAATATGCGGTCTCACAGCCAGCGTTGCGACCCGCGTGGGTGATTCAAAATCCTGTTCCGCAAGAATTTTTGGATATCACGTGCCATACGAGCCGGCTAAAGGATAGAAAGTTAATCGCCATTGGCAGACTGGCCCTTGAAAAGCAATTTGATCTATTGATAAGGGTTTTTTCGCGGCTCGCCGACCGACATGTCGACTGGTCGCTTCGGATTGTCGGCGACGGATCCTTGCGATCCGACTTGCAGCAGCAAATTGCCGCGCTTGGGTTGGCATCGCGTGTCGAGTTACCGGGGCGCACATTAAATATCGCCGATGAGTTGGCGAACGCCAGTGCTTTTGTGATGACGTCGGCTTACGAGGGCTTTCCCAACGCGCTGCTTGAGGCGATGGCGGTTGGATTGCCGTGCGTTACGTTTGACTGCCCGAGCGGGCCACGAGAAATAGCCATGGATGGTCAGGTTGCCCTGTTGGTGGCATTAAATGATGAATCGGCATTAGAAATTGAATTGGACCGGTTGATGTTGGATGAAGAATTTCGACGTGCCTTCGGAAATGAGGCACGCACATCGGTCATCGCGCGCTTTGCTTTGGACAAAATATTGGCGAAATGGGATGTGTTATTCCAAGGTGTGGGCTGCCGGAATTGAGTATGACTTGCCCCGTCTGTGATTTCAGTTTACTGGTATGGAGGCAAACGAAGTATCGAAATTGGGGTCGTGCCGGTGAGAATTCTTCGGTACCGACCGATAGTCGATGCTGTGGAAACATTAGTTAAGCGAGGCGCCAATGAGGTCGACATTGAGAACCCTAGTCAAATCCAATTACTGGGCGTCAATCGCGTACTACGTATTAACTGATCTACTGGCCCATTTGAGGTTTCTATCTGGCGATATTAGTACAACCTCTGGAACCATCCATGGCGCGTTGTCCGTAAAGGAGTCCGTAAATTACATTGAAAACGTTTTTGCCGACTACAAGAAATATTCAGGGGTAAAGTTTCATGGGCGTGTTGCAGAAATTGGGCCTGGTGACAATTGTGGTGTTGCCATGCTTTTTCTTCAGGAAGGTTGTGAAAGTGTTGACCTCGTTGATCGCTTCTACTCAATTCGAGACACGCGATCTCAGGCGACAATCTATAATGCACTCGGCTTAAAGTATTTTGAACTTGGTGAATTCCTTGAGAATGCAGATTTGAATGATGAGGCGACGTTCAAATCAATTGTGAGGCACTATGGAGAAAAAGCAGCAGCCGAAAATTTTTTCGCTGCGCATGTTGGCTACGATTTCATAGTCTCACGGGCAGTTTTTGAGCATCTATATGAGCCGCGCGTAGCTTTAGAACGCATGGTCTCAGCATTGAATTGTGAAGGTTATTTGTTGCATAAGATTGATCTGCGAGATCACGAAATGTTTTCAGTAACTCATCATGAATTGAAATTTCTTGAGGTTCCGGACTGGTTGTATCCATGGATGACCGTATGGACTGGGCGGCCAAACCGAGTCTTGTTGCACGAATATCGTGATGCGATGCAATCACTAAAGCTTGAAGGCCAATTGTTGGTTACGAGGCTGGCTGGTGTTGGCGACATAAACCCACATGTACCCTATGAGGCAATTCCCTTCATGCTGCGTGATAAATCTACAGCCTATGTAAGGGCAGTACGCAAGCGATTCGCCCCAAGTTTTCGGCACGTCTCGGACGAGGATCTTTCAGTAGCGGGAGTTTTTCTGGTTGCAAGAAAAACAGCCCCATAGCATCCGATCCATGCCAAAACATTTTCCTATCGGATGATTGGTTTTGAGAGTCTTGCATGTCATTGCAGATTTGCCTCAAGGCGGCGCTGAGAGTGTGTTGTACCGCCTTATTTTGTCTTCACCAACTGATATTGAGCACGTGGTTGTGTCGATGATGGGGGCAAGCTATTTCGGTCCGAAATTGAGCGCGGCCGGTGTGAAGGTCCACACTCTTGAAAATCCTCGCGGTCGGCTGACTATTCGTGGGGTGCTCAAGTTGCGGCAGTTGATCGTCGATACACGGCCTGACGTAGTGCAGACTTGGATGTACCACGCTGACTTGATCGGCGGGCTGGTGGCTAGATGGGTTGGCATTCAATCAGTTGTATGGGGTATTCGCGCATCGGGGCTCGATTCAGAGCAGAGCAGCTTTTCGGCACGTGTGTCCGCCAGAGCCTGTGCTTTGTTGTCGAGGTGGATTCCTGCCGCGATTGTCTGTTGCTCGGAAAGGGCAGCCGTTGCGCACCAGGCAATGGGGTATTGTGAGGAAAAGTTCACCGTAATACCGAACGGCTATGATCTTTCGCAATTTACTCCCGACACAGAAACAAGACAGCGCCTGCGGAAGGAGTGGTACATACAGCCCGATCAAATCCTGTTGGGGATGGTAGCCCGTTGGGATCCACAAAAAGATCATAACAATCTGTTGCGTGCACTGGCCTTGTTGAAGGCTCACGGGGCGATATTTCGATGCGCGCTGGTGGGCGCAGGCGTAAATTGGGATAACACCATCCTAGTCAGGAATGTCAGGCGGCAGGAACTGACGGATCAGATAATTCTCGCTGGTCCGCGCGACGATATTCCCTCTGTCATGAATGCGTTGGATCTACATATTCTCTCCAGCGCCTACGGGGAGGCATTCCCCAATGTAGTTGCTGAGGCCATGGCTTGCGGTACGCCTTGCCTGGTTACCGATGTCGGTGATGCGGCGCTGATAGTTGGGACAAGCGGCTGGATAGTCCCGCCACAGGATGCGCCAGCTTTGGCACAGGAGATCCAGGCTGCGTTGGCGGTGCTAGTCGCGGAGGGTCGCCGACTATTAGGGCAAAACAGTCGGATGCGCATTGAGGAAAACTTTTCTCTCGAAAAAATGGTTGAGACATATCATGGGCTATGGCGCACGGTCGTGGCCAAAATACGGAAAGGACGATAAATGCAGTCTTGTTGGATAAGAACTGTGGTCAAACTGTTCCTGTCAAGGGTGTTGATTTCTTATCGGCTGTTATTTCCTCGGTTTGGGATGTTTCGCCGTTGTCATATAGTTTTCTGGAACCTCATGTTTGGATTAGGCCAGATATGGGATGCCAGAAAAGTAGCGTAAGAGATCAATGATGCGAATTATGCACATCATCATTGGGCTTAAGTCGCATGGCGCTGAGTTGATGCTCCAACGTTTGATTGAGGCGGCTCCTGCCGCTATTCCGAACACTGTCGTCGTGTCATTGACTTCTCTCGGGGCAATTGGCGAATCTTTGCGTAAGCAAGGAGTTGAGGTGCATGTCTTGGGCATGTCATCCGGTTGGTCTGCGCCTTTGGCGCTTTGGAAGTTGGTTCGGCTGATTCGCCAGTTTCAACCAGATATCGTGCAGACTTGGATGTATCACGCGGATCTTCTTGGCGGCCTTGCTGCATTGCTGGCGGGGCATCGCAATATCGTTTGGGGCGTTCGTCAAACCTCGTTATGGTTCAGCGTTTCTCCAAGTGCCTTTTTGGCGAGGATGATTTGCGCGTTTTTCTCAGGCAGTGTTCCAAAGAAAATCATCTGCGTCGCTGAATCCGCTAAGCAGTCACACATCGCTGTCGGATATCGTGCTGAGCGGATGACCGTGATTAATAACGGATTCAATTTTTCGACATTAGTCGCATCAACCGACAAAAGACAAGCGTTGCGTCGCGCATGGAATTTTACAGATAGTAATGTGGTTATTGGTGCGGTGGGGCGCTTTCATCCAAATAAGGATTACGTCAATTTTGTCAAAGCTGCGGCGATCGTTGCGCGAGCTAGGCCAGAGGCGATGTTCATTTTAGTTGGTGCCGATTGCGATGCTAACAATGCCGAGTTGCGTGCATGGATCACAGAGGGTGGGTTGCAGGATCGTTTTGTTCTTCTTGGTGAGCGTGGCGACGTGCCGGACTGTCTAGCTGCTATGGATGTGTACTGCATGTCCTCGCGCACTGAAGGCTTTCCCAATTCTTTGGGCGAAGCGATGGCGATGGAGCTACCCTGTGTGGCAACCATTGTCGGGGATGCAGCAGCGTTGATGGGTGATACGGGAGTCTTGGTGCCACCTTCGGATTGGAAAGCATTGGCCGAGGGCTTGCTATCGATAGTCAGGCTGTCACGAGAGCAACGCGAACAATTTGGGCGGCGTGCCCGGATTCGCGTGACAACCGCGTTTCCCATCGAGAAGACGCGTGACCGATACGATGCGGTTTATCGGAAACTGCTGGCGGAGGATAAGTCCTAATGTGCGGGCTTGTCGGTTACATGAGCGCAGTGGGACATGTGCACGGTTCAGAGTTGTTAAATGCTATGGGCAATGCAATCGCCCATCGTGGGCCAGATGATACCGGTGTATGGGTTGATGATGACGCGGGAATAGGTCTGGCCCATCGTCGGCTGTCAATTATCGATTTGTCACCTGCAGGCCATCAGCCCATGATGTCAGCTTCGGGCCGATATGTCATAGTTTTTAATGGCGAAATTTACAATCACGAAACCCTGCGCAAACAGCTGGAAGTTTCTGCGGTGGGCCTTGTCTGGCGCGGGCGTTCTGATACAGAAACGCTGCTGGCGGCTATCGAGGTTTGGGGAGTGGAAGAGTCGCTGCGCCGCAGTGTTGGTATGTTTGCCATCGCATTGTGGGATCGTGCTGAGCGTTGCTTGCATTTGATCCGCGATCGAATGGGCGAAAAGCCTATGTATTACGGTTGGGTGGGGGAGACGCTTATATTTGGGTCCGAGCTTAAGGCCTTGCGTGCTAATCCTGCGTGGCAGGGTGAAATCAACCGCGATGCCTTGACCCTGTTTTTCCGCCACAGTTACATACCGGCGCCATACTCGATTTACAAGGATATCTGGAAGTTGCCAGCCGGCACGCGTGTTTCAATCTCTCTGGAGGATGTTGGAAAGCACTGCCTGCCATCGCCAATGGCGTATTGGTCTGTAGTCCACCAAGCTGAACGGGGTCGGGCGGAGCCTTTTAATGGAACAGATACAGATGCCCTCGTCGAACTGGAACGGTTATGCGCTGATGCAATTTCACTCCAACAGGTAGCGGACGTGCCCCTGGGGGCGTTCTTGTCGGGTGGTGTTGATTCGTCAGCTGTGGTGGCTTTAATGCAGGCCCAGAGTGCCCGCCCGATACGCAGCTTCACTATTGGTTTTTCGGAGGTAGATTACAACGAGGCGGAATACGCACGCGCGGTGGCGAGGCATCTCGGTACGGAGCATATGGAGCTTTATGTTGCGCCAAAAGAAGCGCTGGCGGTTATCCCAAGACTTCCAACAATTTATGATGAACCATTCTCGGATTCATCCCAGATCCCTACCTATCTTGTATCGCAGATGGCGCGCCAGCATGTCACGGTAAGTTTGTCGGGTGACGGCGGCGATGAGTTATTTGGTGGTTACAACCGATATTTTCTAGGAGCTGATCTTCGACGAAAAATGTATTGGCTTCCTCTCGGTTTGCGCAAGGCAATGGCGGGCGGCATTAGGGCCTTGCCACCGGCCGTACTTGAAACGCTCTTGCGCCCACTGGGGCGACTGATTCCGGAGCTTAACGTCACCCAGCCAATCGACAAGGCTTACAAGGCTATGGATTTGCTGGCGCTTGATCGTGATACGGATTTGTATCACCGCTTGGTTTCGCATTGGGATGATCCGGCCAATTTGGTGGTTGGTGGCTGCGAGCCACCCACGGCGCTCGATGAAATGCTTGGTAGCCGTGCGGCCGGCGAATCGTTTGAACAATGGATGATGACGACCGACATGCAGACCTATCTGCCCGATGATATCTTGACCAAGGTGGACCGCGCAGCCATGGCGGTGAGCCTGGAAACACGGGTGCCGTTTCTTGATCACCGATTGGTGGAGTTTTCTCTTTCATTGCCGTTGCACATGAAGATTCGCGATGGGGAGGGCAAGTGGTTGTTGAGGCAGGTGCTCTACAAGTACGTACCCAAGGCACTAATCGAAAGGCCGAAGATGGGTTTTGGCGTGCCGATTGATTCGTGGTTGCGCGGCCCGTTGAGGGTTTGGGCGGAAGAACTGCTGGATGAGTCAAGGCTGCGTCGGGAAGGTTTTCTATATCCTGATCCCATTCGGCAGAAATGGAATGAACATATATCTGGTAAACGTAATTGGCAGTATTACCTATGGGATGTTTTGATGTTTCAGGCATGGCTGGAGGACACTCGCTGATATGTGGCCTTACTGGATGATGTTTGTGCTGTTCGCGATTGTTGCCATGAATAAGCTACGGCCGGTCCAGCCATCGACTCAATCGGTGAACTCAATCCAGGGGCGTTTGCTCGTGCTACGCCAATGGGGCCCTGTATTTGTCTTGCTCACACTGATGGTGGGTCTGCGTCACGAAGTCGGCGCGGATTGGGGTAACTATTTGGTGCATCTGGAGCTGGCACCCGACTTGCTCAAAGATGCGCTTATAGAGACTGACCCGGCATATGCTGTGCTGAACTGGGTTGCGGCGGAGTTGGGGCTGGGCGTGCATTTTGTGAACACTGTTTGTGCCGCACTGTTGGCCTGGGGGTTGGTGGCCTTTTGTCGGCGGCAGCCTTTGCCGTGGTTAGCGTTGGTGGTCGCTATGCCCTATTTGGTTACAGTGGTGGCCATGGGTTACACACGGCAAGGCGTGGCGATTGGTTTTGCCCTGTTGGGGCTTGCGGCGTTAGATCAGGGCCGAATTTCGCGCTTTTTGCTTTACTTGGCTTTTGCGGCAACATTCCACAGGTCGGCCGTCGTTTTATTGCCACTGGGGGCGCTGGCTGGCGCCCAACGTCAGCTTTGGATCTTGCTATTGATCGGGACGATTACTAGTTTGTTATTTTTGTTACTGTTAGAAGAGTCAATCGAAGGACTCCGGGTCAATTACATTGAGGC
>Ga0172380_10004402_pt1 | contig 18152 bp, 16 predicted proteins | sample Leawe162metaG_FD_119747 | JGI IMG/M metagenome (GOLD analysis project Ga0172380, IMG submission 119747) | Leachate microbial communities from a municipal landfill in Southern Ontario, Canada - Leachate well 162 metaG | ecosystem: Engineered > Solid waste > Landfill > Unclassified | place... | reverse complement strand
TGGAAGACGTTCACAGGCTCGCGGTAACCCTGCGTGGCATGTCTCCGCCGATTATCCTGGTGTCCAACGAAGTAGGTCAGGGGATTGTTCCGGAAAACCGGTTGGCCCGACAATTCCGCGACCTTGCCGGGCAGGCCAACCAGCTCCTGGCCGCAGCAGCGGACGAGGTCCATGTCGTGATCAGCGGGATACCGTTGCGATTGAAATAAACCCTTCACAAAAAAATCACCAGGACACTGAGTTAAGCAAAATCTTTTTCTAACAGGGTTAAAGCCTTATCCCCTTTATCCTGTTCATCCCTGTTAAATTGATTTTGTTTTTCCTCGGTTTTTTTCTCCGTGTCCTCCGTGGCAATACTTTGCTACCAAACAAAGGAGAACGAATATGGACATCGTCAAATCAACACTCGAACGTATCACGCCCGTCAACGCAGACCTGCTCCAGCAGGCCCAGACCAGGCTGGACAACAAGACCAAGCCGCTCGGATCCATGGGGAGGCTGGAGGAATTCGCCCGGCGCATGGCAGCCATTAGCGGCAATCCCGAACCCGATGTCGCAAAGAAGATCATCTTCGTCTTTGCCGGAGACCACGGCGTGACCGAGGAAGGGGTTTCCGCGTTCCCCAAGGAAGTTACTCCCCAGATGGTTTTCAACTTCCTTGCCGGAGGCGCCGGAATCAACGTGCTGGCCAGGCACGCCGGGGCCGAGGTGCGGGTGGTGGACGTGGGAGTGGATTATGACTTCGGCGACACAGCTGGACTGATCAACAGGAAGGTCGCCCGCGGCACCAGGAATTTCGCCAAGGGACCGGCCATGGGTGAAGAGGAGATGCTGGCCGCGCTGCAGGTGGGCATTGAGCTAGCCGACCAGTGCAAGGCAGAGGGAGTCGCCCTGGTAGGCACCGGCGAGATGGGCATCGGCAACACCACCCCATCGTCGGCCATCATTGCGGCCATCTCCGGCATCCCGGTGCAGGAGCTGACCCACAGAGGCACCGGCATCAATAACCAGGCCCTGGAAAACAAGATCCGCATCATCGAAAAAGGGCTGGCACTGAATCAGCCCGATCCCGGGAATCCCCTGGACGTGCTGGCCAAGGTGGGCGGCCTGGAAATCGCCGCCATTGCCGGTCTGGTGCTGGGATGCGCCGCCAATTCCCTGCCGGTGGTGATCGACGGCTTCATCTCCACGGCCGGGGCCCTGATCGCTTCGGAGCTGCACCCCAATGTGCGCGACTATATCTTTGCGGCCCATGAATCAGTGGAGATCGGCCATCGCTTCATGCTGGAGCGCATCGGTGCCGAGCCGATACTGGACCTGGGCCTGCGCCTCGGCGAAGGAACCGGCGCTGCCCTGGCCATGACCCTGATCGAAGCCGGCGTAAAGATCCTGAAAGAGATGGCCACGTTTGACCAGGCCGGGGTGTCGCGTTAGTAGGGGCGGCCCCATGTGGCCGCCCTTGAAGCGGCCATGTGACCGCCCCTGAATCGGCGCCAAAGGCCTGAATTGGGCACCCACATGGGGGTGCCCCTACGGAGGATCATGCGCTATTACATCATTGCCATACAGTTTCTGACCATCATCCCACTACCCTTCCGGGTCCGTTGCGACAAGGAAGACCTGGGGCGGTCCCTGGCCGCGTTTCCACTGGCCGGGCTGACCATCGGCGCCTTGCTGGCCGGTATGAACTACCTGCTTTCCCCCTGGCTGGCCCGGCCGCTGTGCGACGCCCTGCTGATCACCTTGCTTTCGGCTATGACCGGCGCCCTGCACCTGGACGGGCTGGCCGACGTCTGCGACGGCATTGCCGCGCGGGGCGGCCGGGAACGGTTTCTGGAGGTGATGAAGGATTCGCACATCGGCGCAATCGGCGCAGTCGGGCTTGTATTGGGGCTGTTGCTCAAATGGCAGGCTCTGGCTGCCGTCCCTGTTGGGATCAAATGGCAGGCCCTGCTGCTCTTCCCCGTCATTGCCCGCTTCACCCAGGTTCAGACCGTGGTCTTTGCCCGCAACGCCCGCCAGGATGGCCTCGGCTCGGTCTTCATCAGCGGAGCCGGCGGCATGCAGCTGTTGATCGCGGCTTTGCTGACCCTGGCCAGCTCCTGGCTCCTGCTGGGAATGAAGGGGCTGATTGTTCTGGCTGTGGCAATGGTCTTCACCTGGCTGCTCAAGACCTGGTTCCGTCACAGGATCAACGGCATTACCGGCGACGTGATCGGCTGCATCAGTGAGCTGAATGAAATACTCGCCCTGGTGCTGCTCTCTGCCCTGCCCTTATTTCCCTGCTGAATGAAGGCATCATCCCGAAAATATCCCACTGTCCTCCTGGAATCCTTTTCAAGCGGGCATCATCCCCACTCCTTTCGTTTTGACGGGCTGCAAGCGGTCATTGCGGCTCAAACACTTGATGAAGTCATCCCGGCCCTGGGAGCGGTTGAGCAGGCCGTTGGGCAGGGTCTGCACGCGGCAGGGTTTGTCAGCTACGAAGCTGCCTCGGCCCTCAACCCGGATTTGCCCGTGGCCAGGACCGGCGTTCTCCCCCTGGTCTGGTTTGGCATCTTCAGCGAACGCCACCCGTGCATCCCAAACCGGGGAGCGGCCGGCAACGGCGCTTGCCATATCTCGCCCCTTGAAACCGCCAGCGACGAGGTTGTCTATGCCAGGGCAGTCGCTGAAATCCGGGCGGCCATCGCAGCCGGAGAGACCTACCAGGTAAACTTCACCACCCGCCAGCACTTCAATTTTGACGGCGATCCCTTTGCCCTGTACCGACGTATGTGCCTGAACCAATCTGCCCCTTTCTGCGCCTGGCTTGATACCGGGACGCACCGCATCCTCTCTGCCTCGCCGGAACTGTTCTTTTCCCTGCAAAACAGCATCCTCACCATGAGGCCCATGAAGGGAACCACTACCAGGATGCCGTTTCCCGCCGCTGACCTGGCCCAGCGCGACCTGTTGGCTGCCAGCGCCAAGGAACGGGCAGAGAACCTGATGATCGTTGACCTGGTGCGCAACGACCTCTCCACCATTGCGGAAACAGGCAGTGTCGCGGTACCGGCGCTGTTCGAGATCGAAACTTATCCGACCGTGCACCAGATGACCTCGACCGTCACGGCAAAAATCAGGAATGGCGTGGGTCTGGCCGATATCTTCCGGGCACTGTTCCCCTGCGGTTCCGTCACCGGAGCCCCCAAAAGGCGGACCATGGAGATCATCCGCAAACTGGAACAGACACCACGCGGAATTTACTGCGGCGCCATCGGCTACCTGTCGCCAGGGCCGGAGGCGGTCTTCAGCGTGGCGATCCGCACGGCAGTGTTGGACATGGCCAGCGGCACGGGAGAAATTGGCATTGGCAGCGGCATTACCTGGGATTCCGACTTTGCCAGCGAATACCGCGAGTGTCTGGCAAAAAGCGTCTTCCTGGCCAGGGAGCACAGTGATTTCAACCTGATCGAAGCGCTGCGCCATGACTGCGACGGCTATCTGCTGCTGGAGCGGCATCTGCAGCGACTGGCCGCATCGGCGGCATGGTTCGGCTTTCCACTGGATACCGGAGGATTGCGTGATCGGCTGGACCTCCTGGGCAAGACCCTCACCGGCCCCCACAAGGTCCGCGTCCTGCTGGCCGTTGACGGCACGCTAACGTTGGAGGCGGAAGCCATCACCGGACTGTTTTTGCATCCTCTTCAAGAAAGGGAGTGGAACCAACTACCCCACCCTAACCCTCTCCCTGAGGGCGAGGGGACAAAATGCGAAATACCGGCCCTGGTAGCGGTGACGCGGGAACGGGTGGACTCCACCGAGCCGTTCCTGTTCCACAAGACCACCTGCCGCGACCTATTCGAGCGTGAACGCCAGGCCCACCCGGGCTGTTACGATGTCATCTTCCTGAACGAGCGGGACGAACTCGCCGAGGGTAGTTACAACAATATCGTCGTATCATTGCAGGGCGAGCTGCTGACCCCCGCGCTACCCTGCGGCCTGCTCCCCGGCGTGCTGCGCGGAGAACTGCTCGATAGCGGTGCTATCCGCGAGGCGATCCTGACATTGGATGACCTGCACCGGGCCGACAAGGTCTGGCTGATCAATTCGGTGCGCGGCTGGCGGGAATGCCAGCTGCCGGACCTGCCCCTTCCACACAATCCCTGAAAAAATACCAACTTTCCGCGCTGGCAGAAAAAACCGTCAGCGCCATGTGCGGCGACCTTCGCGCTGCACGCGGCGCAGGCGAGTTGTTTGCGGAAGATCTGAAGCGGGATAAAATATATAATACGTACTATCACAACAAACATATTCTCCCTGTTCAACTAGTTGAAGTTATGCCATATTATCCTATCGTCAAAAAAGGAGCTTTATGACCCCCGCAACCCGCATTCACCTCATCCGCCACGGCCAGGTGGCCGGATATGACCAACCCCGCTACAACGGCCAGACCGATGTAGCACTGACCGATGTCGGACTCGAACAGTATCACCGACTGAAAGACATGCTTGCCGACAAAGCCATTTCGGCCTGCTACACCAGCGACCTGTCGCGCTGCGCAATCGGTGCCGACATCATCTGTGGACAATTCGGCATCGAGCCGGTGAGGCGCAGTGAGTTGCGCGAATTGAACATCGGCATCTGGGAAGGGATGACCTGGCAGGAGATCACCGAGCGCTGGCCGGAGGAATGGCGGGCGCGGCTGGCGGACCTGGTCAACTACAGGGTACCGGAAGGTGAAAACCTGTTGGATGTAAATGCCAGGGTCATGCCGGTAATTGCGGAGATCGTCGAGCGCCACCAAGGTCAGGAGATCCTGGTGGTCGGACATGGCGGAGTCAACCGCGTCGTGCTCCTGAATGCGATCGGGGCGCCCTTGGCGGCAATGTTCAACATCGAACAGAGCTACGGCTGCCACAACATCATCGATTATTACGCCGACAACCGGGCAACGGTAAAGCTGATGAATAGCCTGTAAGCTGCAAATTTCACTTATTCATGAACAGGAGCGTGGGATGGCAGGAAGATCAAGAGGACCCAGGACCGTACCTCTCCCAAGCGCAGAGCAAGCCAGCGCACTGGTCAAGCAGATGCGGGGGGAGACGGAGAGCAACAGCAACTACCGGACAAAATCATTGAAGATTCATGGCCCGATCTGCGCCAAATGCGGGCGTGAGTTCGATGCCTCCAGCCTGAACCAATTGACCGTCCACCACAAGGACGGCAACCACAACAATAATCCCCCGGACGGCAGCAATTGGGAGAACCTCTGTACCCACTGCCATGAAGATGAGCATTCGCGTGGGCTGCTGGGAGACTATCTCAGCAAATGACAATATTTAATTTGCTTATTTACATCCGGAAACTGTAAAATAAATTAAAATCGTTTAGAGGGGAATTTTTTCAGGAGGTGAAACCAATGTCATTAGCTCAACTTTCACCCAGCAGCGTGCTGGCCAATCCTGCTTACATCAACCCCCATGCACAAACAGAGCAAAAAGCCACCCCTGCTCATGCGAGCCAGACAGCCGATGTTGGGGTGACAAAGGCCAAAACGGATACTGTGACCATCTCGCAGCAAGCCTTGCAGATGAGCGCAAAAACGAATTCCAAGGATGCGCAGGAAGGTGCTGATTACGAAACCTATGAAAAGGCCGGTGGCTCCAGGTAGCCAATATACCCAAGACAGGCTTTGTTGCCTGTGCTTGAAAACAAACTAAGACGCCCGCTCAAAAGAGACGGGCGTTTTCGTTTATCCCACATAGAATGATCCGACAAGCACCGATTCACTTCTTTTGCGGCCAGTAACTCCCACCCACCAGCGTCGCGGTGATACTGCCGATCTTCACCTTGGATTTCATCTGTACCGGGATGCGGCGGTCATCGTCCGTCAGCCAGATATACATATCACCTGTGCGGGCAAAGATACCTTCAAACTTCAGGATCGGCTTGATCACCACCGTTTTGAACTTGCCCAGCGGGGTTTCGATTTCCTCATGGCGCAGCACCTGAACTTCCGTGTTCCACGACTTCTTGCAGTCGAAGATTTCGATGAAGGTGGAGGTACCTATCTTCAAAGGGACCGTTCTGAAGTAGAAGAAACTGGACAGGGTGTCGTAGGTGCGCGGGGTGATCTTCTGGGTTGTTTCGACATTTTTCAGAAAATCCTTGGTGTGCACCTCCAGCTTCTGGCGGTCAAAGACCGCGTCCTTTTTAAAGTGGGTCCAGCCCTCATTGATACGTTCGCTGTAAAACCTGGGGACACCGATGTGCAGCGGTGGCGCACCGGATATCAATATCGACTCGATGCGGTCGTTCACCGGAAAGAATATTTTCAGCCAGTCGGCGGAACGTGCCGTGGAGACAATATGTACCTCATCCCCTTCCATGGTCACTTCCTGAACAGCCCGACCGGCAGGGATACCGGCATAGGACACCTCGAATTCCAGGCGCTCCGGGATCGGAAAGGCAAAGGCTTGTTGCGTCGCCGGCAACAAGCCGGCAGCCAGGGTCAAGCCCATAATAAACAAGTACATCCGTGCGGCTTTAAACATTTTTACGCCTCAACTATGTTATTAAGCTCCGAATCCGCGAAAGACGCCGGTTCAGGCCTGTCCACCTGATGGTTCTGCCTCGAAAGCGGTGTGGGCCTTTTGCAACTGCTCCACCTCGCGCAGCTTTTCGCCCAACCAGGAGTGAAAAATCCGGGCATTATCATAACTCATCACCACGCCGGTATCGATGAATCGCACCATGCTTTTTTGCAGATCTTCCGGTTCAACCGCGGTTTCCTTGCCGATCACGCCTTCGGGGGTGATCTCGTGGGAGATGGAGTCAGGCAGCGGGTGGCGTTCCAGGTAAAAATGAATCACCATCTCCCCGCGAGGGGAAAAGCCGCCCTGGGCGCCATTGACATAAGTCGGATTGTAACTGTAGTTGAAAACATACTTGAATGTGAGTTCGGGTTTCTTGTTGCTCATTGCTGCTCTCCTTTTTGATATTGGCAGTGTGGCGTCGGATGACGCATCTCCTTCATTAACACACTTTGCTGGGTTGAGGAAAAAAATTTGCTCGTTGACCGACCCCTAAAAAGACGATAAGTAAGTTAACTGGGTCAGTTATCTGCCTAAAAACGGACTAAACAACTCTTAGCCTACTCATCGGCGTCGAGTAATTATCAGACAATTTTTTGATCTTATCACACAAGAGAGTGCCATGACCATATCATCTTCCAAGTTCTTATATAACCCTGGTGAATATCTGCACTTCCAGGTCAAGGGCAAGGGTAGCGCCAATGTCATATTCCTGCACGGCTTCGCTGCGTCGCTGCACACCTGGGACGATCTGGCCCCATTCTTTCCGCTCGACGAATTCACACTGCACCTGATCGACCTGAAGGGACACGGGGGCTCATCCAGGCCCTTTGGCGGCGATTATTCCGCCCTGCAAAACGCCCGAATGATCGCAGGATATATTCGCGCACACAAGCTCAAGGATATCACTTTAATAGGTCATTCTTACGGAGGGCTGGTCGGCCTGCTCAGCGCACTCGACTGCCCGGAAATTGCCCGTCTAATCCTGATCGGAACCCCGGGGTTCCCCCAAAAGATCCCCAAGTTCATGCGAATCCTGCGTCTGCCCTTGATTGGCCCCTTGCTGATGGCCGCCATTCCGGCCGACAAGATTGCCCGCAGGGGGCTTGAATCGGTCTTCCACCGGCAAGGGCTCATCACCGAACGGCTCATAGAGCGCTATGCCTCTGTTTATCGCCACAAAGGTTCCGCTCGCGCCCTGGCCAGCACAGTGCGGCAGATCCTCCCCCCCAATACCGCCAAGATAAATGCCCGTTATGGCGCACTCTCCATTCCGGTGTTGATTCTCTGGGGCGAGCACGACCGCATTGTCAAGCCATGGCAAGGGAAACAGCTAAACAGGGAATTGAAAAATTCGCGGATGGTCATTATTCCGGACTGCGGCCATAATCCGCACGAAGAGAGTCCGGAGGAAACCTTTGCCATTATCCAGGGTTTTCTCGCTAACTGCTGAGTAAAAATCCCAGGGGGAACAGTTAGTCACCATTCACAAACTAAACCGAGAGGGAAGACGCGGGTCGTCCCTCTCGGTTTAGTTTGAATATATCCGCCGTTGCAACAGGTCAGCAGTCCTGCTCCGCGGCCCCATCCAGAACCCGCCTGATCCTGCCCAGAAGGTCCATGGGAGAAACCGGCTTCTGCAAAAACTCCGCGCCTTCGGGCAACAAGCTTCTTTGGGCAATGACATCCGCCGGATAGCCGCTGAAAAACAGTGTCTTCATTCCCGGCGCAATCTCCGCCATGGCGGTGTAGGCCTCTTTGCCATTTTTACGCGGCATGATCATGTCCAAAATCGCCAGCGAGATGGCAGAGGCATTTGCGCGGTAAATCTGCACCGCCTCTTCGCCGTCCACCGCCTCCAGGACTCCATAGCCAAATTGTTCGAGGACATCCTTGAGCACCTTGCGGATCATGGGATCATCCTCGGCCAGCAGTATTGTTTCCGCACCGCCGATTACCGGTGCAGCTCCCTTAGCCACCGCTGTTTCATCGGCCGGTGCCGCAAACGGCAGATAGACCTTGAAGGTGGTGCCGCGACCAGGGTTGCTGGTTACCGACACGAGCCCATGATGCTGTTTGATTATGCCGTACAGGATCGAGAGCCCCAAACCGGTTCCCTTTCCCTGCTCCTTGGTGGTAAAAAACGGTTCGAAAATCCTGGCCGTTGTGGCCTCGTCCATACCCTCGCCTGAGTCCGTGATCGAGACCAGGGCGTAGGTACCTGGCTGGCATGAGTCGGTGAGCAGCGCATTGCCAGGTTCCAATGTCGCCGTGTCGGTCATGATCGTCAGTGTACCGCCGGCCGGCATGGCATCGCGGGCATTGGTCGCCAGATTCATCAGCACCTGCTCGATCTGTCCGCAATCGGCCATGATCGACAGCGGCTGCGCGGACAGCTGTGTTTCCACAACTATGTTTTCTCCGATCAGACGGCTGATCAGCCTGGTAATGGTGGTCACGACCTCGTTGAGGTTGAACATCCTCGGAGTCATGACCTGGTTCCGGCTGAAAGCAAGAAGCCCCCTGGTAAGGTTAGCGGCCCTCTCGACCAGCGCCATCAGGCTGTCAATGTACTCCTGCGTTTTGCCGCTCGACTTGACTTCAATCTGCAACAATGTGCTGTAACCGATGATTGCCGTGAGGATATTGTTGAAATCATGGGCAATGCCGCCGGCCAGCGTGCCGACCGCCTCCATCTTTTGTGATTGACGCAGCTGCTGCTCAAGGCTGCGTTTCTCGGTGATATCCTCTTTCAGGGCCATGTAATGGGTTATCTCGCCGGAAGCGTCCCTGATGGGGGAGATGGTGGCATGCTCCCAAAAGTACGTGCCATCCTTCCGCCTGTTGTGGAATTCTCCCTCCCAAACCCTACCTGCGCTGATGGTTGCCCATAGTTCACGGTGCACCTCAATGTTCGTATCACCTCTCAGGACTCTGGGGTTTTGTCCGATAGCCTCGTCCGAAGTATATCCGGTTACCTGGGTAAACCGAGGGTTAACGAATTCGATCCGGCCTTGGGCATCGGTGATCACGATCACCGCGGGACTCTGTTCCACCGCAACATAGAGCTTTCGCAGGGCTTGCTCCGATGCCCTCAGCTCCTCATCGCCCTTCAGCTTGGACAGGGCTATGGAGACATAATCCACCAGGCCTTCATAAAGGGCGACATTTTCGGGAGTAAAGGCCCCTTTCTCCTTATCATTGAACTGGAACAGGCCAAAGGTTTCATCCTTATAGCGGAGCGGGAGCAGAGCAACCGACTCGTATCCCTCGCTGTTGCAACGATTGCGGGTCTTTGCCTGACGATCGGCATCTGTGGTATGCGCCAGGAGTTCCGAGGTACAGCTTGACCAGAAGCTTCCTCGGGCGGTAAAAAAAGATTTTGAAGGATCGAAGCGGCCGCAGAGGATATTGCCGCACATGCACTCCAGTGCCGGGTGCCCGACTGAGTCCTTTATCAGCTGCCCCCCCAGGTCATATGCGCACAGGCTCTTTTCAGCCAGCACAAACTCCTCTGAGAAGCCGCGCGTCACATAGTAGGGGAAATCATCGCCATCGCGCAGCCGGACCCCGATGGCCTCGCAACCGGACACCTTTTGGAAGTAATGCATCAGCTCCTGCATCAGGGCCGGCAGATTGTCCGCCATAGTGCAGATCCGCAGCAGTTCGACCGTTGCCTCCCTTGCCTTTTCGTTCCACTTTTTAGCGGTGATGTCGGTCATCATCACCTGCAGAAAAAATTCTCCTCCCAGCTCGATGATTTCCGCCGAATACATGACAACCAGGTATTCGCCGTTTTTGCGGCGCAGTTGGACCTCCCGGTTCACCACCTGGCCGCACTCGCTGATCAAGCCGACAATCTTGTTGCGTTCATCGGGCCTGGCATACACGTTGATTTCGGTCGTGGTCAGGTTGAGCACCTCATCACGTTCATACCCGAAAAGCGCAAGCCAGGCATCATTGACCTCTATAAGCTTACCGTCGTCCCTTCGGCTTATGCTGATGGCAACCGGCGCCTTGTTGAATATGCTCCTGAAACGGTACTCGCTCTCCCCCATGGATCCTTCGGCGGCCAGCCTCGCCTCTCTCTCTTTCAATTCCCTGAGGCTGCGCTCTATTGCAGGAACAAGACGGGTCAGATTACCCTTGAGGACAAAATCCCATACCCCCATTTTGAGCAATTCCACTGCCTGCTCCTCGCCGACGCTCCCGGAGACGAGGATTATCGGCAGATCAGGAACACGGGACTTGAGATAAGCAAAACTTTCGTGGAAATCCATGCTGGGAATGCTGTAATCCGTCAGGATCAAATCCCAGCAGCCGGTATCCAGAGCGCAAGCCATATCCCCGAAGTTGTCCACCCGGACACAGGTGGCTTGCAGACTTTGCTGGCGCAGGTGCCGTTCGACCAGCATGAAATCGGACTGGTTGTCCTCGATGACCAGGATGTTCAGAGTTTGTTGCATCAAGCGCTACCCCTTGGGTGCAATATTTATTGCCAGCCAATAAACTCCCAGACTGGCCACCGACTCGGCGAATTCGGTAAAATCCAGTGGTTTGCGGACAAAACTGTTGGCGCCGTTTTCATAACTCTTCAGCCGGTCGCGCTCCTCGTCTGATGACGTCAGGATCACCACCGGCAACAAGTGAGTACGCTGATCGCCCCGGATCCGCTCCAGCACCTCCAGGCCATTGACCCGCGGCAGGTTTATGTCCAGCAAAACGACCATCGGAAGATCCGGGCCGCTACGCTCCGCAAACTCCCCTTCGCGAAAGAGGTAGTCCAGGGCCTGCTGGCCGTCGCGGGCCACATCCACCTGGTTGGCAAGGTTGACCTTGCGCAACGAACGCAGGATCAGCATCTCGTCCTGCGGATTGTCCTCCACCAGCAGTATGGTCTTGATATCGCTCATGGTGTCCTCCTTCCAAGCTGCCCGCTAACTCAATACTACCCCTGAACCTGCCAGTGTAAAACGGAAGGTGGCGCCTTTACCCGGTTCGGCTTCAGCGCTGATTTCGCCGCCGTGGCGATGCACGATGCGCTGCACCGTGGCCAGGCCGATGCCGATCCCAGGGAACTCGTCCTGGCGGTGCAGACGCTGGAATGGCTTGAAGAGTCTCTGCGAATGCCGCATGTCAAATCCGGCCCCGTTATCTGCCACGCAATAACAGGGTAACCCATCCCGTTCTTCGCAGTAGACCCTGATCAACGGCCCAGGCATGCCAGCCGTATATTTCCAGGCATTGTTGATCAGGTTGCGCATGACCACCTCCAGCATGCTGGCATCACCCCGAGCCGGCATGTCCGGCTCGATTTGCCATGCAACCCGGCGGTCAGGTTCCAGCCGGATCAATTCATCACGAATTTGTTCCGCTGTTGCGGACAAGTCCAGCGGGTCGCGGTGCAACTCGCCCCGGGTGCTGCGCGAAAGGATCAACAACCCTTCGAGAAGATCCCCCATGTGTCGGCTGGCCAGTGAGATCTGTTTCAGGTAAACAAGTGCCTCGCCATGCAACTGCCCGCCGTAATCCTCGCTCAAAGCCTGACTGAAGCCGTTCATGGCTCTGAGCGGCGCCCGCAGGTCGTGGGAAACGGCATAGGCAAAAGCATCCAATTCCTGATTCGCGGCCTGCAGTTCGGCGGTGCGTTCCTCAATACGCTGTTCCAAGCTGGCATTGAGCTGGATGATCTCATCCTCGGCCCGCTTGAGGTCGGTGATGTCCTCGGAGAAGATAAAAATGCCGCCAACCCCTCCGAAGACGTCATGCCATGGGCGGATCTCCCAACGTATCCACTGCAGCGAACCATCCGCCCTTTCAAATCTGTCGGCATCCTTGCGCAGGACCGCCCCTGCCAGGCCCTGGCGGTGGAAATTCTTCCATGTTTCGGAAATTTCCGGAAACACCTCGTAATGCGGCAATCCCGTCAGTTTTCGATCCCCTAGCCCATAGTCCTGCAGCCAGCGCCTGCTAACGTGGAGATAGCGCATGTCACGGTCAAACATGGCCAGGGCCGCCGGGGCATGATCGATGAAAACCCGCTGCCGCTCCTCGCTCTCCCGTAGCGCCAGTTCCCCGCGCCTCTGCTCTGTAACATCCGACATCATCACCTGCAGATACGGCTCGCTGTCCAGAGTGATGATCTCGGCTGAAAACATTACATTCAGAATCTCGCCGGATTTATTCCGAATCTGAATATCCGTATTGACGATCCGGCCATGTTCGGTAATGGCAGCAACAATCCCGGCGCGTTCGTTTTCGACTATGTACAGCCCCAGTTCACCGGTCGTTCGACCAATGACCTCAACACGCTCGAAACCCAAAAGCCGCAGCCAGGAGGCATTTACCTCGACCAGACGCCCATCGCCAAGAGCACCGATGCCGATGGCAACAGGCGCATGGTCGAAAATTCCCCTGAACCTGGCTTCGCTTTCGCGCAGCGTTTCTTCGGCAAGCCTTTGCTCCGCCTCCAGCCTGCCGATGCGCGCCTCCTGAAGCTGCTCGTTGGCTAGGCGAGTCGCCTCCAGGGCCTCGACTGCGCGGCGGTCGGCCCGTTCCAGACGTTCGTGGGTAAAACTGAACAAAAGACCCATGAAGAGAAAAAGCAGAACCGAGTAAAGATTTGAAGCGGGTTTGTCAAAAAATGAGAGTTGAGGAGGGATAAAGAAGTAAAGGACCAAAATTGCCGAGATGACAGTTGAGGCAATTCCGGCACTCTTGCCGCCAAAGCGTGAACTAAAAAAAACCGTTGGGAAGAAAAGAAACCAGACAAAGGGCTTGAAGGTGGACCAGAACAGCCACTGCACACCACATGCGGCAAAGGGAAGCAGCAATGCCGATGCGATGCGGGTAATGCCTTTTTGATTCTTTCCCATCTATGCCCACCTTTGGATGTTTACACGGATATGGGATTATCAGGGCAGCATTATACATAACATTTTGGCAATGGTCAGTCAGAAAATTTGATATAAGGAATAATGTATTATTCTGCTGGAATGATGCCGCCATTTACATCATTTACATGTTGTGCGCGAGACGGCCTGCCCAGGAACCGCTCCATGGAAAAGTACACCCTTGAACTACGCTGAAACTGTCGGGTTCAACAAACCTACCTGCCCAGTCAGGAGAAGTCAAACAGCCGCAACGACCCGATGAATCTTGACTTTGCGGTGAAATACCTGCTATTTTACGTTTTTTATTTGCAGACAAGGAGTTGTGATGAAACCGCTTTTTCTTAACCCCCCCACCTTTGAGGATTTTGACGGTGGCGCCGGCGCGCGCTACCAGGCATCCCGCGAGGTGACCTCTTTTTGGTACCCCACCTGGCTCTGCTATCCTGCCGGGATGATCCCGGGAAGCCGCGTGGTGGATGCACCCGTTCAAAAACTCACCTTGGAAGAGTGCCTGACCATTGCCAAGGATTTCGATATGGTGGTGATGTACACCTCCACCCCCACCCTTCAGATCGATATTGAGACCGCCCGCAGGATCAAGGAGGTCAAGCCGGCCATAATAACCGTCCTGACCGGACCGCACGTCACCATCCTGCCCGAGGAATCGCTCCGTGCCGGCAAAGGCGTCATCGACATCGTCTGTCGCGGCGAATTCGACTACTCCACCAAGGAGTTGTGCGAGGGTCGCAAGCGGGACAAGGTCGATGGCATCAGCTACCTGGAGAACGGCCAGGTCGTCCACACCCCGGACCGCCCGCCAATTGCCGACCTGGATGCGCTCCCTTTCGTGGCTCCGGTCTACAAGCGGGACCTGCCGATCACGGAATACGTCATCCCCCACTTCAAGAACCCTTACGTCTCGATCTACTCCAGCCGGGGCTGCCCGTCCAAGTGCATCTATTGCCTCTGGCCCCAGACCTTTTCCGGAAGGCAGATGCGCACCCGTTCTCCGCAAAATGTCTATGAGGAGATCAAGTGGATCACCGAGAATATCCCCGAGATGCGGGAACTCTCCTTCGACGACGACACCTTCACCGCGGACAGAAAACACGCCACTGAAGTAGCCCGCCTGATCAAGCCGCTGGGTATCTCCTGGACCGTCAATGCCCGGGCCAATTGCGACTACGAAACCCTCAAAGTCATGCGCGAGGCCGGCCTGCGCCACGTAGTAGTAGGCTTTGAAAGCGGTAACGAACAGATCCTCAAGAACATCAAGAAGGGCGTCACCAAGGAGCAAGCCATCCAGTTCACCAAGGATTGCAAAAAACTGGGGCTCTCCATTCACGGCGCCTTTATCATGGGCCTGCCGGGCGAGAGCAAAGAAACCATTCTCGAAACCATCGAATTTGCCAAGCGGCTTGACCTCAATTCGATCCAGGCTTCCCTGGCCTCCCCCTACCCCGGCACAGAATTCTACGACCTCTGCAAGGAAAAGGGCTGGATCGCCTCGGATGACTTTATCGACGATACCGGCCACCAGAAGTGCGTCATCAACTATCCGCATCTCTCCAATGCCGAGATCTTCAACTCGGTGGAGGAGTTCTACAACAAGTTCTACTTCCGGCCCAAATACATCATGCGCAGCATTGGCAGGATGATCATCGATGGCGAGGAGCGGCGCAAGCTGCTCAAGGAAGGAAAACAGTATCTGGAGTACATGCGCAAACGGAAAGAATCCTGTACCGACTGTAAATGAACCGGCAACTCATCATCACCTCCGATGACTTCGGCCTCTCCGGCGGGGTCAACAAGGCTGTGGAACAGGCCTGGCGCGACGGCCTCCTGACCAATGCCTCGCTCATGCCGGGCGGAAACGCCTTTGACGAGGCAGTCGAGATTGCCCGGCGCAACCCCGGCCTTCAGGTGGGCATACATCTGACGTTGGTCCATGGCAGGGCGGTACTGCCGTCAAAACAGATTCCCGGTCTGGTGGACGAAGCAGGAAACTTCAGCAACAATCCGGTAACCTCCGGCATGCGTTATTTTTTTGACAAAGTGGTGCGCAAGCAGCTGCAGCAGGAGATCGAAGCCCAGCTAGTCAAGGTCCGCGAGACAGGTATCGCTATTTCACACCTGGATGGCCATCTCAATATCCACCAACATCCGACCGTTTTTGCCATCCTGGCGGATCTGATGCCCAGGTACGGCATTTCCAGCTTCCGCCTCTCCCGGGAGCGCTTGTCCCACAACGTGCGTTTCGACCGGAATCGCCTGGCCGGCAAGGCAGTGGAACGGCTTATCTTCGGGGCTTTGTCGGACCACTGCCGGCCGCAACTCGACCGGCTTGGCATCCGCTACGCGCGGGAGGTCAAAGGGGTGCTCAACTCAGGGCGCATGACCGAGGCCTATGTCCTAGCCATCCTGGACGGTCTGGGGGAAGGGATGACGGAGATGTATTTCCATCCCGGCTGCCTCCCGGATGCCGAGATCACGCGCCGCATGCCGGATTATCGGCACGAGGCCGAGCTGGCGGCCATCCTCAGCCCAACGGTTCGGCAGAAGCTCAAGGAGCTGCGGATAACAGTGCAAAATTACCGTGGAGAAACAAAATGCTGAAAACATTGATCGTCATGTTGCTTGCGATCACAGCAGGTGCAGTAGGCGATATCTTTTTGACCCAGGGGATGAAGAGCGCCGGAGATATCTCGGCCATGGGGCTGCGGCAGATTATCAGCACCGTAATCAGTGCGCTGACCAACTGGCGTCTGATCCTGGGCACCGCCATGCAGGCGGTATATTTCGGGCTCTGGCTGGCGGTTCTGTCCTGGGAAGACCTCTCGGTGGCCCTGCCGATGCAGGCACTCAGCTACATCGTGGTGGCGTTCCTGGCCCAGTGGTATCTGGGGGAAAACGTCAGCCCGATGCGCTGGGCCGGCATCAGCCTGGTCTGTGTCGGAGTTATCATGATCACAAAAAGCAGCGGGAGCTGAAAGGGAGGCTGTGATGCTTGACGGCAAAAAGATCGGATTCATCGGCGGCGGCAATATGGCCGAAGCAATAATCAAGGGGCTTCTGGCCGGCGGGGTCCAGGCCGGCGCCATCATGGTGGCCGAACCGATTTCCCTGCGCAGGAATTTCCTTTCTTCCGAATACTCGGTGGTCACCGACGACAACCTGGATGTGGCCCGCCAAGCCGACATCATCATCCTGGCGATAAAACCGCAAGTGGCTGCCAGCGTCCTGACCGCCTTGGAACCGGCCATTACAGCGAACAAGCTGATCATCTCCATCATGGCCGGCATCTCCACCGGCTTCATCGAGGAGACGCTCACCAACGGCGTGCGCGTGGTACGGTCGATGCCGAACACGCCAGCCCTCATCCAGACGGCGGCAACGGCGGTATGCGCCGGCAGGAAGGCCACTGAGCAGGATCTTGAGACCGCCAGAGAGATATTCTCCCTGGTCGGCACCGTGGTCACTGTTCCCGAGAAACAGATGGACGCTGTTACCGGGCTTTCCGGCAGCGGCCCGGCCTATGTCTTCACCTTTATCGAGGCCTTGTCCGATGCGGGGGTCAAAAACGGCCTGCAACGGGACGTGGCCCTGCAACTGGCCGTGCAGACCGTGTTGGGAGCAGCAAAGATGATGGCCGAAAGCACCGAACACCCGGCCCAGTTGCGGGACAAGGTCACATCCCCCGGCGGCACCACCATCGCCGCGCTGCACGCCCTGGAAAAGGACGGATTCCGGGGAGTGATCATGGACGCCGTTGATGCCGCCTGTAAAAGATCGAAGGAACTGGCCGGGAAATAGGGTTAAAAGACTCTAAAACCCAAAGACATTTTTACAGGGATGAAGGGGATGAAGGGGATGAAGGACCCAAGGGCCTAAAGGGATAAAACCTTTCAAAACAACTAAATCCAGTTTTTTTGTTTGAACACAAAGAATGTCTTTGATCTTGACGTTATCCCTTGTATCCTTTAGGCCCTTGGGTCCTTTCATCCCTGTTCAAATAAATGATTTTGCTGTGAGCTTCAAAGTTTGATGCTCTCGCAAATTGTCATTCCCGAAGCGATTCTGATCGGGAATCCAGTCTGTAACCAACTGAAATCATGGGTGCCCGATAGAGACATTCGGACATGACAAATCGAAATTGCGAATGCTTCAAAGTTTACCTGATTATTCTCTCCGGTTTTTTATTTTCCATACCCTCATCCACTTGCCTTACCAGCAGCAGATCAACCAACTCCCTGAATTCCCCGGCCTTCAGCTGTACCGGCAGCATCTGGGCCAGCGGCCTGACCTTGCGGGGATTTTCGAGCCAGCGCTTGAGCCTGTCCTCTGTCCACGCTTCTCCTGCCTTGAATGTCTTCGGATAGTGGGCTGACAACAATCCCGAAAGGTTCGGGCCGATATCGCCGCTGCCGATCAAGCCGAGTTTTTCGGTCAAGGCCCTGTGGCATTGGCCGCATTTCCTGGTAAAGACGTTTTCCTGCCCCTTGAGCTCCGCATCGAAATGCACCAGCAGCGGTCGGCTTTCCTGGGACACGCCGGCATTTTTCCCCCCGGCCAGAATGGCATTTACCACGGCAACAACCGCTTTTTCGGTAAGCCTGAAGTTAGGCATCCCCTGGGCGGGGACCCGGATGGCCGCGGCAATCTCTTCCGGCGTTTTCTCGTC
>Ga0172380_10004401_pt1 | contig 18153 bp, 32 predicted proteins | sample Leawe162metaG_FD_119747 | JGI IMG/M metagenome (GOLD analysis project Ga0172380, IMG submission 119747) | Leachate microbial communities from a municipal landfill in Southern Ontario, Canada - Leachate well 162 metaG | ecosystem: Engineered > Solid waste > Landfill > Unclassified | place... | reverse complement strand
GCGGTGACGGCTCTCGGTGACGATCTTGATCAGGTAGCGGTCATAGATTGCCAGGATGGTTTCGGTCCTGATCTTGCGGCCGGACGGTCCCGACCAATAGTTTGCCTGCTTCGTCACGCTGCCGTCCTCGAGCAAAACGATAAGCGCCCGCTTTGCCGGTGGTGTCAGGTCTTCGCGCCGAGCGTAGCGTTCGCGTCGGGTCATGCGCGCATAGCCTTGTCCGGTGTTTCAACGGTGACCGCCTTCGGTACTGGTTTGGCCTTCGGCGCGGCATCGACGATCAGTGCGCCGACACAGGCGCGCATCTTGGCGACCGATACGGCATTGCCGATCTGCTTGATCTGCTCGGTCTTCGTGCCGGCGAATTCGTAGGTAGCCTCTTCCGTGGTGAACCCCATCGCGGCGGCGAGCTCGTGCGGCTCAAGCATGCGGAACAGGATGTCGTATTCAGGTGTGGCCTGGATCAAATCGACGTGGCCCGTCGCCGCTATCGTCGGCGCGGGCTGGCCGATGTCATGGACGCGTGGCGCTTGCCCTTGGCGCTCGCCATACTGTGCAGTGATGAACGCAAGTTCGCCACGGTTTGCGCCGGTCACTGTCGGCAACGGATTGGTGCCGACGTCGCGGATGCGGTCGCTCGTGTCGTGATGGGTCACCGGCATGACGATGGCGAACTCTCCACCCTTGGCGGTTGTCATGGTCGGCAGAGGATCGGTTTCAATGTCCCGCGCACCGGCACCGCCGTTGCTGTTGGTGACAGGCACCACAACACCAAATCGTCCTTTGCTTGTGACTGTTGGCAATGGTTCGTCAGCGCTGTTGCACGTCTCGCCCGATCCTGTGCCGTAATAGGGCGAGATCAGAACGTGTGAATGTTTGGCGACCTGCGACGGTGTCGGTTCATCGACCGATCGCGGTGCGCCTTCGCCCTGGCGCGACAAGACGAACGGCTCGATCAGATAGCCCGCGCCCCGGCAGTTCGCCGTCGGCGTCGGTTCCTCGAGAGAGTGGGCGCGCGCCTCGCCATAGCCTTCGCCGTGGCGATTGAGAATGAACGGCTGCACCAGCATCGGCCGGGCGCAGCCCTGCCGCTTCTCCACGCCAGCGCCGCCCGTGGTGATGGTGGAAAGCGGCTCATCCGCCGACCGTGGTGCACCGCTGTTCTGCGTCGAAAGGATGACCGGCTGCGCCAGCCCGATATGGTTGCCGTTCGCCGCGATCGTCGGGACAGGCCCGTCGACACTCTGACCGGCCATGTGATTCCGCAAAATGACAAGGAACGGCTCGGGCCAGCCGAACTTGACCGCGCCGGCCATGATGCGCGCGAGTGTCTTCGGGGCCAGCGGCTTCTTGCGGTTGAAGATCGAATTGCCCTTGATCTTCCAGTCGATGATATCGCGCGCGGGCCGCCAGAACGCTTGACCGGGGAAAAGCGACAGTTCGCCGATGACCTTCTTGCGATGCGTCGGGATCGGCCACGATACGCTGCGCTTGTCGCTGCGGGCCATCAGGATGAAGCGCTGGCGCGTCGTGGCGTCGCCGAAGTCGGCCGCATTGAGCTTGCGCCATTCGGGGTCGAAGCCGAGCCGGCGGATCGTGTCGATCCACGCCCGGAAATATTCACCCTTGCGGGAAGTGATCGGCTTGCCGGTGCGGTGATCGACCGGGCCCCATCCGATGAACTCCCAGACGTTCTCGATGATCATGCGCTTGACGCGCAATTCGGTCAGCCAGGTGATGATGTGCCACGGGTCGGAGCGCTGCTGATCGGAAGTTGGCTTACCGCCGCGCGCGACGCTGTGATGCGTGCAGGTCGGCGACGCCATCAGAAGGTCAAGATACCCCTCCGGCACGATCAGGTGCGGGCGGACGGTTGCAATATCCTGGCAGTAATGCCGCGCTTCGGGGTGGTTTGCTTCGTGTGTCTTGAGCGCGATTGGCCAGTGATTGACGCAGACCAATTCCATCTGCAAGCCAAGCTCGGCGAGCGCGCGTGCGCAGCCGGTAGACGATCCGCCGGCGCCGCAAAGAAGATCGGCCACGAGAAGCTTGCGCGTCAAAGCCCACTCTCCTGTTTGCAATGAACACAGCGCCGAAAATTATCGGCAATGCTGTACTCGCATTGACCGGAAGGACTCTTGGCACAGGGCTCGATTGGATCACCGGTGACGTCATCGAAGTCGAAGGATGAACCTACGGCTTCGGTGCAGTCTTCGATCTCCGGTTCGGAGCCGGAAGAGAGGGGGATGGTGAGGGTGCGGGTCATACCTTCACCTTCCCCGCCGCAATCACATGCTCGCTCCAATGGTTGTAGGCGGCTTTGGCGCCGTTCGGGCCGCGCGATCGTGTCGCTCTCCACTTGCCACACATGCAGGTGAAGGTGATGGATGGACCGGCTTTCGATCCCTCCATGAACATATGCAAATCAAGTTCTTCCGCCTTCATCTTGGCGATGATTGGTGCGCAGCGGCGGCCCTCGTCGGTGAACACGCTCCATGGCGAGTCCTTTGGCTTGGTGCACAGGCCGAGATCCTTGAGCGCGACGTAATCGGCATAGACCGGCTTCGCGTTGAACTCGCGCTCGATATAGGAGGCGACGCCGCGGGCCATGGTGGAACCGTAGTTGCGCGGGTTGGTCAGCTTCAACAGCGCGACGGTTTGCTTGTTGGTGAGCACCGGCATCGCTGCCCGCTCTTCCAGTTCCTTGCGCTGCTGCTCTTGCCGGTTCGCTTCGATCTCTTCGGCAGAGAGAACTCGCATCGCCGGCCGTGCCCTGAAATACTCTCGCATTTCATAAGGCACGACCGGCGTACTCAACTTCATCGGGGCGGGAAGTCGCCACGTCGTCAACGCAGAACACATGACGATCACTCCAACTGTGAACAAACTCGACGCAACGAGACACAACAACAGAAGGGAATGCGCCGCAGCCGTGGCCCTAAAGCCTGGCACTGCCGACTGCGGCGCATAGCCGCCAGCTTGTGGCATCACTGGGGGCCCTGCCGTGCTGGCGGGGTTCATGGTTTTGGCTCAAAGAGTTTTGCATCAGCGCCACACGTGTGGCGGCGCATGACTGAAGCGAAATAGAAATAGCCGGGGTTCGGTTTCTGTTTTTTACCAGTCACCATCGCGTCTAATAGATCCCAATCGTCTCGTTGATAGCTCTTTGGATGTAGGCATTTTGCGAATTTGAACCCAATCAAAACTCGGTCAAATATTCCGATCGACACAAAACGGCAGTCGCGACATGACTTAAAGACTGGCGCATCGCCGGTCTCTGCTGGGTTGCCAGCTTGTGGCATCGCCGGGTGTTCTGCCGTGCTGTCGGGGTTCATGATCAGCGTTCCTCTAAACGAGGCTCTGGCGGATCAAATCGAAGATTGAGATATGCGAGGATGCGTTGCTTCGCCGCCGGGCTAAAGTCCGACAGAACCGATGCCATGTAAGAGATAGCCTTAAGCTCGCGATCTTCACCGGGCTCGGCGAGCGTGATCGTTACCGGCATAGAAGTGCGATCCGCTACAACAACCATCTGCCGTCTCCCTGTATGATCTTCGTGACGCGCACCGAATGAATTGAGAGACGATGCGCGTAGGCGAAGATCAGGCGATCACCGGCTCGTAGCCAGCGCGCAATGTTTTGAATTGGATGGTGGTTTTCCGGCCGTGTGCAGGCTCGCCGCGAACGTTGGTTAAAACCTCCGCCCGCACGCCGTTCGGCAAAACCTCAAGCACCTTGACGGTTCGCTTGGTGCGGTCCGGCTGCTTGCCGTCGTAGTAGGTGTCGCGGAAGATTTCCCCGATCGCGATCTGCATCCGTCCCTCCCCTTGAGATAAATCAGTGAGGGGAAGTTACGCCACACGCAACATTGCTGTCAACCGAAAGTTACGGAACACGTAACAGGTGGGCAGGGGATAACGGCTAACGTGACCCGGTTTGACGGCCGACAGGGTAGGCGTCGGCGTCGGTTGGTGCCCGGATCAACAGGATGCCTGGGTGGGTGCCGAGCACGTCAGCGGCGGCTTCCAGGAACTCCCGGGTGTAAGCGATATCGCCGGTTTCGATGCGTGAAACGGTCGCTTTGGTCCGGTCGATCCGCTCGGCAAGGTCTTCCTGGGTCATCCCCCGGAACTCGCGCCATTCACGGATGAAATTCTTGCGCCATTGCCGGCGGGCGAAGGGTTTGAGCGGGGTTCTCGGCTTCATAAGGCCAAAGTTACCCACAGCGTAACCGGGTGTCGTCACCGCCTCACGAAACATGGGCTTGACCGAAAGTTACGTCAGGCGTAACTAGTGATCCATGACCGAGTCCCTTCATCCCGTCCGCGCATGGCGCCTTGGGCAAGACCCAAAGGTGTCGCTGTTGGATCTCGCGACCAAGGTCGGCGTTAGCAAAAGCTTTCTTTCGCGCGTCGAGACCGGCATCGAAAAGTTGCCGGTCGGCATCGGTGAAAAGATCGCGCGGGAGACCGGCATTTCGATGCGGGTTCTCTTCCCCGAACTGGCGCGCTTGTTCGAGGCCGCCGAATGACAGCCTCACCGCACCAGGCGCGGCACGAAGCCGTTGGGCGGCCTTCCGGGCGGCGCACCGAAGCACATTTCGAGCGCGCGGGCGACCCGGCACATATCGCGCGGCAGGGTGATCAACGATCGCTTGGTGACGAGCTCCAAAGTGAATTCCTGCCCATCGCCATGGAACGGGTCCTTGACGCTGTAGGAATAAATCGACAGGACGCCGTTGTCCAAGGCGACGGCCGCGACGCCATCGACCCAGATCACCGGCGCCGGCACCGGTTCGAACAACTCCGCGATCGGCGGAACGATCCACGCACACATGACGCAACCCTCCGTTTACACACGGCGGAATTGTGTCACCCCTATACCGCATTACCACATCAATATTTTGCGCAATCTTTACGTCAACTTTACGCGGATTTTGCAGCCACAAGTAACGGTTGCTTAACCGAAAAAGCCGGGCCGGACGCGGGTACGCACACACTCGCTCACTCTCCCGCATCCGGCCCTCAGTCACGCCACGCCCAAGATGGTGAGGGGGGAGAGCGCGACGATCTCGAACAATTCTCTTCACGTCATCCCCACCTGACGATACCGGCGACCGACGCCACAGCCAGCGCGCCGGCCAGCATCACCGCCATCACGAACACAGCGAACGTCACCAAGCCGAAGATCTTCGAAGGTGAGGGGGCCGCGATCATCATTCCTGCTCTCGTTTTTGTATCTGCGTATCGAGGGGTTAAAACATCATGCGTGCAGTATCGTCCGTGGCGCTCGCGCCGTCGATTGTGCCGGGTGCAAGAACTTGCACCTCTTCGAATCCCGACTTGCACCAAATCATCGGGACAGTTCTTAGCCTTCACCCGCGCGGCACCGCCAAATGGCTTCAGCGCGTCACGGGGCGATCAACACGAACCGTCAAATACTGGCTATCCGGTAGGTATCAGCCACGCGGCAGGGACACGCTCAAGATCACTGCGGCACTGCGGACCGATCTCGCGGAACGGCAGCAGCGCCTACAGCAATTTGAGCTTCAGCTTTAACGCGGGTCTGGCCGAGCGGTCAGGCATCGGCCTTCCAAGCCGACTACGCGAGTTCGACTCTCGCGGCCCGCTCCAAAGTTCTCGCGGCGGCGTGGAAGGACACGCTGCAATCTGCAAACGACGGCCCCTTCAGCACGGGCTGCGACACCACGGCCTTAGCGGATGGTCTCCGCGTAATAATCCGGTTGCCAACAACCACGGCCCGGAAGCTGGCTCAAGAGCGCAGGGTTGCAGAGAACATCAGAGCGGTTGCCTGAAAGCCGGTATCAAGCCCGGCCCGCGAGATCACTCCTTCTGCAATCAAGGCTGCACCACAACCGACTACTGCTGGCACTACGGCTGTCCGTTTACGCGGGGTGAGTCATGACATTCCATGTCGGACAGAAGGTGGTGTGTGTGCGAGCGCGCCCTGTCGGTAACGAGGTGCGCTATGCGACGAGCAATTTTAGCGGAAAGATCAGGTTAGGGGCGACCTATACAATACGTGAAGTGGACACGCGCGCCCTCCACCTTCACGGCTGCGCATGCGTTCGGGTCGAAGAGATCATCAACCCCGTCAGACAAACGACCGTTGGCCTTTGGGAAGACGGATATCCGGCGCCGTGTTTCCGCCCCATCATCGAACGCAAAACCGACATCGCGATATTCACGGCGCTGCTCACTTCCTCCACCACAAAGGAAGGGATCGACGCATGAGCATCAACACCGTCGACAACCGCCCGCACCACTACGCCAAGCCCTCACGCCCACATCAGTTCAAAGAGGGCGAGAGCGTCTACTCCAAACGCATCAGCAACGTCGGTGCCTTTCACGGCACGATCGTCTGCCCGCGTGGCTCCGGCTTCCAAGTCCTCGACCCCAAGACCGGCAACACCTACCAGCGCGACCGATGGGATCTGATCCCGATCGATGAAACCGGCGCGGAAGTGAAAGAGCGGGAGGGTGTGCGGTGAGTGGCTGGCCGTTCAACAAAAACGCTGCCGGCGTAGTCTTCGGCGCGCTCATCAGCGGCATTGGTTTTGCAAGTCCCGTGACGCCGAACATTGCCGCATTAGGGATCGTCCTGATCTTCCTTTTCGCCGTCGATCAAATCTGTCTGACGATCAAAGAGACCGCGAAGGCGAAAGAGCGGGAGGGTGCGGAATGAGCGACATTCACATCACGCTAAGTCGCAACACGATTGTCGATCGGCTTCGTGTGCTGGCCTGTGATCTCACGCGAGAGAACCGCCACACTGATGCGATGCTGATCGACATGACAATACAGGCGCTAAGAGTAGATGCCGGCGAAGCCGAGCGGCGCGTCATCGAGACCGTAAGGTCTGCGCTCACTTCCGGTCTTCTGGACGACGCCGCATGGAAGGCGATGACGCGGCTCTCTCAAATGAGGCCAATTCCGAAATAGCTAACCGTGTCTCCCCCGCACCTTGTCGGTGTGGTCATAGTCCCCAGTACCCGCGTGATCTCTCAGTAAACCTTTTACGTGCGTGCGTTCGTGAATGGATCGGGGCTCATCCCGGCCATCATCGATAGGGGGAAACCTATGACGTGTATCGTCGGAATTGTTCACAACAATAGGGTTTATATTGGCGGCGACAGTGCCGCTGTTGGCGGGCTCTCCATTGTCGCACGCAATGATAGGAAGGTCTTTGTTACCGGCGACTTCGTGATGGGCTTCACGTCATCTTTTCGCATGGGGCAACTTCTCGCCTTCGGTTTCAATCCTCCGAAGCCGCGCGTCGGCGACGACATCATGTCCTATATGGTCGGCGACTTCATCGACGCGGCCCGCGCGCGCATGAAGGCCGGTGGCTTCGCCAAAGTGGTCAACGGCGAAGATCAGGGTGGTACATTCCTGGTCGGTTATAAAGGCCGGCTCTTTGTCGTTCACGGTGACTTCCAAGTCGGCGAATCCATCCACGGCTATGACGCCGTCGGCTGTGGAGATGACATCGCGCTCGGTGCCTTGAGTGCGTCGAAGGGTATGGCGCCGCGCCTGCGGATCAACCAAGCCCTCAAGGCGGCCGAGACACACAGCGCCGGCGTGCGTGCGCCCTTCCACATTGTGGATGGGGCACAAGCCGACGCGGATCCCACCCGCAACCGTCGGCGCCGGTAGGGCCGCGCCCATGTCCACCCCCGCAAAGCGGCTCGCCACCGCTCTCCGCGCTGCCACCTCGGATGGGAAACCGTCTGAGGTGGTGGCGTTTGCGCGGGCATGGGGCGTTGATGGCCGCCTTGGGCGCCGCGCCGCGGCAGGCCAGCCGGTCAACGCGGACGCACACCTGAAGCTCTGCCATGCCGTCGGCATCGATCCGGTCGATGGGCACGAAACCTACGGCATTCGCTCAAAGCTTCCCGATCTCGACTGGAACCGCGTCGCGATCAAAGTCCTCATGGCCGTGATCAACAACGACCCGGCCCCGAATTCTCCCATCGGCCGGCGCTCGCGGCGGAAGTCTCTCCGCAAGCTTGAGCGCGCATGGAAGCTGCCCTTCGTCACGATCAACCGCGCCAAGCACGGCCAGCCGGTGTCGATCGAAAGCCTTCTGCGGATCGCCGAAGGACTCGACGTGCATCCGCACGCGTTCCTGACCGTGCGACCACCATTGATAAATCAAGAGAACAATGTGCCAGCGGTTGTTTTACGTGAAACATCGACGGTGAACGCATGAACGACCCGATCAACCCGCAGCACTACAAGACCGAAAGCGGCATTGAAGCGATCGACGTGATCGAAGGCTTCGGCTTCAACTTCCATCGCGGCAACGCCTTCAAGTATCTGGCCCGCGCCGGCCGCAAAGACGAAGAGCTGCAGGAACTGCGCAAGGCGGACTGGTATCTGCGGCGCGAGATCGCGCGCTTAGAGGCCGCCCGCGGTAAGACCATGAGCCTGAAGCAATTCAGCCTGGTGTACCTAGCCACGCCCTACAGCAAATACCCCTTCGGCCGTGATCAAGCCTTCAAGGATGCCGCCGCGCTCGCCGCCGTGCTGCTCGGCGAGGGCGTCAAGGTCTACAGCCCGATCGCACACACGCATCCCCTCGCTGAGAACAGCCACCTCGACCCGCTCGATCACTCGATCTGGCTGCCGTTCGATGAAGCCATGATGGAGGCGTGCGATGCGCTTGTCGTCGCGCACATGCCGGGCTGGATGGATTCCTTCGGCGTCAACCACGAGATCAAGCATTTTCAGAGCGCGGGAAAGCCGGTGTTCGATATGGACCCGGATTCCTATGTAGTCGCACGCAGGGAGGATCGGTAAATGTCAAACGCCATCTTCATCGTCGTCTTCCTGCTCTTCATCGCGGCTCTCTCCGTCACGATGATGCCGAAGCGCAGCGCCTATCAGCCCCACATGCGCATCAGACTCCGTAATGCCGGCGTGAAGATCATCGCGCCCGTCCCGTCGCACAAGAACATGGACATCATCGGTGACGGCGCATGGTCGACGACCAAAGCGCAGTACCCGGAATCCACCCTTATCCGCGACATGAAAGAGCCAAGGGGAGCGTGAGAGATGACAAAACGCGGACCGCTCACCTTCGACTGGACCGATGACGCCGAGCGGCTTCTGCTCGAACTCCGCGACGACGAAGGCATGCTGTGGGATGCCATCTCTGCCGAGATCGGCGCCAGCGCATACGCCTGCGAGACGCACTATCGCCGTCTCAAATCGCGGGCCCGTCTTGAGGCAGGTGGCGCCTACGCTGGCCTCCGCGCACCGAATTCAGCGATCATCGATCGCGACAACCGCGACCGCGCGCGCCTCGCCCGCGACGAAGCCGCCCTGCAGCGCGGCAACGTGACGCCCGTGTTCTTCGGTGATCCCCCACCGGGATATTCCGAGCTCGATAAGCGGAGGGTGAGGGCATGATGCCGATCGTCGTCACCCTTTCTCCCGTCAAACTTTACAGACCCGATGCAATTGTCATCGGCTTACCGGGCTCGCGGATTTGGGTGGCTGGCGTTGAGGCTTATGATGGCTACACGACGCAATCGCGAATTTGTGCGGCTTTGTTGTGTGCCTCTTTGGCGGGCTACGTAAATTACGACGAACTGATCGAATACATCTGGGGCGATGACGAAAACGGTGGGCCATTAAGCCCCACAACCTACATCGCCGCTTCAATCGCCCGGCGCCGCAACGCGCTTGTGCTCGCTGCCGCAAACATTCGCATCCGAAATCATTGGGGCCGCGGGCTCTTTGTTGAGCGTGCCGAACCGGGGAGGGCTGCCGCATGACCCAACCCCGCCCCATCCCCCACAGCATCAAGATCGAAGCCTACTTCTGGGCCGGTACGCCACTCATGATCGCGGCCGTCCTCTCACATTTCTACGGACAGACCTTCACCGCCGAACAACTCAACGATGCATGGCTTGAAGAAGCCGCATGGAATCCTCTTCTGCAGGAAGATCGCCCGCTGTTCGGCTTCGATCAAGACGACAGGGCAAGCCTTGCGAGAAGGCTGGTGGCGGCATGACGCGGGATACCGGTGAAACTCGAAAGCCGTTCTGGGCGAAATGCGGTGCCTGTTCGCACTGCTGGCCGGCGGCATATGGACCGATGGAAATTATGGCCTTCGCTCGCACGGTGATGGCGGCGCGATGCCCGATGTGCGGCGGCAATAAAATCTTTGTCGCGAAACAAGACGACGGAAAATTATTGGAACCGGAGAAGACCACATGAGCGCGATTGGAAAGAACACGATCGGCAGCGAATTGCTTCGCGGCTTTGTCGAGCGCGTCGAAAATATCAACGCGCAAATTAAACAGCTCGGGCAAGACAAGGGCGTTGTCCTGGCCGAAGCCAAGGCGGCGAACCTTATTCCTGCCGGCATCAACTACATCGTCAAGAAGCGGAAGATGAAGCCGTCGGAGAGGGCTGAATCCGAAGCGCTGGAAGACATGTATCTGCACGCAATGGGTATGGCGGCGGATAATCCATTGTTCCGCGCCGTCGGCTTGATGAAGGTCGATATCACGTCGCGCGAGTCCGTGATCGAAGCGATGAAGAAATTCGTGCCGACCGGCGGATCAATCGAAGTCGAAGCGGGCGGCGGCCCGAAGGTACGTCTGACGCGCGATAAGGACGGTATGGTATCAGTCAGCGAGGTCATCGAAAAACCGATGTCACAAGCGGCCCCGGCCTCCGAAGGCAAGGGCGCGCGCGTCAAGCCTGACGTTCCAAACGTCGATGCCGATGGTGCCGAAGCGTTGGGCCGTCAGGCATACCGCGAAGACGTGCCGGTGATCGGCAACCCGTTCCCCTTCGGTGACGCGCGCCGCCCGCGCTGGGACAAAGGCTGGCGCGACGAAGGCGGCAATGACGGCATGGGAGACGATTGAGCCCCATGGTGTCGCACCGGACAGCCAAGTTAGACGCCTATGGCGAAGTCTTCGAGCCGCAGGAAGCGGCCGAGCCGATATTGGCCCGGCCGGTTCGCAACGCGCTGCTCGAATGGCTGACCGAAGTCTGGGCCGAAGATGAATTGAAGGCTGTCGGCATCGGCCCACGCCGTAAGGCGATATTCGACGGCCCGCCGGGCGTCGGCAAGACGACGCTCGCTCATCATCTCGCTGCGCGATTGGGCCTGCGCATGCTCGCCGTTCGACCGGAGCGGCTGATCTCCAAGTATGTCGGTGAGACCGGCGAGCGCATCGGTCACATGTTCGATCTCGCGGCCGACAAAGACGATCCTGTCGTGTTGTTCCTCGACGAATTTGATTCCTATTCGCGCCAGCGGCGACGGTCGGAACAGGCCTCCGACGATAGCCGCAACGAAGAGGTCAATACGCTGTTACAGCGGATCGAGCAGCACACCGGGTTTCTGATTGCGGCGACGAATTTCGGCGCGCACATCGATCAAGCGATCTGGCGGCGGTTTGATATTCACATCACGCTTGAGCTGCCGGGGCAGGGTGAGCGTGAGAAGATCCTTGCGCGCTATCTGGCGCCGTTCGGCTTGCCAAAGCGTGCGTTGTCGGAATTGTCGATGTCATTCGAAACGGCATCGCCGGCATTGATGCGTCACTTCTGCGAGAATTTGAAACGTCAACTGATCGTCGGTCCTAAGCTCAAACTCGACATGCGGCGCGAGAATGTCATCGGTCGATTATTGGCGACCGTGCGGCCGCATCCCGACCTTGGTCTGCCCCGTCTGTGGTCTGCGGGCGAATCTGATCGCGCGGTCAAATTGCTGCCTTGGCCGTTGCTACTGGCGACTGACGTTGTCGATGAAGTGCCGTTGGACGATGCATCGGCCGAAGACTTGGGCCGCAAATCTGCGCGCGACGGCAAGGCAATCATCGATAACCCGTTTCCGTTCGGCGATGCTCGGCGCGCGCTCTTCGATGAAGGCTGGCGAAAAGAAGCGGGCACCGATGGCATGGGAGGCGGCGCCGATGTGGTCGATATCGCGGGGCGGCGCAAATGACGCAGCTTACCCTGTACGAATCCGCTCGTTCCGCGCTCGCCGAATGCCGACGCGTCGATGAGGTCAAGACGATCCGCGACAAGGCGGAAGCTGTGCGGGCCTATGCGCGGATGGCGCGCGATACCCAACTCGAAATGGATGCCGCCGAATTGCGCATGCGCGCCGAGCGCCGCATGGGCATCATCCTGACCGAAATGAAGGCGGAAGATCGCTTGAACCGCGGCACCGCCGGCAAGGGCCGACCGAAAATAGGCGGCGACGAAAACGAACCGCCTAAGCCCGACGAGCGGCCGACGCTGGCCGACATGGGGATCGACAAAAAGCTCTCCGCGCGCTCACAGCGCGTCGGTGGCATCGCCGAGCGGGCATTCGAGGCGATGGTCGCCCGGACGCGCCAGCGCATCGCGGACGGGGCTGGCAAGGTGTCCTTTGACCTTTCGACCGAAGACAAAAAGGAACGCCGCGCCAACCGCGAGAAGATCCTGGCCGGCATTCAAGTCGCGCTGCCCTCCCGCCGCTACGGCGTGATCTACGCCGACCCGGAATGGCGCTTCGAGGTCTACAGCCGCGGCACCGGCATGGACCGATCGGCGGACAATCACTATTCGACCACGGCCACAGACGCGATCTGCGCCAGGCCGGTCGCCGACATCGCAGCGGATGACTGTTGCCTCTTCCTTTGGGCGACGGTGCCGATGCTACCCGATGCGCTGAAGGTGATGGCCGCATGGGGCTTCACCTACAAATCGCACTGCATGTGGCGGAAGGATCGCATCGGCACCGGTTACTGGTTCCGCAATGCGCATGAATTGCTGCTGGTCGGCACGCGCGGCAACGTCCCGGCGCCGGCGATGGGAACGCAGTTCGAAAGCGTGATCGATGCGCCGGTCGGCAAGCACAGTGAAAAGCCGGACGATTTCTATGCGCTCATCGAAACCTATTTCCCAAACCTGCCGAAGATCGAATTGAACGCGCGTCGCGCGCGGGCAGGCTGGGATTCATGGGGCTTAGAGGCCCCAACCGACTCCACCGGAGAACCCATCACCCACGATCCCCATACAGGGGAAGTGGAAGAGGGGAGGGAGGTGGTGTGAGCGCTTCGCCCCAAATCAAGAAGCCGACGCGACCCGTGCTGCGCTGGCATGGTGGCAAGTGGAAGCTTGCGCCGTGGATCATCAGTCATTTTCCGAAGCATCGGGTTTATGTTGAGCCGTTCGGCGGGGCGGCTAGCGTGTTGCTGCGAAAGGATCGCGCGCTGTCAGAAATTTACAACGACCTTGATGCTGAGGTTGTTAATCTGTTCCGCGTCCTTCGCTCCGCTGACGGTAATGCATTGGTCGAAGCGCTGCGCTTAACGCCGTTTGCGCGCTCGGAATTTGACCTTGCATTCGAGCCGACGATTGACCCGCTAGAGCGCGCACGACGGCTCGTGGTGCGATCATTTTTTTCCGGCGGAACACGAGGTATTCTTGACGTTGATCGCGTGCAGGCCGGCTTCAATGGTGGCAGCGCCCGTTCACGGGGTGACAATCCGCAGCCCTCCCATGCACGGGACTGGTCCACGTATGCCGATGCCCTGCCGGCAATCATTCAACGCATGATGACGGTCGTTATCGACAACCGCCCGGCACTGGACGTTATCGCGCAACACGACGGCAAACATACCCTTTTCTTTGTCGATCCACCTTACGTCGAGACCACCAGATCAGATCGCGCGCGCAAAGCCTATCGGCATGAATTGACTGACGCCGACCATGCCAAGTTGCTGCAGCGCTTGCGTGAGGTCGAGAGCATGATTGTTCTATCTGGTTATGCCTCTGACCTTTACGACCTCGCATTATCCGATTGGCGACGTGACTCAATTGGCACGCATGCGGACGGCGCAGTTGATCGCACTGAGGTCGTCTGGATCAACCCGGCATGTGCTGCTGCGCTGGATCGTGAAGGCAAAGCCTTCAAGCAATCGCATCTATTTGAAGTGGCGGGGTGACCACTCGAAGCGCAAGCAACAATCTCTATCGTGAGCCTGAATTCTAAAATCGCTCACCCATAAACAACAAGCCGCGACATCAACGCGACCGTTCAAAAGTGTAAGCGTACCAGCGTATTTTTGTATCAGTGAGTTCAACCGCGCGGGAGAGAATCATCTCGCGCAGAGGATGAGGGTTTGTGTCGTGGGAAAGAGCAAAATCGAATGGACCAACGAAACATGGAACCCCATTGTCGGCTGCAGCATCGTCTCGCATGGCTGCACGAATTGCTACGCGATGAAAATGGCGGCGCGGATCGAGAAAATGTCCGGCCACCCGATGGCGCAGCACGTCAAGGTGCAAACGCATTATGCGGGAACGACGCAGCCCTCGAAGGCTGGCGCCGTGTGGACCGGCAAGGTCGCGCGAGCACCCGATCACATCCTGACCGCACCACTGCGCTGGAAGCGCGGGCGCAAAGTCTTCGTCAATTCAATGGGTGATCTCTTCCACGAATCCATTCCCGACGAATGGATCGACAAGGTGTTCGCCGTCATGGCGCTGTCGCCGCAGCATCCGTTTCAGGTGCTGACGAAGCGAGCGGATCGAATGAGGCGCTATCTCAATGCCGACTATCTAACTGAGCGAATAATTGAGCATGTTGGTCGCCTCGATTTATCTGGGGCAACAGGCCATGGAATTCCAAATGGCTTGTTCGGTGTGTATGAGGACGGATCGAATGATGGCACTGTCGCCTTTGCTCGCTGGCCTCTCCCCAACGTCTGGCTCGGCGTCTCAACCGAACGCCAGCAGGAAGCCGATGAGCGCATTCCACTGTTGCTGCAAACGCCGGCAGCGGTGCGGTTCATATCGGCAGAGCCGTTGTTGGGGCCTATTGATCTGACTTTCATCCGACACCTCAAGAAACCGCCGGCGCATATACCAAACGCCCATATCAATGCGTTGAATGGTTACATCGACAACGGAACCCGCACGAACCTCGACTGGATCATCGTCGGCGGTGAAAGCGGACCAAACGCAAGGCCGATGCACCCGCAATGGGCGCGCGATCTTCGCGATCAATGTGCCGAAGCCGGTGTGCCGTTTTTCTTCAAGCAATGGGGTGAGTATCTACCTGTCGGCCAAAGCCTGCCAGGCTACGGGACGATCCACGGCGCAAGCCAATCGCGCCCAGGCCGAATGAAACTTCACTACGGCGGTACACCTCAGCAGGCGCCGGAGCACGCCTTTGCGGAACGTGGTGTTGCCTTCGCTTCGTTGGCTGATGGCCGTTTGACATTCCGCGTCGGCAAGAAAGCCGCCGGCCGTCTTCTCGACGGCAAAGAGCACAGCGAATTCCCGACATCGAATGTGCGGGTGAACGCCGCATGACCATCCACCACTTCAAGATCAAGAAGATCGAACGCGATCGGCCATGCCTGACCGTTGCCGTCGAGAACGGGACGGAGGTCGTTTCAAAATGACGATCGGATACGGGCTCACCGAACAGATATTCAAGGAAGCCGAGCGGCTGCATCCCGATCTCATGGAGCCGTATTCGTCGCGTCTCGCTGACAATCTCGACGCCGCAGAACGCCAGCACATCATGCGTCAGGGCCTCGCTGAGACGTTCCGGCGGCGATACCCGATGCCGGATCAATATTGGACGAAAGACAAGGTTACATCGCCGTGACTGCCACACCATCAGCAAAGCCTCGCGCGCGCCGCATCGCCGCCGACGAGGCACATTCTTGGGCCCGCAATCTTCGCCTGCGCAATCCCTACGCCAAACTCGTGCTGTGCATGAGCACGCTGTACGTCAATGGCGACGGCACGTGTTTTGTCGGGATCAAGGAGTTGTCCAAGGACTGCGAGCTGGCCGAGGAAACGGTCCGCCGGCGGCTGGTGTGGCTCGAAGGCGTCGGCGCCGTCACGCGCATGCCTCAATGGATCGATGAGAACGGCCGCCGCAATGGCGAGGGGCGCGGCAAGCGCACGACCGACGAAATTCGGTTGATGATCGACGCCGACGCCGAAGAGATTGAGGCGCGCGCCAGTGGGGAATTCGAGGGTGATGCCGACGCTGAAACCGACACGGTTAGCCCCGTACACCGTAGAGGGCTAACCGAAGAGCGCCCCACAATTAGCCCCGTACACGGTAGGGGGCTAACGGATGACGAAAAAGGTGTTAGCCCCCCCGTTAGCCCTCTAGCAGCCCCCTCACTGCGGCGAGGGCCTGACTCTTCTGAACCTGAACCAGAACAAGACCCCCCAACCCCCCTAGGGGGGAAGGGCCTCGAAAATCGAATTGAGGAAGGCGAAGCGCGAACATGGGCGCACGCCGAAAGCTGGTCGAGGTTCGAAGCGGCTTGGCGAGAGCCTATCCTGCATCAAACGATGTGCCGGCAAATCTGGTCGGCCTTCACCGACAGCGAACGCGAGACGGCGATCAAGGTTGCGCGCGGCTACGTGAACTGGCGCACGAGCCAGAAGCGCCCGCCGAACACCTGCAACCCGCAAAAAGTGCTGCGCGAGGTCGACGCATGGCCGCGCTTCGTGCAGCTCGCCGGGCCCGATCCAGCGCTGCGCACGTTCGTGCCTGAGAACAGCCAAGCCTTCGCTGGCATCCGCGTTCTGTGCCAGATCGGAAGTTGGAAGCCGCCGATCACGCGGCCCGACGCCGAGCGGAACGAGGTCGGCTACTGGCGCCTCGAGCCGCCGCCTGTGGATCTGATCGCGTTGTCCGCCTTCGCCGACAAGCCGATCGACGGATGGGACGAGCTCTCGCCTGACAGCATACCGTTCAAGGCCTGGGCCTCCCGCATCCATGAATGGATCGGTGCTTGGCCGAAGACGCTGCGCGTGCCGTGCCCTTACCCACCACGCAAAGACGGATCGTTCCCGGCAAACGATCAGACGATCTCCACCAACGATGATCACGACAAGCTCGGAAAGACGGGGTGATGACGATGCTGGCGCTGAACATTGACGAAGCTTGGCAAGCGATTGCCGCCGATGCGGAACGTCGAATGAATGAACGTGTGGAAGCTACGCGGCCGAACCAGATGATCGATCAGAAAGGAAATACCCGCTGGTATATCGCGCTGACAGAACCGGGCCGTGAGAACACGGCCGCGGCCGGTCTCGTAGGTCGTCGTAATATTCTTGGCGATGACAACTTCGCCTGTTACCTGCCGACGATCGTCAAGTCAGTTTGGAGCAAGGCGCGCAAGCGCTGTCGGGTCAATCGTCCGATGTTTCCAGGCTATCTGTTCGTGCAACTGCGGTTTGGCAATGAGCCATGGGACTACGTTCGTGCCGTGCCAGGTGTGAGGGATTTCCTCAAGACATCGGGCAGTCCTGTCACCGTGCCGGCCTTGGCGATCGACAAGATCAAACTCAAGGAAGGCGAGCAGTCGCTGCCGCATAAAGAGCGCGCCGCTTACTGGAAGGGCATGGAAGTCGAGGTGATGAAGGGGCCGTTCGCCACCTTCCTCGGGCCCATCGAACGCATGAGCGGGCATGATCGCGTGAAGGTCATGCTCAACATCTTCGGCCGCGGCGTTGAAGTCGATCTGCACGAAAGCGAGATCAGGTTCACAGAGGCCAGTGCTTGATGCCAATGAAGCCGCCGACCTTTCGTCCACCAGGTTGGAAGCCTGCGCCGAACAAGCGCGTGGAGGTGCAGGACCCCTACTATGGCACATGGGCATGGAAGCGGCTGCGCTCGTTCGTGTTGAAGCGTGATGGCTATCAGTGCACGGAGCCGAAATGCCCAACGCCAGAGCGCGGCAAGGGTGGCCGGTTGATTGCGGGACATATCGTTGAGCGGCGCAAGGGCGGTGCAGATCATCCCTCGAACGTGCGCACGTTCTGCCCGACGTGCGACAATCGACATCACAGCGACAAGGGCGCGATGGCTCATGGCTGAGAGATCGAGGGACGCGCGCTCATGCGTCATTCGTGCATCGTCTTCTATCGATGCGAGGGCGAGCCGTCAGACGCGCCAGCGCGCGTCCCTCGAAACGTCTGAGGTCACACAGGGAACGTCACTGAGCCGTTCTGAGGGTCGGGCGCATCGGACATGCGCCCAGGCTGCGGACGCACAGGATCGCGGCCCTGCAAGGGAGGCGACGTTTCAAGAGGGGGGAGGGGGGTCCAAATCCCTACGGGGATGGGGGACGTCTAT
>Ga0172380_10004400_pt1 | contig 18158 bp, 21 predicted proteins | sample Leawe162metaG_FD_119747 | JGI IMG/M metagenome (GOLD analysis project Ga0172380, IMG submission 119747) | Leachate microbial communities from a municipal landfill in Southern Ontario, Canada - Leachate well 162 metaG | ecosystem: Engineered > Solid waste > Landfill > Unclassified | place... | reverse complement strand
GATGCTGGAGAGCTTCATCGAAGCCGGCAACCAGCCGATACCGGCAGACCTCACGCAACTGAAATACGGCTGCTCGGTGACCGACGCCTGCATCGATTGGCCGAGCACCGAAAAGGCGATACGTGAAGCGCGCGAGGCCCTGCGCGATGTGCTGCCACAACGCGACGCCACCTAAGCTCAACGATAAGACCATGCCCTTGATCAAAGCATTCGCCGGCCTGCGCCCTGCCCCCGGCCGGGCTGTCGCCGTGGCGGCCCCGCCCTACGATGTACTCTCCTCGGCTGAGGCCAGAGAGCGTGCGGCGGGCAAGCCCTACAGTTTCTTGCACATCTCCAAGCCGGAAATCGATCTGCCGCCCGGCACCGATCCCCACGCGCCCGAGGTCTACGCGCGGGCGGCGAGCAATCTGGCGCAAATGATCGCGCATGGCATACTGCGGCGCGACCCCAGCCCCGGCTACTACGCCTACCGATTGACCATGGGCGACCACGTGCAGACCGGCCTGGTGGCGGCGGCATCGGTAGCCGCCTACGACACGGGCAGAATCAAGAAGCACGAGTTCACCCGGCCCGACAAGGAAGACGATCGCGTTCTCCAGATAGCAGCCACCAACGCCCAGACCGGCCCGGTGCTGCTCGCCTATCCCAACGCTCCCGCCGTCGATGCCCTGCTCGCCCGTGCCAGCGCGGGCGAACCGACGGCCGACGTGAGCGCCGAGGACGGCATTCGCCACCAGATCTGGGTAATCAGCGCGCCGCATCTGGTCGAGGGCATCGGCGCCGCGTTCGAAGCGCTGCCGGCGCTCTACATCGCCGATGGTCACCACCGCTCTGCGGCCGCCTCGCGCGTCTGCGCGGAGCGACAGGGCAAGGGCGAGTCGGGCTATTTCCTCGCCGTGGTCTTTCCTCATCACGAAATGCGCATCATGGATTACAACCGCGTGGTGACGGACTTGAACGGGCTGGCGGAAGAGGCATTCCTGAACCGCATCGCCGGTGCTTTCGAACTCGCGCCCGCGAGCCCACTGGAGCGACCGTCGCAGCCGGGAGAATTCCGCCTCTACCTGCCGGGCCGCTGGTTCAAGCTCGTCATCCGTCCCGAGCTCGTTCCCACCGATCCGGTCGCCCGCCTCGATGTCAGCCTGCTCTCCGACTACCTGCTGAGCCCCATCCTGGGCATCGCGGATCTACGCCGCGACAAGCGCATAGACTTCGTCGGCGGCATGCGCGGCCTGGTCGAACTCAAGCGCCGCGTCGATAGCGGCGAGATGGCCGCCGCTTTCGCCCTCTTCCCGACGCGCATGGAAGACCTGATGGCGGTGGCCGATGCCGGCTGCGTAATGCCGCCGAAGTCCACCTGGTTCGAACCCAAGCTGGCCGACGGCCTGGTGTCGCATATGCTCGATTGACAGCATCGTCACGGGATCGTGGCGCGAATCACCGACGCATTGAGTTGCTTGAACGACGACGTTTGCCGCCTTATACGATGGCTACCTGTGACAATGGGGATACAACGTGAGCTATGAGTTCGAACTGACCGATATCATCCTAAAGAAAGCAGTTGGCCGATCCCATGCGCATTTTTTGCGATGAGTCGGCGATGTTGAGGTGGTCCGATACCTGCGAGGATCAGCTTGAGATGATCGCAGACCAGGTTCCAGACGGTTGTGGTGTTGAACTGCTCCGCAGCGCGGACTGTCCAGGCGTGAAGCGAGGCGGAGACCATGGCGCTCGCGAAGGAACTCACTAGCAAGGATCCGTCAGCGCTGCATGCAACCAAGGATGCTTATTACTATTCACTGGACATGCCCTTTGATGCGGCGGTCAACTACGCGATCGCCAAGGAAAAGGAACTGTTGGTCAAGCAGAAAGGTGGGGTGGATCGAACAGGGTGTCGGCGACTTTGTGAAGGGTCTTTACAGGCCGAGCATTGAGGGACACCATGCCTGAGCACAACTTCGCGAGGGAAGAGGTAAGGGCGATGGATTTCGAGTTCATGCAGGAACAGGAGATGCTGCGCGACAACTAGTGTTGTGGGGTATAGGTGGACACGTTCATTCATCATGCGGGATTGATGCCCGCAGTGTGGCACCAATACCTTCCCGATTCGACATCATTGGAGACTAATCATCATGCTACAGGCATTGCGGATAACCCCTTGCGCCCTGCCTTTGTCGTCCGAGGCGTTACGCGCGGAAGTACGCGAATTCCTGGCAACAGCGCTGCGGGATTACCCAGCGCGGCTGCGAGCAAAGAGCATGTTCGGGTTCGACCGCGCATTTAGCCGAAAGCTTGGTGAGCGCGGGTGGATCGGGATGACCTGGCCCAAGCGCTTCGGTGGGCACGAGAGATCCCCTCTCGAACGCTACGTCGTTCTGGAAGAACTGCTCGCCGCCGGGGCCCCCTGTGCCGCACACTGGTCTGGAGACCGGCAAATGGGCCCGCAGTTGATCCGCTATTCCCCCGATACGCTCGCGCCTCGCATAGTCCCCCGCATCGCGCGCGGGGAGGTCGTATTTTGCATAGGCATGAGCGAGCCGGATTCCGGCTCCGACTTGGCCTCGATCCGCACCAAAGCCGAGAGGGTCGGCGCCAAGTGGATAATCAATGGCCAGAAGGTTTGGACGTCCGGGGCGCAAAATGCGGACTACATGGTTGCGCTCGTGCGCACTGCGAAGCGCTCGGAAGACCGCCATGCCGGCATGTCCCAGTTTCTGGTCGACATGAAGACGCCGGGAATCACGGTTCGTCCCATAGTCAATATTCTGGGTGAACGGGACTTCAACGAGGTCGTCCTCGATAACGTGGAAGTTCCGGAGGACTGCCTGATCGGCGACGAAGGGCAGGGCTGGAATCAGGTCTCTGGCGAACTCGCCTTCGAACGAAGCGGGCCGGAGCGCTATCTGAGCAGCACCCAGCTCTTTATCGAGATGCTGGATGCGGCCGATGCAGACGATCCGCGCCATTCGACCGATCTCGGTAGAGTCGTGGCGCGTTACGCGACGTTGCGGCAGATGTCGCTCGGCATCTCCGGAATGCTCATGCGCGGAGAAGACCCGGCACTCGCGGCGGCGCTGGTCAAGGATCAGGGTGCACTGACAGAGCAAGCAATGCCCGAGATAGCGCACCGGCTCTTCGGAGGGGGGATCGATCCGACCTCAGACCTTGCGGCGGTTCTCCGCTACATCACGCTGGCGGCCCCGAGTTTTTCGCTGCGCGGAGGTACCCGTGAGATCCTGCGCGGCATCGTTGCCAGAGGAATGGATCTGCAATGAGCTACGACATGATTGCTGAGAGCGCCGAGCGCCTTTTCTCGGCGAGAGTCACCAAAGAGGTGCGTGAAGCTGCCAGCCAGGGGGCATTTCCCGATGATCTTTGGCAGGCCGCCGCCGAGAGCGGATTTCCGCTCGCTCTGTGCAGCGAGAACAGCGGAGGAATCGCGGCGAGCTGGAGCGATGTGTTCTCCATCTTTCGCGGCCTAGGCTACTGGCAAGTTCCGCTGCCCTTGGCGGAGACGATGATCGGCGGATTTTTGCTATCTATCGCCGGAATTGCGGTCCCCGCGGAACCGGTCACCGTTGTGGAGGCGGGGCCGGAGCTCGAATTCGAACAAGAGCCTGGCAAGTCAGCGGGCAGCCTTAGCGGCACTGTTCTCTCGGTTCCGTGGGGCCGCCATTGCCGCTGGGCTTTGCTTTCATTTTCCGGCATCGCCCCCCGGACGGTACGAGGCTCACTCGTTCTGGTTGACCTCAATCAGCCAGACGTTCTGATCGGCCACCACACCAACTATGCCGCAGAGCCTTTGGATACAATCGAATTCCGGGACGCATTTGTTGGCACCGTGTTCAGCAACCCGCTGTCTGGTGTAACGCGGCCCATTTTCACGCTAGGCGCACTGGCCTACAGTGCGATGATCAGCGGCGCAATAGAATCCGCCTTGGAGCAGACGCTTCAGTATGCAAGAGACCGGGTCCAGTTTGGCCGACCGCTGAGCAGGTTTCAGGTGATCCAGCAATCGTTGGCTCACTTAGCTGGCGAGGCGGCATCGGTCCGTATGGCGGTGGTAACCGCCTTCTCAGAAGCGCCGAATACGACTCAACGGGCATGTCCGACCCTGCTTTTCGACACGGCGGTAGCGAAATTGCTCGCAAGCGAAGTAGCCTCGATCGCGTGCTCGGTGGCCCATCAAGTCCACGGGGCAATGGGATTTACGCAGGAGCACCCATTGCACTTGGCAACCAAGCGGCTCTGGTCCTGGCGGGAGCGATTCGGGTCAGATGCCCAATGGGCCGACGTTCTCGGAAAGTTGGCCATTGGGAATGGTGGCAAGGCGTTCTGGACGAGCTTGACCTCGCGTTTTTCCCATCCCACACCGGGAACTTGAAATTGTTTCGGCTCTTCGAGGGCAGGCAGGGGCAAGCCCCCGCTCACTCCGAGGCGCGCTTGGCCAGAAATGCCTTCACCTCGCGCGTAAACCCGGCCGGGTTGTCAAGAGTGACGTGGTGATCGCTATTTTCGACTTCAGCCAGTTCTAGCCGCGGGCAAAACGCTGTGGCCTCGGCGACGATCTGTGGGGTGATGCGCTGGCTACGCTCACCTTTGATGAGCAGTGCCGGAACTTTGATGTGATTCCACCAGACAAGAGCGTGCATAGGTTCGCGCATGGCGTAGACATTGCGATCGACCTTGTGCCGCCAACTGCCATCCGCGACTTGCCGGCCGCTAAACTGGGCCACGTGGCGAATGACCTCGGGAGAGGCTGTCGTGCCATCCGGTAGCAGACGAAATCGCGCGACGAACTCTTCGCGCGTCGCATAGCCGCCGCCCCGCCGCGTGCCGATGTCGCGCATTCGCGCGACGCGGTCCTCGGCAACTACCAACCGTGTGTCGACAATGATGAGACGCGTCACGCGCCCGGCACGGGTGGCTGCGTACTCGAGCGCGACCAGGCCGCCCATTGAATGGCCCATCAAGACAATGTCGTGCAGATCGAGCTTGTCGACCACCTCTGCAAGGTCCGCCGCAAAGCGCTCGTTGGAATAGGCTGGCGGATCCACCCACATGCTTTCTCCGTGGCCGCGCAGGTCGATGGCACGCACGTGGTAGTCCGCGCTGAAGCCCGACGCCACGAAGTCAAACCAGTGCGCATGCGCGCCGCTACCGTGCACGCAGAGCATCGGCGGGCGACCCGCGGTACCGTAATCTTGGTAGTGCAGCCGCAAGCCGCTGACGTCAACAAACCCGCTGGTATATGGCGCCGGTTGAATTATTGGGGCTTGAAACCTGAGAGTTCTAGCGCACGCACATATTTCGGACCTTCTTTACGCACGATTTCGCCAAGCTGCTCCGGCGTCCCATAGGTAGCTTCCAAGCCCCGTGCACCGATTTTCGCCACGAAATCCGGATTGTTGACGGCGCTGGCAAGAGCTGCAGTCAGCTTGTCGATGACGGATTTCGGCGTGCGTGCCGGTACGAAGAAGCCCATTTCCGCAGGAAAGTCGACCTGCGGCGCGCCGGCGTCCGACATTGAAGGGACATCGGGCGTCAAACGCGAGCGCTCTTTTGTGGCGGTCGACAACAGCCGCACCTTGCCCTCCTTTGCTTGGCCCTGAAGGGTCAACAAACCGCCGACGGCAATCGGAATCTCACCTCCCAAAAAACCCACCATGGCCTGGGATGTTCCCTTATAGGGAACGTGCAGGATATCGATGCCCATAGCTGCCTTGAAACTCTCCATGAACAGGTGATGTAGGGAACCAACCCCGGAAGAAGCATAGCTGAGCGTCCCCGGCTTGGCTTTCGCGATTGCAATCAGCTCCTGCAGAGACTTGGCCGGAAACGTATCGGTGACCGCGATATAGAGCGTGGAGGTCACGGCCAGTCCGACCGGTAACATGTCCTTTACGGGATCGTAAACGCCTGGTCTCATTGCCGGTACGATCGCCCACTGAGCGGCATCAGCGAACACGAGGCTGTAGCCATCCGGCGCGGAATGGATCAGCTTTTGCACGGCGATCTGCCCGCTCGCCCCGGGCACGCTCTCCACTACGATAGGCTGGCCGAGGGGTCCGCTCATGAGTTGCCCAAGGATACGGGCCACATAATCCGGAACCCCGCCGGGGTAGGGAACAATGAACTTGATCGGTTTGGAAGGAAAGTCCTGCGCTGCGGCGAGCGGGCTCAAAGCGATCAGGAACAACGCGGCAACCGTCCAAAAGAGGAAGCGTCTTCGTTTCATATCACGATCCTTCGCGAAAAAGACAGCTTGCATCAATGTAGGTCAGGCCGGCGACCCGCGTCGGTCATCGGAACTTGCTGAAATCCGGCTTTGCTGATAGCGGGACTTTGCTCTTCGACTACAGTAGCAATAACGAGATGAAGCGCAAGCCCCTGCCGGCAAACAAGATCAGTTGCATTTCCAGCAAGGAAAAGGTCGAGATCCAATTCACCCTGCTCGGCGTTGACCAGGCCAATCGCGACAACCGCGATCCTTTTCTTGAAGACGTGCCGGACTCGCTGGCCGTGCCTGCAACGGCGCGAGTATGACCTCGCTGCATTTTGCTTGGAAGTATTAGCCGTAATCAAAATATGGTCAACTCTTTTTTCCCACTAACGCCAGTTTTCGTCAGAGGCAGGAACGGGTCGTCTGCGGAGACGCAGAATTCCAGAAAGCCGCGCTGAGCTTGGCTAGTGAAGGACGATCTACCCGCCCTCGTGGGGTGGGACAATCGCTGGCAGCACGGCGACGGCGTTGGCCGTCGTCGCTCGCCGCAGGTCTTCGACCGAAACTCCGCGCAACTCCGCCATCACTGCGGCGATGCGCGGGAGTTGAGCAGGGTCGTTGCGTCCGCGCTCCAGCCAGGCTGGCGGAATATCCGGCGCATCGGTCTCCAGCACGATTGATTCCGGTGGCAGCGTCGCTGCCAGGTCGCGGATGCGCGTGGCGCGCGGGTGGGTCATGGCACCGCCGAAGCCCAGCTTGAAACCCATGGCGATGAACTGCTCGGCCTGCACGCGGCTACCGTTGAAGGCGTGGGCGATGCCGCCCGCGACGGGTACGCGCCGCAGTTGCTTGAGTACGGCATCGACGGCGCGGCGCACGTGGAGCAGGACCGGCAGATGCAAGTCGCGGGCGATCATCAACTGCTCGCTGAAGAAGTGTTCCTGGCGGACTTGATCGCAGGGCTGCTGGTAGAAATCAAGGCCGATCTCGCCGACCGCGACCGCCGGGTTGGCCACGAGAAACTCGCGCAATGCAGGCAGGTCTCCGTCATCGGCGCGATCGACGAAGAGCGGATGGATGCCGTAGGCCGGGACACAGCCCGGCGTGTCGCGGCACAGCTGTGCCACCGCCTGGAAGTTGTCGCGTGCTACCGATGGCACGACCAGGGTGGCGACGCCTGCAGCGCGCGCGGCGGCGGCGACGGACCGGCGGTCGGCGTCGAACTCCGCCGCGTCGAGGTGACAGTGGGTGTCTACCCAGGCAGCCGCCGCGATCACTCCAGCTCTTCTATCCAGGCCTGCTGTATGGCTTCGAGTATCTTCTCGCCGCAGTGTTTGTCGCTCTCGGCAAAGCCCGGCAGGGCCACCACCCAGCGCATCAGGTCGACGAAATTGAGGCGCGTCGGGTCGACCTCCGGATGTGCCTCAGCGAGGGCGATGGCGATGTCCAGCGTGTCAGTCCACTTCATCGTGCAGCCTCCGCAAGAACGACTATTTCTTTAGCTCTTTCGCCAGGTTGATGGTGTACTTCGGAATCTCGATCACCAATGGTGTTTCCTTGACCACGGTCTGGCAGGACAGGCGCGAGTTCGGCTCCAGTCCCCAGGCGCGGTCGAGCATGTCCTCCTCGATCTCCTCGGCCGGATCGAGCGCTTCATAACCCTCGCGGATCACCACATGGCAAGTGGTGCAGGCGCAGGATTTCTCGCAGGCGTGCTCGATCTCGATGTGGTTGGCGAGTAGGGTATCGCAGATCGTCGCGCCCACCTTGGCCTCGATCACCGCGCCGTCGGGACATAGCTCGACGTGAGGTAGGACTATTAGTTGGGTCATAGCCCCTCCGCCGGGCCGTCCCGAGGAGGGGCAGTCAGAAACTTTGGAGCGAAGCGAACTTCCGTCACCCCCTTCTTCGAGAAGGGGGCTGGGGGGATGGTAGTCATTACGTCGACAGGTCCTCTATCTTTTTTCCCGAGAGAGCACGCTTGACACTTTGGTTCATGCGCCGCGCAGCGAAGTCTGCCGTCGCTGCGTTCAGGTTGGCCATCGCCGCATCTATGGCCAATCTGTCGTCGCCGACCAGCACCGACTGCAGCCTGAGCATACCCGCGTCGATCCGGGCGCGCTCGCTTGCCGTGAGCAGCGCTGCGTCTTCCAGCAGAGCCGAGGCTACGGCCTCGAGCAGCCGCTGCGCCTCCACCTGGGCTTCGCGCAGCGCCCGCCGGAAGGCATCCGCCGAGGCGTGCGTGTAGCTGTCCTTGAGCATGCCTGTAATTTCGTCATCGGTCAGACCGTAGGAAGGCTTCACCTCGACGCGCGCTTCGACCCCCGAGATCTGCTCGCGCGCACCCACCGAGAGCAGACCGTCGGCATCGACCTGGAAGGTGACGCGGATGCGCGCGGCGCCAGCGACCATGGGCGGGATGCCGCGCAATTCGAAACGCGCCAGGGAGCGGCAGTCTGAGATCAGCTCGCGCTCCCCCTGGACGACGTGAATCATCATCGCCGTCTGGCCATCCTTGAAGGTGGTGAAGTCCTGGGCGCGCGCCACTGGAATGGTCGAGTTGCGCGGAATGATCTTCTCGGAAAGACCGCCCATGGTCTCGAGGCCGAGCGACAGGGGAATGACATCGAGCAGCAGCCAGTCTTCGCCGGCCGCGCGATTGCCGGCGAGGAGATTGGCCTGGGTCGCGGCGCCAAGCGCCACTACCTTGTCCGGGTCGAGATTGTTGAGCGGCTCCTGGCCGAACAGCTCGCTCACCGCGTGTTGTACCTGCGGCATGCGCGAGGCGCCGCCGACCATGATGACGCCCTTGACCTCGGCCGGAGAGAGCCCGGCATCGCGCAGCGCGCGTTTGGTGGCAGCCACGGTCTTATGCACCAGGGTGCTGGTGATCTCGCTGAACTTTTCGCTCGCCAGGTGCACGTCTACGTATTCGCCGCTGCCCAGGCGCACGGTGAGCGGGGCCTCGCCGTGCGCGGTCAGGTGCTCCTTGGCCTCGCGGGCGCGGGTGAGCAGCAGGCGCGCGTCGGAGTCCGACAGCGGCGCCAAGCCGGCTTCCTCGATGATCCAGCAGAAGACGCGCTGGTCGAAGTCATCGCCGCCGAGGGCGGAATCGCCACCGGTGGCCAGCACTTCGAATATGCCGCGGGCCAGCCTCAGGATGGAGATGTCGAACGTGCCGCCGCCCAGGTCGTAGACCGCGTAGATGCCCTCCGCACCGTTGTCCAGGCCGTAGGCGATGGCCGCCGCGGTGGGCTCGTTCAACAGGCGCAGCACGTTCAAACCGGCCAGACGCGCCGCGTCCTTGGTAGCCTGTCGCTGCGCGTCGTCGAAGTAGGCGGGGACGGTGATCACGGCGCCGGCGAGCGGGCCGCCGAGCGAGGCCTCTGCCCTGTCTTTGAGCACCTTGAGAATTTCCGCGGAAATCTCCACCGGACTCTTGACGCCGGCAGCGGTGCGCAGCTTGACCATACCCGGTGCGCCGTCCCCATCGACGAAATCGTAGGGCATGCCCTCGATATGGGCGATGTCCTCGATGCCCCGCCCCATGAAGCGCTTGACCGAGACGACGGTGTTCTTCGGGTCTATGCTTTGCTTCGCCTGCGCCTCGAAGCCGACGGCGCGCAAACCACGGGCGTCGTAGCTGACGACGGACGGCAGCAGGGGGCGACCCACTTCGTCCGAGAGGACGACGGCCATGCCACTCTTCACCGTCGCGACGAGGGAATTGGTGGTGCCGAGATCGATGCCAACAGCGAGCCTGTGCTCGTGCGGGGCAGTCGATTCACCGGGTTCTGCAATTTGGAGTAGGGCCATGTCTCAGTGTCAGGCGCGTTGTGCCGTTCAAGCCTCGGCCGCGGCGAGCGCGTCATCGATTTCGTGGAGCAGCTTTTCCTGGAACATCAATTGGCGCAATAGTTTCACGGCGGGCGCCGCTTGCGAATTGGACCCAAGATCGGCCTCCAACGCGGCAGCCAGCTTGGCGTACTCCTGGGCAAGCTCGCGTTTCAATCGTCCATGCAGAACTTCGAGTCGGGCGACATCGCCTGCGGCGCGCGCCTCGGCCACGGTCTCGCGCAACTCCATCTGCTGCGTCAGAAACTCGCCCGACATCTCGCGCCCGCGGTCGACATCGACGCCGGCTAAGCTGAGCAGGTATTTGGCGCGGGAGAGCGGTTGGCGCAGGACCTGGTAGGCCTCATTGACGCGTGTGGTCCATTGCATCGCCAGGCGCTGCTCGGCAGCGCTCAAATTGACGTGCTTGTCGGGATGTACGCGAGCCTGGATCTCGTGGTAGAGGCGGCCCAGCTGAGCCTCGTCGAGCGCATAGCGGCGTGGCAGGCCGAACAGGGCGAAATGGTCCTGGGAAAAATCCATGGCCGCCGGAGAATCTACTGGACGTTGAAGCTCTCGCCGCAGCCGCACTGATCCTTGATGTTCGGGTTGTTGAACTTGAACCCTTCCTTGAGGCCTTCGCGGACAAAGTCCAGTTCGGTGCCATCGATGTAGGGAAGGCTCTTCGGATCGACCAGCACCTTGACGCCATGGCTCTCGAAAACGTGATCCTCAGGATTGATGGCGTCGACGAACTCGAGCTTGTATGCCATCCCCGAGCAACCGGACGTGCGCACCCCGAAGCGGACTCCGACCCCCTTGCCGCGCTTGGCAAGATAGTTGGCAACGTGCCGCGCGGCTTTTTCGGTAACTGTGATCATGACGCTCATGCCTCGTGTTTGTGTTTGTAATCGGCCACGGCAGCCTTGATGGCATCCTCGGCCAGAATCGAACAATGGATCTTCACCGGCGGCAGAGCCAGTTCGTCGGCGATATGGGTGTTCTTGATCTCCAGCGCCTGGTCCAGGGTCTTGCCCTTGACCCACTCGGTCACCAACGAACTCGAAGCGATCGCCGACCCGCAACCATAGGTCTTGAACTTGGCATCCTCGATGAGTCCATCCTTGCCGACCTTGATCTGCAGCTTCATCACGTCGCCACAGGCCGGGGCACCCACCATGCCCGTGCCGACGTCTTCGTCCTCCTTGGCAAAGGCACCGACGTTGCGCGGGTTCTCGTAATGGTCAAGCACTTTTTCACTGTAAGCCATGTCGTTCTCCAATCAATGTGCCGCCCACTGCACGCTATCGAGGTCCACACCTTCCTGGTGCATTTCCCAGAGCGGCGACAACGCGCGCAGTTTGGCAATTTTCGCATGCAGCAGCTTCACCGTGTAATCGATTTCCTCTTCGGTGGTAAAACGGCCGAGCGTGAAGCGTATCGAACTGTGCGCCAGTTCATCCGAACGACCCAGTGCGCGCAGCACGTAGGAGGGTTCCAGGCTGGCCGACGTACAAGCCGAGCCAGAGGAGACGGCGACGTCCTTGATCGCCATGATCAGCGATTCGCCCTCGACGAAGTTGAAACTGACGTTGAGGTTGTGCGGAACGCGGTGCGTGAGGTCGCCGTTGACATAGGTCTCCTCGATGTCGGTGACGCCTTTCAGAAGACGGTCGCGCAGAGCGCCGATGCGCAGGTTCTCACTGGCCATTTCCTCTCGTGCCAGGCGGAAGGCCTCGCCCATGCCGACAATCTGGTGCGTGGCCAGGGTTCCCGAACGCAGGCCGCGCTCGTGGCCGCCCCCGTGGATCTGCGCCTCCAGACGGATGCGCGGTTTGCGCCGCACATAGAGGGCGCCGATGCCCTTCGGGCCGTAGGTCTTGTGCGCGCACAGGGACATCAGATCGACCTTCAGGGCTGCCATGTCGATCGGCATCTTGCCGGTGGCCTGGGCGGCATCGACGTGAAAGACGATGCCGCGGCCGCGACAGATCTCGCCCAGCTCGGCGATCGGCTGGATGACGCCGATCTCGTTGTTCACCGCCATCACCGAGGCGAGGATGGTGTCGGGGCGCAGCGCCTGTTCGAACTGCTCGATGCCGATCAGGCCGTTGTCACCCGGGGTCAGGTAGGTGACCTCGAAGCCCTGCCGCTCCAGCTCGCGCATGGTGTCGAGCACCGCCTTGTGCTCCGTAGTTACCGTGACGAGATGCTTGCCCTTGCCCGAATAGAAGTTGGCCGCACCCTTGATGGCGAGGTTGTTGGACTCGGTGGCCCCCGAGGTCCAGATGATGTCCTTGGCATCGGCATTGATCAGCGCCGCCACCTGCGCGCGGGCTTCCTCGACGGCCGCCTCGGCTTCCCAACCATAGGCGTGCGAGCGGCTGGCGGGATTGCCGAATTTCTCGCAGAGGTAGGGAATCATCTTTGCCGCGACGCGCGGATCGACTGGCGTCGTCGCCGAGTAGTCGAGATAGATCGGGAACTTGAGCATCTTCAATCTCCTTGCAAAGCCGGGATCATCCAGCCAGCGCCACGAGGCGCCGCAATTGAAATACGGTATCGCCGAGCGCAGCGAGAAACTCCGCCACCTGCTGTTCCGTGTTGTCGGCGCCCAAGCTCACACGCACGGCGCCACGCGCCAGTTCCGGCGCCACGCCCATCGCGGCCATGACGTGCGAAGGCTCGGTGGAGGCGGAGGCGCAGGCCGAACCGCTGGCGACGGCGAATCCGGCGCGGTCGAGCTTGCCCACCAGGGTCTCGCCTTCAATATCGGCGAAGGCAAAGTAGCTGGTGTTGGGTAGACGTTCGGCTGCGGCCGCGAATACCGTTGCCCCGAGCCCATGCAGACCCCGTTCGAATTGGCTGCGCAGGGCGGCGACTCTCTGCGCGCCCGCCGCGAGGCGGCCCACCGCCAGTTCACAAGCCAGGGCAAATCCGACGATGGCGGCGACGTTTTCGGTGCCGGAGCGTAACCCTCGCTCCTGGCCGCCGCCGCTGATCTGCGCCTGCAATTCCACGCGCTTATCGACGATCAGGGCTGCGGCGCCCTTGGGCCCGTTGATCTTGTGCGCAGAGACCGTCAGGGCATGTACGCCGGCGGCGTTGAGGGCGCGAAAATCGATGGCTACCTTGCCCAGCGCCTGCACGGCGTCGCTGTGGAAACACGCGCCAGTCTGCTTGGCACCCTTAGCCAGGGCCGCGATATCGTACAGGGCGCCGGTCTCGTTGTTGGCCAGCATCACCGAAACCAGTCGCGGCTTATCCTTGACGACCGCTTGATAGGCTTCACCGTCTATGCGTCCTTCGCCGTCGACCCGGATTTCCCGCAGTTGCCAAGCGCCTTGAGAGCCGGCAACGATCTGTCTGGCCGGCTCGCGCACGCTCGGATGTTCGACCGCAGAAACCGCCAGCAAGCCGGGGCGCATGCAGGCAGCAGCACCGCGCAAAAAAAGGTTGTTGGCTTCCGACCCGCCGCTGGTGAATATCACTTCGGTTGCATGCGCGCCCACTGCCGACGCGACGCGAGAACGCGCCTCGTCTATGGCCATGCGCGCGGCACGACCGTAGTCATGGCGGCTCGAGGCGTTGCCGAAGCGGGTGCCGAGATAGGGTAGCATCGCTTCCAGCACGACCGGATCGAGCGGCGTCGTGGCGTTATGGTCGAAGTAGACGGGTGCGAACATGGCTAGCGGATGCCCTACGCGGCGTTCACGATGGCTATCGACCGGCGGTTACGCTGCGTTTCTACGCCCGTGCTGCCGGCGCTATGCTCGCCAGATGGCGCAGCGGCAGCGAGCTTGGCCTTCTGCGCCTCGACCAGATCGGCCAGGCTGACGGAGTTCAGGTATTCGACCATGCGCTCGTTGAGCGTCGTCCACAGTTGATGGGTCATGCACAGGTGTTCTTCCTTGCAGTTGGCCTGGCCGCCACAGTTGGTCGCATCGAGCGGCTCGTCGACTGCGCTGACGATCTCCGCCACGGACATTTCGGCCGTACTCTTGCCCAGGCGATAGCCACCCCCGGGTCCGCGCACGCTGCTCACCAACTGGTGGCGACGCAGCTTGCCGAACAGTTGTTCCAAATAGGAAAGCGAAATGCTCTGGCGCTCGCTTATTCCCGCCAGGGTCACCGGCCCACCTTCATGGCGAAGCGCCAGGTCTATCATCGCGGTCACTGCAAAACGGCCTTTGGTGGTCAGTTTCATGTTCTCTCCTCGAAGTCAAACATCTAGACGAACTATACAATGTCCGACTAATCTAGTCAACTATTTTCCCTAAGTAATTGGGGTCGAACTTGTCCGCTGTGGCGGCCTCGTCGGCCACCGATACGCCGGCGCGTTCCAGGCGCTCGAGCAGGTGCTGGATGCGCCTGTCGGTCGCCACCGCATGATCGAGCAAGCCGTGTATGGCCTGGGAAACCGGGTCGTCCTGGCTGCGCGTCACGGCGTAGGCGGAGAACCCTAGCTTTTCGGCGTCGGCTTCGCGCGCACGGGCGTGCTCGCTGTCGACGATCCGAGCCGGTATGCCGGCAGCGGTTGCGTTCTTTGGCACGTCGCGCACGACCACGGCATTGGAGCCTATCTTGGCACCCTCGCCTATGGTGATGGGGCCGAGTATCTTGGCACCTGCCCCGACCACCACGCCGCCTTCCAGGGTCGGATGGCGCTTGCCCTTGTTCCAGGAGGTGCCGCCGAGGGTGACCCCATGATAGAGCGTGCAATCGTCGCCAATATCGGCCGTTTCACCGATGACGACCCCCATGCCGTGGTCGATGAACACCCGTCGCCCTATGGTCGCGCCGGGGTGTATCTCGATCCCGGTGAATAGCCGGCCCCAATGGGATAGCCAGCGCGCCAGCCAGCGAAAATGCCGCGTCCACAGCCAGTGGGTCAGGCGATGAACGAGCAAGGCGTGAAATCCCGGGTAGCAGGTCAGCACCTCCCACGCCGAACGCGCCGCAGGATCGCGGTCAAATACGCAGCTTATGTCCTCACGCAGGCGGTCAAGCATTTCGGTTCCTTTGAATGCAGTGCAATATAAAATAACCACGCCACGCAGTCAAGTTTTCCGTCTGATCTTTTTCTTTTCGAAGCTCGTCAGCAGACCGCGCAAGATGCTCACTTCTTCCCGTTCGAGTCGGCTGCGCGCAAACAGGCGACGCAAACGCAGCATCAGGCGCTTGGGCTGAGCCGGGTCGAGAAAGCCGCTGGCCAGCGCCGCGCGCTCCAGGTGCGCCAGCAGTCCCTCGATGTCCGTCGCCTGCGCCGGCGTCACCGCCTCCGCAGGCAGCGGCCCCGGCCCTGCTGCCGCGAGGCGCAGTTCGTAGCACATGATCTGCACCGCGGCGCCGAGATTGAGCGATGCGTAATCGGCATTCGCCGGAATCATGATGGGTAGCTGGCACAGCGCCAGTTCCTCGTTGGAGAGGCCGGCCGTCTCATTGCCGAAGACCAGCGCCACCTCCCCGTGCGCCTGGCTGGCCAGCAGCGTCGCGGCGCCCTCGCGGGCCCAGGAGAAGGGCAGGGATAGATCGCGTCGTCGTGCGCTCATGCCCGCCGCGAAAACCGTGTCGGCGAGCGCTACGCTCAGACTGGAACAGAGCACCGCGCGCTCGAGGACGTCGCGGGCGCCGGAGGCGCGCGCCACGGCCTCGTCATCGGGAAAGGACCTGGGGCTCACCAGGTACAGACGGTGGAGGCCCATGGTCTTCATCGCCCTCGCCGCGGCACCGATGTTGCCCGGATGGCTGGGTCGGCAGAGCACGACGCGGATGCGGCTGAGCGCCGCGATGCCGTTCATATTAGAATTCCACCTTTGCCGCATTGCCCCGCTAGCCGCAACCTGCGTCTCGCCATCACCGGACAGGTCCCATGCATCCCATGCTCACCATTGCGGTCAAGGCCGCTCGTCGCGCCGGTCATATCATCAGCCGCGCCAGCCTCGATCTCAGCCAATTGACCGTCAGCAGCAAGCAGCAGAGCGATTATGTCACCGAGGTCGACCGGGCCGCCGAAGCGGCGATACTCGAGATCATCCGCGAGGCCTACCCAAGCCACGCGATTCTAGCAGAGGAGTCGGGCAGCCTCGGCCCGGAGAGCGAGTATCAGTGGATCATCGATCCGCTCGACGGCACCACCAATTTCATACACGGGTTTCCGCAGTACGCCATCTCCATTGCGCTCGCGCACAAGGGTGTACTCAACCAGGCGGTGGTCTACGACACCAACCGCAACGAGCTATTCACCGCGAGCAAGGGCGGCGGCGCCTTCCTCAACGAGAAGCGCCTGCGCGTCTCCAAGCGCGTCCGCCTCGCTGAAGCGCTGATAGGAACAGGATTTCCGTATCGCTCCTTCAAGCATATCGACGTCTATCTGAAGATCTTCCGTGACCTCACCGAGAAGACCTCCGGCCTGCGCCGCCCGGGGGCCGCAGCGCTCGATCTCGCCTACGTTGCCGCCGGCCGTCTCGACGGCTTCTGGGAGTTCGGCCTCTCCCCCTGGGACATGGCCGCCGGCGCCCTGCTCATTACCGAGGCCGGGGGCTTGGTCGGAGATCTCTCAGGCGAGGCGGATTACCTTACCGGCGGCAACATCGTCGCCGGCACGCCAAAGATCTTTGGGGCTTTGCTGCAGGTACTCGCGCCACACCTAAGCGACGAACTCAAATAGCGGCGGCCAGTCCGTTGGCGTCGAAGAGGCCTTCGAACAGCACCGAACTGAGATAGCGCTCGCCGGAATCGGGCAGGATGACGACGATGGTCTTGCCGACGTTTTCCGGCAAATGCGCCAGCCGCGCCGCCACCGCCACCGCCCCGCCGCTGGAGATGCCGGAGATGATGCCCTCCTCGCGTGCCAGACGCAGCGCGTAGCGTATCGCGTCTTCGTTGCTCACCTGCTCGACGGCATCGACCAGAGCCATGTCGAGCACCCGCGGCACGAAACCGGCTCCCAGGCCCTGAATCTTGTGCGGACCCGGGACGAGCGGCTGGCCGGCGCGCGCCTGGGTCAGTACCGGGCTCCCCGTCGGCTCGACCGCCACCGAGTGCAGCGCTTGGCCGCGGACCTTCTCGAAGTAGCGCGAGACGCCGGTGAGGGTGCCACCGGTGCCAATACCCGAGACGAAGATATCCACCTTGCCCTCGGTGTCGGCCCAGATCTCCGGTCCGGTCGTGGCCTCGTGTATCGCCGGATTGGCGGGATTATTGAACTGCTGCAGCAACACGTAGCGCGGGCTTGACGCGGCGATCTCTTCGGCTTTCGCGATCGAGCCCTTTATGCCCTTGGCGCCCTCGGTCAGGACCAGCTTGGCGCCATAGGCCACGAGCAGCTTGCGCCGCTCGATACTCATGGTCTCCGGCATGGTCAGGGTCAAGGGAATGCCGCGCGCAGCGGCGACGAAGGCCAGGGCTATGCCGGTATTGCCGCTGGTGGGCTCCACCAATTCCTTGCCGGGGCCGAGCAGGCCGCGCTTTTCCGCATCCCAGATCATCGCCGCGCCGATGCGGCACTTGACCGAGTAGGCCGGGTTGCGCCCCTCTATCTTGGCCAGCACCGTGGCGCCGGCGCCATCGATGACGCGATTCAGGCGCACCAGCGGGGTGTGCCCGATCGACAGCGAATTGTCTGCAAACCAGTTGGTCATGGCTTTCTCCTTTGTCTAGTTCCCCACAATCTAACAGCAACCATACGGCGAATGAAAGAACAATAACGCAGTTGCTTATGAACAATTCAGCTAAAGGACAGCGCGCGAATCACCGGAACTCACCCCCATACGCCTAGCAGGGGCATAATGACAAAGCTATAAGAGCAGAGGCATAATGACGGGCTTATGAACGCTTTCCCCCTCCTCTCCCGGGCGCAGCGAGCGCTACGCTTCTGGCTCGGGTTCATGTTGTTGCCACTGGCCTTGGGCGCAGAACCGGCGACGGCGAAGAACTTCGCCCTGCTCATCGGCAATTCCAATTACGCCATCGGCCAACTCGACAATCCGGCCAACGACGCACAGGATTTCGCCAACGTGCTGCGCGCCATCGGCTTCGATACCAGCGTCAAGACCAACCAGAATTCCGAGCAGATGAAGAGCGCGATCCGCGACTTCGG
>Ga0172380_10004398_pt1 | contig 18171 bp, 36 predicted proteins | sample Leawe162metaG_FD_119747 | JGI IMG/M metagenome (GOLD analysis project Ga0172380, IMG submission 119747) | Leachate microbial communities from a municipal landfill in Southern Ontario, Canada - Leachate well 162 metaG | ecosystem: Engineered > Solid waste > Landfill > Unclassified | place... | reverse complement strand
GGTTATGAAAGTACAAGAATACCAGTGATATGTATAGGCTGTACAGATTCTAAACAGGTTTATACAAAAACCAGTTTAGAAAGTCTTTTAACAGCTCTTAAAACATGTGGGGCTGCAACACATCCAAGAGGTGTTAAAATGGACGTAAAGACAGTAGAAACATTAATAGAAATGCTTAACAAAGCATAAAATTTAACAGGGGGGAGGGAAACTTCCCCCTTTTTATTATGAGGGAACAATTACAAAAAAAATTTGTTGAAGATTGGTTAAATTCTTCTAGAAGAACTATATTAAAAGTTGCTCCAAGAGTGGGGAAATGTAAAATTTCTCTAGAAATAGCCAAAAGACTTGGAGTGAGGAAAATGCTGGTGGTATTTCCTAGAAATGACATACAAAGCTCCTGGGAGAATGAAAAAATAAAATGGGGGTATGATATAGAGCTGGTATTTACAACATACAAAAGCCTACATAAACATACAGAAAATTATGAATTAAGGGCTTACGATGAGCTCCATGAGGCCTCAGAAGCTAATTTAATAGAAATAGACAAGAATAAGGACCAAGCTATAGGACTCTCTGGAAGTATGACAAAGACTACAGAGAGCAAAATATTAGAAGCTACAGGAATGTATGTATGTTCAGAATATTCTATAGCACAGGCTGTAGAAGATGGGATTATATGTGATTATGAAATTAATGTCCACAAGCTTAAATTAATTCCTGAAGACAAAAGGAAATTCAATTCTCTTCATTTTAGGTGGGAAAAGGCTAAGGGAGCTTATAAAAGAATGCTGGAATTACAAATTATATCCTTCTTGCAAACATGTAAAACAAAAGAATTATATACAAAAGAATTAATAAAGAAATATGCAGATGAACGAATTCTTGTTTTTTGTGGACAGACAGATATGGCAGATAGGCTGGGAATACCTGTCTATCACTCTAAGAACAAGGAAAAACAAATATTTGACGATTTTTGCCAAGGGAAAGGACAACATTTAGCCTGCTGTCAATTAATACAGGCAGGTATTACTATTCTCCCTATAAATAGAGGAATAATTAATTATACTTCTGGGAGTAGTGAAAATTCTGCACAGAAAATTTGCCGTTTCTTAGGGAAGGAATTATATGCTCCTGACAAGAAGGCAATAATAGACTTCTTGGCTATTGATGAACCTTTTAGTATGCAAAGAACAAAAACAGCATTATTATTTTTTGATGAAAGTAAAATTATATACAAATGACAAGACAACAATTAATTAAAGGAAAAACATACTGGCACAGACCATATTTAACATTATATACAAAAGAAGGGTCTTATTTATCCTCTAATGGAGGTTTTACATCTACAGGCTTTTCGCATTATTCTGATGATGGGTATGAAGAAGCAACACCAGAAGAAGCTCTATGGCTGGAATATTGTATAAATCTTGGAGAATATATCCCATTTGAAAAAATGATTAAAAAACAAATATATGAAATTTATTAATTATGAAAAAATATAAAGAAGGAGACATAATAGTATGCCTTCCAGGATTTGATACTTCTGATAGAACTCCTGGAGTTAGTGGAGGGGCTGGATGGAAAGAAGGTAAAATGTATAAATTAAGAAGGATGGAGGGGGAAGAAATTGATGGTTGCGGCATAATTGTTTGGCCAGATACAGGAGGCTGTGGAATATATTCTCAGGCATGTAGGCCAGCCACTTCAGAAGAAATAGAATGGTATAAAAAAGGAAATAGAAATATAGAAGAAATGCCTAAAATTTTAGCCTATGAAATATATTAAAACAAAAGACTTAATAGTAGGGGAAATATACAGATATGATGGGATAGGAGATAATGTGTTTATGTGGGGAGAGACAGATGCATCTTATGCCACACATGGACACAGAAGTGAATTCTCTACAGGAGGAAATTTTGGAGAAAATACAATACAAGCTACAGATTTTGAAAAAGCATGGTTGAGAGAAATGATAAAAAAGAGAAAGTTTATAAAAGAAGAAGAATTTCAACAAATTTATAAAAATCTTATATCATATGAAATCTATTAAAAGAAAAATGAAAAAGAAAAGAATTAACAAGAGTTTTGTGTCTCCTGTATTTATCCCTACATTTTTAGGTTTTAGGTTAAACAGACATAACATAAATCAATTGTGGGATTGGAATACATTAGAAAATATTAAAATATGAAAACAGTAATAATTGGAGACACTCACGGAAGAAGCTTCTGGAAGCTTATAGTAAATTCTTTAGAAACAGATTTTGATAGAATAGTATTTTTGGGAGATTATTTTGATAGCTTTGACATTAAATGTGAAGAGCAATTAAATAATTTTCTGGATATTATTAAATTTAAAGAAACCTGTGGTAAAGAAGTGGTGATACTTATAGGCAATCATGACCATCATTACATAGTAGGAAATACAGGAACTTCTGGTTGGCAAGAAGTGGGTAGTTTTCAAATCTGTCCCATAATAGAACAATATAAACATCATTTACAGATGGCTTATCAATTTGATAAGATACTATGCACACATGCTGGTGTGTCTGAAACTTTTATGAATGATGTATTTGGCAAGGAAGGATGGGAAACAGAAAATATTGCTGAATTATTAAATGATTTAGGGAAATACAAACCTAAGACATTTATATTTAATGGAACAGATTCTTATGGTGATGATGTTTACCAAACTCCTATATGGATAAGACCCAGGAGTCTAATGAAAGATTCCAAGGAGATAAAAAAAGACATTATACAAGTTGTAGGACATACACAGCAGAATCAGATAGATATTAAAGGAAAAGCTACGGGAGGGAGGTATTTCTTTATAGATACATTAGGAACTTCTGGAGAATACCTAATATATGAAGATGAAAAATTTAACACAAATTCAGTAAAATAAATTTGGAGAGAGGCTAAAAATAGCTTATCTTTGTGGAAACAAAAAATGAAATATGAGTAAATTAATTGCAATTGCAGGAGACACTGGAGTGGGGAAAAGTTCTTCTATTAAACATCTTTCCCCAAAAGACACATATATTATAAATGTAGCTGGAAAGGAGCTTCCATTTCCTGGAAGTTCCAAGCTATATAATGAAGAGAATAAGAATTACAGGGTGGTGGAAGATTGTAAGGGAGTATTAGCGTTATTAAAAACCCTTTCAGAAAAAGCTCCACAAATTAAGAACATTATTATAGAAGATGGAAACTACTTAATGGGCTTCAACATGGTTGATAAGGCTACAGAAGTTGGGTATACAAAGTTTTCTGTAATGGCTCAAGATATGAAAAACCTAATACAGGGAGCTAAGAAATTAAGGGATGATATTACAGTGATATATATGTCACATATTGAGGAAATAGAGGATACAGGAGAAATTGTAGGGTATAAATTAAAAACAGCTGGGAAACTTGTAGATAAAGAAATCCGTTTGGATGGTTTGTTTACGGTTGTGTTGTATGCTGTTCCTGCTACTTCTGGAGAAACGACAGAATATGTGTTTTATACCAATAGATTTAAAAAATATCCTGCCAAATCTCCTATGGGAATGTTTGAAGAATTAAAAATAGACAATAATTTAAAAACGGTGATTGAAACAGTAAATAAGTATTATGAGTAAACAAGTATTTGAAAATCTCCTTGAACAATATAAAAGAGCTAATCAGGGAGCTAAACAGAAATTAGCCGAAAAGAATGGGTTTGGAACAAAAGAAGAGTATTTAAAGTATTTAGAAATTCAGGTGAAGGGAGAAGTTCCCAAAAGAAAAAGTAAAGCTTTTCCAAAAAAATTACCTATTGTATATAATGTAGATATATTAGATGCTTCTGGAAGTATGTCTGGTGGTAAATATAATAATTCTTGTGTAGGAGTTAAGAAGGGATTTGTAGATTTAGCAGAAAATAAAGAAGTGAAATTTAATTTTACTCTTGTAGAATTTGTAGAAAGAGGTAGGATTAACGAACCTTTTACAGCTGTAGAGAAAGTTCCAGAATTCAAATTTGCAGGTTCTGTTGGAAATAATACCCCTTTATATAGGACAGTATTTGACACTATTACAAGAATGAGGAAATTAGCTAAAGGAGAGAAGGTTTTAGTAAAAGTATATACCGATGGTGGTAATAATACAGAGTATGAATATACAGCCAAATGTGCCAGATTAATCAAAGAGGTTGAAAAAGAGGGGTTTACCGTGACATTTGTAGCTACAGAGCAGGATATAGTTAAAATAACAAAAGACCTTTCTTTGGACGAAAGTAATACATTAAAAGTAAAGAATGATGCAAGAGGGTTTGAAATGGCTTTTACAAGCTCTTTAGGAAGTACACAACTATATGCCTCTAAAGTTAGTAGAGGGGAAGATGTATCAAAAGGATTTTATAAAAAGATTGGTAAACTATAAAACAACATAAAAATGACACGATTTAAAGACCTTAAGGTGGGAGCAGTTCTCAGTGAAACGACCTTCTATAAATTAGAGAAAATTGTAGGAGATAGGGCAGAACTAAAAACAAATGATGGACAAGATGTAGTACTGGATAAAGGCTACATAGAAGGAATACTTGTCTCTGGAGACCAATTTGATAAGGAAGAAAAAGTAACTAGAACAGAATTAGCAGCTATTTTACTGAAAAATTCAGGTGTGGTATTTACAGCTAATTTTAATAAGCAGGTTAAAGAGGGAGATGTAGTAAAAGAGGTAATGGAAGCATATGAAAACTCGACCCCTAAAACTATGGAAGCTGCTGTTAAAAAAGCTGTTAAAAAGGGAAGTGAAGGAGAACCAAGAACTCTTCGTGGATTTCATTATGGAGTCCAGGATGAATATGGTCGTATTCAAAGTTATGATTTAGATGTTACAGGGCATCAACTAAGATTAATTGACCCCCGTACCATAAATTGGATTATAGCTCGAAGAATTAAGTATAGTGTAAAATAAATTATGATTTTAGATTCTGGTAAATATTATCTATATAGACATATCCGAATGGACAAGGATAGACCATTCTATATTGGAATCGGTACTAAAAAATCTTTTATTAAAGATTGGAATATGAATTCTGCCTATTATAGAGCCTTTGAGAAAGGGAACAGGAATAAGATATGGTGGGATATTGTAAATAAGGCAGAATATGAAGTAGAAATATTACTAGAATCTAATAATTATGACTTTATTAAAGAAAAAGAAGTAGAATTTATAAAATTGTATGGACGTATAAATACAAAAACAGGTATTTTATCTAATCTAACAGATGGGGGAGAGGGAGAACCTGGGAAAATTGTTTCTAAAGAAACTAGAGAGAAACAAAGTATAGCCAGAAAAGGAAAACCTTCTAAACTAAAAGGTGTTAATTATCATTCTCAAGAAACTAAAGATTATTTAGGTAAAATACAACTAGGTAAAAAATTAAGTGTAGAAAGCATTAGCAAAAGAACAGAAACTAGAAGAAGGAATTCTACTATCAATGGTTGGCACAGTAAAGAGACTAAGGAAGCTATTAGAAAAGGAAATTCTAAAATAGTATATTGCACAGATTTGACTACAAATGAAGTAATGGAATATACTTCTTGTCACGATGCACATAGAAAATTAGGCATTTCTTTTCAAAATATTTCTAAGTGGGCGAAAAATGAGAGAATTAAAGATAACTTTAAATGGAGTTATAATAAATAAACAAACAAAAACAAATAAAAATGGACGAACAACAAAGTATAAAACAATCACCAATTTCTTCTTTAGGAGAAAAAGCTTGTGTAAGAGAAGATGTATGTGTTAGTGAAGCTCCTTATAAAGGAAGACTTAGAGAAATACATATACAACCCCTAGATATAGGATTTGTGGTGAGGCTTGGGTGTCAATCTTTAGTAATTACTAATAAAAAACAATTATTAGAAGAATTAACCAATTATTTTGACAATCCAAATGAAGTGGAAAGAAGGTATTATGCAGGAGAATTTGGAGATAAAAACAGTATTTAATAAATAAAAAATAATAACACATGGCAGTAGCAGGACAACAAAAAACAGAAACAGAGAGTAATTTCAGTAAAAGGTACGGATTTGTGCTTGTAGAGATACTTGGAGCAAATCTTACAAATGAACAGCTTAAAAAAGAGGGATTTTATGTTAAAGAAGAAGACCTTGGGACAGAGAGGGAATTTGTGACAGACAAAGAGGGAGTAAAAGTGGCAAGAATTGAATTTGCCTGTAAAGAAGTGAAGAGTGGTGAGGGAGCTTTATTGAAGAAATTTAGTTTCTTTATAGAGGACAAAGATAAAGAGAGTCAAAATACTCCTGGGAGTTTTCAATGGATAAATAATCAGGGAAACACTTCGTATGCAACTAGTAAAGAAACTCTTCCTGATTGGTTTAAAGAGGGGAGGGATGTTAGGAAGGCAAAAGCTGGAGAAGCAGAATTTATGGAGTTTATGAGGAATTGTATGGCTGTAGATTTTAAAGCTGGTGGCACTCTTCAATATGACGTGTCTAAATTCTCAAAAGGTAATTTTAAAGAATTACAGGGGGATTTAAAGAGTGACTTTTTAAGCACTATTATTGTTCCTATGACAATTAAAGAGAGGGATGTAGATGAAGACGGAGTAATTGTGAAGAAAGAATACGAGAATTTCTATAACAAAGCATTTGCTCCAGGAAGTCAATGGAAATTCATGCAGAACAAAAAAGAGTTTACAGAAACAGACATTGAGAAATTGCATGAAAAGGTTTTGAGAAATAAGGAAGTTGTACAGCACAATAAGGCTAATCCAGAAACTAAGAAAAAACAGGAATGGCTTTCTCCGTTAGAGAAAATTGTAGTACAAATGACTGATGAACAATACCCTTGTAAGGACAGAACATATTTTGGAATACATAAAGAATATGTAGCTGGAGAAATTACAGAGGTGGTCATAAATGACGATTATTAATAACATAAGGAGGGGAAGAAATTCTCCTCCTTTTTAAATTTAAATATATGAAGTTTAAGCCCAAAAAAGTAGAATATATCGTAGACTCTAATAATTGTCATATATGTATTTCACATGCATGTAATACTTGGGGATACCCACAATTCTACCCTGATGGGGCTTGGTTAATGTCTAGATGGTTTTATACTCAAAAATATGGGCCTATTCCTAAAGGTTTAATAATCAGACATAAATGTGATAATACTAAATGTATAAATATTGAGCATTTAGAGTTAGGAACTCATAAAGACAACTCAAATGATAGGAAAATTAGGGGTAGAAATAGTGTACAAGATGGAGAGAACAGTGCAGTTGCAAAATTAAATAATCAAATTGTAACTGATATTAGAAATAGCACTTTAAAAGTTAAAGAATTATCATTAATGTACAATGTGACTAGTCGAACTATATATGACATATTAAGAAAAAAAACTTGGAAAAACATTTAAAAAATAAATTATGAAAGGATGGTATGGATGGGTGTTTATAGAAACAGATACCTGGAGAGCAACTCAAAGAGAGAATTATAATGACCTTACAAACAGTCATGATAGTAAGAATGTTTTAAAAGCTAAGAGTATACAAACTCTTTTGGAGCTTATAAATGCTAATCCAGATAAAACAGCTATTGAAATTAATAAAATGTATACAAAATAATGGAAGAAGCTATGATAAGGAGTTTCCTGGAAACGCAAGAATCTATAGGAAACTCTCTTATTAATACGAGACGCTGGGCAATGGACAAGGCTAACAAGGAATTTAAAGAGAAATATGAAAATTATGTAGATTGGAATAAATTATATGAGCCTTCTAGTATAAGTCCTCATTCTGATGGAAGAGCGTTAAGTTGGACATTAAAAGAAGAATTTAATGATATTTATTGGGGAATGGTGGATGAATTTGAAAATGAATTATTAGAATATAAAAATGATGAATATGATACCTAAGCAATTAGAAGATAAGATAGATGAAAAAGCATTTGTGTTTGACAGAGGTAATGAAGAATCTGGTTTTTGGGTAATTCCTATAGATAAGTTAAAGGAAATATTAGAGAAATATTTTAAACAAGAAATACATTACTAATGAAAGAAGAATTTATGAGTCAAGTAGAGACCTTAAAAAACATGAAATTACATGAAATAATGGAAATACATAGTGAGCCATATTATAGAATTATGAGAGTTCCTTCTGGGTGGTTATATAATTTTTATGATGTGGTGGCAGATAATTATTTAAATGGATGGATTTTTATTCCAAAACTATGATACAAGGAAAGAAAATTGTAGAAATCACCAGAGAGTTGATTATCAACAAAATAGGAGCTTTTGCAATATATAATTATTATATAGATGGACTGAAAATAGGGGTTCCTATGAAAAGTCCTTTCAGAAAAGAGAAAAACCCTTCATTTGTAGTGAAGCAGGGGCCCAATAGTTATTATCATAAAGACTATGGAGCTGGGGAATATAATGGGACATGTATAGATTTAGTAAAATTCCTCTATAACCTCTCTTTATCAGATGCTATTAAAAAAATAGCAAAAGATTTTGGACTTCTGGAGAATGATGTGGAATATGCTATTAAATTGAAAGAGCCTGTTCCGCAACAGGAGAAAATAAAGAAATATGACATAATAGAGGTGATTCCTAAACCATTTGGAGAGGAGCATTTAAAATACCTCTCTAGTTTCCATATTTCCCCAGATTCCCTTGATATTTTCCCAGACGTAAAAGTAACAGCAATTAAGGAATGGAGGCTAAATAGGGCTAAAATGCCCCTTAAACGTAAAGAAGCCTCTTTTGCTTATATAATGAAACAAGGGATTAAAATATACAAGCCTTTTGGGGAAAAAATAGAAAAGTTTAAAAGCACCATTCCATTTAGGACAATTATGGGGCTCTCTAATTTAGAGAATACAAAATTTGGTATAATTACAAAATCTGCCAAGGATTCTTTTGTTATAGGGGAGCATATTACAAAAAACATATGTTGTGTACAAGGAGAAGATATTACTTCTATTACAGATGAGGATATTGAATGGATAAATAAGAATTGTAAACAGGTGTATTTGAATTTTGATGGAGACTACCCTGGAAAGAAAGCTTCTTTGGCATTAACAGAGAAAACTGGATGGAAACATATAAATGTCCCAGACGAATTTGTAGAGAAAGGAATTAAGGACTTTGCAGATTTTACTAGAGAGTATGGTCCAGAAGCTCTAAAAGAATATTTTAAAAGTAAAATAAAAGAATTATGTTAAAACATGAAAAAGCACGTATAAGAAATTGGTCGAAAGCAAGGATTATGGGAATAAGCTTTAATATGGACGGAATTGCTCCCTCTGAAGTTGATACTGTAATAAAAATACGAAAATTAAGAGATGAATTAATGTTTAATTGGGACAAGAATTCTGAATTTGAATTAGGAATGAAAGTAAAAAAGAAATAATATGGCAGATATAGGAAGAGAATTAGAAGATATAGCTGGACAAGCAGCCAATAGAATATCAGACCTTGAAGAACAATTAAAGGAAAAAGAGAACGATTGTGACGAATTAGAAGATAGAGTGGAAGAATTAAAAGAGAGGATAAGAGATTTAGAACAAGAATTGGAGAAATTACAAGAGACAGAAGATGTCCCTACATTTAAAACACAGGAAATAACATATGAAACATATTAATTATGGCAGTAGAGAATATAACATCAGGTAATGGCATTATAACTTATATGCATGGAGGAAGTTCTTCTACTAGTGGAGAAAGTAGTGTTGGTTATACTATAGAACTAGATTACTCTGTAACAACTGGAATTCAACATATGTCAGATGAAATTATCAGTTTAAAGGTACAAAATGCTGATTTAGTATTTAATATAATAGAATTACATAGAATATTAGGGGAAATGAAAGAAGAAATAAAAACATTAAAACAAATGTATATGATATGGTAGCAAAGATAAGTTGGGAAGTACATAACAACAAATTTCATAAAAGCTGGTGGCCCTACATGGAGGAAATTATCGAAAGCCCAGAAGTATATAATATATACCAAGAGCTAAAAAGAGAAAAAGGAGTGGGACTTACAATCACTCCTGCCTCAGATAATACATTTAGGAGCTTCCAGCTAGATTTGAATAATCTAAAGATTGTTGTAATGGCAATGTCTCCATACCCACAGGTACATAATGGAGAATATAAAAGTAATGGAATAGCTCTAGACTGTTCTCAGTATGGCGGACTAAGTAATTCGCTTGTGAAATTTTACGAAGCTGTAGAGGACGATATATACGATGGATTATGCTTAGAATGTAATAGAGAAAATCTCTCATTACAATGGCTTATAGACCAAGGGATGATGTTTACAAATTCTTCTTTGACATGTCTAAAAGACTCTCCAGATGCTCATAAAGAATTATGGAAACCTTTCTGGAAGCAAGTGTTTGAGAAAATATTCTTTCCCAGAACAGGGCTTATATTTATGCTTCTGGGCAATAATGCACAAGAGCTAGAAGATTTTACAAATCCTGTAGGGCATCATGTGCTAAAATGTGAACATCCTGTAGCTTCTAGCTATAGGAGGGATAAAATGAAACATAACAACATTTTCTCTAAGGCCAATGAGCTTCTAGAAGGAATGAATGGAGCAGATTATAAAATAGAATACAATTATAACGAAATCTTGCCTTTTTAAGGCTAAAACACAAAAATATGAAAGGAAAATTAACAATACAAATAAACAACCTAGAAGCTCTTGAAAGACTTATAGGTGGAGATGCAGAGGTTGAAGTGGATATTAGGCAGAATATCGTAGAGACATTTACTAAAAAACATTTAAAATCTCTTGCCAATGATTCAACTCTCCAGAAGATAGGAGAAGCAATTAAAAAAGAGACAAATTCTGAGATATTGGAAGAGGTAATAGAAAAAACTACATACGGAGGAAATAGAACCTCTTATAAATTATCTACTAAGGCTAGAGAACTAATTAGAGAACAACTAAAATATGCTGTCTCTACAGAGATTTATGATATTATTGTAGAAGAAATTAAAAGACAAAATATTACAGATACGTTAAACGCTACATTAGAAAGACAAGTTAAATATATCACAGAAGAACTTACTAAGGAGTCTTTAGCAGCTAAGCTTGATAAGATGGTAGAAGCCAAATTAAAGGAAAAACTTGGATTAAAATGACATACATATATGCACTCTTTTGTCCTCTAGATGGCTTAATGAAATACATAGGGAAAGCCAACAACCCTGAAAGACGTGTGAAAGACCATATGTTTGATATACGTGGAATGACTCCTGAGAAGGTTGAATGGGTGGGGCAATTAAGAAAAAATAAGAAAAAGCCTATATTAGAAATATTAGACCATGTAGATATTGACCAATGGGAATTTTGGGAGACATTTTACATACAATATTTTAAAGGGCTGGGAATTAAATTAATTAACACAAATAGGGGAGGAAATGGTTTGAAATTTGCAAATTCGCAAACATTTAAGCCTGGAAACCGTCCCTGGAATAAGAAATAACATGGCAGAAAGTAAATTTGATACATCAATGGACATTATAAAGGCTATTAGAGAGGCATTGAATTCAATGCCTAACACAAAAGTGGATTCAGAACATTTCGTAAATACATATGATATGTGTTCTGAAATTGGTAAATTTTTAAAAGATTGGAAATAATGCAATTATTTATATACGATAATGAAGAAATGTCAATATCAATTACAGCTAAGGATGAAAAGACAGCTAATAGGATATTAAAAGAGAATGTGATAAATCCTTCTCTTTTTACAAAGGAAACAGAGATGGAACTAGACGATTTAACTATAGACTAATGAAAAAAGAAGAAAAGATTGAGATTAAAGTAGATTTACCCTCTGTATTTGAATTTTATGACATAGAAGGGGATATTTTTGAAGTAGCAGAAAAAATAAAAAATATACCAAACCTCTTGAAAGAAAGATATTCACACATAGAAGGTAATTCTATTTTAGATACTATACATAGATATAGATTAAATACTTATTATTATAGTGATGAGACTCCAGAAATTAATATAACTGGCTATAGATGGGAAACAGATGAGGAGTTTGAAAAAAGGATAGAAACAAATAAAAAGAAAAGTGCAGCAGCCAAAAAAGCGACTCAAACTAAGAGGGAAACTCAAGAAAAGAAAGAATTAGCTCTTTTAAAATCTTTAAAAGAAAAATATGGAGATAAATAATGAGATAAGAAGACTTAAAACAAAATTAAAGTTATTTGAAGAGGAAGGGTTTAATTGGGTGTTACATGATATTATAGAAGTAACAACAGATTCTATAGATTGTCTCCCGTTAAATCAAGCTGAAAAAACAAGAATTATAAAAGGGCTTAAAGAGTATTATTTAAAACAGCTAGAAGCCCTTCTTCCTCCAAACAATAAACAAGGAAAATTAGAATTATGAAAATATCAGAATATTATGAATATAAAGGAGTAAAATATCCTATATTTGATATATACATATGGAAATACAAAAGCTGGTATAAAGTTGGAACAGATAGTTTAGCAGAAGCTATTTCTCCAGAAGGAGATTTTGAAGATTGTGATGGACGAGGAGAATGGATAGACCAACAACTATTCTTTTATATACCAGATGAAATGATAGGAGATAGTAAAAGAACAATAATGAATTATATAAATACACAAATATGAAACAACTAGTATTAGTGTCCAGAAAATTCTCTATAGAACAATGTCGTATTAATTTTGACACATTGTTTGTGTATGGGGATAATCTAGAGAGGACAGGAATGGGAGGACAGGCAATTATAAGAGAACAAAAGAATGCCTTAGGGTTTGCGACAAAAAAAGCTCCTGGAGGGAAAGAAACAGATTATTTTACAGATGATGAATATGGAGCAAATTGTAAAATAATAGAGGAAGAAATAGAGAAGGTTAAGAAATATGCAGAAGAGAAAGAATATAAAGCTATAGCCTTCCCTTTTATGGGGCTTGGAACAGGACTTAGTGAAATGCCTATTAGGTGTCCACAAACATTCTTTTATTTATGTACAAGGCTGCAACAGGAATTTACATTTAATAATGTGGAGGGGGCGTACACAAAATGACAGCATTTGAAAAAGAATTAGAATATTTAAACGAAGAGAAAAAAGAGAAACACATAGATTCTCCCGAATTCATACAAATAATGCAAAGGCAAACAGAAATGTTTTTAAAATTGGCAAAAATATTAGAGGATGATAATAAACAATAAGACAGGAAATGAGGTGGTGGTGGAAGGAGAGAGTAATGTTAAGAAAGCCACCATCTCTGAAGGGAAGCTGAGGAAGCTTCAATATATATTGACAAAGGGGCTATATACAGACCCTGTAGGAGCTGTTATAGTGGAAATTACTAATAATGGAATAGATGGGGTGGTACAGGCTGGAAAAAATGCTGTAGAAAATCCCGTATTAGTGGAAATAGGAACACACAAGAATGGGGCACATTTCTTTAGGGTGACAGATACAGGAATTGGTCTAGATAAGCATGGATTTGAGAATATTCTAATGTGTTATTTGGAGAGTACTAAAGAAGACGATAATACTAGTATAGGACATTTTGGGTTGACATACTAGCCCCTTTTAGAAGAAATTTTAAAAGAAAAGTGGATGAATTTTTGGAAATCTCAATTATTTGTTTTATCTTTGTATCCTAAACATAAGTTACATGGGATATAAATATAAAGTTAATCATCATTATTTTGATGAAATTGATACAGAATATAAGGCCTATATGTTAGGTCTTATTTACGCAGATGGTTGTATTTTACAACCAAAAGGTAATAGACAATTAAATCTAGTAATAAGTCTTCAAGAAGAAGATGGGTATATATTAGATAAATTTTCTAAAGAAGCTTGTGGAGGAATGAAAATAATATCTCATCCTCCTGCTATTAAAAATAAAGGTTGGAAAAAAAGATGTTTAGTAAGAATAACTTCAGATATACTATGTAAAAAACTTATATCTTATGGTTGTAGTGTTAACAAAAGTAGATTGGGAATGCAATTTCCTAGTATTGATACCAAATATTACAATCATTTTATAAGAGGGTTTTTAGATGGTGATGGAAGTATATTAATGCAACCAGCAAAATATTCTTACATAAGAAAAACTGTAGGAATTAGGAAAGATGCTCATATACAAAGGTATAAATTAAGAGTAGCTTTTTCTTCAACAGACATACAATTTTTAACAAAAATAGCGGATATACTAGGAATTAAAAATCCTTATATACCAAGTAAAATTAGAAAACAGTTAAACTATATTTTTTGGATAGAAAATAAAACTATTGTTTTAAAGAGTCTGGAATTTATTTATTCTGAATCAACATATTTCCTAAAAAGAAAATATGACAAATTTTTAACATTTAAAGAGACAATCAAAAGCCAAGCCAAAGTTACAACTTTGGAAGGTTTAGAGACTACCTGAGCAATAGAGATTGCTTAATAACAGGAAGTAGTATGGAAGTAATGCCCATATGAAAAAGCGTCCACCCCCTAATAGTGAAATTAGGGTGATGATATAGTCCGAGCCCTTGGTGACAGGGGACGCACTCGTAGGTGCAAAATCTTTCCTGGCTTTAGACAGAGCTGCTACATACACTTGTAGAAAAGGAGGAAAAGAGCTTAAATATTTATGCTATCAGGGAGCTGAATTTTGTGAATATGACCTTCTGTATGAGAAAGACACAAAAGAAGAGAATGGAATTGTGTTTGAAATAGAAATCAAAGACCGTTATGAGAAAATTGATTTCATAGAAAAAGCACAAAATAAGCTTTCTTATTATGATACAGCTGTTCTTATTATAGATGGGCAGGTACATGATAATAAGATATTTCGTCAGGAGGATTTTCAATGGAGCTCTAGTTGTGAAGAAGCAGAAATGCATTTATGTTTAAAAGATGTATTATATACAATAGATTGGAATAAATTAGGAATTCCCAGGATTAATGTTCCTATAGGTTTAAGATTTGGACTTTCAGATGGAATTATTGTAACTCCTTCCAGGGAGGGAATTATTCTTACAGAAGAAGTAAAAGAAATAATTAAAAAGAAAATTTGTGATGTAGCAGATTGGTTTGGAGAAAGATATAATGATGAAATTGTAGAATTTGATAACTTCTGTGTAGCTTATAAACATTTAGGAACTACTAGCAGGTTTATAGAAATAGAGGGGACAAGATTTTATGTAGATAATTTAGAAAAATACATGTCTTTTCAGCTGGAGGATATTAAAGTGAAGGGAATTCCTTTCCCTAGAAAAGCTTATGTAAGTCTTAATGATTTGGGCTCTAATTTTAATGTTATAGGACATATTGATTGGAGGGGAACATATAAAAGTAAAAATCTATATACCTACCTTAGTCAAATGATGTCCTATAGTTATAAGGGAGTTCTTTTAGACCAACACCCTATAGGAAGAGTAAGAGATTTTATTAAGCAAAAATATGGGAAGGATACATATTTTCTTTTAGAACAAAAACCTTCTTTGTCTATGTATAAGACAATATTGCGTCTTGATAGCGTAAATAAAGAAGAATGGAGGGAAAAGATAAAAGAATTACAGGAACTTCATAGACAAATACGGGAAGGATTTTTGTCTCCTTTAAGTAATATTAGAGAAAGTAAGGAATTCTTGGAATTTGAAGAGGAGCAAAAAGCTATTGCAAAATCTAATAGAGCTTCTGGAGTTTCAGATGGGACACATAAAGTATTAGATAAGCAAGACGGAGAGGTAACAATAGCTCTTAGCAGGGCTCCTTTAATAGGGAATGTTCCTGTGTTTGAAAAAGAAACATATGTTATTGAGGAACTTCCCAAATGGAAGGGAATCATGCTTTTATTTAACGAAGAAGAAAAGGAAGAGGCAAAATTATATCATGGACTACATAAAAACCTCAGAGTGGGGCTAATAGGAAAAAGGGAGAAAACAAAACTCCCAGAGATACATCAGATTATGGAAAAAGAGAAATTTGAAAAAACAAAGCTGTTCAAAAGAATTGTTACAGCTATGAGAATAGAGGATGCTTTAAATAGTTGGTATAAAATAACAGAAAATAGAGATGACATCACCTCTACATATATGAAGAAGTTAGATTATACCAAGAAGAAAATAGAGGAATATAAAAGGGAGAATTTACAAAGAGGAAATCAATCCAGGGAGGCTAAAGATAGTTTTCTTAATGTAGCTCATCAATATAATTTATGGGATGAGGCAATTCTTCCTTCTGTGAAAAGAATGGAGAAAGCTTTAGAGACATTTTATTTCCTGGAATATGTACAAATACCAAGGTATGGAAGTGAAGAGGACATAAGAAAAGTGAAGAAAGTTATTAATCAATTATTGATATTTCAGAAAAAACATGGAGCTTTTGAAAATCATGAACTTGTAGAGAAGGAGCTTCCTGTAGAACAATTAGAGGAGCAAAAAGAATTAGAGGAGGCATTTTTAAACACGCCAGAAGCAGAAATGTGTTTGGCATAAAACAATAAAATATGAAATTTAGTTTCTTTTCCTTTGGGTGGCTTACAAGCAGTGAGCGTGCCCAGAAAAAGGAAGAATTAGAATTAAAAAAAGCTGAAATTGCTTTAAAAGAAAGAGAATTACAAATAGAAGAATTTTCTATTAAAAAGAATAATTGGCAGGAGGAAATTAAAATTCCATTAAAACCTTTCAAAAGTTTAAGAGTGATAGGAAAGACATGTATGGTGGTGTTAAATGACGGAACTACATTAAGCATGGATGCTCCTGAATTATTAGGGGATGTTAGACAAGCTCAAAGTGAAGAGGAAATTATAGAATTATTCACTAAATATGAGACATATACAGAAAAAGAAGAGGAAACAGAAGAAAAAGCTTTAGTAGTTTCAAATTTGGGAATATTAAAAGGGCATGAAGATTTCCTTGTAAAAGGGGATGAGGTATATTTAAAAGGGGTGAATTTAGCCATTCCTCCTATTGTTCTAGCATCATTTATAGAACTTCTAGAAGCTGTAGAAATGGAAGTGGCAGATGCTACAGGGATTATAAAGCAATATGAAGCTCTTAAGATGTTCTGGTATTGGGCAGCCTTAAACCCTATAGAAAGCTCCAGGAAGAGCTTAATAGACTTCATCAGGAAGAATGACATTACAATCACCGCTAATGGCTTATTATTAATGTATAGGAAAGTGGTAAAGAAGAAAGGGGACAATCATGAGCTGATAGAATTCATTTCTAATCAATATTTCAAAATTAAGAAGTGGAAGAAATCTCCAGCTAATTATGAAGTGTGGAAAAATGGAGAAATATTCAGATGTTCTGAAGAAAAATATATAGTAGATTGGGGAGAAAGAATAGGAAACTTAGAGGAGTTATATTTAGACCTTCCAAATATGCAGGGGCATTCCTACACAGATGGACATACACGTAAAAAAGATATACGTATAGGAGCTGTGTATAAAGAGAGTGAGGATAAGATTAATTTGAACAATGATGTTTCTTGTGGAGCAGGTTTACATGTAGGAAGTAGGCAATTTGGTTTTGATGGATTTGGTGATACGGGAGTAATAGCTCTTGTAAATCCTATGTATGTAAGGAGTGTTCCCAACCATGAATGTTCCAAGATGAGGGTGAGCGAAATGTTCATTGTAAATGTAGCAGAACTCTCTGAATATGAAGAACTTGTGGAAGATGGGGAGGTATTAGATTATTCTAAAGAGTATTGTTCAGAAACTTTAGAGGAACTGGAGCAAATGATTAAAGATAAAAGAATTGACAAAATTACTTGTCAGGAAAATCTTCCAGCTATTTCTATTATAGATGTAGAAGCTATTAGGAATATGTTGAAAGAAAGAATTGTTAAAGTGTAAAATAGATTTGGAAATCTCATTGAAATGTCGTATGTTTGTATTTCAATGAGATTTTTTCATTATGAGGAAAAAGAAAATAAAAATTAAGAAAGCAAGAGTAAAATTTGTATTTAGAACTAATAAAGGAGAAATATTATCTAATAAAAATAGTAGATTAAAGATAATGGGTAATGGTGGAGTTTCCTGTCTTAGAAAAGTTGTGGATAAATGGACTTCTATAAAGGGAGATATAGTATCAATAAAAATAATATATGAGTTGGTTACACAAAGGTAAGGTATGTAAAGAACCTGTAGAGG
>Ga0172380_10004397_pt1 | contig 18172 bp, 13 predicted proteins | sample Leawe162metaG_FD_119747 | JGI IMG/M metagenome (GOLD analysis project Ga0172380, IMG submission 119747) | Leachate microbial communities from a municipal landfill in Southern Ontario, Canada - Leachate well 162 metaG | ecosystem: Engineered > Solid waste > Landfill > Unclassified | place... | reverse complement strand
TTTGTACTACTCCTTAAAAACAGGGTTCCGCATGGGAACCACTTTATAAATTGTCCAACTTACCATCAGGTAAATCGGTTGGCAGCTTGTTTGTTCAAACAAAAAAAAACGCACTTCCTTTCTGCAAGGATTGTGCGGTTATTTTTTTTAGTATTTTTTATTTACTACAAACATGTACTGCACACTTTCAAGAACCATATTACCTGGCCTGGTTATAAAAAGCTATATATTTATTTTACCAGGGCAAATAAGATCGGTTGCCGCCAATTTGATCCATGGCGCGTCCCGCTCATTTACTTACGGGCAGCTCAGGTGGCCCGCTGCTGGTCGATGGGCAGCAGGATGGTAAATGTCGTGCCTTTTTCCGGGCTGCTTGCCACCTCAATCCTGCCGCCATGCCTTTTAATGATGCCGTAACTGACCGAGAGGCCCAGGCCTGTGCCCTTGACCGCCGGTTTGGTGGAGAAGAAAGGTTCGAATATCCTGTCCATGTCCTCGGGTTTGATGCCGACACCGGTGTCGGCAATCTGGATGGCGACCCGGCCGTCCTGCGTTCCCGTGGTGATGGTAATCACGCCGCCTTCCGCCGGCATGGAGGCTCCGGCATTGTTGAGCATGTTCAGCATGACCTGTTTGATCTGATCGGCAATGGCCTGAATGGCCGGCAGATCTCCGGCAAAATATTTTTTTACCCTGATCTTTTTCTGGCTGAAATCTTTCTTGACCAGCAGCAGCATGTCCTCGATGGCTTCATGCACATCAAGCAGGGTCATCCGGCCGGAGGTCGGCCGGTTGAAACTCTGCAGATCCTGGGTCAGTTTGGCGACCCGATCACATTCCTTGATGGCCAGATTCACCAAATCCCTGTTCTTCTCATCAAGGCTAAGCCGTTTTCTCAGTCCATCGAGCACGTTGCGGATGCCGAAAATGGGATTGTTGAATTCGTGGGCAATGGAAGCAGACAGCTTGCCGATGGCGCTTAGTTTTTCCGCATGCAGCAGCTGATTATATGTTTTTTCCAGGGCCTCGCTCCGTTCCGCCACCCTTTCTTCCAGTTTGTCATGGGCATCCTGCAGGTTTTCTTCGGCATATTTCCGTTCGCTGATCTCAATCTGCAGCCGGCGGTTGGTCTCGGTCAGCTCTGCCGTACGTTGTGAAACGGCGGCTTCCAGGCTGGCCTTGTGCTGCTGCAGCTCTTTTTCCACCTTTTTACGGATCTCTATTTCCTCGGTCAGGAAATCATGGGTTTTGATCAGGCGTTTCTCCATCCGGCCGATGTGGAAATAGAAAAGAAGAAACAGGATGCCCAATACGGCCATGCAGCCAATGACCAGAATGGTTGAGACCCGCTGTTTGTCGACATCCTCGGTGAAATCCTTGAGGGCGATTATTTCGCCGATCTCCTCGCCGCTCGCCACCTTCAGCGGGCTGAAGCCTCCCCGGTATTTTTTGTCGCCCTCGGTGATTTTAAAAATCAGCTTTTCTTTTTCGGCATGGGGCATATTGATGTAGTTGTTGATCTCTTGCGGGACGGCCTCCATGGTTTTGCCGATGATGACATGACGGGGTATCTCCTCCCAGCGGCCCTGGCGGCCGGAGATTTTCAGCCCTTCCTGCCACATTTGCCTGTTTAAGTGGCGGATATTGACCAGAAAGAAAAAATCGTAACCAAGAATCGCCTTCATGGTCGGGATAATATATTCAACCTCCCTGCCCAGTTCGATATAGCCGATCAATTTGTTATCAACCACCCAGGGGTGGACAACCCGGAGGGTCAACGTGCCGAAGGGCCCGAGTTCTATGCCATAGGCGACAGCCCCTTCTGCCGCGGCCTTTTGCAAGGTGTAACGGTTGATCACATCATCATGGCTTGCCGGCTTGTGCACCCGCAGAAAGCAGGTTTTGTCCAGATTATGAAAGTAGAAGTGGGTGATATGATGGCGGTTCTCAATGTTACGGAAAATGGATCTGGTGTTTTCATAGAGCAGCTGCCGGTCCCCGGCAAGAAAGGCGTTGCAGACCTTGGGATCGTTCATGACAAAATCAATGAAGGTATTGAGATGTTCCGCTTCATTGCGCAGCGTGGTGGTAAAGAGCTGCTGCACGCTGTTTAACTGCTGGTGCACATTTTGATCAAACTGATGACGCTGCAGCCAGTATGCCCCGGAAATGGAGAAGGCGAGTAAAAACAGCAGGGCAAAGGCCAGGGGCAGGAGAATGGCTTTGCGGATGTGGATGGTGGATTGCGTCATAACCTCTTGTGGTCCCGCCGAACTCTGCTCTGCCATGCTGGACGAACAGGGCGCCGGATCTGCGGCTGATGGGCCGGGTTAAAAAGCACCTGCGTTTCCTGGTAACAAATAATGATAGGTATTTACCACATATCAAGCGGGAGGAGGAATTTTTTTCGAGTTTTCCCGAAAACCGGGGAGAGGACGGGTTTGACTGCGTGACGGCGCGCGAGCCGTAAAGGAATGGCTGGCATTGTCCAGGTTATTTCGTAGCGGCTCGCTGATCAGTGACAGGAAAATATCCAGCCGGTTAAGCCCCGGGGCAATCAGGAGAGCCGCGGTAATTTCTGCTGGATCGCCTCCATCAGTTCGTGGGCTTTTGCGAAATCAGGATAGAGGCGGAGGGTTTTTTTCAGGTAGGATTCGGCCGCATCATATTGCTTCTGCAGAAAGAGCAGGCTGGAAAGGTTATAGTTGACAGCCTTGTGCTGGGGATCAAGCTTCAGGCAGTTCATATAAAAGTATTTTGCCTTGTCAAAGTCTTTCTTTTTCCTGGAACGCAGACCGAGCTTGTTTAAGAAATGGATGGTTTTTTCGATATTATCGTCCTGGATTTTCTTGCCGAAGAGGAGATCTGCCTCATCAACCAGGCCGGCTTCAATGTAACCGTCGAGCACCTCCTTGATCTGATCGGTATTGTTCTTGGCCAGCTGCTGGGCATCCTCCAGATGACGCTGGGCCCGGTCGATATCCCCGGTTCGCGTGCAGGCCCTGGCAAGGCCGATATGGATGTCAAAGGTCTCCGGCAGAATAGCGGTTATCTTCTGCAGGTAGCAGGCCAGATTGACGTAGTCCTCGTTGGCCTGGTAGATTTCGGCAAGGGCAAGCAGGGCGCTGACAAACTGCGCTTCAATGGCCAGGGATTTCTGGAAATGCAGTTCGGCGTTTTTCTCGTCGCCGAGCTGCTGGTAGACCAGGCCGAGATAATAATAGGGCAGGGCGCTGTCGGCGCGGGCCTTGCGCGCCGCCTCGAAACTCTCCTTGGCCTTGTCATATTCCGTGTTTAAGAAAAAGTATTTGCCGTTGCTGATCGCCTTGTCGTATTCGGTGGGGTATTGCCTGTGGGCAATGACCTTTTTCACCAGCTCTTCCAACTGGTTGATGTTTGGCGGCTTGATCAGGTAGTGATCCACCTCCGCCTGCACGCTGCGCATGAAATCTCCCCGCTTGTCAGCGCCGGTGATCATGATAAAGGGAAGGTCACAGAAACTCCTGGTCTGGCGGATGAGGCGGAGCAGTTCGATGCCGTTCATTTCCGGCATCAGGTAATCGCAGAGAACAACATCAATATCTCCTTCCTGTATCCTCTCCCAGGCCTTCAGGCCGTTGACCGTGCTGGCATAATTGTGGTAGCCCAGTTCAATGAGCATGGATTCAAGCATCTTGCGCATGGACTGGTTGTCTTCAACGATGAGGATCTTGCTGCTTTTGGTTTTTTTCATGCCGGATCAGCCCTTTACTATTTTTTTGCAATCATCATAACAAATATAATGCCGTTATTGACCATGATGCGCAAGGGGAAAAAATCAAGTTGGCGGGCCGGGCGGACGGGAAGACGGCAAATTTGCGCCGGGGATATTGCATTCCTCCATGGATTAGGCTTATAAATGAAAGCAGAAGATAAATCGCGTTTGCCTTCTCCCCTTTGCAGGTGCCGGCGGAATGTGAGCCGGCATACCAGGCCACCGGAATAATGCCCATTAAAAAAAGATTTCTCGTTATCCCTCTGCTCGTCTTTCTCGCCGTCTATCTGCCTTATCTGCTTTACCTTGAGGTCAAGCGGATAACCATTGATGAGTTTGACGCCCGGCAGATGGTGTACGCCCGGCAGGCCGCCAGAAGCATTGAAAATCTCCTGAATCGTTTTTTCAACGAACTTTCCTATATTGCCAGTATAAATGATATCGTTCGCATGGGTCCGAAAGGCGAGGAGCTGATGCACAAATACTACGCAAAAAACCAAGGGGAGATTCTGGCCATCACCCGGGTGGACCGCAAAGGCAGCATTATCTATACCGAGCCATACAACAGCAAGGCCATCGGCGTTGATATTTCCGCCCAGCCGCATGTCGCCCAGATTCTCTCGACCCATAAACCGGTGATCAGCGATGTCTTTACCGCGGTGCAGGGGCATCGCTGTATTGCCTATCATGTGCCGGTCATGGCGGGGGATACCTATGCGGGCAGTATCGCCATTCTGATACCTTTCGCCAGGATGGCGGAAGAGTCCCTGGCCACGATCAGGGCCGGGGAGTCGGGGCATATCTTCATGGTCGGCAGAGACGGGGTGGTGCTCTATTCGGACGAACCGGCGCAGATAGGCAAAAAGAGCGTTGAGCTTTACCGCCATTCTCCTGCGGCCCTTGCGTTGATCAGGCAGATGACGGAAGGCGGAGCGGGCCGGGCGGTCTTGATTTCTTCTGGCTCGGCAAAGGAAGAGGTCGGCCATGCCGTCTATAGCCCGGTCAGATTCGGAGCGGGATTCTGGTCCATTGCCGTTGTCACGCCCGAACGGGAGGTGCTTGCCACCATGCGGGGCTTTAAGAACAAGTGGTTTCTTCTGCTTGGGGTGTTAGTCTGCGCGAGCTTTGTCTCTTCCTATTATATTTTCCGGTCATGGGTGACTGACAAAGAAGAGAAGGAAAGAAGAAAGGCGGAAGAGGCGCTGCGGGAAAGCGAAAGAAATTATCGGGCCCTGGTGGAAAGCGCCAACAGTATTGTCCTGAAATGGGATACCACGGGCCTCATCAACTATCTCAATCCGTTCGGGCTGGAGTTTTTCGGATTCAGCCGGGAGGAGATTGTCGGCAGAAACGTCATGGGCACCATTGTCCCCGAGACGGAGAGCACGGGCCGGGATCTCCGGCACATGATTGATGATATTCTGGTCAATCCGCTGAAGTACATGAATAATATCAACCAGAATATGCGGAAATCCGGGGAGCGGGTCTGGATATCCTGGACCAATGAGCCCATTGTCGACGCGGGAGGCAATTTTCTTGAGATTCAGAGTATCGGCAATGACCTGACCAACCTGAAAAATGCCGAAGCAGCCACCCTGGAGAGCGAGCGCAAATACAAGCTGGTGGCTGCTGCCACCTCGGACATCATCTATGAATATCAGGTAAACGAAGAGCGGCTGACCTATGTTTCGCCCAATTGCGGGGATATCCTCGGCTATGACCCTGCTGAGCTGATGGGGCAAAGAGGGTTTCTGGAAACCGTTATCTGCCGGGAGGATGCGGAGACCGTTCAGAAAAAGAGGCGGCAGGCCTTGCGGGGAAGCGAGGCAAAGATGGCGCTGGAGTATGGCGTGAGGTGTAAGAACGGCGCCAGGAAATTTGTGGCTGAGCATTTCACCGTGCTGCGCGACGGGGACGGGAAGGTTACCGGCATGACCGGTTCCATCAAGGATATCTCCAATCAGAAGGAACTGGAGGAAAAGCTGCGCCGGGCGGAGAAAATGGAGGCCATCGGCACCTTGGCCGGCGGGGTGGCCCATGATCTCAATAACATCCTCTCCGGACTGGTCAGTTATCCCGACCTGTTGCTGCTCAACCTGCCGGAGGACAGCCCGCTCCGGAAGACGGTCCTGATCATTAAAAAATCCGGGGAAAAGGCGGCGGCAATCGTCAATGATCTGCTGACCCTGGCGCGAAGGGGCGTTTCGGTTACCGAGGTCATCAACCTCAATGCCATCATCCCGGAATTTATGCAGTCGCCGGAGTTCCAGGGCCTGCAGGCCCGGCACGAGCATGTCCGGCTTGAGCTGCAGCTCGATGAGGAGCTGCTGAATATTGCCGGCTCCCCGGTGCATCTGACCAAAACCATCATGAATCTGGTGGCCAATGCCTTTGAGTCCATCTCCGGAGCCGGAGAAATCCGCATCACCACGGAGAACAGGTATGTGGACAAGCCGGTGCGGGGCTATGATGACGTGCAGGAAGGCGATTATGTGACGCTTACCGTCTCGGATACCGGCCATGGCATAACCCCTGAGGACCGGCAAAGGATTTTCGAGCCGTTTTACACGAAAAAGGTCATGGGCCGCAGTGGGACGGGACTGGGGCTTGCGGTGGTATGGGGCACGGTGAAAGATCATCATGGGTATATCGATGTCCGGTCAAGCCGGGATAAGGGGGCGGATTTTATTCTCTATTTCCCCGTGTCCCGCGGCCTTCTGCCGAACAGGGCCGAGCAGCTGTTTGCCATTGAGCAGTACCGGGGGGCAGGCGAAGCGATTTTAATCGTCGATGATGTGAGCGAGCAGCGGGAGCTTGCCACCCAGATGCTGGCGCAGATGGGGTACCGGGTGGAAGCGGCGGCCAGCGGCGAGGAAGCGGTTGCCCTGCTGGCCGCTGGAGAGTTTGCCCTGCTGGTGCTGGATATGATCATGGAGCCGGGCATGGACGGGCTGGACACCTATAAGGCGGTGCTGCGTGTCAGTCCGCAGCAGAAGGCCATCATCGCCAGCGGTTATTCGGAAACGGACCGGGTGCATGAGGCCCAGCAGCTGGGCGCGGGCCAATACCTGCGAAAGCCCTACACCCTGGAAAAACTGGTCAGAGCGGTGCGGGACGAGCTGCACCGGTCAGCATAAGTATTCGCCGGGATGTCTGCCATCGCTTTCGGTCAATGCGGTAGTAGCTATTTCATCTGCCGGGCCAGTCTGGCCCCCTCTTCCTCGTTGACCAGGCAGAGCAGAAGCGCCCCGGCGATAAACAGGCCGATAATGGCCAGCAGGGAAAGCCGGGGGCTGCCGGTAAGCATGCCGACCAGGCCCATGAGCAGCGGGCCGATCACCGCGGCAAACTTGCCGAGCATATTATAGAAGCCGAAAAATTCCGCTGATTTGTTCGCAGGAATAAGCCGGGAGTAAAGCGAACGGCTCAGTGACTGCACCCCGCCCTGCACCAGGCCGATGGCCACGGCCAGCAGATAAAATTCCCTGATCGTCTCCATGGACATGGCCCACACCGTCACCAGCAGATAGATAGCGATCCCCAGCAGAATAGCCTTTTTTGTGCCCATTTTTTCCCCCAGCCGGCCGAAGACCAGGGCCGCGGGAAAGCCGACAAACTGGGTGATAAGCAGCGCGATAATCAGGCCGCTGGAAGCAAAACCAAGGGCCAGCCCGTAATCAACCGCCATGCGGATAATGGTGTCCAGGGCGTCGATATACAGCCAGTAGCCGGCAAGAAAGACCAGGACCACCCGCAGTTTGCGTATCTCCTTGAAGGTGGTGAAAAGTTGCCGGAAGCCGGCGCCAATCATTCCCTGCCGGGCCGGGGTGGCTGGCGGGGCGGGTTCCTTCACCCACAGCAGGATCGGCAGGGAAAAGACGGCCCACCAGGCCCCCACGGTGAGAAAGGAGAGCCGCACCGCCTGCGGGGCGTCGGCCAGGCCGAAGAGGCCGGGTTTGAGGGTCATGGCCACATTGACGGCAAAGAGCAGGCCGCCGCCAAGGTATCCCAGGGCAAACCCCAGGGCCGAGACCCGGTCCGAGGCGGCAGGGGAGGCCACATTGACCAGCAGGGAGTCGTAGAACACGTTGCCCCCGGAAAAGCCGATGATGCCGCAGATGTAGAAAAGGGAGGCCATGAGCCAGGCACCCTGGGCAACGGTGTAGAGACCGGCGCTCATCACGATGCCCAGCGTGGCGAAAAAAAACAGGAATTTCTTTTTCGCCCCGGCCTGATCGGCCATGGCGCCCAGCAGCGGGGCAAGAAAGATGACCACCAGGCTGCCGAGGGAATTGGCCAGCCCCAGGCGGAAGGTGCTGGTGGAAACCTCGACGCCGCTGCACCAGTACTGTTTGAAGAAGATGGGAAAGAAACCGGCCATGATGCTGGTGGCAAAGGCGGAGTTGGCCCAGTCATAGAAGGCCCAGGCAAGAGTTTCTCTGCTGATTTTCATGGCTGGCTGCAGGTGTCGCTGCCCACTGGGAGGCAAGGAATCACTTTTCCCTGGCGGCAAGGTAGGCGAGAATACGTTCAGGGAAATCCGTCACCAGGCCCCTGGCGTGCCGTAGCAATGCCAGTTCCGCGTCCTGGGTCGTGTTGATGGTGTACACCCCGGTAAAAATATCATGTGCGGCGATATCCGCGCCAAGCTCCGGGGTCAGCTCTCTGAGGGAACAGACAAAGGCCTGGCAGCCGGTGTCCTGCAGCACCAGCGAGGGCAGCCTTTGGTCGCCGGAGGGCAGCAGGGCGGCGGTATGAAATCCCAGCTGCAGGGAGTTCAGGTACCTCAGCGAGTCATGATGAAAGGAGGAAAACAGGGTGAACGGCATCATCGCGGCGCTGGTGGTGGCCGCGGTAATGAGCCTGATGCGTTTTTGCCAGTCTTCACCCGGGGCCGGCGATTTGATCTCCACATTGATGCACGCCTTGCCCCTGATCAGCTGGAAAACGTCAGCCAGCAGGGGGATTTTTTCGCCGCGGAAGCGCTCGGCAAACCAGGCGCCTGCATCGAGTTTTTTGAGTTCCTCGTAAGAGGAACGGCAGATTTCGCCATGGCCGTTGCTGGTGCGCTCCAGGCTGGGGTCATGGAAGACGACGACCTGGTCATCGGTGGTGATCTGCACGTCGATTTCGACCATCAGGGCCCCGGCCTCCAGGGCGAGACCGATGGCGGTCAGGGTGTTTTCCGGCGCAATGCCGGATGCGCCGCGGTGAGCGACAACCAGGTGGGGAAGGGTGACGAGATCGAGTAATGATTTCATGGCGTAAGTTTTTCAATTGGTGAAAGGTTTAATCTTAACTTTCTGACTTGATCTATTTTACCGAAATAACAATATTTTTGTGACATAGTTGCTGCTCTGATCTCCGTCATGGGAATTCGAGAGACAGGAGACAGAATTCAGAATGGTTGATTTCATGACGTTTTGTGCTGGCTCCTCTTTCCGTCTTTTCATTTCTTTCTCCTCACTTCTCACTCCTTACTCCTCACAGCTTTGTTCAGGAAATCCTCCAGGCCCTTTTTATATCTGCCGGCGGAGAGAAGAAAGCCCGCATTGTGGTTGCCGCTGATCTGCAGAAATGTTTTCGGTGCAGGGGCTGCGGCAAAGAGTTTGCGGCCGTGACTGAAGGGCACAATGTCATCATCAGGGCTGTGAATAATGAGCAGCGGGCAGTTGATTTTTCCCACGGCCGCCGCGGCGTCGTATTCAAACCGGCAGAGCAGGCGGCCCGGGAAAAAGGGGTACATGCTGGCGGCCATGTCCTTGGCCGAGGTAAAGGTGGATTCGAGAATGCAGGCCCGGGGTTCTTTCCTGCTGCACAGCCAGGCCGCTATGGACCCGCCCAGGGAACGGCCGAACACGACGATCTGCGACGGGCTGATGTTTTCCCGGCTGACCAGGTAGTCCCAGGCCGCCTCCACATCACGGTAGGTGCCTGCTTCCGACGGTGTTCCCTCGCTCCGGCCGTAACCGCGGTAATCGAAGATAAAGGTGGCGTAGCCCAGCCGGTGGAAGATGTCAATGGTCTCCAGCCGGTGGGAGATATTGCCGGCGTTGCCGTGACAGAAGAGGATGACCCCCTTGGCCGCCTCAGCCGGAATGAACCAGGCGGCCAGTTTCACCTGGTCGGCGGTGGTAAAGGTGACGGCGCGGTACTTGAGGCCCAGTTTTTCCGGAGTGGTGAAAATGGTGGGGTCCGGAAAATAGATGAAACGTGACTGGTTGACGAACAGCGTGGCCCCGAAGCAGACATAGACGGCGGCAAAAAGCAGCGCCAGCGACAGTAAGGTCTGAAACATTTTTTGGTGCCTGCCTTATCCCCTTGGTCCGCCGCTTTTGAGCTTCTGCTGCCAATACTCTTTGATGGACTGGCCCATGTTGCCCACGCTGGAGTTGACCGCCTTGCGCAGCTCCTCGTCCATGTTGAGCGGGGTGAACTTGGCGGTGCCCGATGCCGGCGGACCTGCGGCGGCGCCGGTTTCCATGTCAACGGCCCGCACCGTGAACGACACGGTGGTCAAGGTCTGCGACCTGCCGTAATACTGCAGGGGCATGGAGCCGGTCTGCTGAACCTGGGAGATGAGCACAATATTGGCTGACTGGCTGGGCACCAGGCGTTTGATATCATACCAGGAGATGGGCAGGCTGCCCATCTGCATTTTTTCCATGAGCATCGGGATTTCGGCTACGGAAGTGACCTGCAAGCCGCTGCTTGTCAAGGCGGCTTCGATATGGTTCTGCACAAAGGGGGCCAGGGTTTCGTCCCCTGAGACCACGGTCAGCACCACAGGGAGGGCGGGCAGCGCGGCCTTTTTCTCCACCTTGGCGGTGCGGGCGGGGGGTTCGGCAACGGCGGCAGGGGGCGGGGCAATGGCTGGCGCTTTCTCTCTCTCCTGCCGGTCAACAGCAGCCTGCCGGGCGGTTTGTCCGGCCGCGGGTGCGGTTGTGGTTTCAGGAGGCGGGGCAGGGGCCTCCGGCGCTTGCCCCGCAGGGGCCTGGGCGGTTGTTACCGGGGCTTCCGGGGCAGGAGCGGTGGCAATGGCAGGTCCGGTAGGGGGCTGCTCTGCGCTGCTTTTTTCCTTAACCGTCATTTCCCGGGCCGGGGGCGCCACGGTCTGCTCGGCTGTTTTTTCCTTTTTCACCCTGTGCAGCAGGGCGTCCACCGTCCACATGGACAGCAGGATGGCGATGATGATGCCCGCAGCCATGGCCAGCATCCTGGTGCGTTTGCCCTTTTCCTTTTCTTCCGGAACGGGCGGCGGTGGCGGAGGCGCTGCTACGGGCCGGGAGGTTTGGATTCTGCCGGTAATGGGCGGTTCAATATGCAGCTGAGTCATGCAGGAAACAATGGCATCCGTCACCTCGGAGGGTGCCTGGAAGCGCTGGTTGACATCCTTGGCCGTCAATTTGTCGATCAGCTCGCAGACCGGTTTGGGCAGGGCAGGGTTGACCGTGGCAATCGGCCTGATGGGCTCGGTGATGATTTTTGCCACCACGGCCAAAGGTGATTCGCCGGTAACGGGCGGTTCGCCGGACACCATTTTGTAGAGCAGGGCGCCCAGGGAATAAATATCGCTGCGGATATCCAGTTTAGCGCCGCTGGCCTGCTCCGGCGAGGAGTATTCCGGGGTTCCCATGTACAGCCCGGTCTGGGTGAGTTTGGCATCGGCATCCTGGAAGTAGGCAATGCCGTAATCCGTGATCTTGATCCGGCCCACGGAATCGATCATGATATTGGAGGGTTTCAGGTCCCGGTGCACCACCCCTTTGGTGGCCGCCTCTTCAAGGGCATCGGCGATCTGCAGGGCAATGGGCAGGGCCTCCTCCAGGGGGATGGATTTCCTTTCCTTGAGGATCTGGCCGAGGTCCGTGCCCTTGACGTATTCCATGGCAAAATAGTAGAGACCGTTCTCCTCCCCGTAGGAGAGGATATTGACAATGTGCGGATGGCTGAGGGCGGCGACCACCTTTGCCTCTCTCTTGAAGCGTTTAATGAATTCATCGTCCCCGGACAGCCTTTCCGAGAGAATTTTCAAGGCAACCATTCTGTTCAGGGAAAGCTCATGGGCCTTGTAGACCACGCCCATGCCGCCCCTGCCCAATTCCTTTTCCAGCTGGAATCCGCCAATTACGCTTCCGGTTTCAATCTGATTCAGCTTCATTTGCCGTTCCCTTTAGGTGAAAAGATATCCGCACAACCGCACCACGTCAGAAAAAAATTATACCAGATCTGCTGGTAAAATCCTTTACAAATGAAGCAAATTAATAGAAAAATAAAGCGAAATGTTTTATGAATTCCGAGTGTTTTTTAGGTGATGTTCTTTTTTCTTTTTTTTGTGAGGTAGCCAGATGATGAAATTGCAGCTCAGTTTGGCAGGGTGTCTTGTTTTTCTTGTGTCTATGCTCTCGCTGGCCGGTTGTGTAACCCCCGGCACCAATGCCACGGTTACATCCGGACAGGGTGGTCCGGACATAGCCCAGGCCCAGGCCCAGGCCTATAACGGGCCGCAGGCCAGGATCGCCGTGGCCCGTTTCAAGGATAAAACGGGTAAAGGCTGGTGGACCGGCAGCATCGGTGACGGCATGGCTGATCAGCTGACCACCGCCCTGTTCAACACCAATCGCTTCATTGTTTTGGAGCGGGCGGCCCTGGAAGATGTGCTGACCGAACAGGACCTGGGGGCCTCGGGCCGGGTACGGGCGGATACCGCCGCCGAGATCGGCCAGATCGAGGGCGCGGAACTGATGGTTGTTGCCGCGGTGACGGAGTTTGAAGGTGCCGCATCCGGGGCCAGCGGCGGCCTGGGCGGCGGCGCGGCCGGGGTGATCGGCGGTCTGCTGGGCGGTTTTCAAAAGGCCCATATGGCCATCGACATGCGCATCATCGATTCGAAAACCTCCCGGGTTCTTGCCGCCACCAGTGTTGAAGGCGAGGCAACCGACGTCAATCTCGGCGGCCTGTTGGGCGGCTATGGCAGTTCCGGCGCCCTGGTCGGCGGTCTTTCCGGCTGGAAGAACACCCCGACGGAAAAGGCGCTGCGGATCTGCATCCAGAAGGCGGTGGATTTCATCGTCAGCAAGACCCCGCAGTCCTATTATCATTACGGGGCGCAGCCGGTTGCCGCTCCCGCCCCTGCTCCGGCAACATCCTACCAGGCCCCGGCCGGAGCCTCTTCCGGCGGAATGGTGGTTGTCGTGCCTGAATCCCTGAATATCCGCAGCGGCCCCGGAGAAAATTTCTCCGTTGTCTTTTCCGCCAAGGGAGGCGACCGTTTATCCGTGCTGGAAAAACAGGACAAATGGATCAGGGTCAGGGCCCAGGACGGCAAGGAAGGGTGGACTGCTGGCTGGCTGACCTCACCGGTGCATTGACCGGTGCGGGTCAAACCCGCGCTTGACGGTCTTTTTTCACCACTTTTACGAGTCCGGCAAGAGAGGGGACTGGGGGTTGTCTACTTCCAGATCCCCTCTATTTTTGCTTTGCAGGCCGGGCATTGCCCGTCGGTCAGGTTGTTCTTCCTGATGCTGAAGCCGAAGCGGGTGATCAGTTCCATGCGGCAGGAGGGGCAATAGGTGTTTTCTCCCCCTTCTCCGGGGATATTGCCCTCATAGACAAAACGCAGCCCCTCATCCAGGCCGATTTTCCTGGCCTTGCGCAGGGTGGCGGCCGGGGTGCGGTCCCGGTCCATCATCTGATAGGTCGGGTAGAAGGCGGTCACGTGCCAGGGCATGGCAGGATCCACGCTTTTGAGGAAGCGGGCAATGTCTCGCAGTTCCTGGGAGGAATCGTTCAGACCCGGAATGATCAGGGTGGTCACCTCCACCCAGACGCCCAGTTCGCGCATGAGGCGCACATTGTCCAGCACCGGCTGCAGCCGGGCCTTGCACACCTTTTGGTAAAAACCATCGTTAAAGCCCTTGACGTCGATGTTGATGCCGTCCAGCACCGGCGCCAGATGACGGGTGACCTCCGGTGACATGTAGCCGTTGCTGACAAAGACGTTTCTGAGGCCCCTCTCGCGGGCCAGCACGCAGCAATCATAGGCGAATTCATAGAAGATGGTGGGCTCCACGTAGGTATAGCTGATGCTTTGGCAGGCCTGTTCCGCGGCATCCTCGACAACATCTTTGGCGGTGACCGGCTGGCCAATGATCGCCCCTTTCTGCATGCGGGGATACTGGGAAATCTGGTAATTCTGGCAGTGCAGGCAGCGGAAGTTGCAGCCCACGGTGGCAATGGAATAGGAGGAGGAGCCGGGCAGAAAATGAAACATCGGTTTTTTTTCGATGGGATCAATGTTTTGCGATACCAGTCTGCCGTAGACCAGGCTGTACAGGGTGCCATGCTGATTCTCCCTGACGCCGCAGATACCCCGTCCGCCTTCTTTGATGTGGCAATGGTGATTGCAGAGATCGCAGATCACCTGGTTATCCTCATCGATGCGATAAAAAAGGGCTTTCTTCATGGTCCTCTCTCCCTATGGTCTCAGTTTTTTTTCCAGCTCCTGGCCGCGGATTGCCGCTTTGGCAAGCAATGACAGCTCTTCGGAGAGAACTTCCAGAACGTCGTCAATGGCCAGGATTCCTTCAAGTCCGCCCTCATCGTTAACCACCGGCAGGCGCCGGATGCCCTTGGCCCTCATCTTCTGCAGGGTATCCAGGATGCCGTCATGCACTCCGGCGGTTATCACCCCGAAACTCATGACGTCGGCGGCGCATGCCGCGTCCAGGCTGATCTCATTGGCAATGATCTCCACCACGATGTCCCGGTCGGTGATAATGCCCACCGGAATCGTCATTGCGCTGCTCCGGTCAACCACCACCAGATCTCCCACATGGTATTGACGCATCAGTTTTGCGGCCTCGACAATCGTTGTATTGCGTTCAGCCACGACGACTTCCCTGTTACAGAATTCTCCGACAGTCATGATCCCCTCCCCATTCGTCAATTTGTCCGTTCTTTATTCATTTTTAACAAATATTATACTCTTTCTTGCTTAATGGAAAGAGAGAGAATTTTTATTTTTAGGGAGCAGCGGCCAGTATCTCCGCGATGTTTCTGTTGGCTTTTATTTACTCCGGCTCTATTCTCTGTTAAAGTGGGGCATACATTGGAAAAATGGTCACCATCATTAAATTTTGATGGCTTCGTGAAAAGTCTTGGCTCCGGCTTTCCGTGACGATAAATCAGAGAGTTATCGCCCCTGGCCGGCAATCGAGCTGTTTTCACCCACAAGGGTATCCATACGAGGCCATCAATTCTGAGCTGCCGATGAAAATTAAATTTGCTGATTATATTAAGGAACATGTCATCCTGGGGGACGGGGCCTTCGGCACTTACCTCTATGAAAAGGGAATTGATTTCGGCAGAAATATCGATCTGCTGAATCTGAAGAATCCCGAGTTGATCTATTCGGTGCATGAGGAATATATCCGGGCCGGCAGTCAGCTGATTGAAACAAACACCTTCGGGGCCAATAGCTTCAAACTGCAGAAGGCGGGCAAGGAAGAGCAGGTTGGCGAAATCAATCTGGCCGGAGCCCGGCTGGCGGTCAAGGCCGCCGGCCATGAGGTGTATGTGGCGGGCTCGGTGGGACCCACCGGGGTGGAATTCCCCATGATTTCCGGCGAGATCACCCATGACGATATCAGGGCGTCCTTTGCCGCGCAGATCAGCGCCCTGGTGGAAGGCGGAGTGGATCTGCTGATTCTTGAAACTTTCACTCACCTGGAAGAGATACTGCTGGCCATTGAGACCGCCCTGCAGGCGGGCAACGGCCTGCCCATTGTCGCCCAGATGGTTTACCCCTCCCAGGGCAGGACGGCCGGAGGGATCGATGCGCTGACCTGCGCCAGGGCCGCCCTGTCGGCCGGGGCCATGGTGGTGGGCACCAACTGCGGCCGGGGGGTGGACGCCATGTCAACGGCCATTGGCCATCTCCTGCCCCTGGCGGAAGAGCATGTGCCGCTTTCGGCCTTTCCCAATGCCGGCCTGCCCGAGGTCATGGGCCATCGCATGGTCTATCCTGCCCAGCCGGCCTATATGGCCAGGCGGGCGGCGGAGATGCTGAAAATGGGGGTGCGCCTCATCGGCGGCTGCTGCGGCACCACCCCGGCCCATATCCATGAGTTCCGGAAAACCCTGAAGCTCCGGCATAAAAAAGGGCTGGGCTCAGTCACGGTTTCCGCCTCTCCCCAGGAAACCGCCGCTGCGACGCCTGCGGCCATGAAAAAGAGCGGCCGGGGCGGTTTCCTCGACAGCCTGCAGCCGGGCAGACTGCCCGTGCTGGTTGAGCTTGACCCGCCCACCCATCTTGATATTGATAACGTGCTGGTCGGGGCCCGTTCGCTGGCCGCCAGCGGAGTGGATGCCGTCACCCTGGGCGAGAATCCGCTGGCCATCCTGCGGGCCGGCAATATCGCCCTGGCCCATCGCATCCGCGAGGAGGCCGGGATCCAGGTGGTGATGCATCAGACCTGCCGGGACCAGAATGCCCTTGGCCTGCAGTCCCATATCATGGCCGCCCATATCCTGGGGATTGAGGCCATTCTGGCCGTGACCGGTGATTCGGCGAGCCTGACGGATCAGCCCGGCGTCAGCGGTGTCTTTGATGTCAATTCCCTTGGCCTGATCCGCATGATCAGTCAGTTCAACCAGGGGCTGAACATGGCCGGACGCTCGATCAAATTGCCCACCAGCTTTTCCATCGGCGCCGCCTTCAGCTTCAACCATGCCAATCCGACCCTGCAGATTTCCCGGCTTGAACGCAAGGTAGCCCAGGGAGCCAATTTTGTCATGACCCAGCCCCTTTTTACCAAAAATGAGGTGGAGGCCATGGTGGAGCAGACCAGCCACCTCAATGTGCTGATCTTTCCTGGAATTTTCCCTTTGATCTCCGCCCGTAACGCCGATTTTCTCCATAATGAGGTGCCCGGCATATCCATTCCGGCGGAGGTCCGCAAGAAACTGTGGAGTTACGAGGATGTCGCCGACCAGCGCAAGGCAGCCATGGAGTTCACGGAAAAACTGGTGGCTGATCTTGCCCCCTTTGTCGATGGTCTGTATCTGATCAGTCCTTTGAACAAGTGGGAGATTGCCGAAAGATTTGTCAAACAGATCAGACAGGCCGGCTGGCAGGGAAGCGGCCGGGCCGCGGTCAGATGATGGAAGCCCTGCCCCTGTCAGCGTAGCGTAACCCTTGGGCAGCGGGGCAGACCCTGGCCCGCTGCAATTGCCAGTAAACTTTTCTTTTCCCGGCGGAAACGAATGCAGAAGAAAAGAATTCTTGTGGTTGACGACGAGAAAATTATTCTGAGAACCCTGAGCTGGGGCCTCGGGAATCAAGGCTATGAAGTGGACACGGCCGAAAGCGGCGAGGAGGGGCTGGCCAAGCTGCAGCATGGTTCCTACAATCTGCTGCTCAGCGATCTGCTCATGGACGGCATGAGCGGCATCGACCTGCTGAAAGGTGCCAAACAGATCAGTCCGGATATGGCGGTCTGTCTGATCACCGGCTACGCGGATCTTGCCTCGGCCATCGACGCCCTGCGCCTGGGGGCGGATGATTATCTGGTGAAGCCCTGCGATATGGATGAACTGCTGCTCCGGGTCCAGCGTGCCCTGAAAAAGGAGGAGCTGCGCAAGAAGGTAAGATATTTTGAAAATATTCTGCCGGTTTGCGCGGTGTGCAAAAAGATCAGAGATGATGCCGGCAAAGAGCCCGGGGAAGGGGAGTGGGTCAGCCTGGAACAGTATCTACGCCGCAAAACCGGGGTGGAAATACGGCGCGCTTACTGTGTGAAGTGTGCCCGGCAACTTGAGGATGCCTCCCGGGCCACTGGTGAGTGACCTGCCGGAGCGAAGAGATTTCCCAAACCTGGGCCTCGTTGGCATTCAGGAGTAAGGATTTAGAAATTTGAAAAAGATTTTTTTCACCTCAGAGCACCCGGAGATCACAGGGAAATATCATTTGTTACAGTTGGTTAACTCTGTGGCTCTGTGCTCGCTGTGGTGATTTTTTTAATTTAATTCATTCATTCCCCAAGGAGAACTGCTATGAAATCATTTTTTAAAAAAATGATCATGATCGGCGCTTTGCTTTCCCTGACCATGGCCCTGGTTGCCTGCAGCGAGGAAGGGCCCGCGGAAAAGGCCGGCAAGGATATTGACAAGACCTTGGATTCGGCCAAGGAAAAGGTCCACGAAGCCACCAAGTAATATTTTTTGTGATTACCATCGACTTTCAGCCAGGTTCAATAATCTCCTGGGCTTCGGTAAAGTATGCACAGCGGCATCGGCTAGGAGTCTGTCGGACTTAACGCAACTCGTTCTGACAAATTACGTTGATCAAACATAATCAACTTGTTGTATTTTCATTAAAATGCTTGATTCTGGTGATGTTTTCTGTTAAATTATAAT
>Ga0172380_10004396_pt1 | contig 18172 bp, 20 predicted proteins | sample Leawe162metaG_FD_119747 | JGI IMG/M metagenome (GOLD analysis project Ga0172380, IMG submission 119747) | Leachate microbial communities from a municipal landfill in Southern Ontario, Canada - Leachate well 162 metaG | ecosystem: Engineered > Solid waste > Landfill > Unclassified | place... | reverse complement strand
TTAGAGCAAGAGAATTTGAGGATGCGGCCATTAAGTTTGTGGGACTTACTAAAGAGGGGAAGTATGATGCTGCTAGAGACTTAATGCAGGTTGCTCTAAAATCAGGAATTCAAAGAGAGGAAGTTGGGTTAAAATACCTATCAGTTAGCACGCCAACTTACTACACTGGGGAAAGCGATGGAAATGAATTTTTGATGCCGCTTGGAATCAATGAATTGGATGACCAGCTACCACGTGGTTTGCGCCGTACCGATTTTGTGTGTTTACTTGGGAATTTTAAGGGTGGAAAATCGTGGTTCTGTTCCTTTCTTGGTAAAGAGGGAATGCTTCGTGGACTGAAAGTTCTTCATATTTCCCATGAAAATTCAGCAGAAGATACGGAAATGCGATATGACATGTCATTTGGTGGTTTAAAGAGTTACGGGGATGAATACGCAGAAGTAGAGGACCTGGATGATTCTGGGAATGTAATTTCAAGAGAAAACATTAGAGTTGGTACCGTATTTGAAAAAGATAGAGTGATTCAGATTAGAAAAAAGGTAAGGAGATTCGGTGGGGAATTAATAATTAAGAAGTATCCAATGGGTTTTTGTACCATGGATGAAATTAGGAGGTACCTAGATTATCTTGAAACATTTGAGGGATTTACTCCGGACATTATTCTTAATGACTATGTTGAAAAGATGAGGCTATCATCCGACGATAATAGAAGAAATGAGATTGATAATATATATGTTCAGAGTAAGGGAATTGCGGACGAACGCAAGCTTTTGATGGTCACGGTCAGTCAGTCCACCCGTGAAGCACAGGAAAAGAAGGTTCTTGGGAAGAAGGATTTTGCGGAGGATATTAGGAAGCTTGGAAATGTTGATCTGGCAATAGGTATATCAAGAACCAAGATACAGTCTAGTCAAAATAGGATGCAAGCGATTATTCTGGCCAATAGACACGGACCACAGGATTTTGGGTGTGTTCTTGCTACTAATTTTAATATAGGTCAGTTTTGTCTAAGATCCTGGCCGTTGAAGCTTCATGACGACCAAAGTGATGACCACAATTAATAAGAATAAATTATGAAAACTACTACTTATGTGGTAATATTATGAACCTGACGAAAGATAAAACTAATAATGCCATCATTGTGACTTTATCAAATGTTAGAAAGCATCAAAACGCGGATCGTCTCAAACTGGCAACTGTCATAGGGAATCAAGTAATTGTTGATTCTAATGCTAAAGATGGTAACGTAGTTGTATATTTTGATAGTAATTTATGTTTATCGAATGAATACCTGAAAGCTAATAATTTATATTCTAATCCAGAATTAAATATTGATACCAAGAAAAAAGGATACTTTGGGTCTAATGGACGTGTTAAAGCTCAAAAGTTTCGTGGTGAAATTAGTAATGGATACGTTGCTCCATTGGACTCATTATTTGTCGCCAACAACTCTGATACTGTAACACCATGTTGGACAAAGCTCAAGGTTGGTGACGAGTTTACTAGTATTAATGGTGTTGAAATTTGTAAAAAGTATGTAATTCCAAATAACATGCCCGGTCAACCTGGGTCAAGAAACCATGATAAAAAGAAATTTGTCATTCGGTCTGATATGTTTCACACTCATTGGGATACCAAACAACTAATGAGGGAAATTGGTAAGGTTCCAAGTGGTGTAGTTTGGATTGAGGAAAAGCTTCATGGAACCTCTGGTCGTACCGGTAATGTGCTAGTTAAAACTGGTCGTCCGTGGTACAAGTTCTGGTTGCCAAAGGAAGAATGGTTAGTACTGTCTGGAACTCGTAGGGTTGACAACATTACCAGTCATATAAGTGGAACAAGGAGTCACATTCATAAGATGCTTGTTCCACTACTTCATAAAGGAGAAACTGTATACTATGAGATTTTTGGAATGGATATGAATGGAAAGGAAATCCAGAAAGGATTCCCATACGGATGTAATGGTCCTAGTTGCAAAGTTATGCTGTATCGGGTAACAATCACCACCCCAGATAATTTCACGTTTGACCTTCCAAGGGAACAAGTGTATCGTAGGGCCGACGAGCTTGGTTTAATGCGTCCAATTGTTCTGAGTAAGTTTTATCTCGCGTCGGATGGATCCACCCTTTTGGAACATGAATGTACAAAATTGGTACATGGTAATTCCGCACTCGCCAATCACATAAAAGAGGGTGTGGTTGTGTGGTTCCAACAGACGGATGGATCATGGTCATGCTTGAAACACAAAAGTCAAGAGTTTTTAATTATGGAAAGTGGGTTACGTGATCTGGATATTGGAGACCCAGAGGATGTTATTTAATTGTTAAAGGACTGATACAAATGGAAAGATTAGCTGCAGTTGTAATTATTGCGTGGATTTCCGCAGTTGTCCTGTACGGATTAAGTATAGCATGATTGACTACATGGATTACAAAAATTTGAGTAAGGAGGAATTGGACTACATTCTTAACGGGAGCGGCATTAACAAGGGGTTGATGAATCACCAGTTAATTTCGTTGGTGTTTGCGGTGACCAGAAACAGGGTAGCTTACTTTCATGGAATTGGAACTGGAAAGACCCTGACTGCGTTGGAAACGTTAAAACTATGGAAAAGAAAAAGGGTTCTTGTGGTATGTCCTGTATCAGCATTTGATGCATGGGAAAGAGACATTAAAAAATTTACTACTTTTAGCTACAAATTCATAATTGGATCACACGAGGAAAGACTTAAGGAATTAAGTGAATCAGCGAATGTGTCCATTATTAATTACGATGGGCTAAAATGTGTGTATGCTAATTTCGCTCCAATAGGTGGGGGAAAGAAAAAGTGGGTGTTAGATCCAGCCAAGATGACACATGATTTTGATTGTATTGTTCTGGATGAAATTCATAGATGCTCCGCTTATACCACATTGCAGTCTTCTATATGTGTTGAGTTGTCAAGAAGAACAGGAATGGTAGTTGGAATGACCGGAACCCCGGTGGATAAATCTCTACTCGATTTATTCAATATATATTACACCTTAGACCTTGGAAAGTCTCTTGGTAATAGCTTCTTTGCGTATAGAAGTAAATATTTCAATCAGCCAAAATTTGGATACGAGTGGAAAATCAAGAATGGAAAAGACGTAGAAATACTTAATAGGTTAAGAGATTCTACCATATCATTTGAACGTAATGAATGTTTTGATCTTCCAGAGCTTCAGGAAGTGGATAAATGGTTAGACCCCTCTAGTGAATTTAAAAGTTTACAGGATGATATTATAGATGGACTGCCAATTCACATTGGTGATGACTGGATCACCGTGTCAAATGATTCTCAAAAAGTATCCATGTTGAGACAGTTATCGTCCGGATTTATTTATTATAAGACCGAATTTGGAGAATACTCTCACGTATTAAAAGAAAATCCTAAGTTGAATACATTAATCGATGTTATAAATGGGACTGGTTCTAAGATAATTATATTCCATCAGTTTATAAAAACTTCTGAAATCATTCAGAAGGCATTGGATAAAAATCATACCGGTTATGTAGTTGTAAACGGTGGGCAAAGTAATAAGGATAGAATTAATGCAATAAGAAGGTTTACCACTGATTCATCAATTGGGACAATGATAGCACATCCAGCATGTGCATCTGAAGGATTTGATGGTACCGTTGCAAACGTGGTGGTGTTTTTTGATCCAATAGCATCAACTAAAATTAGGGATCAGTGTATAGGTAGAGTGTATAGAAAGGGTCAGAAGGAAAAGTCACTAGTAATTAACCTGTTACTTAAGAGGTCAGTGGATAAAACTACGGTGGATAGTAGAAATGATAGATCATCCCTTGTCAAGAGTGTAATGAAATTTATTCATGAATACCATAGTTAAGAATATTAAAATGTACTGGATTCAAAATAAGACCGTAATATGAATGACAATAAAGTAATATGTGGGGATTGTATTAAAGTATTACCAACCTTGGGTTGGGCCAAGATGATATTTGCTGATCCACCGGATAATCTTGGGGTAAAGTATGTAGGGGGGGTAGGGGATAGACTTGAAGATAATGATTATATAGATTTCCTATTGGACGTGGTATATTCTGCCATGGGACACAAACCAGATTCATTCTGGATGAGTCATTACCACTCTTACACAATCCCAATGCTGAATTCAGGAATTGACTTCCAGGGTTATAATGCCAAATTATTCATGTGGAGATTTACTTTTGGTCAACACCGGGAAACGGATTGTGGAAATGGTTATAGACCCATTCTAAGACTTTCCGTGCCGGACATGGTGTGGAATACTAATTCTATTCGTGTGAAGTCGGCAAGACTTGAAAAGTATAATGATAAACGGGCAAATCTGAATGGAAAGGTTCCGGACGATGTTTGGGAGTTTCCAAGAGTCTGTGGAACCCACAAGGAAAGACGGGGATGGATACCAAATCAACATCCAGAAGGATTAATTGAAAGAATGATTTTGATGTCTACCAATCCGGGCGATTTGGTCATTGATATGTTTGGGGGTTCTGGAACCGTTCATCGAGTATGTAAAAGATTAGGAAGACGGTCGATCAGTATCGAAATCTCTGAAGAATATGTGAAAAATATACTGTCCGAGAATAACATGTAGTATACTAAAGGCCAACGGAGACTAAAGAAAATACCCTCCTTGGCATGTAAAGGGGCATAGTAAATGGCAGTCAAAATCTACTCAACCAAAACCGGGAGAAGGTTATCTATTGCTGATAAGTATAGAGAATTTATGATATTTACCTACCCAAGTTTCCCCCATGTAAAGATTTGGAGGGGTTTGGTAAATTACTTCCATCAGATGTGTAACGTTATTAAGTGGATTCCTGTAATATGGCGAGATAGATATTGGGACTGGTGCTTTCTATTCAAGATTATAGAGTTTAAACTTCGAATGGACTCAAAGAAGTATAATAAGTGGGGTAGTCACGTGAACTCGGATAGGGACGCCAAAAGAATGCTGGTGTGTGCAGAGCTTTTGAAGAGAATGATCGACAATAACTATGAAGATACACGGACTGAAATTGGAGAACACTCTGTTGATAACATGGTAAATTACGAAGATTATATGCGTGATCAGGATCTTAAATACATGTTCAAAATTATGGAAAAGCACGTATTTAAATGGTGGGACTAATTATGAAGACTATGGTATCAGTAAAATGTAATAAATGGGTAATGGGTCACTTTGACAGTGTTGACGGTCATTAAATACCGTTGTTACCCGAACGAGACGCAAACTAAGCGGCTCGCACGGATGTTCGGAAACCAGAGATTCGTTTGGAATCAACTGCTGGCTGCTGTTCATCGTGGATCAGTGGAAGTTCATGTCTAAGGTCTGTTCGGTGTGCGGGCACAAACTCGAATCATTGCCGCTTCAAGTTCGGAAGTGGGGACGCCCAGTGTGTGGGATTCTCCATGACCGTGACGTGAACGCGGCGTTGAACATAGCAAGGATTACCCGGCGGGAAGCATCGGGGCTGCGCGTGGAGGAAGGTGTCTCTATACCAATGGGGTATGTGGTTGGCACAAGCACGTCCGATGAATCGCGAAGGGCACGAAAGTAACGATTCAAAAATTGATAGATAGCATTATGAATTTGGAGGTAGTATGAAAGTTCAAATCATTGACACCATTTTTAACGTTCAGTTCATTAAAAATCCCATGAAGGTAAAGTACCGAAAGTATAAGCAGGATGGGTCATTCAAGGTGAAAACTGGTATAAGAACTGATACATACTGCAAAATTAGAGTTGGAGACCAAGTTATCTCAACTGGAAAATCAAGTTGTAGCCCGGTAGACAAGTATAATCATGTCAAGGGTAAGGCATTGGCCATGGAGCGAGCCTTACTCAATGATGATTTCATTGACACCGGTGTTTTGAACTATGACATGGTTCCAATTAGAGAAGTCCGAACTGAATTTTGGCATAATTTCGCATTTGAATTTGGTGCTGGCGTGGAGAATTGAATGATGAATAGTAGGATACTTTCCAAAATTAGACGGTAAACGCGAAGTGGTTTAAACGGTAACTGTTGTAGTAAACGTCAAATTTCAAGAATACGATGTTTACATAGGAAGACCATATAAGTGGGGGGAACCCGTTTTCAATAGGTAAGGATGGTACTAGGGAAGAAGTAATAACTAAGTATGTAGACTGGCTAACCAATCAACCAAAACTTCTTAACAACCTTCATCAACTTGCGGGTAAACGCTTGGGTTGCTACTGTTCCCCGGATTCTTGTCATGGTGATGTATTGGCCGAACTCTGTAACTACGTATTTAAAGACGCGTTCGATACATGAACATCACAAAACAACAAATTGCAAGTATATTTAGAAGCTTGGATATCCCGTATTTTACATCCGGGAAAAATGTATCCGAGGACTCAGTCAATATTAAGTGCCCGTTTTGTGATGAAACTGGTGATCCTGACCCGTCGGACCACCTTGGTGTGTTTAAGGGAAACGGGGTGTTCTCGTGCTGGAGGTGTAGGAAAAAAGGTCCATTTCACATTCTTATTAGGAAGCTCACTGGTTTTTCGGAAGAACGTTGTAAGGAAATTGTTGAAAGTAGTACGGATAAGTCCGATAAAGAAGCCATTGATGTAATAATGGAGATTATCAATAGTAATTCGGAAACTAAAAGAACCGAGAAAAGTTGTTTTGACGGGCTTCCTGAATTTTTTACCAAAGTAACACATGATATGAATTACCCACTACTCGCGTCGTACCTAAAAAGACGCAGAATACCCGTGGAAACGGTTATAAAACATGGATGCGGGGTATGCAAAGTAGGGAAATTCATGAATAGGATGATAATTCCAGTAATATTTAATGGAGAAATTGTATCATTCCAAGCGGCGGACCTTACTGGTAAGGCAGATTTAAAGTATAAGACCGCAACCAGTAACATTAATGATTACTTGTACGGATATGATGAAATACATAGTAACGGAAGGATAATAGTTACAGAGGGTGTTTTGGATGCATGGAGGGTTGATGAAGACGTAGTGTGTACCTTCGGAACCCACCTTACGGATAAACAGAGAAATTTGATAATTAAGCGGCACCCGAAAGAGCTAATATTTGCGTATGATGGGGATTACTACTGGAGGGAATTTGGATACGGATCAATTCCTGGTTGGTTCACCCCGTTTGTTAGCACAATTAGAGTAGTAGAATTTCCAAAGGAACATGATCCGGATTCATATGGAAGAGAATATGGACATGATGTACTAATGAAATTGATTAACAGTGGTGAAGTATAATAATGGTTTCAACAGTTAAAGTTTAAGGGGGGGTATTAACATGGTAATATGCAACTGTGCGGGAAACTGTGATTGGTTCGATGACTGTCCACACAGCACACCACATGAATCGATGTTATGTGTTACAAACGAAGGTATTAGACATCCTGAAACAATGAGTAAACAAGATATTATGTGCACGAGTGAGGATGTGTGTCCTACCACGGGTTACGTGGTTAAATGTATTGAAACGGAGGAAAATTGATGAGGTTTGTTGAATTTGGTGCCATGGAAATTGTTCCGGATGAAGACGGAAAGACTATACACTGCAGGAAGTACACCGTTAAGATTAACCCCGATTTGGTGTGTTCAATCAGTCCAATAATGATTCCTGGAAGTCTTTCTGGTCCGGATGGTCATCCCGTTCCGGTGGAGGGTACAAGGATCCTATTCGGAGCCACCTCTGTAATAGTTACTATGTCAACACTTGGTGTGGAGGATGCACTTACCGGAAAGATAAATTTCAATACTACTGTTGAACCGAAGTTGATAAAGTTTAATTCGGAAAATGTACACCAGTCTAACGGGGGTGTTGATGAACAGTAAAGATTGCAAATTTTTTGGTGTTACAACCCCGGAAGTTAGGAGTAAAAGAAAGATATGTAAGAAGTGTGCTATTGATAACCCACGAGTGTATCTTGATTGCATTGATGAAACTGATAAGTTACTTTCCCTACCGGTGGATTTAATTGATGGAGAACAAGAGATGAATGACGAGATTAGTGAAGTTAGTGTAGAACAATCTGGTATTAATCAGGTTGCCAACCCCCAGGTCATAAATGTAGAACCAGAAAAACCAAAGCGTAAGCCCGCTGTTGTTACCAAGGGTGTCCTAGAACTTGCCAAGGACCTAATTAGAAGTGGGAAAAGTGACCGTGAAGTTATTGAGGGTTTGATAGTAAAGTATACTGAAGCCGGTAAGAGTGCAAAACAGGCAAAGCATAATGCTCTTACCACGTTATTTCACGCGCACAAGAGGGTAAATAATGAACTCACAAATAAAGGTCAACAGGTCTAGGCTCGTTAGTATCCTGGAAATGCTGTTACCGGCTGCTGGTAGTGGGCCATCCCCACAGGCAAACCAGATGTTCAAGTTTAACGAGGACTCCATATCCGCCACTGACGGAATTGTATCAGTTGATGCTTGGTTAAAGGAGCCACTTGTAGGACTTAAATTCAGAATTGGAACCAGCCTAATTGGGTTTCTGAAAAGTCTATCTTCTGATGAAGTAATCATGAAGTGTTCTGATGATTCCATGACTGTGTCATCTGGAAAATCAAGGATGAAATTTGTTACTCACGTAGCAACAGTAGATGATAACAACGCTGATGAAAGTCCATTAGTAGAGATATCCGCTCCGTTATCTAATGTATTGGTAGGCGGTCTAATTTCTTGCTGTGGCAACGTTGCAATCGGTGATACGGCTGGTATCCTTGGTGGGGTGTGTATTAAGGACAATAATGTTATTTCAACCAATAGATTTAGAATTTTTAGACACACAATGGATAGCACTGGCATCAATTGTGTTGTTCCATCAAAGTTTGTCGGGGTAATTTCCAGATACAAGGATAACGCTTCCATAGTAATAACCAAGTACGAGAACTCGTTAAGACTGACGGTAGACACTGAATTTGCTACTATGGACATCAGTACTAGATTGGTATCCGGTAAATACCCAGAATTAGAATCATACATTCCATCTGTCAACGGGGTAGTAGTAAAACTTCCGAAGGATTTCAAGGAAGTGATTTCCAGACATTTAATGGTTATTAGGGGGGTTGGGGAAGAGGATAGGGGAACTAATATAGAAATTGCGGAATCTACCTGCTGTATCAAGACGGTGAATAAGTCAGTGTGTGAAATTGAGGATACGGTAGAATTATGTGAAAGGGTTGATGGGAAAATAGAGTTCATTATAAACCCTGCGTTACTAATGGATATCATTGGTAATTGCAACGAATTCCAGTATTACCCGGATGGAAAATTTGTGTTGTTTAGATTTGACAATATTGTATATTTAGTTCAGACGAGGGAATAATGGGCAAACTTGAGAGAGCAATTTCAACCATGGCAGTATGTGCAATTGTGGCAGTAATGTCGGAAATTAACATTTACTGTTCGTCAGTGGTCCTCGTCATTTGCATGATGATAATTTGGAAGAAGTAGTATGTCTAAACAGAGGACATTCATACACGTAGAGGAACTTGTCAAGACCAACACTAGAATCAAGAAACCCACTGTTAGAAAATCAAAGAAGGAAGTCGAACCAGAAATTCTTGGGTGTGAAACATGTGGATTAAGGGCCAAGTGCAGGCATCCAAATATTAATAGGTCTGGAAAGAACAAGCGTAGTATACTATTTGTTGGTCTGTGCCCTGGAAAAGACGAGGATAGATACGGAATTCCATTTGTCGGGGAATCTGGTACATTTCTTAAGAGAATGTGCAATCTAAACGGAATTGACCTGGACGCCGACTGTTCACGTACAAATGTGGTACGGTGTTACCCAGGTGAAGGACAGTGGCACAGGGATGCAGTACCGACCCAACTTCAGATTAGGTGCTGTTCGGACAATTTAAAGAGGGAAATAGAAGAAGTAAATCCCGGAATGATTATTTGTCTTGGAACAGAAGCTATACAGTCAGTATTAAAATCCACTGCCATAGAAAAGCCAAATGCAACTACCCTTCATGGTAAAGTGATTCCGTATCACAGACTCAATTGTTGGGTTGGGTGTATGTTTCATCCGTCGTTCTTTATTCATAGGATGACGAGTAGGGAACCGGTAAAAGATGAATTACTGTTTGCATATGACCTTGCAAATATTCTTAGTGTACTGGATAGGCCACTTCCACAACCCCTCTCACGTGATGGAAATATATGCATCACTAACGCTGATGAGGCAATCGGGGTTTTAAATTCATTTTGTGATATCAAGGATGTTACCGCATTTGACTTTGAAACCACCACTCTTGACCCCGACGAGAATGGCGCAGATATTGTGTCTATGTCCATATCTAATACTGTGGAAAAAGGGTATTTTATTCCAATTTCTGCGATTGACGATAAGACCGGTAAGAAGGTGTTTGGTCTTCAAGAACAAGCAATGATTCTATCTGCAATTGGAAGGTTTGTTAAAAGTTCCACCCCCAAAACTATTCAAAATTTTTACATGGAGGAGCTTTGGTGCAGAAAATTCCTTGGTCACGGAATTAATAATTTCATCCAGGATACAATGGTTACATCGCACGTCGTTGGATATTCCAACAAGGGCTGCACTGGACTGGCGTTTCAAGCCATGGAACTAAATGGTCATGAATACAAAAATGATGTAAATAAAGAAAGCATTATAAATACTCCTCTTGATGACTTATGTCAGTATAACACGTGGGATAGTAGACAGACTCTTTGTGCGTACAATTATCAAAAACACCAGTTATCATTTGATCCTAAGTTAACCAAATTTAATAATTTGTTTACAAGGGGTCTAAGAACTCTTGCCAATTTGAAGGAACGCGGAATACGAATAGATGTAAAGATGATGGACACTCTGTATGATGAATATGGTAAAGAGGGTGATCAATGTGTTGAAGACATTAGGAAATTTGAGTCTGTTCGATCAGTTGAGAGATCACAGGGTAAGGACTTTAATCCGAATTCCCCACCACAACTTCAAAAACTTATATACGATGAACTCAAGGTTGAAAAGACTAAGGATCGTCAGACACCGACACACGCCGGATCTACGGACAGCGGGGTACTTGAAGAGATTGCAAGAAATGCAAAGGGGGAATTGAAAAACGTACTTGCTACGGTAAGAAGAATTAAGAAGTGTGCAGAAATTAGGAAGAAGATTACTGAATACCGTAGGGTAATTCACTCTGATGGAAAGATTCACCCAACATTTGGGTTGAATACGGCTGATTCATTTAGATCATCGGCTGTCAAGCCTAATTCCATGAATGCTTATAAGCATGATCCTGAATTGAAAAAGTTTAGAAGAATTTTCATTCCGGAACCAGGACAGGTCATGGTGGAAGGCGATTACAAATCCATGGAGGTGAGAACCATTGCCATGGCGTCCGGTGCACGAGAACTAATTAGGTATATTTCCGAAAAAATTGATCCGCATAAATATTGGGCCGGAAAGATCTTCAAGAAGCCTGTTGGAGATATTGATGCAGATGAGAAGTATGCCGGAAAGAACGGGTTCGTATTCCCATCCATTTATGGGTCATTACCCCCAGCTATAGCCAAATACTTTGGTGGAAAGTTTTCAGTTGACTACATTAAAAAGTTACAAGATGAATTTTGGAGAGAACTTCCTGAGGTTCGAGCATGGCAAGTACAAACAATAGAGGACTACTACAAAAACGGATACATTGAGGGAATGTCCGGATGTAAGATTCGTGGGCCACTAAGTATCTTTCAACTTTATAACTTATCCATCCAGTCAACCGCGTTCCATGTATTCCTGGATGCATTTACTAGAATTGATGATAAATTGATTGCTGGGAATTTTAAGTCCATGGCAATAAACGAGGTTCATGATGCTGGTGTTTATAGCGTGGAACCGTCTGAGGTAGATGACTTAATAGGTATGGCAACTGAAATCATGGTTAGTAAAAGGTTTGATTGGCAGGGTAATGTACCACTGGATGTGGACTGGGAAATAGGTGAAAACTGGTTTGAAATGAGTAGTTATAAGAAGTGAGTATAATTAGGAATGAATAGGATTAATACTTGATGACAGCGAGAACATTGAACGTGGAATAATTAGGATCACACGGAGAAAGATTAATGAGTTTATACCAGGAAGTAAGACCAAACAGTCTTGACAGTATTGTTGGAAATGGCTCAACGGTTGGCGGTCTTAGGTCCCTTATATCCAAGACACCAGAAAATCGTAACCACTCCATTATTTTCAAGGGTCCAACTGGGTGTGGGAAAACTACACTTGCAAGATTCTTGGCGGGGGCATTTGGGGCAACTGATATTAGTACATTTGAATATAATACAGCTAATACCAGGGGAATTGATACAATTCGTGAAATCAGTAACAACGTAGAGCTTACATCACTTGACGGATCACCAAAGGTGTATATATTTGATGAGGCCCATAGGTTGACGTCTGAGGCACAGGACGCTCTACTCAAATTGATGGAAGACGGTGGTGTAAAATGTTATTTTATTTTGTGTACCACGTCTCCAGAATCCTTAACTAAAACGTTGAGAAATAGGTGTCAAGAGTACGAGGTTAACCTATTATCAGAAGCAGAGATTAAAACACTATTGACAAAGGTGTGTGGTATTAAGGAATTGTTGGTGAACAATGATTTGATAGAGGCAATTGCTTACACATGCGGTGGGTCCCCTAGGGCGGCATTAGTTTCCCTTGAACAGGTTGTTGGAATGGAATTTGATGAGGCACTTGAGTTGCTGGTTAAGGGAACGGATAAGGACGCCGGTGTTATTGACCTATGCAAGCTCCTGGTAATGTACCCCGAAAAGAGAAGGGAAAGATGGAAGGATGTAATTCAAACGTATAATAAAATTACGGAGGATAGTGAGTTAATTCGAAGATCTATTATGACGTTCATATTCAACAGGCTAAAGGTATGTGATTCAATGAGCGATGCTGAAGACATGACAAGAGTCTTGTCCATATTTTCAACATCTACGTTTTACGGTGGAAAGCCAATGCTTGGTACATTAGTAGCAAGGGCGTGTTTCGAAGTATAATAATTTTTGGGAGTTAAAATGCCATACATTAAACATGAAGACCGTTTCAAATTTGATGGGGTAACTGGGGCATTAACAGCATCGGTGGACTTAAGGGGTATGAAAGTTGGTGACCTCAATTACCTTATTACCAGAATTGTTCACAAGTGGATTAGTTCAGAGGGGGTGTCGTACGCAAAATTAAACGCTGCGATTGGGGTTCTTGAGTGTGCTAAATTAGAATTATACAGACAAGTAGCAGCCGGTTACGAAGACCAAAAGAAAGACGAAAATGGTCCGGTATCGCATCTGGACCAAAGTTAAACATTTGGAGGATAGTATTGATGGCCAGTTCAAGAGAGTCGGCAATTAATAACGAATATGATAAGAGCAGAAACGGACGACCGGGGTTTGAGTATGTCAACACTCAAATTTTGGATCGTCTTGGTATTACGAAGTATAAGACTGAGGCAAGTGATAATTTTATTAGAATCATGCCTCCAAAGGACGACACGGTTATGTGGGCCAGGGAAGTTTGGGTACATCGAAACATTGGAGCAAATGGAGTAACCCTGTTGTGTCCTAAGAAGATGTACAACAAGCCATGCCCGGTTTGCGAAGCTATTGAAGCCATGAAGGCCGCTAATGCATCGGATGATGAAATTAAGACCATTGTAGCAACAAGGCGTTATCTAATGTTTGTATATGATGTAAGAAATGATGAGACAATCGCTAAGGGGCTTCGATGGTACGATGCGCCGGGAATTGTTATTAGTAACATTGTTCTACTGTCAAAGGACAAGAGAACCAAGGAAATTATTGATGTATGTGATCCGGTTGATGGAAGAGACATTGAATTTGTGAGAAAGGGGTCAGGTCTTAGTTCTAAGTACGAAGCCTTTAACCTTGTTAAGACAGAAGCAATTCCGAAGGAGTGGTACGCAAATATCCCGGATTTTGATGACGTGTTGTCCAAACCGTCATATGATCAGATTAAGTCCGAATTTGATGGTGGGGTAGACGATTCTGGTCAGGATAGTCAGCCAAATGACAATGGGGAAGGTAATGAACCAGTAAAGCAGGACAGTGTATCACCATCCCGCAGACGACCATCACCGGACCAGGAACGTGAAGAACCAACCGGGGAAACCAGTGATCAAGGAAGCAGGGGGGAAGTTAGTTCTAGGGGCAATAGACGTGTTGCCGAGGAGGTCAAACCAGTTTCTAACGGCGTAACATCAAGTGTTAAAGATAAGATTGAGGAAATTAGACGAAGACGCGGTGTTTAACACTAGTCACGCCGGGTTGGGTAAATAACTTCATTCAACCCGGCCATTCACCATAAAGGAAAGGAATGAAATGGATATTACTGCTGATAGAATTACAGATCTTCGTGGAAGGCTTCAAATCAATCAGTTTGACCTGGAAACCGAGTGTGTCAATCAACCAGTCCTATATGATGAAGTTGGTCAATTGGCCACGGATGCAAAATCGTGTGCTAGATCTGCCAAGGACGAATTAGACTATATTAAGGCGTTTATCGAGTCTGAAGTTAGGAAGAACCCGGAAAAGTTCGGGGTTGCAAAGGTTACTGAGTCCAGTGTGGACGCGGCGGTAACAATTGACCAAAGGCATGTTGACGCATCCAGAAAGTATATTGATGCGCAGCGATTGTCCGATTCACTTACTGTTCTGCAGTCCGCTGCTGAACAGAGAAAGTCCATGATTAAGGACTTGGTTTCGTTATACATCTACGCATACTACCAGCAGCAACAGTCTGTTAACATGAGCACGGAACAGAAACACGTTGAGAATGCTACTGTTGATGAAATTGTTGCCAGGAGACGTGAGACGGCAAAGCAGCGAAGGGAATCACTGTCAGAGGATGAAGAAATTCCAAGCGAAAGGGAGTAAATGAGATTTGTACTTGGAAAACTAGTAAGTGGTAGTGAACCATGCTGGTACATTCACTTGAATTGTAGGGAGGCAGAAAGTTTGTAGCAAAGATTCTTAGGGGTAATAGTAAAAGGTTTGCTACGTCTAGTCATCCAGACGAAGTAACAGTTATGCTTGCCAACACATCAATGCCTCTGGCCATGCAAATTGATATTGGATTACATGATCACCACGGTTGTTACGTTAACTTTAGCGGCGGCTAACGAATCTATTGAATCAAGTAAAAGAATAGGTAAAAAGAAGTATGAACTCTGAAAATGTTGAGTCAGTTAATGATGAGTCCACCGATGGCATTATCAATGAAGTTCAGGATGCATCTTCTGAGGCGTCCAGTATAGTAAAACTTCCATCGGTTAAAGAATGGTGCTCTACTGGGTGTACTACTCTTGACCTTGCCATAGCCAATATGTTACCCGGTGGAATTCCCATAGGTAGGGTAATTCATATCTTTGGTGGAAAATCTACCACCAAAACTGTTTTAGCATGTACCGTTCTTGGATACGCTCAAAGATCCGGAAAGACGGCACATTTTGCGGATGTAGAACATACCCTTGACCCCAATTTTGCCTCTATATATGGACTGAATTGTAATGATGACTCGTTTGTTCTGGGTAATCCAGATTCTATTGAAGGTATGTTTGACGAGTATCTAGGACAGATTATTTATCCAAATCTTATGAAAAAGGGTGCACCAGACAAGGTAAAGAAAAAGATAAATGATAAGCCAAAGGTAATTGTGGTAGATTCGGTATCAGCACTTCCGACGAAGGCCGAATTGGAAAATGACATGACTGGGGGAACGTTCGGACTTACTAGGCCAAAAATGTTGTCATCCGGGTTTAGAAAGTGGATACTTCCAATTGCCGCGAGTAATACCACCTTATTCTGTATTGATCAGACTAGGGTAAATGTTGGTCAGATGTTTGGGGATAAAGAGACCGTATCCGGTGGAAAGGCTATGGAGTTCTATTCGTCGGTTCAACTCCACCTTAAACATGATTCCAACATTGTCAATTCTAAGAACGTAACAATTGGAATATGGGTTAGAGCAAAAGTTGTAAAGAATAAGGTAGCACCGCCATTCCGAGAGTGTAGGTTCAAGATCCTCTTTGACTATGGTTTGGATGATATAGCATCCAACGTGTACTTCCTTGCATTTGACCAACTTGGTGAAAAGGGTGCTAAGGGTAAAATGGAGAAAGTGAAGATATTTGGTGAAGAACACACCCAAGCTCAGTGGATAAAGGCCATTGAGGCTGAGAATAGGGAAGAAGACCTAAAGCAGGAAGTGTGGAGAGTATGGAAGGAAGTATACAAGACTGAACAAAGGAAACCAAGAACATGGTAATGGGTGTAAACAATCAACCATTGACGTTGCCTGTATTTATCAATGGTGAGTACTGGAAGGATATGAAATTTAATAATAGTACACCTATGTACTTGAAAATATTTTCAAGATCAAAGGCTGTACTTACAGAATTTAATACTGTTCGAATACTGGATGGAAAGGTGAAACAAGTACATCTTAGATTCATGGATGAACCAGTATTCTACCTGTATTTAAATGACGATGAAGTTTATATTGAAAATGGAAATTTATGGCTGAAATGATAAACAAAAAGAAGTTAATCATTGGTGTGGATATAGGTTTGATGGGGGCAATAGCATGTATAGACGAGGATGGTAAATTCGTGGGTGTGTGGGATACACCAATTAATAAAGTTACCAAGTTGGTTGGGAAAAAAGGTAAAGAGGTTGAAAAACATGTATCGGTGTACAATATTAGTGCAATACGATTAGTGCTTTCCTCACTTGTTGCCCACTATGCCATGTATGATTTCAAATGCTTCATAGAAGAGGCACTAATTATCATGGGGGGTGGAAAGAAAAGGTTTAACGTAAAGACCAATGTATCACTGGCCCGGTGTCAGGGTATTTTCGAGGGCGTATCCATGAGCTACGGCATGGATCCATCTACAGTGGATCCAAGAATTTGGCAAAAGTATTTTGGAATATCTGGAAAAAAGGGGGACACTGGGGACCAGAGCATAATAATTGCAAATTCATTATTCCCAACAGTAGAATTTAAGACCAAACGTGGTAGGAAACTAGATGGACGTGCCGATGCACTTTTGTTGGCCTACTATGGTGTACAAACGATGAAGAATGAATTCACTCATGCGGTATAATACCAAATGATTAATAAATTAGAAATTCACGGATTCCAGTCCCACCTAAGTACGGATCTTGTCCTATCCCCAGGAGTTAACGTTATAATTGGACAGTCCAACTCTGGAAAATCGGCCATACTTCGTGCATTCAACTGGGTTACGACCAACAGACCGCTTGGAGACGGGTTCATAAAACATGGAGAAAAGGAAGCAAAAGTATGTGTGTTTAAGTCGAATGCCATAGTATCCAGATGCAGAGGGTCTAGAGAAAATAAGTATACCATTTCAAATGGTGAAAATAATGCCGTTTTGACTGCATTTGGGCAAGAAGTTCCACCACAAGTGTTGGACGTTCTTGGTTTCAGCGACATCAATGTTCAACGTCAGTTCTCCCCATACATTTTGGTGTTTGATTCACCGGGTTCAGTAGCGGAGTACATCAGATCAATTACTGATTCGGATGAAATAGATATGGTAACCAACGCCATTTCATCGGAGTTGAGAACCAAGAATTCTGAAATGGAGTCGATAAAGTTACAAGTTTCTACCACGATTGATAAACTCAAGGAACTTGAAACAGTAAATCTAAATGACTTAAAATCTGGAATACTTAGATCAACCGAACTAGTCAATGACATTGATATAAGCAATTCAAAAATTACATCAATTATAGAGATTCTTGATTCAATTCAGGAAATAGATAGTAATTCAATTACACTTCCGGATAACACAGACGACGTGATACAAGCATCATTGAATGTATTACAATTACGCGATAGTTCTGGTGAAAAGTGTGCACTGTTATCCTGCATCATAGATTCAATATGTAAAATAGATGACTCTATAATAAATATAGGCAATTATGCATTAGACTCGGGGGCAATTAACACCTCAATTGATACGTATAATAAAACGGTAAGACAAGTTAGCGAACTTGAAAAAGTAATAATTGAAATAAAATTAATTGAAACGCATATTCTAGAAACAAC
>Ga0172380_10004395_pt1 | contig 18173 bp, 17 predicted proteins | sample Leawe162metaG_FD_119747 | JGI IMG/M metagenome (GOLD analysis project Ga0172380, IMG submission 119747) | Leachate microbial communities from a municipal landfill in Southern Ontario, Canada - Leachate well 162 metaG | ecosystem: Engineered > Solid waste > Landfill > Unclassified | place... | reverse complement strand
GGGCGACCGTTGAGCCCGCAGCAGTATGAAACCGCCTTACTGGCCAGTCCTATGTAACGGTTGAGGTAGTAGTAGCGCCTGGTCTCGATAGTTATCAATTCGCCGCTGATCTCCTCTGCCACTGTTAAGACACCGTAACTTCGGTGCATGGCGGGAAAGCGGCCACAGACGCTGCCGGGATTGAAGAAGAGGATTCCATCTTCGACGGTGTTACGGGCGGAATGGGTGTGGCCGTAGAGGATGGCGTCCATCTTGCCGTCGAACTGAGTGAGAAGCCCCCATTTGAATCCAAAGGGAAAGACACAACCGTGCCCGTGTATGATGCCGACACGCTTATCACCTATCTCCACCAGGTCTTTCTCAGGCAGGCCCGGAATATGCGAATCATGGTTCCCGGCCACACCGTGGAAAACGCTGATCTCCTTGAGGTCATTGACAAGGTCTTCGGAATGAAAGTCGCCCAGATGAACCACCATATCCATCCGGGTAAGGGCATTTATTAAAGAAGACGGCAGTTCGCTGATGCGGTGGACGTGGGTATCAGATATTACACCTATTTTCATAATGGTTGATTATCATAGTCCGATGCCCGTGATAAGGGCTGAATACGCACACATTATAGCCTGTCCATGTAATGTTGTCCATCAAACTTAACTCTCGTAGCAGGATGGTATCGGTATGGTCATCCGTGAGATCCGGCGAGGTTTATACCCACCACGCCCGCTATGATAAGACCCATGGAGATTGCTTTGATCAGTGTAAATGGTTCTTTGAGCCAGAAAAGCCCGATCAGGGCGATGAGAAAGGTGCCGACACCCGACCAGATGGCATAGGCGAGGCTGAGATCAAGCTGTTTAACAGCGTAAGTCATCAAGGTAAAACTCAATCCGTAAAAAACGAAAATAAGCACTGAAGGGACCCATTTTGTGAACCCGTCGGAAAGCTTCAAACAGGTAGTTCCACAGACCTCCATACAAATGGCAGAAATAAGCAATACCCAGCTCATAGTTTCATCATCCTTATCAGCAATATTATGAGGGGATTATACATATATCATTGAGCTATTGCGAGGGGAGTGGTTACAGGATGAACGCGGAAGCGGTGACAATCACTGAGTGAAAGCGTATAATTTTTACCGTTTTGCGCTTATTTGATTATGAGGATGTACGTCGGTGATCATCAAGAACCGTGAAGAACTCATTACATCCGGTCAGCGCGCCAGGGCCATCGAGTTGATCGAGGCCGGCATCAGCCGGGTACTGCCCTCCAATCTGATGCGCGCTTCTGTGCAATATAACCGAAGGCGTAAACGGCTGTCCATCAATGGCCAAAGATATGACCTCTCGAAGGGCAGAATCTTTGTGGTGGGAGGAGGTAAAGCCTCGGGATCAATGGCGGCAGAGCTGGAAAAAATAATGGGTCCCGATTCCATAACCACCGGAATCGTCAACAGCAAGTCCGGCTGCGATGACCTGGGCAGGATTAGGGTCGTCAGAGCCGGGCATCCCGTTCCCGATGAAGCGGGTGTAAACAGCGTAAGGGAGATGCTGTCGATGAAAACCCGGTACGGCATCGGTAAAGGTGATCTGGTGATAAACCTGATATCGGGCGGAGGCTCCTCTCTGCTGCCCGGTCCCGTTAATGGAGTTACACTGGAGGATAAGCAGGCTGTTACACAGCTTCTTCTGAGATGCGGGGCCGATATCAGGGAAATCAACGCGGTGCGTAAACACGTATCGCTGATCAAGGGTGGTGGGCTGGCCCGCTTTTTCGCCCCGGCCCGGATCATTTCTCTCATAATCTCCGACGTGGTGGGCGATGACCTGGACGTGATTGCGTCGGGCCCCGCCGTGCCGGATCCGTCGACTTATCAAGATGCGTTTGATGTACTGCAGAAATACGACCTGCTGAACAAAGCGCCGCAGGCAGTTGTCGATTTCATACGCAGGGGCAGCGAAGGGTTGGAAGCGGAAACGCCCAAGAGGCTGCGTAATTGTAAAAATCACCTTATAGGGAATAATCGCATGGCACTGGAAGCTATGGCCGAGAAGGCCAGGGACCTCGGAATCAAACCGTGCATAATCACATCAAAAATGAGTGGCGATACCGTCGAATACGCTTACAGCATGGCTGCTAAAGTGGAGGAGGGCCAGTACAAGGGTTTCGGCGCCCTGCTGATCGGGGGTGAGACGACGCCGACGCTGCCCGAGCATGCCGGCAAAGGAGGCAGAAACCAGCATTATGCGGCAGTATCGATGCTGGCAATGCGGAAATATTCGTCACCCTGGGTGGTGGCCTCGGCCGGGACCGACGGCTCGGATTATCTGGCGGATGTGGCCGGCGCGATCGTAGACGATCGTTCCCTGGCTGCGGCTCAGACGGCAGGTCTGGACGTCGATGATTATATCGCCAGGTTCGACAGCAATACGCTTTTCACCAGAATGGGAAGGTCGTTGATTATTACCGGTCCCACGGGGACCAACGTGAGTGACGTTTTAGTTTACCTGCTCGGTTGAGACGGCCTTCTCCATGAAGCAGACCACAAAAGGCAGATGCTCGAATTGCTTGGCGCCGGTCTGAATGAAGCCCAGCGATTTGTACCAATCCTTTAAAATAGTCTGATTGTCTATCATACCCAGGGCGACTTTTATACCACCCCGGTCTTTTACATAGTCCAGCACGAATTCGGTTAGCTTCCTGCCATATCCGAGATGCCTGAATTGAGGCTTTACGGCGAGCCGGCCCAGGTAATAAGTGCCGCCCTCAGCTTTTTCGATGACCACAAATCCTATTTGGGCTCCATCCAGATAAAGGCCAAAAAAAGTCGCCCTTTTATGCAGCTCCAGCAATTGCTCACTGGTCGAGAAGAATGGATGGGTGGGCGCGTTCTCTCTGGTCAGATTGAACTCCCTGGCCACCGTGCCGAAGGCCTCCCGGATCACCTCGACGCTTTCCGCTATCTGGTCGTCGGTGGATATTTCCTTTATCTCAACCATACTACATTCAAGATTGCTTCGCTACGCTCAGCCGGTCATATTCAATTTATGATAGCCCTGCCAGTAGCGCCGATAGAGCCAGCCATGCTTGATTTTGGGCAGGGACTCCAGTTGCGCTCCCCAGTCGGCTACGATCTTCCTGGCCCGGCTGAAGTAGCTGTCGATGGCGGCCTGGTTCAAGGGAATGCGCTTCTCTTCGATGGCCTGGATCATCTCCTGCTCGTATTCCTGTATTTTGTGATGAGCAGCTTTCCGGGCTGCGGGGAAATGGTGTAGCGCTTTACGATGGATCTTTTCGGATTCCCACCAGTAGACTTCCGGGCTGTATTCGGCCCCGCCGTCCAGATAGCCAACCGGGCTGATCGTGCCGGAAGCGAAAATGGGGAAAAATGGACTGAGACAGGGATTGGAGGCGCCTGTAACATAGTAATACCGGCCTTTGCTGCTGACGTTTCCCACCATTGACCCCACCGTCTGGCTGCGCCGGATGAGCTTGTCGGCCGCATGCATGCATACCGTGCCGCCATGCTTATGCGGGAGAAAATCCTGCCTCCCACCATGATGGCGCAGGATGGCCATGAAATCAGCGGTCGTGAGGTCTCCTTTCTTCAGCGCCAGATTGTCCCTGGAGCAGATCTGCCTTGCTTTGCCCGCAGCGCCCCAGGTTATGATGGGATCCGAGTAGCATTTACGCAGGTTGAAGTCCGCCGCGCTTCTGCACCAGCCTTTTCTGACTGCATTTTCAATCAGTCCGGGCGATGCCGCGTCGAAGTCCTTCTCCAGCGAGAGAACGTTGGATATGCTCCAGTGGTCCGTTATCTTTTTCCAGGCCCACCATGACTTGACGCTTTCCAGCACATAGGCTTCGCGCTCATCGGCTATCAGCCAGCTGTTCATATAAAGGAACTTCTGGCGGTAGCCGCAGTTGCCGCCCTGACCGTGCTCCTCGAGCAGGCGGATAATGGTATCCATTGCCTCGCGCGCTGTCTTGCCCCTTTCCAGTGCCAGGCGCAGCAGGTCCATGCCGGTCAGGCCATTAGCGGAGGGTTTTTCACGCGTGAAAACGGCCTCATTGCCGATCATAACGCCGTATTCGTTGGCGCCCATCTCGGCGCCGTACATCCAGAACGGCTGTGAGAGCAGCACGCGTGCCGTTTCAGCAGCCTGCGGTATGGATATATAGGTACATTTGACCGTTTCGTCCGCCCTGTGCTGTTTGCGCGGGACGATGATAATATTCTGCACTTCATCAGGCTCCCGGTCGCTGTTCTTGCCGAAAAGTGTCACCCCTCCCCTGGTGGATGGGCCCAGGGCAACGATTGTGTCGCACATATGAAGCCACCTCCTTTTGGTTATCGCCGCTGCATCTTAGCAGAATGCCGACAGGCTTGACAAAAGACGGCAAGCTTCATAAAGTGGGATAACGCTTTTTTGCGATTTATGCGGAGGGAGTCTGAGATGGCGAATTTAAAGCAATTCTCGTTAGAGGGCAAGGTCACGGTGGTCACCGGCGCCAGCCGTGGTATAGGGCGCGCCACAGCGCTGGCCTTTGCCCGGGCAGGGTCCGATATCATACTGACCAGCCGCAAAGTCGAAGACCTGGAGAAAGCGGCCGCCGATATACGGGCTGAGGGCAGGCGGGCGCTGGTTATCAGCGCGCACCTGGGCAAGATGGCCGATGTCAAAAAGGTTGCCGATACCGCCAGGGCCGCATTCAGCCGAATCGATATTCTCATTAACAACGCGGGCACCAGCCCTATCTTCTCTTCATTCCTGGAGACCGAGGAAAGGCTGTGGGATACCGTGATGGGACTGAACCTGAAGGGGCTCTATTTCCTCAGCCAGGCTGTTGCGCGGGTAATGAAGGAACAGGGAGGGGGTTGTATCATCAACGTTTCATCCATCGACGGGTACCTGCCTGAGATGGACAACGGTGTATACGCTGTCAGTAAAGCCGGGGTTATCATGGCCACCAGGGTGATGGCCAGGGAACTGGCTCCCTGCAATATTCGGGTCAACACCATCGCGCCCGGATTTGTACACACAAAACTACTGGATTCCAGCTTTGAGGCGAGGGCCGGTCGACAGGAAGAATGCCGTAAAAGCATCCCCGTCGGTCGCATAGGTGAACCCGAGGATATGGTGGGCACTATGATTTATCTGGCCTCGGATGCCTCCAAATATGTGACGGGGCATACGGTCATAGTGGACGGTGGCCTGCTCTACGTTTAAGATTTTCCGGTGCCATTGAACTCAATGACGAGCATTGTGATATCGTCCGACTGTTCCGTGCCGCCGGCAAAAGTCTCGATATCCGCCCTCACACCGTGAATGATATCGACTACGTTCCTTCCGCACAGGTCGTTGAGACAGCTTAACAATTTAGCTTCGGAGTACAGCCGCCCCTGACTGTCCATGGCTTCGGTTACGCCGTCCGTATACATGACCAGCGTATCATGCGGTCTCATAGTATAGGTGTTTGATACGTAATTAGTGTCCGGCATAGCGCCCACCACCAGTCCTTTGGGCAGGCTGATATACTGGAATTCGCCGCCGGACGGACACAACAGCGGCGGATTATGGCCGCCGTTAGCGATGGTCAGTTCGCCGCTTTCGGTATCGAGCACCGCGCAGAGTCCGGTGAAAAACATGGAGGCCTCGTTGTCCGGATAGAGGGTATTGTTTACATTGAACAGCACACGGTCGGGCGAAGGCTCGTGCAGCGCTTCGGTTCGCAAGAGGGTTTTGCTGATGGCCATGAACAGGGCCGCCGGTATACCTTTACCGCATACGTCTCCGATGATCAGGCACAGTTTGGTGGGACTGATAAAGAAAAAGTCGTAGAAATCGCCACCTACCTCCCTGGCCGGCTGCATGGTGGCATAGAGGTCGAACTCCTCGCGGTCCGGGAAGGGCGGGAACAGCCGCGGCAGCATGCTGGTCTGGATTTCGGTGGCAACGCGCAGTTCGCTCTCAATCCTCTCCTTGGCGGAGGTCGTCTCCTGCAGGTCGCGGATGTAGACCTTAAGGTTCTCCGCCATTTTATTGAATGCCCCCGCCAGGTCCTGGATCTCGTCGCCGGTCGTGACAACCAGCCTGTGGTCGAGGTCACCCTGTCCTATGACCTGAACACCCCGATCCAGGGCTATGATGGGTCGCGTTATACGGCGGGCAAGCAGGTACGCTATTCCCGCTGCCGCTACGATAATACTAACCGACGCGATAATCAGGGTGGTCAGCAGTTCCCGGATCTGCCGGTTGATCTTATCCGAGAAGTCGGCAGTGGCGGTATCGATGCGTTCCCTGGTCGATTGCACCGGCGCGACTATTTCATCTATCGGCATGGCGATGCCGATCGACCAGCCGGTAGTTGAGATGGGGGCATAGGCTATGAACTTGTCGCTGCCGTCCAGCTGGCACCTGCCCACCCCCGCCATGCCGTCAACCATCTCCGCAGCTATTCGTTTCAACTCCGGATCTTTTGCGTTCAACAGGTTGCCGTTTTCAAAGGCCTCATCCCATTGCCCACCGGATACCTGCATACGGGGATGCGCGATGACATTGCCCTTGCTGTCGATAAGAAAAGCATATCCGTTCTTGCCGACCTGGGTGCCGATAATCTTCTGGTTAATAGTCTCAGTAGTGACGTCTGCGCCGACAACGCCTATCAACCTGCGCTTTTCATCGAATATCGGCCTGAAGCAGGTAACCTTCGGCTTGCCGCTGACCGCATCAATCACGGTATTGGTCCAGCCGCGCGCCCGGCTTTCCTTTGCTCGTAAATACCACTCGCGCTGCCGCGCGTCGAAAGTTGCGGGTATGTCCGTTGTCCAGGGATATATCTGCGTTATGCCGGATTCGGTACCCACGTAGAGCTGTGACAGGTTGTGGTCGGTCTGGAATACAGGAATATATATGCTGTTAAGGTTGGACAGCAGCCTGAGATCGGTGCTCACCGCTTCTGGCGTAACGCCCGGGGCCAGCGCGCTGACTGAAGCGGTGTAGATGGTATCCGGCTGTTCATCCTGAAAATATATGCGTCCGCCGGGGAAATCGTCAGGCCTTTCCCAGAGATCGGCTGTATAGCCGGCCACCAGCGCTGTTTCCGATTCCACCTTCTCGAAGAGCGCGTCGCTGATGACCGCTTGATCTATAGCCAGTGTCAGGAGCTGTTCCCTGGCCTGTTTCTCAAGGGCGGCGGTGCTGTCGCTGACGGCGCTGGCGCCTAAAGAGGCATTGCTCTCCAGCGCGTACCCGCCCATGTTGGCCATATTGCTGACGGCTACAGCTGATAGAAAAGTGAGTGAAAGAAGGGACAGCCCCAGCAGGATGAGAAGGATTTTACCTGTGATTTTCAGTTTGAATCTTGGCATCGGATTTATCATAACACAACGGCGCGATTATTTGAGGCGGCGTTCGTTGTATTCAACCACCATGCTGATCGCACGTGCTGCGCCGGGGAAAGTGTAGTAGAGCGCCACCTTCGAATTGATAAAACTCTGCAAGACCGGGAAGAGCTTACTATGCCGCTCGGGGATGACCGCGCTGTCGCAGACGAATGCCACCGGTTTGCGCGATTCGAGATATGCTTTAACAAGCGCCTCGCCCCACGTCATTACAATCTCCCAGGCCGGCGGTGGAAGCTGGCTGGGACGGAAGAAGCCCATGCAAAAATCGATGCCGTCCCATGCCGTGAGCACCTGTATGGCCCTGATCAGGTTGCTTGATTCCAGCATGTCCTGTGAGTAGTCTACCGGATTACGCAGCATATTCCCCGCCAGTTGCGAGAAGCTCATGAGCTCTTGCTGCACGTGATCCGGCAGCGGCGGCAGGCGCAAACCCTGGCGCTCGAAATCGTCTGTAAGTAACACGCTGGCGCCTCCGCCCAGGCCGATCAGCAGCGCATTTCTGCCGCCGGGGTCAGGCATGTAAGTGAGCGTGACCAGCACGTCCACCATTTCCTCGGCGGTGGAAGTTCGTATGACGTTGAACTGGCGGCAGAGCGCATCCCAGATATTGTCATCACCCGCCAGAGAAGCAGTATGGCTGGATGTTGCTCTGGCGCCGGCTTCGCCCAGACCTGATTTAAGCAGTATAACGGGCTTGCGCCCCGAGGCCCGGCCGAGAAGGCGAGCAAGACGCCGTCCGTCCTTTACCCCTTCCAGGTAGACGGCGATTATCGTGGTCTTGGGATCGTCGATCATATATTCTAGGAAGTCGCATTCATTGAGGTCGCAGGCGTTCCCGAAGCTGATTACTTTGCTGAACCTGATCCCCCGCCAGCCGGCCTCCCTGGCAACGTAGATTGAGTTGCCTCCGCTCTGGCTGATCAATCCTACGTTTCCGGCCTCTTTTTCAAAGCCTGTATCGTACGATAAGCGTGATTCCGGGCAATAGATGCCCATGCAGTTGGGGCCGATGATACGCACACCGGTCTCGCGCGAAAGCTGCGCCAGCTTTTGCTGCAGACCCTCGGACCCCACCTCTCCCGTCTCGTCGAATCCGGCGGTGCAGAAGTGTATGGCCTTCACGCCTTTGCGGGCACAGCTCTGTACAATCGCGGGGGCGACCTTCGCATTGACCGTGCTGATAACATAGTCGACCTCTCCCGGCACCTCTTCCAGCGAAGTATAGACCTTGTAACCATCGAGCTCGCCGCCGTGCGGGTTGACGGGATACAGCGGCCCCTCGAATTGAAACTCGCGCAGTGAATCCCAGAAGGTCCTTGTCCAGTGAAAAGGATTGCTGGTGCTGATACCCACGAAAGCTACGCTTTTTGGGTGGAAGATTGATTCGAGCTGTTCATGTAGGCCGGTCATGAGGTCGATAGTCCATATTTAATGGGAACAGCAAAGTATAACACTTACCAATCTGGATATAAAACAGATGCGCAGACCGGTTTGAATGGGTTGACAGTCCCCGGGCCTTCCTCTAAATTGTCGGTATGGCAAAGACCATTGTTCTTGCGTCATCTTCGCCGCGACGCAGGGAACTGCTTGAAAATATCGGGCTTACATTCACTGTGGATACGTCTGAGATTCATGAGGCTCAACCTGCCGGATCAAAACCCGCGGAGCTGGCCAAAACGCTTTCTCTGCACAAAGCACGGGCGGCGGCGTTGCGCCACGCGGACTCCATTATAATAGCAGCCGACACGATCGGTGTGCTTGAGGGCAGGATACTGGGCAAGCCGCTCGATGCCCCTCATGCGCGTAAAATGCTGGCAGAGATGAGCGGCACGTGTCACAGCGTGATCACGGGTTTCACCGTAGTCGATTCCGCCACCGGCAGGGCTGTATCGCGGACGGTGGAAACGAAGGTGTATTTCAGGAAGCTGAATAAATCGGAGATCGACAGATATGTGCGGACCGGCGAACCGCTGGACAAGGCGGGCGCCTATGCTATACAGGGGCTGGGGGCATTACTGGTGGAGAAGATCGAGGGTGATTACAGTAACGTGATAGGCCTGCCGCTGTGCGAGCTGGCTGTAGTGCTGAAGAGGTTCGGCGTCACACTGCCGGTCTGACGTCAGCGCGCACGTGCGGCGCATCCCCCCGCCAGATACCCTGTTGAGAAGGCTGCCTGCAGATTAAATCCGCCTGTGTCGGCATCCAAATCGAGCACCTCGCCGCAGAAATAGAGGCCGCGTACAATTTTTGATTGCATGGTGCGGGGATCGACTTCGTCCAGGGAAACGCCTCCCGCAGTCACCATGGCTTCCGCCAGCGGACGGACGCCTTCCACATTGAAAGCAAGCCCTTTCAATGCGCGTGTAATAGCCTGCCTCTGTATTGACGTCACCTGGCTGGCGCCGGTATCCGCCGATACGCAGGCTTTCATCAGGACGTCCAGCGTAATACGCTCCGGGAGTAGTTCATTCAATATACTTTTGAGCTGTCTGCTGCCATGTGCACGGATAATAGTCTTCAGATCCTCGGATAGCTGTGATAAGGTCTTGCCCGGTTGCAGGTCAATAGTCAGGCTTACCGGCCCCGACTCCAGCGCATCGGCCACGGCCAGGCTCATGAGCAGGGCTGCCGGTCCGCTGAGGCCGTCCTGCGTAAAAACAATGCCGCCCCTGCGGCTCTCCAGCATCGGGGGTCGGGATTTGCCTGTGCCGAGGCCACGTCCCCTGTCAGCCCGTGGTGTGGCCGCAACATCGACGTCTTCCGCCAGGCAGGTGAAGCAAGTAAGCCGCACATCGCTCAGGCTGATGCCCTGCAGGCCCGCCGCGGCCTGCCGTTCCTTCACCACCAGCGGGACGAGGGCCGGCCGCAGACGCACCATACTGTGGCCCAGCTGCGCAGCCATGCGATAGCCGTCGCCCGTTGAGCCGGTCTGTGGATATGAAGCTCCTCCCGTGGCCAGCACAACCGCATCGGCTAAATAATCCGCCGCAGCGGTTTTCACCAGCACGGCTGAATTATCAGCAATCTCGATCGCGGTCACTTTAACACCGGTAAGTATCTCAACACCGCGGCCGGACATATATTTTTGCAGCGCTTTAACCACATCGGTTGATTTTCCTGAGACAGGGAAGATGCGTCCATCCGGCTCAGCCTGCGTTGCGATTCCGGAACCGGCCAGCAGCTTGAGAAGATCGTCCCGGAAAAAATGATGGAAAGCGTGATAGAGAAATCTGCCATTGGGGCCGAACATCGCTATGAATTCGCCGATATCCCGGGTATTGCTGAGGTTGCAGCGTCCGTTGCCGCTGAGAAGGACCTTTTTGCCCGGGCGTTCCATCTTCTCCAGCAGAGTTACTTCAGCGCCCAGTTCAGCCGCTCGGCCGGCGGCAAGCATGCCTCCGGCGCCACCCCCGATAACCAGAACCTTCTTGATGCTCATGCTATGGAAAACTTCCAGGCGCAGAACCAGCCGCCGGGAAGGTCATCGGGAGGACAGGCGATGCATTCGGTCTTGATACGCGGATCTATAGCCTGCGCAAAGCTGCTGTATTCCACAACGCCGGCCGATTTACAGGGATAGTCATCAAGCCCCTTGCGCCTGCGTGCGTCCTGCACCCTGCATTTGACCATTTTAAAGACCAGGCTATTGCCCTGTCTTTCTGTGGTCTGAGTGTTGATTCTCGAGTAAAGTCGTAAGCCCAAAGCTGCTTCCAGGGCGTCCAGGCCGCCTTTGTCCGGAAGTTCGAGCATGGCTTTGATGCGTACGGCTTCGAAGGGTGAGAATTTTATCCAGCAGGTATCGTTGCAGCGCTTGGCTGTGTACATCTCCTGCCGGGACTCAACGGCCTGGAACCACAGGCCGTCACCGGCCAGCCAGTTGGCAGAGATAGCATCGATCAGAGAGATTATTTTTTCTCTCGGCAGCCCGGACAGCGACCGCGGCAGGCCGTCGTCTAAAGCAAATCCCAGTACGCCCGACAGGCGTTTAATAATCAGTGGACAAAGTTTGGCGAAGACCTCGTCTTCTATCTGCAGGGCCTTTTCCAGGCCCAGCTGGTGATCGACCTCGTTGAACCATATGCCGTAATGCAAAAGGCTGCGTCTTAACAGATCGACAGCGAGCCTGCTCAGGGCAGGATTATCCATTCGCTCAATTCCTTTCATCTCTCCCATGGGACGCTCCTCATACGGACGTTGTATTTCTGACTTTCCCCGGAATCCGTATTATAATAACATCATTTGTACAGGGCTGGAATAAATACGGGATGATGAAACAACAGGGCGTCCTGACCAGACAGGACATACTGCTAATGCAGGGTAAAAAGCCTCCCCTCATTGCTGAAGCCGTCGACCTGGATGAGCAGATTCAGCCCAACGGCGTAGACCTGACCGTGAGGGACGTCGCCTATTTCTCATCGCGCGGAAAAATTGCTGCCGGCAACCGGGGACGGGAGCTGTCCACTCTTACACGATTGGAATTCGGCGTCGACGGAGGGCTGGAACTGCTGCCCGGCCCCTATCTGATCACTTTCAATGAGGTGATAACGCTGCCGGATAATGTCATGGCCCTGGGAAGGCCGCGCTCCAGCCTCAATCGCTGCGGTGTCAGCATTCACAGCGCTGTCTGGGACGCAGGCTACAGCGGACGTTCGCAGTCATTATTAGTGGTCTATAATCCCGATGGCTTCAAATTGCACAAGAATGCGCGCGTTATGCAACTCGTTTTCTTTTATACCTCGGCCGGAGTGGACAGGGGGTACAGTGGAAAGTACCAGAATGAAAATCTATGATATTTAATCAAGGAGAGCCTGCTGAAGTGAAAATAAATAGGTTACATATCTATATATTGATGGCGATAACAATTGCACTGCCCCTTCTCACAGGCTGCGTCGGCCAGCCTGCCGTCGAGCGGGCAGTGCTTTGTAGCGCAGTATCCAAAACCGGTGAGCCGCTGATGGTATCCGACAATTTTACGCCGGATGTGAAGACCATCTATTGCTCGATAAAGCTGAATACGCAGTCGGCGGAGTCTGCAATCAGGGCGGACTGGTACCTTGTCAAGAGCGACGAGGCTGATTTCAAGGATATGCTCATCGGCAGCCAGAAGGCTGCAGCGGATGCTCCTTATATAGTAGTTGCCTTTGCACGCTCGGACGCTTTATTGCCCCGCGGCGATTACAGCGTCAGCCTTTTCTATGATGATAAGCTGATGCAGTCGGTGCCGTTCGTTATCCAGGGTGAACCGGCTGCACCGTCTGTGAAGCTTGAAAGCGGCGCCATGTCGACCGTTATAGACGTGCTCAATGGAAAGCCTTTAAACAATGTCAGCGTTTTCCCTGAAGACAGCCCGGTCATATATGGCATCGTCAAAGTCAGCGGAGCTGATTTCAATGACCAGGTTAGCGCCCGCTGGATTTATGAGGGTGGCGAGCTGGGTGGCGACCGCGAGCAGAAGATAGCTGAATCATCCCTAAAAGTCGAGGGACGTGAATTTTTAATCTTTTCCATATCGCCCAGGCAGGGCACATCCTTTCCTATGGGGAGCTACAGCCTGAGGTTCTACGTGGGCGATATCGAACAATTAAAGCTGCCGTTCAGCGTGGTTGAAGCCGGCCTGCTGCCTGCGCTATACATCGGTGAAGCGAACGTATATGCATTTACAGACAAGGAGCAGAAAGAGGTCAATGTATCATCCCGTTTTTCGGCGGATACTCCCGAGATCCTCTTCAGGGCCAGGATCTATAATGCCCCCCCGGGTACCCGGGTGACTGTTCAGTGGATTATTATCAGCAGCGATGAAGCCGGTGTCGATGACTACCAGATTGCTGAAGACGAGAATACCTTTGTCGGCACAGTGGAGGTTGTAGCAAGGCTGACCACAAGCAAGGGGGAGCTGATTAAAGGTGATTACTCGGCGAGGCTTGTGTTCAACGGCGAAGAACGATTATTAATCCCCTTCAAAGTTCAGTAGGGCGAGCAGTTGATTTGACGAGTTGTGCTTCTCAAACGCAGTTTGCTCGTCCGGTCGGCCTGTGGTGTTCTCTTGTCATTGCTGAGACTCTTTTAGCGCCCGCTGCTCCAGTTTCCTGGTATATAGTTCCCACTCAGCTTTCTCCAGGCCGCCGGCCTTCCACAGTATAAATGTACAAACTTTAGCGCCTGCAGGTATGGTGCATGTGAACTTGACCTGCCAATCACCGCTGATCCAGCCGGTCTCAAAGAACGCATCCAGCATGCCCTGTACCAGATAACGCTGGACACGGCAGTCGAAGGCGGAATAATGGTCCTGGTGCGGGCACCAGATGATGTCGAAGCTGATCCTGTCGTCGGCGTCGATACGCGGCTCTTCCAGCGATGCATATACTATGCGATTGACGACCGTAGCAAAGAAGCTGACCAGCTCTGCTTCACTCAAGCCCTGCGGTTTACTCAGCCCGGTGAAAAGCTGCTCCCCCACTTCGTGGCCGACTCTGCGCAGAGCCCCGTTTACCAGTTGTTGCCCCTGCTCTCCGAACTCTTTTTCGCAGTCTTTCAGTATGCGGACAACGGACATGGCCTGCATTGTCCCCCATTGCCAGAGCACTGCCGGATCGTAGTCCGTCTTCTCCAGCACCTCGTCCCTCAGGCGGCTCAAACCCGGCTGATAAGGCTGGTTAAATCTGAATTTTGCCCAGTTGTTCTCACTGCGATGTTCCCAGTGCGCCATTTTTCATCTCCTTATTCGGGCGGAGTTAGATATATTACTACGGACAGCGGGTTTTTGACAGCCTGTGGATGTACGAAGTACACTCAAATATTATGTCAGGGCGAAAGAAAACAGGACCTTCCTGGTTCGATAATCTCAAAATAAGCGTTAAGCAGGCGCTGGGCATGAAGGTGATCCTGTGCGATTCCTGTAAGTACGACTGGCGAGGGGCATGCCATCAGCCGGCCCGGCCCAACGCGGTCTGGTGCCCGGATTACGCCCGGCGTGGTTCATAAAAGAAGTCAGCCGGGTTACTAATTCTGTGATTGTGCAGGTGGTTGGGCCACTCTAAGGGGTATCCTGCTCATCTCGTGCCCTTCGACCAGGACATGTATTGAGTATACGCCGTACTTGGGAAACTCCACTCCATCGAAGCGCATGGCTATACGGCCGGTGCTCTCAGTTCCCGCCGGAGGACGCGGTATGTTGAGCGTACCTTTGATAGGAGGAATGATCTGCTTTCCATCGTCGTCGATGAGGTGTACCTCGAAGTTTTTTTCACCCGCTTCAACGACGTTGGCGCGCAACTGGATGACCAGGAAGAAATTTGGGTGCCTGACAGGTACGCGGCCTGCCATAATGGTATCGAATCCTATGCCGAGCGCGTTGACCTTGTTGGTAGCCTCAGCATAGTCGCAGATAAAAGCGAAATCCACCTGCATGGCCCCATAATTCTATCACGTTTAGAGGGCGGTCTTTCACCGTACCAGTCCGAAGGGCAGGCATGCCGCAAACTTTGACTGTGCAGATAGCGGATGATATTATAGCTTTAGCCCGGCGCGAACGGGCATCATATGGATAGTGAACGTACCATATACTTCATATTAATACTGGTCTGCCTCCTTCTATCTGCTTTCTTCTCCAGCGCCGAGGTGGCCATTGTTTCGCTGAGCCGTATAAGGGTCAAGCATCTGCTCAGCCACGATGTGAAGTTTGCAGATATACTGGAGAGCTTCCAGAAACAGCCCGGCATGTTCCTCTCCGCCATATTGCTGGGGAATAACGTTGTCAATATCGCTGCAGCGTCTCTGGGCACGATTATTGCAGTGGGCTTTTTCGGCCCTAATATGGGCGCGCTGGTTGCCACAATATGTATAACAATATTGGTACTGGTGCTGGGCGAGGTAATCCCCAAGACTGTCGCGGCCCATAACGCGGAGAAGATGGCGCTGGCCTACAGCATTCCCGTGCAGCTTCTTATCTGGATACTTTACCCGTTTGTGTGGGTGTTGAATAAGATCGGCGCCGGCTTCACCCGCATGGTGACCGATAACGGCGAGGCAAGGATGACCGTGGATGAGGCTGAGATACGCACTGCCATAGATGTCGGCGAAGCCGAGGGGGTCTGGAAGGAGACGGAAGCCGATATGATACATAAGGCTTTTGAATTCCCCGACCGGCCGGTCAGCGACGTGATGCAGCCGCGAACGGAGATTTCGTTTATCGAGGAGGGCACTTTACTGGAGGAATTTCTCCAGACTTACAGCGAGCATCCCCATTCGAGGTTCCCGGTTTACAAGGAGAGTATGGATAATGTGATGGGAATGCTGACGGTTAAGGATGTGCTGATGGCTATAGCCCGGAGCGAAATAAAGGACAGTGATCCGATCGATGGTCTGGTACGTCAGGCCTATTTCGTGCCCGAGACCAAGCGGCTGGGCGAGGTGCTGGCTGAGATGAGAGACCATAACTTTCATATGGCAATCGTCATAGATGAGTTCGGCGGCGTGGCCGGCATTGCTAATCTCGAGCACCTGGCTTCTGAGATCATGGGAAGCATCGGAGACGAAATGGTGGCCGGCGAGAAAGAGATCATCCCCATAGATGCAAATACCTACGATATCGATGGGGGTCTCAGGGTGGAGGAAGCCAACGACGAGCTTGACCTGGACCTTCCCGAGGGTGATTACGACACTGTTGCCGGTTTTATCCTCAGCCATCTCGGGCGCATTCCGAGAAAAGGCGAACATTTCAAGTATCGTGACCTCAGGATCACTATTACGGAGATCGTCAACCGCAAAATCGAGCGCATCACCATAACCAGGGAAAAGAATGCACCGTCTGCGACTTAAGTTCAGCCGCGGCCTACAGCTTAAATTCCTTTCGCATCTCGACTTGATGAGGCTCTGGGAGCGCGTATTTCGCAGGGCGGGTGTGGAACTTGCCTACTCCGAGGGCTTCAGCCCCCATCCCAGGATCTCCCTGGCCGCTCCCCTGGCTGTGGGCGTGACCAGCAAATCCGAATTGATGGACGTTTTTCTAAGCCGACGCATCACTCCCGGCAATTTCCTTCAAAAAGTTGCCCCGCAACTGCCTGATGGCATTTCGATTATCGATGCCCAGCCGGTCAGCCTTGAAGCTCCATCGCTGCAATCACGTCTGCGCTACGCCGAATACGTGGTCGAAGTGGAATCACAGCAGGGGGCAGAGAACATCGAACGCTCGCTTAAATCGTTGCTGGCTCTGGAAACTCTGCCCTGGCATCATTCCCGCGACACGGGTGAACGTTTTTATGATCTACGGCCATTGCTCGACGACCTTTGGATGGCAGGGGAAAAAGATGAGGTATACATGATCGGTATGCGGCTGCGCTGCGATTCTTCCGGATCGGGCAGGCCGGAGCAGATCATCAAGGCCCTTGGATTCAGCGGATTCCCCTCATCGATTCAGAGGACGAAGCTCGTCTTTACGTAAAAAGCGGCGGGCGCACTTGAAGGACCTCTCTTGACGTGTTTACCATGCAGGCGCATTTTTTCAAAACGCCGGTAATTTTAAATTTCCAACTTGAAGCAATATAATAAGCCGTTATCCTGAATGGAGGAAAGACGAGATCAAGCTATACCTTATAAGGCACGGCGAGACTACCTGGAACCAGCAGCGCATCATCCAGGGCAGCGGCAGCGACACGGACTTGAGCGAGAAAGGTAAGGCGCAGGCTGAGAGGCTGGGTGAGGCCATGCGCGATTATTCGCTGACGGCCGTGTATTCGAGCCCGCTCAAACGCGCACTTGACACCGCCCACGCCGTGGCCGGTCCGCACAAACTGGAGGTCGTATCCGAGCCTGATCTGAGGGAGATACACGTGGGGGAGATGGAGGGTATGTCGCTTGATACTTTCGGTCAGAATTTCAGCCAGTTTCTGGTAGACTGGCAGACCAAAGGAGACGCCGTCGATTTCAAGGGCGGCGAGAATCTCGGCCAATTCAGGGATAGGGTGTGGGCGACCATCAAACGAATTGTGGAGGCCAATCCCGGCGGCAGTGCCGCAGTGGTCTCACACTACTTTGTAACTGCTACAGTAGTATGCACCGCGCTCGGGATGCCTCTCACTCACCTCGTACGAGTACGCATACAGCCCAGCAGCCTGACTATTCTGGATTTTAAACAAGATCATCCACCGCGACTTCTGCTGCTGAGTGATATCTGTCATTTAAAGGAGTTATAGCTTGCCTGCCGACAGCAACGCTCTCGAAAAACGCATAAGCGGTTTTATCAGGGAATACGGGCTGATATCGGGTGGCGAGAAGGTAGTGGTGGCGGTATCGGGTGGGCCGGACTCGGTATGTATGATGCATGTACTTAACAGTTTGAAGGAAGTACTGGATATTCAGGTGCACGTAGCCCACCTTGATCATGGACTGCGCAGCGAGTCCGGGGCAGATGCGGAATACGTTGCGAATCTGGCGTCTTCCCTGGGAATACCAACTACGATCGAAAAAAGAGACGTGGCTGAATGGCGAAGTAAGAGAAAAATCTCTCTCGAGGAAGCCGCCCGTGAGGTGAGGTATCGTTTTCTGGGCGATACAGCTAGGCAGACCGGGGCCAAGCGTGTGGTGGTCGGGCATACGCGAGACGATCAGGCCGAGACAACGCTCATGCATATTTTGCGGGGATCCGGCATACAGGGCCTGCGCGGTCTGAGGCCGGCGTCGCACATACCGTATGGCGCCGGAGAGGACGGTATCTGGGTGATCCGGCCTCTTCTCGAGATCACCAGACATGAGACCGAAGCCTATTGCACTG
>Ga0172380_10004394_pt1 | contig 18174 bp, 16 predicted proteins | sample Leawe162metaG_FD_119747 | JGI IMG/M metagenome (GOLD analysis project Ga0172380, IMG submission 119747) | Leachate microbial communities from a municipal landfill in Southern Ontario, Canada - Leachate well 162 metaG | ecosystem: Engineered > Solid waste > Landfill > Unclassified | place... | reverse complement strand
CAGGATGGGGGCCGACTTCAAGAAACGATGTCAGGCCATCCTCCATCAGCGCCTGGATGGCCTGGGCGAAATGCACGGGTTGGCGGACATTCCCCCACCAATATTGCGCATCCCATTTTTCATTGGGAACCCGCTTGCCAAAAGCGGTCGAATAGAGGGGAAGGGTGGAAGAGCGGGGGGCGAGGCCGGCCAGAGAGCCCAGCAACTCGTCCTTCAGCGGATCCATCTGCGGGCTGTGGTAGGCGACCTCGACGCGCAGGAACTTCTGGAAAATTTCCCGCTTCTCCAACTCGGCGGCAACCGCCCGGAGCTGATCGGCGTCCCCGGACAGGGTCACGGCATGGAAGCTGTTCACCGCGGCGATCGAGACGCCGGCGGAATTTTCGATCCACTTCCGGGCTTCCGCCTCGGGCAATCCCACGGCGAGCATGGCACCCCGGCCGGCCACCGTTTGCTGGAGGCGGCTGCGGTGGTAGCTCACGCGGGTGGCGTCCTCGAGAGAATAGACCCCGGCCACATAGGCGGAAACCACCTCGCCCACACTGTGTCCCACGACGGCGGACGGCCGGATGCCAAAAGACTCCCACAGGCGGGTCAGGGCGATCTGGAGGGCGAAATTCGCGGGCTGCGCGACCTCGGTGCGTTCCATGCGGGAGAGCGGCTCATCGGCCAGCATTGCCTCCCGCAACGACCAGCCGGAGAGCTTGAGAAAGATGCCGTCGATTTCTTTCACGGTCTCGGCCACAATCGGTTCATCCCGGAGAAGTTCCCGGCCCATGCCCCACCATTGCGGGCCCATTCCCGTGTAAACGAAGACGAGGCCGGACGTGCTTTCGACCGGTTGCGCTCCCACCGCGATTCCCTCGTGCGGCTGGCCTGTGGAGGTCGCAATGAGCTGTGCCCGCAGGTCTCCGGTATTTTCCGCAACCGCCGCACACCGGTATTCCAAGTGGCTGCGCCGGAAAGCCGCCGTGTGGGCGAAATCCGAAAATGAGCCCTGCAGCCCCTGTCCGAGCTGGAACGCAAACTTGCCCGCGAGATCGCGCAGGGCGGTTTCGGATCGCGCGGAGAAGGGGATGACCCGCAAACCGGTGGCCGCGTCCCCGGCGTCCACCGGGACCTTGGGTGGCGCGGACTCCAGGATGATGTGGGCATTCGTTCCTCCGTAACCGAAGGCGTTCACGCCGGCGAAAAGCGTCGGTTTTTCCGCTGGCGAAAGGAGGGCCGTGTTTTCCGCGACGACCTGGATGCAATACTCGTCGAAAGGAATCTTCGGATTCGGGTGCTCGAAATGCAGGTTTTTCGGAACCTGGCGGTTCTTCAGCACACAGATCGCCTTGAGCATTCCCGCAACGCCCGCCGCCGCTTCGAGGTGGCCAACGTTTGTCTTGACCGAACCGACGAGTAGCTTTCTTGTGCGCCCGGCGGCGAAATGCCTGTTGAGGGCGCCCGCTTCCGCCGGATCCCCTGCCTGCGTGCCCGTTCCGTGCGCCTCGACGTAGTCCACATCGGCGGGGGCGACTCCCGCCCTGCGATAAACCTCGCTCACAAGCTCTTCCTGCGCCGGGCCGCTGGGAAGGGAAATCCCGTCCGTGTGCCCATCCTGGTTGACTCCCGTGCCCCGGATCACCGCATGGATGGGATCTCCGTCCGCAAGGGCTTTCCCCAAGGCCTTGATAAGAAAGACACCGGCGCCTTCGCCGCGGGCGTATCCGGCGGCCGTTTCGTCAAACGTGTGGCATTCGCCATGATGCGAGAGAAAGTGCCCCTTGCTCATCATGATCGGGTTGTCCGGGCACGTCATCACATTCGCCCCCCCGGCGAGGGCCAGTTCCGACTCGCCGAGGCGCAGGCTCTGGCAGGCATAGTGGATGGCCACCAGCGAAGAGGAACAGGCCGTGTCCATCGTGAGGCTCGGACCCCGCAGATTGAAAACATGGGAAATGCGGTTGGACAGCACGGTCATGGTCGCGCCGGCCGGCGAATTCGCATTCAGCAGATGGCGGCTCCACGGCCGCATCTGCAGGATGAGGTGGTCGAGGCAGAAGCCGCCGATGAAAACCCCGGTCCGGGATCCCGACATCCGCTCCACGGGAATCCCGGCATCCTCGAAAGCCTCCCATGTCACTTCCAAAAGCAGGCGTTGCTGCGGGTCCATGCAGGCCGCCTCGCGCGGCGAAATACCGAACGCAAGCGGATCGAAAAGTTTCACGTCCGTATCCAGCATCCCGAATTTCGGCGCATACGTTTTTCCCGGACGTTTCTGGTCCTCGTCGAAGAACTGCCGCCAGTCCCAGCGGTCTTTGCGGACGGGCTTCAGCGCATTTCCGCCACGAAGCAGGAATTTCCAAAACGCTTCCAACGAGTTCGCTGCCGGCGGCATCCGGCACCCGATGCCGATGATTGCGTACTTTTCGTGATCCAAAGAATCCGTGTGCACGCGCTTGTGAATATCAAATATTCCGGAAGGTGCGAGACGAGAATTGGCGTGGCGACTTGATTTGCCCGAGATTTTTTTCGGCGGACATTTACAAGCGCCGGTTGCCCTCTACGAATAGCGGCATGTCTTCCGTTCTGTTATCCGCAAAGGACCTCAAACTCGCCTACGGCAACCAAATTTTGCTGGACGGCGTCTCGCTGACCGTGGCACCGGGGGAAAAAGTCGGCCTTGTCGGACGCAACGGCTGCGGGAAGACCAGCCTTTTCAAAATCCTGGCCAAAGATTCGGAGCCGGATTCCGGGGAGATCTCCCTGCGGCGGGGGGTGCGCATCGGGTATCTGCCGCAGGAATTCGAGTTGGATGGCACGATGTCGGTGCTGGAAAACATCGAGGCCGGCGCGGCGGATCTCGTCGGCTGGATGCGCCGATACGAGGCGGGAGAAGGCAGCGATGCCGAACTCTCCGATCTGCTCGAGCTCATCCAGCATGCGGACGGCTGGAACCTTCAGACAAGGATCCGGGCGGAAGCCGGCTCGCTGGCCGCTCCCCCGCTGGATGCGCTGGTCGGGCCGCTTTCGGGCGGGGAGAAACGCCGCGTGGCCCTCTGCAGGGCATTGGCCTCCCAGCCGGATCTGCTTCTCCTCGACGAGCCGACGAACCACCTGGATTCCGAAACCATCCGCTGGCTGGAAGACTTCCTGCGGGAATTCCCGGGCGCCCTGATTTTCGTCACCCACGACCGGTATTTTTTGGAAACGATCGCCACGCGGATCATCGAGATCTCGGACGGGCGGGCGTTTTCGCACCCGGGAAATTACACCGCATTTCTCGAGGCAAAAGCCCTCCGCCGGCAGATCGCCGAGCAATCGGAGCGCCGGCGGCAGCGCTTTCTGCGGGCGGAGTTGGAATACGTGCGGGCGGGAGTCCGGGCGCAAAGGTCGAAATCCAAGCACCGGCTGGATTCGTTCTATCAAATCGCGGGCATGGAGGCCCCACCCGAGGAACGCGAGATGGATCTGCTCATCCCTCCGGCACCGGAAATCGGGAATACCGCCGTCGAACTGGCCGGCGCAGGCGCGCGGGCCGGCGGGACCGGACGCTGGCTCTTCAGGAACATGAATCTGTCGCTCAGGGCCGGCCAATGCACGGGAGTTGTCGGACGAAACGGCGTCGGAAAAACGACGCTTCTCCGGGTGTGCCTGGGCGAACTGGAACCATCCGAGGGTACGGCCACCGTGGGAAAACGGGTCGTCTTCAATTACATCGACCAATCGCGGATGCAGTTGGAGGGCAAGGGAACCGTCATGGACGAGGTTTCCGACTCCGGAGAGATGGTCGCCTTCGGCAATCAGACCCTCACCGCCCGTGCCTATCTGCGGAGATTCCTGTTCGATGAATCCCGCGTGAAAGAACGTGTGGACAAGCTCTCCGGCGGCGAGCGCGCCCGCCTCCTGCTCGCGAAAGTCCTCCGTCGCGGCGGCAATGTCATCATTCTGGACGAGCCGACAAACGACCTCGATCTCGCCAGCCTGCGCATGCTCGAGGAGGCGCTCGCGGATTTTGACGGAACCGTCCTCGTCGTGAGCCACGACAGGTATTTCCTCGACCGGATTTGTGACCAGATCGTGGCGTTTGAGGAAGGCGGGGTCTTTGTCCAGCCCGGCAATTTTTCCTATTATCTGGAGAAAAAAAAGGAACGCGCCAAGTCGGCCCAGTCATCCCTGAAGGCCTTCTCGTCTTCCCCGCAACCACTGCCAAAATCCGCCCCAAAGGCCAAGCGGCTGAACTACAAAGAACAGCAGGAGCTGGACAGTATGGAAGACACGATCCTTGCCACGGAAAGCACCGTCCGGGAAATGGAATCCACCTTGAACGATCCCGCGTTTTTTGTGTCCCGCGCCGCGGAAGCACCGGATCTGGTAAAAAAACTTGCTGCTACAAAGAGCGAGGTTGCACGCCTTTACGAACGCTGGGAGGAACTCGCCAAGAGAATTTGAACATTCCCATCCAACCGTGCGTCTAAGCACGTAACAATTGGTATGAAAAACTATTATCGCAAAATCAACCGCAGCCACTACTCGTTGGGTGATCTTGTTTCCATCGTCGGTTCCTGTGCGCGCGACAGCAAGGAAACCCTCGCGGCCCTTGTCGATCTCTTTGAAAGCGGACGGGTCCGGGTCAAGAACCACGGCCAACTGAAACGGGTCAAAGTTGCGGTCGCCAGATAAACGGCAAACGGCATTTCCTGTAGAAAGTCCTCCCTCCCGCCGGATCGCTTGATTCAGCCGGCGCTTTTGTCTTGGGCAGGATGAGTTGAACTCCGCCAATAATCCTCTCGCGCCGAGGTGCTTTGAACGGTTATACCGTCCCCCCATGCAGTGGATTGCCCCGTCAGAGAAAGACCACGACAACGCAGCACTGGAAAAGCGCCTCTGGGATGCAGCAAACCAACTCTGGGCCGGGGCGGGGCTCAAACAGTCCGAATACTCCGAGCCGGTCCTCGGCCTGATCTTCCTCCGGTTCGCCGAAGTCCGCTTTTCCGCCCAGCGGGCGAAATTGGAACTCCCCTCTACCTCTGGGAGAGGGGCCGGGGGTGAGGGTGCCGCCGGGACTTCACGCCGCGCTTCGCGGCTAGACAATCCGGCGGCTTACCATGCTGACGGCATCCTCTACCTTCCGGCAGCGTCCCGGTTTGACCACCTGCTGAATCTCCCCGAGGGGACGAACATCGGCCAGACCGTCAATGACGCCATGCGGGCCATCGAACGGGACAATCCGCACATGGCGGGGGTTCTCCCCAAGGGCTACCAGATTTTCGATTCGCGTCTGCTCGCCGAACTGATCAAGACGGTTTCCACCATTCCTGCCACGTTGGAGGGGGATTCCTTCGGGAAAATCTACGAGTATTTCCTCGGGACGTTCGCCATGAGCGAGGGGCAGAAGGGCGGCGAGTTTTACACGCCCCCGAGCATCGTCAGCCTGCTGGTGGAAGTCCTTTCCCCTTTTCACGGACGTATCCTCGACCTGGCCTGCGGCTCCGGCGGCATGTTCGTCCAAAGTGCCCGATTCGTCAGTGCCCACCGGAAAAACCCGGCCAGCGAACTTTCGATTCACGGGCAGGAACGTGTGGACGCCACCGTGCGGCTGGCGCGGATGAACCTCGCCGTCCACGGACTCGAAGGCGAAATCAAACAGGGGAATGCCTACTACGAAGACCTTCACAACGCGGTCGGACGGTTCGACTACCTGCTCGACAATCCCCCGTTCAACGTCAGCGCGGTGGACAAGGAACGCCTCGCCTCCGATGTCGGCCCCGGTCGCCGGTTCCCGTTCGGTCTCCCTCGCACGGATAATGCCAATTACCTCTGGATTCAGCTTTTCTACTCCTCCCTGGCCCCGAACGGTCGCGCCGGGTTCGTCATGGCGAATTCCGCCTCCGACGCCCGGTCATCCGAGCAGGAAATCCGCCGCCAGCTCATCGAAGCCCGTGCCGTGGATGTCATGGTTGCGGTTGGGCCAAATATGTTTTATACGGTAACGCTGCCATGCACTTTGTGGTTCATGGACAAGGGGAAAGCGAAGCTTTCGCCTTGTCCCCCCTCACCCCGGCCCTCTCCCAGGGGTAGAGGGGGTTTTCAGTTTGCTGGGTTGGTGGAGAAGGCCAGGGAACTACGCAAGGGACAGACCCCGGCGGAAGAGGCGCTCTGGGAGATCATCAGGAATCGACAATTGTGCGATCTGAAATTCCGCCGCCAGCACCAAGTTGGGGACTACATCGTTGATTTCTTCTGTGCGGAACACGGGTTGATCGTTGAGCTTGACGGTTCGGTCCATGACACACCGGAGCGCAAGAAGATAGATGCCAAGCGCGATGCCTACCTCCGATCACTCGGTCACACCGTCCTGCGTTTTTCTAACGCGCGAGTGTTCGATGACACCGAAAACCTCCTAGCCGAAATCACCCACTCTTTCCCCTCTACCTCTGGGAGAGGGGCCGGGGGTGAGGGTGACGCGCCTGACCGAGCGAACACAGTTCTCTTTATAGATGCGCGTCATGTTTACCGGCAGGTGGACCGGGCGCACCGGGAATGGACGCCCGCGCAGATCGGCTTCATGGCGAACGTTGTTCGTTTATATCGTGGAGAAGAATTGGACTACACCCTCGGCGGCAAAGGTGCCCAAGCCAAGATTCAGGAAATCTTCGGTAATCCATCATCCAAAATTCAAAATCCAACATTCCGCGATGTCCCCGGTCTCTGCAAAGCAGCCAGCATTCAGGACATCGCGGCGCAAGGCTGGTCGCTCAACCCCGGTCGTTACGTGGGGGTGGCTGCCGGTGAAGCCGTGAGCGACGAGGATTTCAAGGAACAACTCGAAACGATGAACGAGGAACTCGAATCCCTCAACACCCAGGCCCGCAACCTGGAAACTACAATTGCGCAGAACGTCGCCGAAATTCTCGAAACATGAAGACGCAATTGACAAATCTCCCTTCTACCACTGGGAGAAGGGCCGGGGTTGAGGGTGCGGCATTGCCGCATGAACAAACCATCGCGGGCAACGTGGCGGAGATTCTGGAAGCATGAGCGAAAAACCAGAACCATCCCCCGCTTCAGGCTCCTCTCCCCTTGGGAGAGGCGGGGGTGAGGGTGCGGCGCAGCCGCATGGCCAGTTCCTCGTCTATCCCACTGAAGACGGACGGGTGAAGATCAATGTCCGGCTGGAAAACGAAACTGTCTGGCTCACCCAGCAGCAGATGGCCGACCTGTTCCAGACCACCAAGCAGAATATCAGCCTTCATTTTCAGAATATCTTTGAGGACAGGGAGTTGGAACGAACGGCAACCGTCAAGGAATCCTTGACAGTTCAAACGGAAGGCAACCGCGCGGTCCAGCGGCGAGTGGAATTCTACAACCTCGACGCCATCATCTCCGTCGGCTACCGGGTCAAAAGCGCCGTGGCCACCCGGTTCCGCATCTGGGCCACACAGCAACTCCGCGAGTTCATCGTCAAGGGCTTCCTGCTCGACGACGAACGCCTCAAAAACCCCGACCAGCCGTTCAACTACTTCGACGAACTTCTCCGCCGGATCCAGGACATCCGCACGTCCGAGCGGCGGTTTTACCAGAAGATCACCGACATCTACGCCACCAGCATCGACTACGATCCCACCCAGCCGGAAAGCATCGAATTCTTCCAGACCGTGCAGAACAAAATGCACTGGGCGATCACCGGCCGGACGGCGGCCGAAATCATCCGGGACCGCGCCGACAGCACCAAGCCCAACATGGGCCTCACCAACTGGCGCGGCGCGAAAGTCCGCAAGGAGGACGTCGCGATCGCCAAAAACTACCTGAGCGAACCTGAACTCGCCGCCCTGAACAACCTCGTCGAGCAATACCTCGTCTTCGCCGAAGGCCAGGCCATGCGCCGCGTGCCCATGCACATGCGCGATTGGATCACCAAACTCCACGGCTTTCTCACCATTAACGACCGCGATATCCTCACCCACGCCGACAAAATCTCCCACCAGATGGCCAAGGATCTCGCCGAGTCGGAATATGAAATTTTCCACCGCCAACGGATTGCCCTCGCCGATGCCGCGGAAGGGGATTTTGAAAAGGCGGTCAAACAGTTGCCGCCGCCGCCCAAGCCGAAAAAAAAGGGAGGGAAGAAATGAAGCGGGGCGGAGATTATGGAGGCGTGAGGATGGCGAAGGCAGAATGGAAACCCGCCAAGCTGGACGAACTCGGGTTCGTTGGCTGCGGCAAGTCGCGATACCGTCCACGCAGTGTGGCCATTCTTTACGGGAGGAGCTGTCGGTTGCGCAGGAAGGCATCAAAAGGAAAGGCGGTTGTCCGTTTTCCGGCACATGCCGCAGTCTGCGTGGTCCACTTGAAGTCCCATCGAAATCCTCTCGCCCATTTTCAGATGAGCGGCTATACCGTCCCCCCATGCAGTGGATTGCCCCCTCAGAGAAAGACGCCGACAACGCAGTACTGGAAAAACGCCTCTGGGACGCGGCAAACCAACTCTGGGCCGGGGCGGGGCTCAAACAATCCGAATACTCCGAGCCGGTTCTCGGCCTGATCTTCCTCCGTTTCGCCGAAGTCCGCTTCTCCGCCCAGCGGAAAAAATTGGAACTCCCCACCACCGGCTCCTTTCCCACAGGGAGAGGCAAGGGTGAGAGTGCGCAGCTTGGGAGAGGGGCTGATTCCTGCTACCACCACGCCGCCATCGCGATTGGAAACTCTTGGGCCATTGCTGGCACATCATGTCGGCGAAAGAGGCGAAATAGTAAAAATATATGGCATTGTTCGCCATAAGTGGCGACATAATGAAACTCGTCCTTAGTGGCGAATAAACTTGATATATTGCATTAACTCGCCATATGTGACGCATTATGAGATTTTCCCCACAACTGACCGATGAGGCCGTGCTCAAAGAATTGGGCGGCCGTCTGGCCGGCGCACGCATTGAGCGTAACCTGACGCAGGCGGCGCTGGCGGAACAGGCGGGAGTGTCCAAGCGGACCGTCGAGCGTCTGGAATCGGGGGAAGTGGCGACACGGCTCTCGGGTTTTCTGCGGGTCTGTCGTGCGTTCGGTTTTTTGGAGCGATTCGAGATGCTGCTGCCGGAGCCGGTGCCCGGCCCGATGGCGCAATTAAAACAGGCGGGCCGGAAGCGCCAGCGGGCGACAGGCAAAAAAATAACTGCACCGGGCGGGTCGAAAAAATGGACGTGGGGTGAGCCGGCATGATCGCGAAGGTGCAGCTCTGGGGCCGGACGATTGGCGCAGTATCGCTCGACGAGGGGCGCGACGTGGCGGCGTTTCAATACGACGCCGAGTTTGCGCGCAGCGGAATCGAGCTTTCACCGCTGACGATGCCACTGAGCGAGAAGGTATATGAATTTCCCGCGCTACCGCGGAACACCTTTCACGGATTGCCAGGATTGTTGGCCGACTCGCTGCCGGACAAATTCGGCAATGCGCTGATCGATGCGTGGCTCGCAACGCAGGGCCGCACACCGGAGAGTTTTGGTGCGGTGGAGCGGCTCTGCTACACGGGCACGCGCGGCATGGGGGCGCTGGAGTTTGCGCCGGGCCTGGGGCCGAAGCCGCGCAAGGCGGCGAAGATCGAGATCGACGCACTGGTGCGGCTCGCTGGCGAGGTCCTGACGCACCGCAGCAATCTGCAGGGACATTTTCACGAGGCCGGGAAAGCAAAGGCGTTGCGCGAGATCCTGCAGGTGGGCACGTCTGCGGGTGGCGCGCGGGCCAAGGCGTTGATCGCATGGAATCCCTCGACGAACGAGGTGCGCTCCGGGCAGATTGCGGCGGGCGAGGGCTACGAATACTGGCTGCTGAAATTCGATGGGGTCGCGGGCAACAAGGACAAGGAGATGGAAGACCTCAAGGGATATGGCGCCATCGAGTATGCTTATTCCCTGATGGCGAAAGCGGCGGGCCTCTCGATGAGCGAGTGCCGGCTGCTGGAGGAAAATGGCCGGAGACATTTTATGACGCGCCGTTTTGATCGCCTGCCGGGTGGCGCGAAGCTGCACATGCAGTCGCTCTGCGCGCTGGCGCATTTTGATTTCAACCAGGCCGGAGCCTATGCCTACGAGCAGGCGCTGTTGACGATCCGCCAGTTGAAGCTGCCGATGGCTGCGGTGGAGGAGCAGTTCCGGCGGATGGTTTTCAACATCGTGGCGCGGAATCAGGACGACCATGTGAAGAACATCGCGTTCCTCATGAACCAGCAGGGCGAGTGGTCGCTCGCGCCGGCCTTCGACGTGACCTACAGCTACAATCCGTCCGGCTCGTGGACGGCCACGCACCAGATGACGATGAACGGAAAGCGCGATGGTTTTGCACAGGAAGATTTCGAGGCGTGCGCGAAGGCAGCCGTGATGAAACGTGGCCGCGCCGCGACGATCATCAAGGAAGTGCAGGCGGCGGTGCGGCGCTGGCCGGAGTTTGCCGCCGAGGCGCAGCTCTCGGACGAATGGCGGAACAAGATCCAAAAGACCCACCGGCTGACACTCCCGGAAAAATGACTGCCGAAATTACCCAAGCCCATGTCGAAAGCGAATTCGAAATATACCGCATTGTGCAGGACCGGCTGTTTGAGTCAGACTTCGACCGGATGATCAAGAGAATGCCCGAGAGCGGAGGCCCCCCATGAGCCGGAAAGCAGCCGCCAAAACGAACGCCTCCACCGCCATGCGCGACAGCGCAATCCTTCCAAGCGAAGCCTTCACGCGGAGCCTGAGCGAAGCGAAGGATAACCGATGGCTCGCCATCCGCGGCATCGAGGCGGACATCGGCAAGGAACACGCCGCCACCTTCCGCCACGTCCAGCATCCCGACCTCCGCGCCGACACCGCGACGCGCGTGAGCGCGAAACCCAGACCGCGAAGCCACTCGGCGGGTCTTTTGCGAAGCGAAAGACAACTCCTCGCCAACCCGCCCTTCAACGACTCCGACACTGCCCTGCGCGATAGCGCATTCCTTCAAAGCGAAGCCAAAATGCAGGTCGTTAGCGAAGCGAAGGACAATTTCCGCAAGGACGACGACGTGCGCTGGCAGTTCGGCGTCCCGCCCAAGGACAACGCCAACTTCGCCTGGGTGCAGCACTTCATCCACCACCTCGCCCCGCAGGGCATGGCCGCTTAGCTTCAACGAGGAGAATTTCCAATGCACAAGCTCGCACACATCTCGATATCGAACTTCCGCTCCTGCAAAAATGTTGCCCTGCCGTTGGGCGACTTCACCCCGGTGGTCGGCTACAACAACGCGGGGAAGTCCAACATCCTCACTGCGATCGAGTGGCTTATCGATCCATCCGCTCTAGCCGCCGGGGATTTCTTTGATTCAAACTCAGCGCTCGTGGTTGAGGGAACAGTGACCGGAGTAACTGAAGAACTCATTGGGAAAATGCCCCCCAACCAACAGGGCCAAATTAAACCATACATTTCCAACGAGAGTCTCCGCTTCCGCCGCATGCTCGCCAAACCCGGCGCAGTTGCGACGATAAAACTGGAGGTCCGTGACCCGGCGGTTAAGGAAGAAAATGATGAGAAGGCGTGGGTGACTAACCCCTCAGGCATCCCACAGGCATTGAAGGCACTCTTTCCAGAATCCATCCGCGTTCATGCTATGCAGGACGCCGCAGACGATGTCGCAAAACAGACGAAGGGAAACACAATTGGAAAGCTGATCGCTGATGTAATCGAGCCGGTTCGTAAACAACATGAAGGCGAACTTCGTGACGCGTTGAAAGGTATCGCGGACAAATTCTCCGCCGACGGAGCCGACAGAGCCGAGCAATTAAAAGCATTTGACGTTGGGGCGACGGCAAGCCTGAGCGACCTCTTTCCGGGGTTGGAACTCAAGCTTGATGTCCCCTTGCCCGAGATTCCGGACATTTTTAAGAATGGAACCGTGCGGGTTATTGAGGCGCAGGGCGGGAACACTTCCTCCCGCACGTTCGCGGCGGTGGGTCATGGCGCTCAGCGTTGCATTCAGTTGGCTCTGATTCGCTATCTTGCTGAGAAGAAGTCCGATGGGGAGGAGGCGAAACGGAAGTTACTGCTGATAGACGAACCTGAACTCTACCTGCACCCACAAGGCATCGAACAGGTGCGGCAGGCTCTAAAGACACTAGCTGCAGGTCGCTACCAAGTCATCTTCAGCACTCACTCGCCAATGATGTTACATCGCGACCATGCTCCGCATGCCGTGATGGTGCGGAAACCGGACCATGCGACCGGAACCGTCGCCCGCAAACCCCTTGCAAAGGCGGTCGAGGAATCGATCAAAGACGCTGGCCATGCAGCGCGCGTGGTATTTGAACTGGGTAATGCTGCCCAAGTCTTCTTCTCCGACCGCGTCCTTTTGAACGAGGGAAAGACGGAGCAGGCACTACTCCCATTGTTTTACGAGTCGCACTTTGGGCGAACGCCCCGTGCCGACCGAACCGGCCTTGTTCCGATGAACGGCAGTGGAAACTTTCACAATGCGTTCGCCGTCCTCAAGGCGATGGAGATTAACGGAAGGATTGTCGCCGATTTGGATTATGCGTTTGGTAATGCCAAGCAGATTTCCGGAGACGCTGACGCACCGGATTTGAATACGGTGAAAGTGATTCTCGCCCGTCTGCAGCCCATTCATGGTTTTCCGCTCGATGGCGGCTTGCCGACGAAAGACAAAACCGGAGTCTGGACCGCCGCGAAAGTTTGGCGGCTCTTTTCGGAGGACCCGGACGGTGCAAAGGTCGCTTCAGAACAGCATGAAAAGCTCAAGCTTCATGGAATCTGGATTTGGAAGGTCGGCACCATCGAGGACGTCCTCGGAATCGCTGAGAAGGGAGAGGAAATTATCCAACAACTGGAGCAGGAGTTGCCAAAGCTCAATGCCTCCGGTTTGAAGGAGAAATATCCCCAAATCTCCAGCTTTCTTGATTGGCTCGCAAACTGACAACTCTTATGCCTTCATTCAAATCAGACAGTAGCTTCTTTCACAAGATCGCCATGGGCGCGATAGGCTCTCGTGAAGTTCGGCGTGACCTTGCGCAGCGCAATCACCAGGTTGTTGAGTTGGAGCGCGGAAGTCTTGACGCGAAAATCTGGAAGGACGTGAAGAGGAAAAGGGTAAGGATACCCGACTTGCTTTGCACCTGCTGCGGCCAGCGAATCGAAGCACGAGCAAAATCGGAACCACGAATCAGCATGAGCACAGCCCGACGATTGCCGAGAGGCGGTGGGACTATGGCATGGTCGCAACGGACTGGATCGCCCTACCAATCTGCAAAGAACAGCCAGGGATTGAGGAACGCGCCGATCACTGGACACGTGGAATGCTTGTTGGCGACTTGTCGTATTGGAACGAGAAAGAGTGGGTCCACTGGCTCCCCGAAGGTGCTGTTAACTACTTTGGAGTAGATGCCTTTAGAAATGTGCCGCCTGACAAGACCGAGCGCAAAGGCGCAGAGGAAGGCTCGGAGACTATTTTGACCTGGCGTTCATGTTTCTCACCTATTGCTGGGACCGTCCAATCGATTACTGACTCGTTTATTACAGTCAGGCCGCCTGAGGGTCAGCCTAAACGCGCAGGATGCAGAAACATGCGGCTTCACGTCCAGGTCGGCGATGTCGTGCAACAAAACCAAATCATGGCATGCAATGCCGATCCGCTTCCAAACGCTGCACTGACTTGCCGACGGAATCTCACTGAACATGCAATTGTCGAAATGCTGACCGCAACTCAGTTGCCGGTCCGGTTCTCGGGAGTGAAGCTTGCTCGTCTAAACAACACTCGAACGGTCGAAGCGGCCATTCGACGTATCGCGGAAGACGCAGACGAGGATATCTACGTCCGTTTGGAAGCAAGTGCATACCTCTGTGCGGTCCACAACGATGATGTTGCTGGAGCGTTTGCGGAGGCGATGGCAGCTCGGGACAAGCCTGATCAACTCGAAGCAGTGATTGCAATCGGCGAAGTTGGCAATGCCGCAGCGGCCAACATCCTTGCAGAAATTCTTGGGGACGGACGAAAAGATTATTTTCTTCGCTCCGCCGCCGCATACTGCCTTGGTCGACTTGGTTCCTTCCAAGTTGCACGAACTGCGCTTGTTCGCGCATTCGAGGCGCAATCACATCGAGTCCGGGAAGACGCGCTCGCGGCGCTCGCTGACGCTGGCTTCGGTGCAATCGCGGATTTGCTAGCCGGGCTTGCGCAAAGCAATTCGGCCGATATCCAAGCGGGATGTGCGGAAGTAGTTCGTTGGCTTGCTCATCGTTCCGATCCAGAAACAGTCGCGAATCACATCGTTCCCGGAGTTGCGCGCGCATTACAGGTGCAAGATAGAACCGCGTTGTCAGTTTGGCTCGGAGGTCAACTGCCCGCCGATATTATGCGCCCCGCTCTCGGGGCCGTGTTAGACTCTGATTCTCGTCTCGCCTACGCCCTTTCAGTGGCTTGGGCGTTCGCACAATCTTGGATTGCACCTCTTCACGACGGATTCAATCCACCAGTGGCACGATGAAATTACTCCAATACATTCCAGTTCCAGAGCGAGTTTACACCACTGATCTCGGTGTCCAAGTATGTGATGACAGCCGCAAAACGCTCGACCGATTGCCAGAAGCCTCCGTGGATTTGGTGATTACCTCGCCGCCATTCGCTCTGCTCCGGGAAAAGGAATATGGAAACGAGACGCAGAATGCTTACGTCGAATGGCTGCACACCTTCGCGGTGCAGGTCCACCGAGTCTTGAAGGAAGGTGGTTCGTTTGTTCTGGATTTAGGGGGTGCTTATGAGCGAGGGAAACCGGTGCGGAGTCTTTATCAATTCCGTGTCCTCCTCGACCTGTGCGACAATTTAGGGTTTAGGTTGGCCGAGGAGTTTTATTGGCACAATCCCGCAAAACTGCCATCGCCGATAGAATGGGTGAACAAGCGGAAAATCCGAGTAAAAGATTCAGTCAACACCGTGTGGTGGCTTTCAAAGTCAGATTGGCCGAAAGCGGACGTGAGGAATGTTTTGGCCCCCTATTCTGAAAGGATGAAGAAGCTAATCGAAGACCCTGCCAAGTTTTACAAGCCCAAGGCTCGGCCTTCCGGGCACGACATATCCAAAGGATTCGGCAACGACAACGGTGGTGCGATTCCGCCAAACCTGCTTCAATATTCAAACACCGAAGCAACGTCATCCTATCTACGCCGCTGCAGGGCCATCGGTCGGGACGGACATCCAGCGCGCTTTCCATCTGACCTGCCAACATTTTTCATCAAGTTTCTTACCACACCCGGCGACGTTGTAATCGATATTTTCAGCGGTTCCAATACAACGGGCCGTGTGTGCGAAGACTTGGAGCGCGAGTGGTTGAGCATCGAAGAGCGGCGAGACTATGCGGCGCTTTCGGTCGTGCGCTTTACTAGCGACGACTTATACGGGGAAAGCCTTCTGTCGCTGGTCGAGGAGTTGCAGAGCGGTGGTTGTCACTCCATGCCGGCTCATTTTCGTCAAACCCTCTTTCCCACTCTGTGCGAAGACGCGAATAACGGGAGTCTGTTGAGGGAGGACGCAAGCACCATGGTTGCTGCAGGGATTCCAAACAAGGTGGCATACGGCAAGGCTCCGATCCCATCGAAGGCGAAAAGAGCCCCTCAACCGAAACACGCAAGCGCCATTCATATCCCTCCTCGGAAGCGCACGAAATCGCGGGACTGAACCTGCGCGATGCTTTGCCGAATGTGTCGTTCATCGGGTTGACTCCCTCGCTGCCACCGCTCGGTCGGGCTGCGCTCAATGCTGCGCATTGTCGCTATCGGTCGGCCCGCCTCCCTCCAGTCACCGGCACGCCCATCGAAAGGACGGACGCGATCACGCGGAAGGGAACTGGGGTCAGGGAAGGAACTGGGGCCAGGGTGCATATTCTTGCATTTTTCGGAAAACTCCCACGCGGAGGGAGGAAAGGATCGGGCCTATATTTTAAATGTTTTTCCGAACCGTCGCCCATTGTCCGGCGGCTCGCCGGACACCACACGCTGGGGTGTGTATGGTCCCCGGAACGGAATCACGTTGCCGCAAGTTATCGTGCATTTTTTCGCGTTGGTGTGGGTGATAGTTTCGCGGAACAGGCGGCTTTGCCCAGGGTTCGTGTGGCGTCCGCCCATCTCGAAAACAAGTCTGTCAAATTCCTTCGTGGCCAGCGCGGTTTGGAGGGGAGCGATCAAGGCGGGCAGCGAGGCATCACGACTGACATTTTCTGAAATCGAGCACCCCATTGCCATTGACGACGATTTCTTTTAGGTTTTCCCCATGCTTTTCGAACGACAACGCGTCTTGCTGACGCTGCTCGACGCACTGGGCGGAAAGTGTACGCCGACCGATTTTCAGAAATTGCTCTTCCTCTACACGCGGGAAGAGACTCCGCCGAGTTATGAGTTTGTGCCCTACCGGTTTGGTTGCTTTTCCTTCACGTCGTATGCCGACAAGCGGAAGCTGATCGCCGAGGGCATCTTGGTTGATGACGAGCAGGAGTGGAAGTTGACCGACCAAGGACGCAGTGTGGCCCGAACGAAGTCCGTGACGCCGCTGTTGGCGGGACGATTCAGCCGGACACATGCGGCTCTGCGCGGAAACGATCTGGTTGCCGAGGTGTATCGCCGATACCCTTACTACGCCACTCGCAGCGAAATCGTGGACACCGTTTTGTCCAAAAGGTCGGAGCGTGAACGCGTTGAGCAGGCCCGTCCCGCCCAAACCGCAGCCGGGCTGTTGACGATTGGATACGAGGGCAAATGCCTCGAAACCTATCTCAACCAACTTCTTCGTGAAGGCGTAACCCTTCTCTGTGATGTGCGGCGGAATCCCTTGAGCCGCAAATACGGATTCTCAAAAAGCACATTGAGCCATGCTTGCGACGGTGTGGGAATTCGTTACGAGCATCTGCCGCAACTGGGCATCGCCTCCGAGGAACGCCGGGAGCTGAAGACGCAGGCCGATTACGACGCTCTTTTTGTAGATTACAAGCTCCACAGCCTGCCGGCGCAGACGGAATCGCTGGCAAAAATTCAGTCTTGGATTTCGGCTCGTGAGCGGGTGGCATTGACATGTTTTGAGCTGCACCCGCACCAATGCCACAGGCATTGTGTGGCGGAGGCACTGGAGAGCGGCCGTCGAGGCAAATGGAAGGCCGTTCATTTGTAAACTGAAGCCCCTATGTCTCTTGATCGGATTCTCATCACGGTAAAAACCTACCCGACGCTGTCGCGCAAACATGGTGAGACAGTCTGCACGGCGGGAATCCGAGAAGATGGCTCGTGGGTGCGGTTGTATCCCGAAGGCCATCCTGTCGAGCAGCCCGCCATCGGGTTGTTCGCGGAGCTTGGCTGGACAGCGGTGTCGGCTTTGAACCCATGAAACGCATGAGCGCCTTCCTGATCCATCCTCTTGATCCCTCGATTCATCGCCGGGAAGATTTCCGGTGCGAGTCGGCGGAGTTGGAGGCATTTCTGCGGACTCGGGCGCGCAAGGAGATGGAAGCCGTGGTGTCGGCGTGTTTTGTTTTGGTTCCCGATGTGGACCGGGGGCGGATCGCGGGGTTTTACACGTTGTCGGCGGCTGAGATCGAGGTGACGGCCCTCCCGGAGGGCCTGGCGAAGAAGCTTCCCCGTTACCCGGCGATGCCCGCGACATTGCTCGGGCGTCTCGCGCGGGATTTGGAATTCCGTGGCCAGGGCATCGGAGACCGGCTCATGTTCAATGGCTTGGCAAGAGCGTTTTCCACAAGCCATGAGGTGGGATCTTTGGCAGTGATTACGGATCCCAAAGATGAAAAAGCTACGGCTTTTTACCGGGGCTTCCATTTCCTGCCCCTCAAGTCCGGGCGGATGTTCCTCCCGATGCGGGAAATCGGACAGCTCCTCAAGCAGCGGAAGTCATGACCGAATCAAACGTCGGAGGAAACCGTTTCGTCGTGCAGCTTCATCGCTCGGATCATGCGGGAGTTGGGCGACCGGGGCGGGGCCAGCAGGGCTTCCACCAAACGGCGTGATTCCGCCGCGTTCAACACGATGCGGGCGTGGGTCTCGAAGGTTTCCATGGCGGCTTTCCGGGCCTGCGCCAGCACAAATCCGCTGACCGTCTGCCCCGTAATCGCCGCGGCTTGGGCAATGATGCCCCGATCCTCATCCGAAACCCGCGCGACGAGCCGGTGCATCTT
>Ga0172380_10004393_pt1 | contig 18174 bp, 27 predicted proteins | sample Leawe162metaG_FD_119747 | JGI IMG/M metagenome (GOLD analysis project Ga0172380, IMG submission 119747) | Leachate microbial communities from a municipal landfill in Southern Ontario, Canada - Leachate well 162 metaG | ecosystem: Engineered > Solid waste > Landfill > Unclassified | place... | reverse complement strand
AGGCAAGGGGAAATAGCTCCGTGGTGGCAAGGGGAAATAGCTCCGTGGAGGCATGGGAAAATAGCTCCGTGGAGGCAAGGGGAAATAGCTCCGTGGTGGCAAGGGGAAATAGCTCCGTGGAGGCATGGGAAAATAGCTCCGTGGAGGCATGGGAAAATAGCTCCGTGGTGGCAAGGGAAAATAGCTCCGTGGTGGCAAGGGGAAATAGCTCCGTGGTGGCAAGGGAAAATAGCTCCGTGGTGGCAAGGGGAAATGTTTTTGTGCGGCTCTTAACCAGCATCAAATCATTGGCAGTTTATGGTTTTTCTATTGTTGGAATGCCCTTTGATCTCAAGTTTAAATTCAAAAAAGAAAAGAGCTGCCTCGTTCAGAAATTTCACCCACAACCATATTTAGACCGTGAAGGGATTAAAACTATAAAAGGTTACGTAATTTTATTTAAAAAGGTTTCCAAAGATTTCAAAACTCAGGAAGGAACTAAAAATGAAACCCTTTGGGAAATCGGATCAACGGTTACACATCCATCATGGGAACCAACAAAGGAAGAATGCGGTGAGCATAAATTCCACGCTGTCTCGCGTCCGTATTTTGGTGATGAATTCAGAAATGTAAATGGCGATAGATATATCGCAATTAAAGTCAAGGTCGTTGATCTCTATGAATGGACTAACCCTTCATATCCTCACAAAATAGCCTTTCTCGAAGGTAAAGTTTTATATGAAGTCGATAAATTTGGAAAGGAATTATCAGAATAACATGAAGCCCCCAAGTTCGGCCGACAGTAACTTGAAAAGACGGATATTCAAACCGCTTGAGAGCCTTTGAATCGTTCAGTAGGGTTGTCGGCTGGCATCGGGAATCTGCGGAGTAACCGGATAGTAGGGGTTGAAAGGCAAAGAGTGCGTAAAATGGAAACCTTAGCACCAATATTTACAGCATTATTTTTGATCGTATGTATGGCAAATTTGTAGAAAGGAGGAATTGTGAACGAAAATTGTAAAGCAGGACAAACAATACAAAAATCAGTAGCAAGTGAAATTATAGATCGGGCGCAAAGAGTAGCTGGGAAGTCTGCCGGAATTTGTGACCGAGCGCAGTCAAAACTTTCACCAGTAATGTTATCTCCACGACCAACCGGATGTAGTGAGGTGGAAAAACAACCAAGAGAATATCCGCCCTTTTTTTCTGAACTGCGTGATCTATTAGAGGGAATCGAAAATTCTCTGGACGGCATTAATGACGCTCTGGACAGAACGGAGTTGTAATTTTAGCAGTTAAGTTAAAGGCGGGGGAAATGGAAACGAGGATAGGCGCAACTACCGGCTCAGTATGTGGTATCTGGAACCATCAGTACCCCGCCCTATCAACAGGAGGCAACTTTTAACAGTGGGTGGGTGTTAACGGCAGCGAAAGACTTAAATGGCCCAGATCATACCGTAGTGGTCAGCCCGCCCATTCAGAAAGGGATTGTGATGAGAAAAGCACAGGGTCTATTTTGGGATGATAAGAAAAGGGATAAAAGATTAGTTGTTGGAGCTTTCCATATGTGGGCCGCAAAGTATGAAGAATTTGAGTCTGGCCCTGGAAACTATACAATGGCCCTCATAGAAGATGAAAACGGGCAAATCAGAGAATGCTGGCCCGATACGGTTAAATTTTTAGAGCCATAGCCATGTGGAAATCAGTCACAGCAAAGATAGACCGCATCCTTGACTGCATAGAAGAAGATCACTTTGAACTTTGGATGAAGTGGGTAAGCGGATTGGCCTTGATCTATATACTTTTTATGGTCGGGATTGCGTTCTTGGAAGGGAACGGAGGGAGGTTTTAGAGGATGGAAGAAAGACCAATTATATTTTCCGGCGAGATGGTGAAAGCCATTCTGGATGGTAGAAAGACCATGACGAGAAGGGTTGTAAAGCCTCAACCTTCGGGGGTTAATGTTGACAAATTAGAATATAAAGATACACCGGGATTAAAAATGACATCTGCGAGAGGAGGAATTATAGATTTTCCAGAGAATTGCCCCTACGGAATCCCCGGCGATAGGCTTTGGGTGAGGGAAACGTGGTGGAAAGATATTCTTTTTGGGCGCGTGTATTATAGAGCTGATTATCATGATGGTGAGTTCAAGGCATGGAAGCCCTCAATTCATATGCCTCGCAAATATTCCCGTATCACCCTTGAGATTACCAACGTCAGGGTAGAGAGGTTGCAAGAGATCACCAGCGCAGATGCGATCAAAGAAGGATGCTCTGTTGATCGTTTCACACCGGGCGAATATAAAAGTCCCTGGTATGATTTAACACAACCAATTGCTATTAATAATTTTTCATCCCTTTGGGATTCTCTCAACGGAAAGAAATATCCGTGGTCAAGCAATCCGTGGGTATGGTGTCTAACTTTCAAAAGGATATAGAGGTAAATAATGCCAATCTCCATGCTTAACGAAGAAAACATGAGGCGTCAGGCATACATTGACGACCTCAAGCGTGATGTCCAGCGATATCAAGCAGAAATTGAAGAAGGAAGGGAGGCCGGTCTTGAGCCTATTCCCTGCCCGTTTGGGGAAGGTTCAGATCATTGCCGGGTATGCCCATTATTGACAGGGGAGTGTAGGGGATGACTCATAAGGAAATGGTTAATAGGGCGCATAAATGGATAACAATCCGTAACATGGGATGCACCGTTGCTATGAAAGAACTTAAGACGTGGAACTCAGAAACCCCCGATGTTATCGGCTTTTGGGCTGGCGGTAAATCAATGCTTATCGAATGTAAAGCATCCAGAAATGATTTTTTAGCAGACAAAAACAAACATTTTCGCAGAGAAACAGAAATGGGGATGGGTAACGAAAGATACTTCCTTGCGGAAGATGGAATTATAAATATTGAAGATTTGCCCGATGGGTGGGGCTTGTTAAAGATCACGGACAAACAAATCAGGGAAGTAAAAAAATCAGCACATTTTGAATCGAACAAAAACGCAGAATTAACGATGATCATTTCAGTTCTCCGTCGGTTAGAAATTGCTGCGACGGTGTTTGTCCGACAGGAAGAAAACAATATTTTTGGGGAAGGAGCCTAAAATGGAATCATCCGAAATGTGGAACGCGATTGAGCGGAAGGATATCCAGGGGCTGAGTGACCTATTGCATCAGCCTACCGAGGAATCTATCAGGAGGAATTTGGATCTCATGAACAGGGCTTATTATGCCCTGCACAAGAAAGAGATTGACGAGGTGATTAAGAGCAAGGAGGGGAACTGATGACATTTCGGGAAGCAAAGGATAAGTTGAAAGAGCTGGCAAACGGGAGAGCTTATGTAATCGGGTTTCAATTCAAACAATTTTCTTTGGGAAAAACAGAAACAGAGTGTCAGGCATGGATAGATGGAGGCAAATGGATAACTGCTCCAACATGGGTTCGTTTGTTCGACTTGTTAGAAAATAATAATCCTGTGGAAGAAATACCGGAGGTTGAGGATGGAGGGGCCACCGATGAAAAAGATTAATTTCTTAACACGCTTTATGATAGATACCGGATTAATTAAGAAGGTAACGGACGCTGACCGGGAAAATGAGGTTATCGAATATCTTGCAGAGAACAGGGAGAGGGCAGAGGCTATTATTGAAGCCGCTTTCCCTGGCTACCGGCTGGGCAAGTTCAGGAAGGATAAAGGGCAGAAAAAGGTGAAGGGAGAATTAGCATGAAAGCAGTAAAATTAACAATTAAGAATATAGGAATCATCGGTAACATCGTTATTGATCTCAACAAGCCACTAATGCTTTTCTATGGGGATTTGAGGCAAGGCAAGACGACCATTCTCAACGCCTTTAAATGGTGCCTGGGCGGTTCATTTCCATCCGACATCATTAAACATGGCGAAACAGAAGCATCTGTTAGTTTTGAGTTCTCAGAAGATACTGGCCCCGGTTCTATTTCTCGGTCCTGGTATATCAATAAAGACGGGGTAATTACAGCGCGTCCAGTTCAATTCATCCGAGCTGGGAAACCAGTTCCGCAACCCGACAAAGAGATTAAGAAGTTCCTTAATCCTTATCTTCTTGACAATAATTTCCTCAAAGAAATGGGCGAAACAGAACGTAAGGCATATTTCGTCAAATTGTTCGGCGTTGATACTACAAATATCGACAAGGAAATCAATGATGCAGTTGCAAAAGCTCACGATCTCCGCATTAAAATAAAATCCTATGGGGAGATTGATCTCACGGAAGTCAAGCCGGTTGATGTAACTGAACTAAAGGAAAAACGTCAAAAGGTTCTTGACGATCATGAAAATGCAGTCAATAAGATTGATAAAGAAAATCAAGATATCCGTAACCTCAATTCAACCATTACGACAAAGAAAAATCGCGTCACAGCTATCAACACGGAAAAAAAAACTATTGATGAAGAAATCAAACGGCTGAATGAAAAGAAGCACGACCTGGACCTTGAGAAAATCAATCTCAACCAATGGCTGAACAAAAATGAATCACAGGTCGAAAAGAACCGTCCTGCACTTCCAGACACCTCCGATCTTGATAATAAGATTTCTGAGGCTGCGGCTGTCGCTGTAAAAGTCGAACAATACCAAAAGAACCTTAAACGCGCTGACGAAAAGAAGGCAGACGAGAAAAGCCTCTCTGAGCTTGAAGCAACTCAACGTGACCTCAAAAAGAAGAAGGTGGCGCAACTTGTTTCAATCAGCGAAAAAAGCGGCATCAATGGTCTTGTCTTTGCAGAGGATGGGAGTTTCACCTTCAAAGGAACAGCATCAGGAATGCTTTCAACGTCTCAGATCATGGAACTCTCTCAGGAACTTTCGGCTCTCTATCCGTCCGGTTTTGGCCTTGATCTTATTGATCGTGCTGAATCCCTCGGTTTTGGAATCGGAAAGAACATCTCCGAATTTGTTGACAAGGCGAAGAAGGAAAAGAAAACCATCCTTGCCACTATCGTCGGTGAGAAACCGGCCAAAACTCCCCCCGAAGTGGGGGTATTTGTTGTGGAGAAAGGGCAGGTGCGGGAATAATGGAACCGGGAATCTATAGAATGTCGTTTGAGGAGGGATAGAATGCCGCTTAAATATTTCATCTGCCCCGATAACACAAAAATCGAAACGGTTAACTGTCTTAAAGAGGGTGGTTGCCGCATGGGGTCAAGGTGTGCCACCCGGACATATTTACAACTTGCCCGGAAAGACAGACCATGGACAGGGAAACCCTCAACGACTCAGTTAATTTCAGGAACCATGCAAGCATTCTTGAGGATCACTAATGATTATGCCATTTCCCCGGATGACAGAGCCTTCATGCTCCATGGCACAAAAGGCCATAAATCCCTTGAAATTGATGATGAGTATTCATTCCTTGAGGAAAAGTTCAATGATGCAGAAACCGAGATTACGGGAATTGCGGACGTTCTGGAAATGGAAAACGGGAAATCTATTCTTGTGGATCATAAGACATCCGGGTCTTTTAAGGTTGCTAAAGCTCTTGGGTTTTACGTTGAGGATGAACCTACCGGAGAAGTCTATAAATCAGGGAAACGTAAGGGTGAACAGAAAACCAGGAAGATCATGAAGCGAGACGATAGCAAGATCGATCGGTGGGAATGGGAGTTACAACTCAATAAGTATCGCCTTGAATATGAAAAGCGGGGCTTTAAGCCAGACGAGTTAAAGATTCAATGTGTCGTCAGAGATGGCAATACGTACATGGCCAGAAGCCGTGGCGTTTTCAGAAATATCTATTATTTCAATATCCGCATCCTGCCAGACAAAGAAGTTATTACCTATTTTGAACGAAAGAAGGCGGCTCTTGAGAAGGCACTAAAACAAGGTTATTGGAAAGACACCTGCACAAAAGAGGAAAATTGGGACGGTCTGAAATGTGAATCCTATTGTGAAGTTTCGGAGTTCTGTAAATATGGTAAATATCTCAAACGAGAAAGGGAGATTGATGATATGGCTATTAAGGGATTATCAGAGGTAAGGAGATTGCCGAGATTAGGTAAAATCCGGTTAGGGATAAAAAAGACGAAGAAAAGAGACGATGGTTCGACAGTGGAATATCCGACTGAGGTTGACTATTTCATCTTCGATCCGCAAACGCCTTCTGAACTTGAAAACAAAAAGATCATTGAAGAGGCGGCGAAGCTCTACGGAGAGAAGGCTAAAAGTATCAGGATTATGTTCCCGGTTGCTAACCCAGATGTCTATTTCCCTCAGTTCTACAAGAGATATGGAAGTTCTACTTCATTGAAATGCAAGGGCAACGGGGAAACGGCAGTTTGTTCCATGGAAGAATTTACAAAAGGTCTTACGGTAATCGGAAAAGACGAACTCGGAATGCCTAAAGTGAAATGCTGTGGCAGAGAGTGTGTCCATTATAAAGGCGACAAAGCACAAGGCATTAAAAAGGAATGTTCAGAGGTCGGGGTTCTTCAAGTCCTGTTACCCGAGCTTCCCGGCGCTGGGGTATGGCAGATTTCTACCGGCTCATATAACTCTATCGTCAATCTCAATTCCTGCATTACCTTCATAACAGCGGCTTGTGGGCGCGCTCACATGATTCCCCTTACTCTTGAACGCCGGGCGCAAGAGATCATCCACGAGGGGAAAAAGACAAAACACTATATCCTTCACATTGGCATGGATTTCAGGCTTTCTGAACTTCAAAAGATGGCTACCATCGATCCTACCCGGATGCTCCTTGAACTGCCGGCCCCGGAAACCGACAAAGAGGATATTCTCTATCAGGAGAATGCGCCTATCGACATAACACAGCCCCCGGCTTCTCAGGATGCACAGGAAGCCCCTCAAAAAGAAAATGACAAGGGTACGTCCACAACCAACCGCACCGTAAAGCCAAGTTGCGATAAGGACCTGATGATAAAGTGTCAGAATACGGACAGGTGGGAACAAAAAAAGAAATGCTTGGATTGCGGCGATTACCCAAATTGCAGTTCCTACGAAGATGTGATGATTTAGGGAGGGGTTATGAGTAAATTTAGTGCTGTCTTAAATTTTTCGGGAGATAATCATTTATATGACGATATCAACGGAAGATGTTTCATATGTGACTGTCCAAAAGATCAAGACCATACTACCTGGAATGAAGAAAAGAGAAAAGTTTTTTCTGATAGCATAAAACAACGTGGGGAGAAAGTGGCCGATTGTATGCTATTTGTTTCAAGATATAGCCAAGGAGGGAGATAACCATGACCACCCTTAACAAGAAAGACCACGACATGTATGAAGACGGCTATTATCGAAATGGTGTAGGCTATTGGGAGATGAAAAAAATGTTTGCTAACCCACAATGCAAGAAAGACCTCATCCACGACATGATGATGCGGCACCTTGAGGAAGTGGATAAACTAATTGATGAATTATCAATGGCAGACCAGAACTGGTTCCACTTTGATAGGCTACGTCAACGCCAGAAGGCTGAATTGGCAGAACTGAGGAAAGAGAAATGAAAAGACACTATAAAATTTTAACCGACTTAGGACGTGAAATTGTTGCCGCGGTAATTACAATTTTTACAGTAATTTCCCTGCTTATCTGCCTGTCATTCCTCAATGGCTGTGCATCACAGAAACCTTTTCACAAAGTCGTCCCTGTCTGTGTCGAGGTTCATATCGTGTCCGACATTTCTCAATTTGAGTACCCCCCTTATACCGATGGAACTAAAGGCGTGGTAGGTTATGCGACAAATACACAGCCGATAAAAATATTTATTCTCGGTAATAAGACAGATGGCCTCTACGATCTTGACCAAAAGATTCTTGGCCATGAATTGAATCATGTTCTACATTTCTATGACAATGAAATCAGGGATACTCATGACTACACATTGTGGATGAAAATGATTTATGGTCACTCGAAATCTAACGAAGGGATGGGATTGAAGGAATGAACTTTATGCACTGCATAATTGTCGCTAATTTGCTTATGTATTTATATACTCAAATTGGAATTTTAATATACTTAACGACGGATGGAAAGTATATGAAATTTCCTGGGTGGGGAATTATTGTAATTATCTGGTTGGCTCACATTGTTATTATTTCGTTTTTTGGATATCGTTCATATTACAAAAAAGGAAAACTAAGATGAAAAATATAACAATTTTACTATTGTTAATCACAGCATTGATAATATTGATTGAGCCACTTCCTCTAAGGCAAATACGAGGATATTATCATCAGTCCATGAATCCCGGCTACGGTCATTGTTATCGGTGTTTGGAGCCGTGGTCGAATGCAAAAGGGCATTATACGCAATATGCTGAATATAAATTTACAGATGAACCTTATTCGGGCATAAGGAAATATTCCGTAGGCTGTTTTTCGCTTTGTGAGCGGTGTTGGTCTGAGTTAACCCCTCGAAAACGATTGCCCTATTATAAAAAGTTGTATGATGATTGGGACGATATTAAAGTAACTCCTGAACATAAAGACTGGAATCTAATTGAGAAAGCCGTACTGGAGGGGAAATGAAGAACCTAATCCTATCTGCAATCTTGATAATTGGGTTGAGGCGAAACCATGAGAACCATAATTATTTTAGGATTTTTTGTATTATCCTATGCTATTGATCGAAACATAGAGGGAAATATTGATGTTATGTTTTTAATAACTTTTTTAATGATCATAAGTATAGCGTTAGATGCAGTAGACCTATTTTATCTTATAGACAAATGGAAGCATCTTAAAAGGAAATTGCATCAAAAAGATAGCTAACCTACCTCTTTCGGCTCGTCCTTCCTGTCGGTTTTTCTTTCCGTACCGCGATCACCACGAATCAAGGCTGCAATCGCCGTTACTGCCGTCATAAGAATCGTTCCTGCATCGATATCGACTTTCAAATAAGCCGCCGCTGCCGCCATCGCACATACGATGATCAATGCAAAAATTCCTAACGCTGTGTCTGATTTAAACATTTTTATTCTCCCTTCATTTCTTCATAGGTCGCCATGACCTTATGTTTATGAAAATATCCCTGCGCCACTCTGACGACATCCGTTTTTACATGTCTGCATATCCAATCCCATAACCGGTTGAAAAATCCTCCGGCTTCCTGTTCATCATAGAATGACTGGAATTCCTCGTAAATCTTAGCCGCTGTTTCTTTGTCGACTACCGGATCAGAATCAGTACGGCAAAAGTAATCGTGCCACCCCCCGGCCTCTGGGTTGGAACCTCTCAACAAGGGTACACTCTCAAGATCAAAGACAAACCCTTTTGGTATGGTACACAATCTTTTCAGCGTGTCGATGTATCCAGTGAAATCTTCAAGTAGGCGAACAAAACGAGGATCGCCAGGAATGATTTCAATTTTCATACTCCCTAAGACTTTTGTCATTTTTGAACCTCAACCGGGATTCCCCACCACCCCCATTAATTGTCCTCAACATCGGCGCATTTCTGGTCAAAGGTTCCTATGCTGCACTTTGCATGATCGAAGCTCTTATACATCGTGTCATGATCCCAGAACTCACTGGCCCTCATCTGGGCGCAACCCATAACAAAAACCGTCATCAATAAAACAAGTATTATCCTTTTCATTCTCCAACCTCCGTGTATGCTGCGATTACAAAACCGATTATTATGATCAAAATAATGAAGGCAAAGAACCTCCACTCCTTTTCCGTTATCCAGAGATATATTTTGTCAACCATCCTTTATCCTCTCCAAAAACTTATGTACCTTGTCCACATATTCCTGATTGTGGAACCGTCCCAAATCATCAACTTTTGGCGTCCCTGCATTGTAAGCCGCCATTGCATAGTCGATGCCTTTAGATTCATATTTCTTGATGAATCGTTTAAGATGTTTCAGAGAATATTCAAGACCGATTTCAGGGTTAAACAGTCTTTCAAAATCATCCTTGAATCCATATTCTCTTGCAACTTCTCCCATGATCTGCATGAGACCGTATGAAGTAGCTCGGCCTTTACCTTCCTTTTCTTCCAGGTGCATCGGCATGATATACCGCTTATAGAATCCCGGTTCATATCTGACGGCCTGGGGATTGCCTGAACTTTCCGTCATGCAAAAGGCTTCGATTAAGTCAGGATCAAGCTCGAACTCCCTTGCCTTCTTTTCTATAATTGCCCTGATTTCTGGTTTTACCATTATCTATCCCCCCTCATTTGCATCTCAATAAGTTGGTCGGTTTTTTTATCAATCCTATCGAGGCGCTTATCTATTCTCTCAAAGGTATCTTTGACCTCAATCCGTTTCATGTAATTCTGTTCTACATTGTTCGAGAGAAAGTCAACCCTTGTAACAGTGTAAGTATGAATACCCATTGAAATACATATCAAAGTGCCCATGATCCATAGTACCCACTTCGCAACATTCATTGATTATTTTCTCCCTTCAATTTTATTCTTCACCTACTGGCGGATCAATATTGTCCACTACACCATCATCTCCATCGTTATCTGGATAGGTCGGTGTAACATACGTCAAAGCATGCTTCCCCTCCCATGTAGTTACCGGTAGCGAAATGATCCAAGGTGTTCCGGGAACATGATTCTGGTTGTAATAATCTTGTAGCTTTTTCTGATGTTTCAGGGCCTTATCGTATTTATTGGCCTTGTAGATCCGAAACTTGAATGCCTGGGAAGTTCCGGTAACGACAAAAAGAAACATTATTGAAAAAATGAATATGAATATTTTTTTCATCTCAATCCCTCGTGATCGTTGCGACAAAACTTGCCGCGTTATAATTGAAACCACTGTCTACTGTTGGAGTTCCAGTGGTCACGCCATAAAGCGATGGAGTTGATAATAATATGCCTGACAGGTTATCCACGTAAATCAAGAAAGCATCGGACGAAGTAGCTCTTTTAAGCCGTATTCCGGTGTAGGACGTAGTTGCAACTGTATTTGTCCAGTACGTTGAATATGCCGTCCAAATTGCTGGTATACCGCCAGTGGCTATAATGGCGGTTCCAGCTCCACCATCTCCATCAACATTATAAACGCCAACATCTCCCGGTGTATCAGCCCGGATATTAAAGGTTGTTTTTGCAAGTCGTCGTTGAGGACAATTACCTAATTTAGAGAAATTATTTTCACCGGCTACATCGGGTTGACAAAGAAGAGAAAAGCTTCCAGCCATTTTGTCAACTCCAGATGACGACATGGTTCCATGGTAGGTGCTCCATCCCGTAGTTGCATTGGCTTCGTTCCCGTTAGGGTCAGAAGTGCAACTTGCATCAGTGTGAAGCTGTGTACCCGTTTCCCCCGTTCCGACACCAGAAACTAAGGCTTTCCAGTTCTTCGCAGCCCCATCATTGAGATTTATATAAAATCCTTTTGTCCATCGCAGATCAACGGAGCAGTTTGTGATGAAATAATAACCCGTGGCACTGGAAACATTCGCCGTTATTGAAGCGAGGGTCACGCCGGTAGAGTATTTGACGAGACGGATATAATTATTAGCCGTAGTAATTGATGATGATGGAGTCGGCAAGCTCATGTATGCTGCGGTCTCGGCTTCCATGCCAGATGTTTTTGACTGATGAATCGGGTTATCGTATCCGATTTCCTTCATTCCCCATGCCGGAGTAACAAGGACGAAAACCAGTAGAAAAAGGATAATCTTTTTCATTGCATCACCTTTTAATCAAAGTAGTAAACTACATAATTATACGTACTTGAACAACTCGTCTCAACATATACCCCGTTATAAAACCTTATAGCCCCACCAGGAATCTTGATTGCCTGAATCCGGTCGATAGTGGAAGATGTAATGACGGTTGGTGGAATTAATTTTGTCCCTGACGCGGCAGACGCATTGTCATAGATATTCAGTGTCACTGCATCTGAACCATTGGTAGTTACTATAACCCCTTCAAGGACTCCTTCCCCTGAATAGATTGCGGCACTTGCCGTCTTGTTTCCACTTCCCTTGACCCAATCCGCCGCAAATGCTATCCCGAACAGCATCAGCACGATTGCTAAAACAGCGATTAACTTTTTCATCTTTGATCCTCCTTAATATATTCGTCCTTCTTTTTGGTATTGGAATTGCTCATACTTGCCGGGTTTTTTAAGATGTCCGCGTTCAGTTCTTGTCAACAATCTTCTCTTAAATTCGTTTTCGACCTGTAACTTTGTAGGCATGACTCCTGTTTCTTTGATAAGGCTTCGGGCCTTTTCGATGTCCTTGTCAGCGATGGCCACAACAATTTCATGCACGATTTGATTTCGTTCCTTTTGTAGAGAAATCTTTTGATCCATTTCGCGTTGTGCCTTGTATTCGGTGGCTGTTTTAGGGCCGATAGTTCTTTGAATAAGCTCCCCACCTGTCAGTTTTACTGACGGATAACCTTGTGCGTTTTTAATCGGATACTTGCCGCCCTGTTCGCCCTTGATGGCCTCATATGTCTGCTTTCCTCTTTGGTACACTACGGGAGTGAGTTCTTTTTTAAGGGTTTCAATTCCTTTCCCCTCACCTGCAGCCTGAGCGACTTTAATTGCACCTGTCAGAGTGGGGCCGGGGCCAGAAGGAAGCAACCCGCCGCCAGGATTCAAGACCATTCTTGTATGACGGAACATTTCGCGGATATCGCCATGGGATAAATCTTTGACGGCGTTCAATGCCTCAGACCAATTAACTCCGATTCCCATTGCGCTTGACATATCGGTATTGAGCCATTCTTGAAGTGCAAGATTGCCGCCTTCTGCGAGGGCTAAATATTTCAACCACACAAGATCGGGCATCTTTCCAGCTCTAGCTTTTGCCATATCAGCTTTCATGGAACCCTGTAACCATTCAACTTGCTTAATGGGGAATGACCAGAACTGTAAAGCCATGCGTCCTGCCGGCGTGGTCAGAACCTTTGGCATTCCTACACGGCCATATCTGAATTGTGACTTGTGCGTTATATCGATACCGTACTGAATGGCTTGGGCCTCGGTCATTCCCATAGATTCTTTGCCTTTGAGATATGCAGATAAAAAAGCATGACGACGGTTCCCGACTTCCATCTTATTGAACATCCAACCGACGATCGCTCTTGCCTTTTCAAACTTTGGAGCCCCGCCTTCATAAAGTACCTGGGGAACCTCTTGTGCTATTCCGGTATCGTCAAAAAGTTTCTTCCCTGCATCGGTAAAAGCGAATTTCTCACCCTTTGTGGAATATTTAACGCCGACTTCGGCAATGGTGTTTACTCTCTGTGAAAGGTTCACAAGGGCAGACCGCGGATTGAGTCCGAGCGTTCGCATCCATTGAAAAGAAGCGACTGCGTTTGCAAAATCTTCCATCTTACTTTTGTTTCTTGCGCCTGAGAATCTACGAATGTACCAATCCGCATAAGGCTTGAGATCCGGCGAGAGGTCCTCATATGCTGATGACATCGCCTTGACTGCCGGTTCGTCAAATACCTTTCTTGAAATTCCTGTTAAATAGGTTTGATAAGCCTTTACCGCATCAAACGAATAACCCTCTTTTCCTTTGCGTGTCTCGAAGAACCTGAATCTTAGATTCCGGGGAAGTTGCGAGTATTTCACAAAGCCGCCACCTTCAATCGTCTTGACTGAATCTTCAAGCATTCGTAGCCGTTCTTTATAATTCGTGATTGCCCCGGGATCGGTTGCCGTTCTCATTTTATTATTGATGTCTGCAATTTCTACCTTGAAGCCCTCAAGAAGCGTGTCCTTGTCGAATATCCGGGGCAGGTAGTCTTTGAGTTCGCGGGAAAGAATATCATAGGATTTAACGAGGTTTTCAGGTTGCGTCTGTTTCCATTTATCATGAAGATAATCAATTCTTTCATTAGGGGTTTTCAGTCCTTTATAATGAGTCTGTTCACCTTTTGAGAGATCGGATACTTTGACAATCGGTTTACTTTTCTGGTTTGCCAGATTAAGAGCGGTCTTATAGGTTGCCGCGTCACCCGCTGCGGCTTTTCCTGCTTCCTGAATCAAGAAGTGATATTTCTGCTTGAAAAAATCATAGGCTTTTTGCTCACCGGCGTTTAAAGCACTTCGGGGGATCTTGCCGTCAAGAGCCTGTCCGACTTTTGCCGAGGCTTCGGAGTCAGGTTTGAGTAGCCCTTCTTTCATTGACTTCTCAAATTCAGCCCCTTCTCTTGCAAGGAAACTGTTTTTTGCAAGATCGGCTCTGTCTGCTACTTGATAAATGACTTTCCCTGCGGGTTCACGTGATAGAATGACTTCGGGAGAGTGCAGTTCTTCACCGACACCTTTAAGGAATCTGCCGCCTGATGTCTGCCCTACTTTCTCGCTCAGGGCTTTTAAGACTTCTGGTGTTTTGGAAATGTCGATGCCGGAGGTTAATGTTGTTCCCGGTAACTTTTCATTCGACAAAAGGTTAGACTTGCCTTCCGACGTTGTCCCAGGGTTAACGATCTCCGGTTCCGTCGATACCTTACCCGTCTCAAGGGGAGTTTCTTTTAAAGCGGCTACGTCAGCAACGGGAGGCGTGGGTTTCTCGTCAAGGAAAGAATCAATTTTATCAATGACAGGCATCTTGATTTCTTCGAAGTAAATTTCTTCACCCGGATATCTCTGTACCTCTTTGAATGTTCCCTGTCCCTGATCCTCAACACGTCCGGTCTTTAATGTCTCGTCAAGTTTTATTCCCTTTGCCACTTGTTCTTCGGGAGTTAAAATAATTCCTTCACCCTGATTCTCTAACCCAGAATTGAGATAATCATTTATTTCTGATTCAGAGTATATTCTTTCTCTGATGGGAATTGAACGTCTACCGGGTTTCTCTGGGCCTTTTACGGGAGGCCTATAATATGGCTGAGGTTCCATATAGGGTGGTCTTAGTGTCGGGGTTTCCGTAGGTTCAAGGACACCTTCAACTGATCTAAAATCGCTTGCTCTTTTTATTGCCCGGCCACCTTTTACTATGGAGCCGGGGAGTGCGAACATAGCCCCGGCCTCTGACAAAGTTCCGAGAGTAGGTTCAGCATATGGAATGCCTGCCTTTCGCCCTGCATATTGTCCGGCCTCTCTTGCCCATTCAAAGGGTTTCATAACAAGGCCAATATTTTCAGCTCCCGCTTGTTCTTCCGGTGTCGTCAATAACTTTGAAGGTATTTCCTGAATGCCTTGCATAGTCTTGTTTGCCTCATCGAGACTTCCGGTAGTGATCAAACGGGATAGTCCGGCAAGACCAGAAACAGGATACGCGAGAAATCCCCCGGCCATTGCACCTGTAACACGAGGAATAGCCTTTGCAGTAGGTTTTACAAACCCTTCGTAAAGACCCTCTTTTTTTGGTTTCCCTTCCAGAAAAGCGTCTATATTGTCGCCTTTGCCGGATTCGAGGAAATTGTCAAGTGCATCTGCCATTTACTGAATCTTCCATTTATTCTGTTGAATAATCTGTCTCGCCTGATCCTTGCTTATTTTACCGGATTGATACTCTGCCCGTACTTCTTCGGCTGAACGGTAAGAGCTTGTTTTTGTTTTGCCAGATGACCTGCTACCCCGTAACTGCGTTATCTGCCCTTCAAGATCAGCAATAATAGACGCCTGTTGCTCCTGTTGGTTCGTCATACCCCACGTCGGGTCAGATTTTACATCATTGATCTTTTTCCGAATGTCTTTGATTTGTACGTTTGTTGACCTAATTCCTTCAAGTTCTTCTCTCCCCCCAAGACCTATATTAATGGGTGGGAATTTCCCTTCTTTCTTTACTGCTTCTATTTGTTTGTATGCTTCGATAGGCTCAACGCCCTGTTCAATAAGAGAATCAAACGCGACTCGATCGGGTTTTGTCATTTCAATACGTGCTTGCAATATTGCGGCCCTCAGTGCGGCCTTGCTATTTGCTTCTTCCTGTTCTTTTGACGCGACCGTATTCTTAAATATCCCGTTATCGTAAACCAGCTCACCTGTGTTGTCGTATTGCATCTGGTTATATAATTGTTTAAAGGTTTCTTGTTGCGCTGGTTTCAAACTTTGAAATGCAGGACTTTCAATATATTTTTCAGCATTAGCGACAGCTTCATCTTTATGACCCGGCCATGCACTTTTCAAAGTAGTGTACGCGTCCCACTTTGTTGTCGTAGGATTTGCAACTGCCACCTCATTGGCAGTTTTTAAAATAGGTTCAAAGACCTTAACCCCACCGTCTCCATAGGCCGTCTTAATCGCCAGTTTTGATGTCAGAATATCCGATGGATTTATGACTTTCTTATGGTCTGGTATTTGTGCCGCAACATTTCTCTGAGTCGCCTGCTGCATCTCTAACTGTCCCTTATTGACATCCAAAGCGCCCTGATGAATCCCTAATTCCTGTTGCTTTAATCCTGGGGTTCCGGGTGTTCCGTAATTAATCTCATTCACCCTTTTCATTTCAGCCAACTGAGAGGCGTGTTGATCAAGGTTCGCAATGGCAAGCGCCGGAGCAATTATCTCACCAAGATTAGGTGACGGTACATAAAATCTATTCATTGTGAACCTCCTTAATTTTCCTGTTGCAATTCATGGAAAAGGTGTATAATGTCTCTATGAAAAAGTTTATTGTCATCATCGCTCTTCTTCTCTTATCCTCTCTGGCGTATGGGGAGGAAAAACCGTATGTGATTCCAAAAGATATATTGAATCGTTCTGTTCCCATATTTCATGAAGTCGCCAAGTGCTTTAATTATTCCAGTCTGGATATTAAATCCGAATTGTTTATACAATCCAGCAAAGAAGTAAACGCATGGATTGATGAAAACTATAATGTTTACCTTACCGAAGGAGTTTTTAAATATGACAATGATGTTGTTACTTTTGCAATCGCCCATGAACTCGCTCACGCAAAACTTAACCATATCAAAAAGCAGAAAAATGTCAGTTATGCCACAACAGGGTTTATGATGGTTCTTAATGCTATCATACCTGGTTCCGGCCTTTTGAATTACGTTGTCAATCCCGCTGTAACCAATAATTTTAGCAAGACTCAAGAACTTGACGCAGATCGAATGGCATCCGAGGGACTTATAAACTGTTTTAATATTTCCATTGAAAAACAGGTTCATGTTTGTGAAACTCTCCAAAAAGAATCCAAGGATGGTGGAGGATTTTGGGCCAGACATCCTCCTTGGAATGAACGAATAGAAAACATTAAACGACCTCGCCATTAATTCTTGTAAAGCGTTCTCTCTTTTTTCCAACATATTCACACATTTTCAAAAATCCTCTTGATATCAAGATAGAATCCATCGATGGGAAAATAGGCGTTTTCCCTAAGTGATATTTACCATATTCAACAAGATTATCAACCAGGATTCTTTTAATGAATTTCTTGAGAAATCTATATTTATTAATCAAAGGAACAATCTTCTCGGCTATTATATAATACCCTCTGAGTTGTTCGGTATTCAGAAACTTATCTCTGTATTCTCTTGTGATATCAACTTCTGGTGAATCAGTAGAAGTGCAGGAAGTTACAATAATACAACTACTTAACCCAAGTCGATCCTGCAACCATCCCACGGCTTCTTCTTCTACCTTTGCCGGTACGTTTAATGCCTGCTCTACTAAAGTTCCTTTTCCAACGATTCCCGTATCAACAATGGGTTGATTTGGATTTAATACCGCTGCGACTGGATGTTGTGCCGATTCTTGAACATATTTTTCTATTTCCCCTGATCCCGTTTGTCTTTTTGCATAGTTTTTAGTTGCGAGACCGCCGAGAACCCCACCGGCTATTGTTGCTGCCCCCCCGACTGATCCCGCACTAAATCCTGGCGATACACTTCCCACACTCGCTCCCGTACTGGCTACCCCCGGCGCTCCGGCTCCGGCTGTCGCTCCTGTTGATGTCGCTCCGCCACCTTTTAACAACAATCCCCCTGCAAGTGCGGCAGTCGTGCCCGTTCCCAAATACCCCAGAGTCGTTGCTGATTCCGCCGCCTTCTTCTCTTCCTCAGCCTGCCGTTTCTGTTCAGCGAGGTTTTGTCCAAACTGTGAGGCGCTTTGTTCGTAATTCTTTGTAAACTGATTTTCTTCTGCAGCTTGTGTCTTTTCGGCGAGAGTCTGGCTTGCCTGTGCGAGATCATACGATCTTTGAGCATTGGTAGCATCTAAGGCTTCGGAAAAGTATCCAGAACCTGCCTGATTCACATCTTTTTTTGATAGCGAAACGCCCCTTAATTGTGACTGATTTTGCGCTTTT